>ERZ1026884.213-NODE-213-length-42173-cov-11.744860_pt1 | contig 42173 bp, 39 predicted proteins | sample MGYA00380172_ERZ1026884 | MGnify/ENA primary metagenome ERZ1026884 (study PRJEB33269, sample SAMEA4719808) | human gut metagenome | biome: human-associated habitat; feature: organic feature; material: feces | place: Cameroon | collected 2013-10 ... | reverse complement strand
CATCGCTCTTCAAGCGACTTGATTATCTTACCACATTCGTAGAGGTTTGTCAAATAATTTTTTGAATTATTTTTTCGAAGCTCTTTCGAACGGGGCCGCTTCATCAGCGACGGGTATAATACTATCACATCCTGGGCTATTGTGTCAACAGGGTTTTTGAAAAAAGTTTTGGGTTCAGGGTTCAGGGTTTGGGGTTCAGGGTTAGCTCGTGGGGCGTGCTGTCCCTTGATTGGGGATGAAAGCTTTGCTCACCAGTTAGAAGTGAGGAGTGAGGAGTGAGGAGTTAGGAGTGAGGAGTTAGGAGTGAGGAGTGAGGAGTGCTGGTGCGGCGCATAAAAATCAGAAGCGCCGCGGAGTATAAATAGTGGCGATGCCTGAAGGTGGTATTTAAGTCACCAGTCACTAGCTACCAGTCACTTGCGCCTCCTCATCCCTAGCTACTCATCCCTAGCTACTCATCCCTGCTTTCAAGCTTCAGGGTTCAGGGTTGTGGTGGCAGCTTCGCTGCCATATATATGGGGCGATGCCCGAAGGTAAGTGGATAGCATGCTTCCCGTTTGGAATTTCCAATCATTGACCCTCAGGCCGCGAATGACAAAAATTTCTCGCTATCGCTCGAAATGACGATATGCGGGTCTGATATCTGATGTCTGATGTCTCTTAGTCTCTTAGTCTCTTAGTCTTCCAGTCTCCTAGTCTCAAGTCTTTAGCCTTAAATCATTAGTCACCCTGAACCCTGAACCCCTTACAAAAAAGAGCCGGCTTGCGCCAGCTCTTTTTTAAAAGATCTTATCCTGATGTCCGACTTTCTTTTTATTGCCTTTCTTCTCGTCGCGTTCTTCGAGTTTACGCATGATGTCATAGAGATCGACGCCGGAGTTTTCCCACATGACGAAGAGATGATAGAGGAGGTCGCAGGACTCGTCGATGATTTCTTCTTTGTCCTGGTGCTGGTCGGCGATGATGACTTCGGAGGCTTCTTCGCCGATTTTCTTATCGATCTTGTTTTTGCCTTCGCTCTGCAGATAGTTCGTATAGGACTTATCCTGCGGATGAGCGCGGCGGTCTTTGATTTCTTCAAAGAGGGTGTGGAGGATGGAGAGACTGCCTGTTTCTTCCTGATTTTCCCACTCGGTGAGGCTTCTGAAAAAGCAGGTGGGGTTGTTTGTATGGCAGGCGGGGCCATCGGGAATGACCTGCACGATGAGGGTGTCTGCATCGCAGTCTACGAAGATCTGCTTTACGTGCTGGAAGTGGGCCGATTCTTCTCCTTTGTGCCAGAGCTTCTGACGGCTTCTGGAGAAGAACCAGGTCTCTCCTGTCTCGATGGTTTTCTGCAAGGATTCCTGATTCATATAAGCCATCATGAGGATCTCGCCGCTTCTGGCGTCCTGCACAATGGCAGGCACAAGGCCTTTTTCATTGAAAGAAATGTTTTTTATGTCTACTGTTTCCATAATGTTGCCTTTCGCATTTTGTAGCATTGGGATGGAAAATCGGGTGCAGGGTTGTGGAACGGCTTCGCCACAAATTTTATATGGCGGCGAAGCTGCTCCTCCCCCTTGAGCCCTGAACCATTTATACTCTTATTTCTACCCCGTTCTGTGCGAGGTAGTGTTTGAGGTCGGGAATCGCGATTTCTCCGAAGTGGAAGACGGAAGCAGCCAGTGCTGCATCAGCGCCTGCTTCGAAGGCTTTGAGGAAGTCTTCTTTCTTCCCCGCACCGCCGGAGGCGATGACGGGGATGGAGAGTTCTTCTGCGAGGACGCGCATGAGCTCCAGGTCATACCCATCTTTTTCACCGTCTGCATCGATGGAATTCATGCAGATCTCTCCTGCGCCGAGCTCCACGCCTTTTCTAGCCCAGTCTACGACGGACAGTCCTGTATTCTTGCGTCCGCCTTCGACGAAGACGTCCCAGCCGCCTTTGCCGTTCCGCTTGCCGTCAATGGAAAGGACGACACACTGATTGCCGAAGCGTTCAGCACTTTCGCGGATGATTTCAGGATGCATCACAGCGGCAGAATTGACGGAGACTTTGTCGGCTCCTGCCAGCAGCATGGTACGGAAATCGTCTGCTTTGCGTATCCCGCCTCCTACCGTAAAGGGGATGGTGAGCTCTTCTGCGATGGCACGGACGGTATCGACGAAGGTCTCGCGTCCTTCGTGAGTAGCAGTGATGTCATAGAAAACGAGCTCGTCCGCGCCGGATTCGGAGTAGTATTTTCCCAGTGTCACCGGATCGTCAACGTCCTGAAGATTGTGAAATTTTTTGCCTTTGACAACGCGCCCGTGGTTCACGTCCAGGCAGGGAATGATTCGTTTGGCTAGCATAATGTTGCGTCCTTTGCGGGTGTATTCAAATGTGGTGTATAAAGAAGGCTTGGGGTCAGCCCGAGGGGCGTGCTGTCCCTTGATTGCATGCGAAAGAGGTTCAGCAGGTTCCATAGGTTCAAGAGGGTGGGCGGGGATGGTGCGGCGCATAATACTATGGAAGCGCCGCGAAGTAAAATAGAGCGATGCCCAAAAGTCGTATTCAAGTCACCAGTCACTAGTCCCCAGTCACTCGAGGCACCTAATCCCTAGCAACTAGTGACTTGTAACTTGTGACTGGTAGCTAGGGATTAGTGGCTAGGGATTAGTGGCTAGGGATTAGGTTTGCGATACGAGAAAACCGCCAGTTTCAAACCTCCGCGGCGCCTCCATGTTTTTATGCGCCGCACCACCATTTCTCATTTCTCATTTCTAATTTCTCATTCAACTTAGGCTTTCATCCCCAATCAAGGGGCGACACGCCCCTTGGGCTAACCCTGAACCTTTTACTTCTCCTGAATCTCCACGATTTCTTCCATAGTAACTTTTTCTTCGTAGAGGGCTTTGCCGGTGATAGCGCCGTAGACGCCCATGGCGGAGAGTTTTCTGAGGTCGTCTGCATTCGAGACGCCGCCGGAAGCGATGAGGTGGATCCCGGGTAGAGCCTGCAGCTTTCCCATCATCTCGAAATTCGGTCCGGTCAGCATACCGTCACGGCTGATGTCGGTGTAAACGATGGTATTGACGCCATTCTCCAGAAGCGTCTTGACGAAGGGCAGAACCTTCTGGCGGCTGCCGTCGACCCAGCCGTTGGTGGCGACGGTGTCGCCGTGGGCATCGACGGAGACGGCGATATGGTCAGCGCCGTATTTCTTAGCGGCCTGGATCGCAAAGTACGGAGAGGCGACCGCTTTCGAGCCGATGATGACGCGCCAAACGCCGTTCTCGATATGCTGCTTGATGGCCTGCTCTGTGCGGATGCCGCCGCCGACTTCGACGGGAATCTTCACCGCCTGACAGATGCGATGGATCACCTCGGTATTCACGCCATTTCCTTTGAAAGCACCATCAAGGTCGACGACGTGGAGGTATTTGGCCCCGAAGGATTCCCACTTGAGTGCCATTTTCACCGGATCATCACCATAGACGGTGAGGTCCTGAATTTTGCCCTGCTTTAGGCGGACGCAGTGTCCGTCTTCTATATCAATTGCTGGAAATATTTTCATTTTTGTAACCATTCTGCTAAATTCTTCCAGATCGTAAGCCCTACGGGGCCGGATTTTTCTGGATGAAACTGGAATCCCAATACATTGTCTTTTCCGACGACGGCAGGCACGGTGACGCCGTAGTCTGCGGAAGCGATGATGTCCTCGCTGTCCCCGGGCGTCTTATAGTAGGAATGCACAAAGTAGACGTAGCTCTTCTCGGGGAGACCGGCAAGCACTTCATGCGGCCGGTGCATCACGAGCTCATTCCATCCCATGTGCGGGACTTTGAGATTTCCTTCTGGGAAATGGACGATACGCCCCGAAAGGAGTCCCAGAGCCGGCACTTCGCCCCCTTCCTCGGAGACTTCGTAGAGTGCCTGCATGCCGAGACAGATGCCAGCGAGTTTCTTGCCCTTTCTGACTTCTTCGCGGATGATGTCCGTGAGACCGTAGCCGGAAAGGTGATCCATGGCATCCTTCATCGCACCGACACCGGGAAGGATGAGAGCTTTCGCCTCGCGGATCTCCTGCGGATCGCGGGTGACGACGACATCAAGGCCGGCCCGGGTGGCGGCGCGCACGACGTTCGCCAGATTTCCTGCATCGTAATCAATGATGGCTATTTTCATCAGAGCACTCCTTTGGTGGATAATACGGTATCGCCTTCGATGGTGACGGCCTCCTTCAGCGCGTGGCCGATGCCTTTGAAAAGAGACTCGACGATGTGATGCCCGTTCACGCCATAGAGAGTCGACATATGAAGATTCATCTTCGCGTTGTTTGCAAAAGCGAGGAAGAATTCCCGCGTCATTTCCGTCTCGAAGCTGCCGATCCTCTCGACAGGGATATCGACATCAAAGACGAGGTACGACCGACCGGATAGATCGAGCACGATGCGGGAGAGCGTCTCATCCATCGGGCAGAAGAAGCAGCCATAGCGATGAATCCCCTTCTTGTCCCCCAGCGCTTTTTCGAAGACCTCTCCCAGCGTGATGCCGATATCTTCGATGGTATGATGGTTATCTACGTCAAGGTCGCCTTGACAGGTGAGGGACATATCCATCCCGCTGTGGCGGGCGAAGAGGTGCAGCATGTGATCGAAGAAACCGATACCGCTCGTGCCCTCGAAATTTCCTTTTCCGTCGATGGTGAGCGTGATGGAAATATCCGTCTCGCCCGTCGTGCGGCGAAGTGTGGCTTTTCTCATGCGAGTGCCTCCCGGAATACAGAAATCAGCACATCATCGACGTCTTTCGTCGTGACGGAAATGCGGAAACCATTCGGGATGTCTTGGCTGTTTCTATAAATCTTGACGAGAATATCTTTTTTACGAAGCGCTTCAAAGATCTCTTCCTGCTTTTTATCCACCTGAACGAGGAGAAAATTGGTGCAGGACGGGTAGACCGTGACACCCGGGATCTCCTTCATGGCTGCGTAGAGACGATCTCTTTCCACGCAGATGGCATCGCGTACTTTGAAAATATCCTCTCTGTGACGGATGACGATCGGCGCAAAGAGCTGGGTGAAAGCATTCAGATTATACGGTGCCTTGATCTTTGCGATAGCTTCGATCAGCGCTTGGTCGGCAGCGAGGTAGCCGCAGCGCATGCCCGCCAGAGCAAAGGCTTTCGAGAGCGTGCGGAGGACGATGAGATTCGGATATGTATCGATGAGATCAATGACGCTTTCCTTCTGGGCGAACTCCATGTATGCTTCATCGACGAATACGATATTGTCAGCAGCCTTCAGCACTTCTTCGATGAATGCGCGAGGAAGCAGCTCGCCCGTCGGATTGTTCGGATTGCAGATGACGGTCACCTTCGGCTGGTATGTCTTGACCGCTTCGATAAGGCCCTTCTGGTCGCGCTGATAGCCCGGCAGGTCTTTCACCTTGATGGTGGACGCACCCAGCGTTTCCGCCCCAAGCTCATACATATCGAAGGTCGGGCTGTGGACGAGGATCTGATCCCCCGGATCGAGGAATGTCCCCAAGAGGTAGGTGATCATTTCATCGCCGCCATTGCCGACGATGAAGTTCTCCGGCTTCGCGCCGATGTAGTCCGCCAGCGCTTCGCGGATGTCATCGGACATCGGCTTCGGGTAGATCTGCGGGCGGAAGGTATCGAGAGCCTGGATGAGCTCCTCTTTCACGCCGGGGATCGTCAAAACATTCAGATAGTTTTCATTCGCATTGATGACATGCTTTTCTGCGATCGGCGCCACGAAGTAGGGATCAAAGTCGGCGATCGTTTTTCTGAGCCATTCAGTCTTCATCACGCACCTCCATCGCATGAGCGTGAGCCGTCAGGCCTTCTGCTTTGGCGAAAATCTGAACCTTCTTGGAAATCTTCTGGAAGGCCTCTTTATTATACATTTCTACACTGCTGTGCTTGACGAAATCATAAACACCGAGCGGCGAGGAGAAAGCGGCGGTGCCGGAAGTCGGGAGCGTGTGATTCGGGCCTGCCATATAGTCACCGAGCGGTTCGGAGGTGTATTTCCCGAGGAAAATTGCACCTGCATTATAAATGAGCGGCAGATACTGCTTCGGATCCGGCAACTCGACTTCCAGATGCTCCGGCGCGATCTTATTCACGATGTCGAAGCACTGCGCCTCATCCTTGCAGAGGAAAGCCTTCGCATAATCATCGACGGAACTCTTCATGATCTCATAACGGGAGAGCTCTTTCATCTGGCGCTCCATCTCCGCTTCGACCTTCTTGCCAAAGTCTGCATCCGGCGTGATGAGGAAAACAGCCGCACGCGGGTCATGCTCCGCCTGCGACAAGAGGTCCGCTGCGATCCATGTCGGATCCGCGCTGCCATCTGCCACGCAGCAAACTTCGGATGGGCCGGCGATCATGTCAATGCCGACCGTACCGAAGACGAGGCGCTTCGCCATAGCGACGAAGGCATTGCCCGGCCCTACGATCTTGAAGACCGGCTCGACAGACTCCGTGCCGTAGGCCAGCATCGCGATCCCCTGCGCACCGCCGACCTTATAGATTTCCTTCACGCCAGCCACATAAGCAGCCGCCAGAATATTCGGATTCACCTTGCCATCCTTCCCTGGCGGTGTCGTCATGGCGACCGAAGGGCAGCCCGCCACGAGCGCCGGTACCGTATCCATGAGTACGGTCGAGGGATAGGCCGCACGGCCGCCAGGTACATAGACGCCGACACGCTGGATGGGAAGGAACTGTTCACCGAGCTCCACGCCATCTCTGAAATTCTTCGTCCAGGACTTTCTCACCTGTTCCTTGTGGAATGTCTCAATATTCGCTTTCGCTTCTTTCAGAACTTCCAGAAATTCCGGCGTCACCTGCGCGAGAGCTTCCTGCATCTCTTCTTCCGTCACACGGAAATCGGAGAGCTCTACCCCGTCGAATTTCTTCGTCAGCTCACGGATGGCAGCATCTCCCCCATCTCTGACCTTTTCCAAAATAGCAGAGACGGACTTCTCCAGCTCTTCCGACAAATTCACATTGCGGTTCGTCAATGTACGTACTTCTCTCAAAGTAAAACCTTTTTCAGGTACTGTGATCCATTCCATGATGTTATTATCCTTCTTTCAGTATATAAGTTGGCGGGTTCAAGGTTCATGGTAAGCCCCCGAGCGGGTACCCTTTGATTGCGTGCGAAAGAGGGGGGCGGGTTCTGTAGTTTCTACGGGTTCAAAGGGGTTGGTGCGGCGCAAATAATAATGAAGCGCCGCGGAGTTTTGATAGCGCTTCGCGCTGTCGTCATTTCGAGCGTAGCCGAGAAATCTATATTGCAGAACGCTCATTGCTTGATGTGAGGCAGCACCAAGACATCGTTTCCCCTCAGCGCATACACGCTGATTTCCGCAGTGCAGTAGAGATCCCTCGGCTACGCTCGGGATGACGATGCCGGAGAATCCCAGTCACCAATCGCTAGTCACTCCTAATCCCCAATTCCTAATCCCTAGCCACTAGCCACCAGTCACTTATCTAACCAACGCCATAAACTCTGCCATTTCCTTCTGCTTCATCTTATACGATACCTTATTACAGATGAGGCGGGCGGAGAAATCCATGAAGTAATCATACGCTTCGAGTCCATTCTCGCGAAGAGTCGTCCCCGTTTCTACGATATCGACGATGACATCCGAGAGCCCGACGAGCGGTGCCAGCTCGACCGAGCCATTCAGCTTGATGATATCAATGGGCTGGAAACGATCTGCGAAATATTTTCGCGCGATGGACGGGTACTTCGAAGCCACCGTCAGGATCCGCTTCTGCATGACCTTCTGATTCCCCTTGATGCCAGACACCGCCATGCGGCAGCGGCCGATGCCAAGATCCAGCACCTCATAGACATCCTCTTCCCCGTCCTCCATGAGGACATCCTTCCCGACGATGCCGGCATCAGCTGCCCCGCGGCGCACATACACCGCCACATCAGGGCTCTTCACCAGCGTCACGCGGATACGCTCCTCATCATCTGTGAAAATGAGCTTGCGGCTCTCATCCGAATAATCAGAAAAATGGAAGCCCCCCTCCGCCAGCCGTTTCATGACCGTCTTCGCGATGCGCCCTTTCGCCAGTGCAATATGCAGCATACTACAGACCTCCCAATTTCTCTTCCAGCTCTTCCTTCGTGAGCGCCGTCCCCTCTAAAAGGAAGCGCCCCTCTTTATAAGAAACGATCAATTTATAATCACCTCTGGCGATCGCATTCGTACTCGCGACCCCCATCACCGAATAGCCCTTCTTGCGCCAGGCCATGAGCGTCACGATGAGATCCCGATCCGCCTTCTCATAGACCACCGCCAGATCGCACGAGGGTGCCATCTCTTCCAAAAGATTCGAGTCCGCCATCACTTCATAGAGCAGATTCATATTCATCCCGAAGCCGCACGCCGGACGCGGCACCTGGAACTGCGCCGCCAGCGAATCATACCGCCCGCCGGAGATGAGCGAGTACAGCGCACCATCCGCATAAATGCGGAAAACCAAGTCCGTATAGTATCCCATGTGCGACGTGAAGCCGAAGTCCAGCTGCACGCGATCCGCATAGCCCGCGACCGCCAGATACTCATACACCTTCTCAAGGCGGGCGAGGGCATCCGCCATCTTGTGATTCAGGCAAAGCCCCTCCGCACGCTTCAGCGTCTCTTCATAGCTGCCAAAGAGCCGCGGCAGCTCCAAGAGTACATCCCGCTGGATCTTCGTGATCGACAGCCGGTCAGCCAGCTTTTCGAAGGAAACGAGATTCCTCTTCTCCAGGAACTCACGCACCTGCGACAGCTCCTCCTTCGAGAGACGCAGCTCTTCGAAAAGCGCATCCATGTACGCCACACTCCCGAGATCGATACGCATATCATGGATGCCCACCGACTCCAGAAATTCCGCCGCCATCACCATGACCTCGCCATCGCACTCCGGCGTCTCATCCCCCAAGACCTCGACCCCGCTCTGTAGGAAATACTTCCCATGCGTCGACTTGCCATAGTATTCGCGGAAGACCATCGACACGTAGCCGAATTTCAAAAGCTGCCGCGCATCCGGATACTCGCGCGACGCCGTCTTCACGAGAGGCACCGTCACATCCGGCCGCATGACCAGCACCTCTCCCTCACTGCTGATGGTCTTGATCATCTCGCGCTGCAGCTGCGGGAAATAGGTGCCGTATGTATCGTAGTCCTCAAAAGTCGGCGTCTGGATGATCTTGCATCCGTGCCGCCGCATGACGGAAACCACCGCACTCTCGATGCGGTCATAATTCTTCATTTCCTCTTCATGCACCATTTTTAAATCGTCTATTGCATGAGCCATACGAGCCCTCCTCTTTCTTTGTTATGGTTATACTTTATCACGATAAAGAGAAAAAGTAAAGGGGTTGACGTATTTTTTCCCACGCTCGTACATCATTTTCATTTCTAACGTGCGCCCCACTGCTCTTCACAAATAAAAATGCGCAGACCATAGGCCCGCGCATCCCAAACAACACGTATTTTCTTACATCATATAGAGATCCTTTTCTAAGGGGTATCGCCGTATAGATCTTCTGTCCGCCGTAAAGCGCATTTCGTTTACATACAATAAAGCACGCTTAAAATGAACCGACGTCTGTGGCGTTACAGACTCAGAGCTGCTGGTAGACCTGGCCGTACCGAGAGAGATGTCCATACTGACCACACGGCTGGCTTTATTTTTTTATCCGGACGAGGATATTGACAGATTTCCCTTCGCACTGCCAATGAGAGAACCCTTTTGCATCAATCCTGATTCCGCATACTGATCTTTCCGTTTCTCCGTCCCGATGGTGAAGCCGAGTCCGCCACCCGAGAGCAGGCCGCTCTGCTTCACCCTGCTTTTTGTAGTCGTGTTGTTCATACTCTTCCGAAGATATGCGCTCAAAATCCAGGGGCTGGTCTGAATCTCTGGATCTATTATAAGGGGCTACTACACTTCTCCATAAATCATTTTCTTAATATAATCTTCTACAGGATAAGGATAATCGAAAGTGAGATGGAAATTTTCTTTGTAAGAGGAACAATTAATTACTTTCATTAAAAATACATCAATATCTTCAGTTATAGCTTCAATTTGCAAATTTTTCTTTATGCGATTCCATGCTCCTGTAATCATTCCCCAGTCATAAGATCTGTAAATTTCTATTTCATTCCAATCCACTTTTTCAAAATCTGATTTTTTTCGCTCCTCCAAATTTATACCCGAAAAAAGAATCTTGTCTAATAGCGCCAATTTTGCAAAAATATTTTGTATCTCCTCTCTGCTACAGATATGTACCTGTGCATGTAAATGCGGAAACTTATCTTTAGTCTTTGGTGATACTCCTTTTAAATGGCGATAATTGAAAATATCCTCTTTTTTATTCCATTTCCAAATAACAATAACCATGTTTTGGGCGTAGAAATTTCTCTCATCCGAAAATATTTGCCAAGAAACTTTTTCCTTATTAGGTATATTTAACGTACATCTATAAATAGGTTCACAAACAACCCCTTGTTGTTCAAAAATAATCTTTATTATCTGCCCCGATAGATAATTAAAGATCATCTCATATCTAATCATTATGAAAGAGATTGTTTTTCTTGCATCCATTTTTATGTTTATAATATTCCCGGATATATTTTCTTTTAGAAATCTGGATAACATTGGATAGTCCCCTTTCTAATACTTTACATTTCCTACCCATTCTGGTTCTCCGCCACCTCGTTTAGGTACAGAATATACATCTCCAGTTAATGTAAAATTATTCATAGCTCTCCACGATAAATCTCTTATTTCATCTTTTTTAATTTCCGGATAAGCCAGAAACATGATAATGCAATAGCATACCCCACTACATGAACTTGGGATAATTCAAACGTAATATACGTCATATCACATTTAGGTGAAAAAAAGAATATTAAATAATAGAAAGTAAAGAGTCCTGCAATTTGAACAGGTATAAACAATAAGGTGTTCTCTTTATTAAGATAATGCATAATAGCTCCTCCGAAAGAGAATTCTCCTAATATAGCGCCGATTAAAATAAAAATAGAATCAATAGAATAACCAAGGATATGATAATCACAAATAAACAAGGGCTTTCTTAATAAATCAAATACGGTAACTGCAAATATATCAACTATAAGCGTAATAATTATCACTATAAAAAAAGAAATAATCCCAAGCAATAAACTCAATATACACTTAATCATGATTTTTGTTATCCTTTTCGAAAGAATGAGCGGCAGCTGTTATTTGACCGTTTTCTGAAAGTACCGTCGTATTTCTGGCACTCAAAATTCTCACCCGCCGCGAGGGTGATGGTTTTCCCGGCCGCGAGTGTGTTTGTCGTCTCTGCTTTTCTATAAGTGCGGATATAGTTGTCACTATTCTCAGTCATATCTTCCTTGGCTTTCAGACTATCCGTATCCATAGTGAGATTGTGCCTAGCAGAGAGGATCATAGAGCCATTTTCGCCGAGTGCTGCTAGCGTAGCACCAGTCAGGTGATGTCTTGTCCTGCTTGCATCAGGAGTACACCTTCTTTTCCTTAGCCACCGTGGTATTTCTCGCTTTATCTTATCTCACTGGTTCGACATTGATATAATATTTTAGCCGGCCATCTTCCGTATACTTCTCCTTTGTTCCATAATTCTCTAAGTTAAAGGTAATTTCTAATATATATCCATTTTTTGACCACGTATAAGTTTGAGACATAAGTACATTTGTATCATGTCGATGATACTCACTCATACCTTCATTTTTCCAACCATCCTTTTCTAGCTGCTTACTATAATACTCCAAAATATTATCCCTATTAGCATAACTTGCAAACTGCTTCATCAAATGATAATTTTGCGGTGTACGCCAAATAACATCTAGTTGTTTATCCAAAGATTCTTGCGTGTTTAATTCATGAATAGCGACTACTTGCGGTTGAAGTTCTGCTGCCGTTTCTTTGATTCCTATACTATCCATAAAATTAAACAAAACGTATGGAACGACTAAGAAAATCCCCCAAGAAACTAAATTTTGGACAATGCTATTTTTCTTCAACTTAAAAATTAAATCCCACACCCTTTTTCCACACACAGACTTTTCTTTCCGGGGATCAATAACACATAGCAAAAGAGAAATAAGTGATTTTATCATTTTACTTTTTCTCCTTCAATAAATATCTTATCAAGGCAGGAACACGTTCTTCCGATGTTTCCTCTGCTACATCCCATCCACCTCATACTTGCAGCAGAGATAGCAATGTCTTTCTTCGCTTCCAGTGTGACATTTTCACCGGTTACCTGACTACCTTTGATATGAGTGTCCTCTTGGGTGGCTTTGATCGTCATGTCTCCTTCGGTATTAAACACTTTCAATCTATTTTTCACTTACTGTTATCCCTAATAAATCTGGAAATACACTAATTTCAAAAAAAAGTCTCTCACTCTCTGCATGCATGTAAAAATGATCATTTGATAAGTGAAATACAGTTATCAGATATCCTGCATTTTCTAATCTTTTTTTTACTTCTTTGGCTAAATCCTCTTTATTATATATTTTTTTGTCATATATATACACCACTGTATAGTATTTACCGCGCGAATACTGACTTTTTTGAAACTGTAAGTATGAAATAGTCGGTATTTGAGTTTCTGCAATAATATTGGAGAACCTATGAGTATTTTCTGGCGCTTTATATTTCTCACTCAATATACATACAATAATTGCAAAAATTATAAAAACAACTAGCATAAATTTTTTTCTTCTATTAGGAGTATTTGACATATTATCCTCCTTGTTTTTTACATTGCCAATATACTCAGTATAACGCCATGAAATATTAGTACCCGCAGCTGTTTCGGTAACTATCTCAACACTAATAGGTGCATCAGCGCCGACTCCTTTTGAAATACTTACCCCAACTATACTATTTCCGCCTATTCCCGCCTGCGGTGATCTGCACGGCATCCCCCGAAAGGGTCGAGGCTGTCACGGTCTTGCTTTCGTCACGGCTCTTGATCGTTGTGGTCTTGCTGGAGAGGAGACCGCGTTCCTTGTATTTCAGACCGTAGTCGTCCGCGGCTTCGTTGTAACCATTTTTCGATAATTACACCATTACCAGCTTTTGTTGTGATAGTCCTGCTTTCAATGGCGGCTGTGGTTTGTCTTGCTTTAATGTTATTGTACGATGTCAGGATTACTTGCATGAGTAGTACACCATCTTTTTATAATCCCAATTTTCTAAAAATATCATCTTTTTGTATCCAAAATCTCCATATTTCAGATCCCTCCTCGTGTTCAATATAACATGTAATTTCTTTCTTTTTTAGTGTTAAATAGTACGTGCGCTTTCCAGTTCTGTTATCTAGATCCCATCTATTTGTACAAATTGCCCAATCCTGTTTTCGTGCATAATCAGAAAAGAAATTTACGCCATCTTGCGTTGAAAGCTGTGAGTATATACGCTTTCCAATGACAGATTTTACAATCCACCTCTTGTCAATAATAATGTTCTCATCTTCTTTTTCTACAGGATCCGAAATCTCATAATAGATATTAAGCATTTGTTCGACATCATATTTTATATAGTGTTCATCTAGATATTGACTGCCAAAATGTATACCTAAAAAAAATAATAGCAGACTAATAGTAATCGCAATAGAGCATATTGTTGTTTGAGTATCGTTAGATATTTTCATACAATGAACACCTTTGACTTTTGTTATCACACTATTTCCCATGAGTAACATTTGATATTAATAGAAATATGAAAGCTAAAAATCCCCACCCCTTATTATAGTTATACAAATATGACAACAAGAAAAATAGAATACTTAATATACCGCAAATTTCTGAACCAGATAATGATTTAAATAGTTCTTTTACTTTTTTATTCATAATACTCTCCCTGTTGAATTGACTCCATTTTATATGTAGTATCTTTGACAGAGATATCATAACCCTAGCTACCGGCAGTAATGCCCGCTTGGTTTGTCACGCTTTCATGTGTGGAATCTATATTGCTCTTGGACGTACCAACAGCCAGGCCGCCTTTTAGACTGGATTTCATTTTGTTATTATCGATTGTCTTCTTCATACTGCCAATGCTCAATCCCATGCCTTTGCTTTCATTATGAGATGTATAGCTGTCCTTATCCTGTACGCTTTCAATGGCCAGATTTCCGCCCACCTTAATGAATGATGAATATTCCATACAATAGGAAATGCAATAGAAGTATAACATGCATTGCGATTGATGATGCTTTTTGCAATATAATTTGTTTTCCCTTGGGGACAGGTTTATCATTGAGCCTATATTCACAAACAAGGTTCCATTGAAAGTAAGCAAAATATGCTATTCCCACAATCATCATAGCAGCAATTCGGAAAAAGATAGGTGAACAGCTGAATAAAGGAAAACGCCAACTATCAAAAACATTCGTTGCTGAAAAAAGTAAATTCATCCCCACATCAACTATTATCATCAAGCAAGCAATTATCCAAATTAGTAAGCGGTATGATGGAATTGATTTCTTGCATATTAAGAAAAAGCTATAGAAAACAAAAAAGAACGAGAGCAATAGGATGACCACTAAATTATAAAACGAATGCCAATTTAAAATCTCTATGGTTCTCATAATAGCTATTTCCTTTCCTCGTTATTTTCTTTTTCATTGTTTTCTCCTTAAAGCATGCAAAAAATTAGACCGTTACCCGAAGCCTTATTTTTCCCCACTGCGCACAAAATCGCCATCAAAAAACCACCGGAAGATGATCCACAATGGCTCCCCTTCCGGCGGTTTTATCCTGTGCGCAAAGGGTTACAGGATGTAATTCGAAATATCTATATTTTCCGTGACGTCGCCAAGCTTATTTCTCACATAGCTCTCGTCGATGGTGACGTGCTTATCCTCGAGGTCCGGCGCATCGAAGGAGAGGTCTTCCAAAACGCGCTCCAATATCGTATAGAGGCGGCGGGCGCCGATGTCTTCGGTCTCGGTATTCACGCGAGAGGCGATGTCGGCGATGGCGGAGATGGCGTCCTCGGTGAAGGTGATGTCGACGCCTTCGGTCTCGAGGAGCGCGGTGTACTGGCGGATGAGGGCCTGCCGCGGCTCGGTCAGGATGCTGCGGAGGTCATCCTTGGTGAGGCTTGAAAGCTCGACGCGGATCGGGAAGCGTCCCTGGAGCTCAGGGATGAGGTCGCTGGGCTTGGAGACGTGGAAGGCACCGGCGGCCATAAAGAGGATGTGGTCGGTCTTCATCTGGCCGTACTTGGTCTTGACGGTCGCGCCTTCGACGATCGGAAGGATGTCACGCTGCACGCCTTCTCGGGAAACGTCGGGACCGCTAGAGGAGCGGCCGCCTGCGATCTTGTCGATCTCATCGATGAAGATGATGCCGCGTTCTTCGGCGTAGTGGATGGCTTTGTCTTTGACGACTTCCATATCGACCATCTCATCGGCAGCGGCTTCTGCGAGGATCCTCTTCGCATCGCGGACAGTGACTTTCTTCTTTTTCATCTTCTTCGGCATCATGGAGGAGAGCATCATGGAAATCTGATTCGCCTGTTCGTTATCGGTGTCCCCCGGATTTCCTTTCTCTTCCACTTCGATCTCGATCACACGGTCGTCAAGGTCGCCGTTTCGGATGCGCGTCTCGAGGTCCTTTCTTCGCTCTTTTTCGCCTTCATCCATCGGCGTCTCTTTCTTCGCTTCGCCGAAGATGATATCCATGGGGCTTCGTGTCTCGACTTTCTTGGAGGGCCACATGGCTTCTGCGATACGGTGAATGGCTTCTTCGTCCGCATCCTTGCCGTGGCGGGCGCTCTCTTCTTTCTTCACAAGGCGGACGGCTTCTTCGGCAAGGTCGCGGATCATGGACTCGACGTCGCGGCCGACGTAGCCGACTTCGGTGTACTTGGTCGCTTCGACCTTGACGAAGGGGGCGCGGGTGAGGGTCGCGATGCGGCGGGCGATCTCTGTCTTGCCGACACCGGTCGGCCCGATGAGGAGAATGTTCTTCGGGCTCACCTCTTTCGCCATTTCCGGCGTGAGGCGGCTGGCACGCCAGCGGTTTCGGAGGGCGACGGCTACAGATCTCTTCGCATCGCTCTGCCCGATGATGTACTGATCCAGATATTCCACGATTTTTCGCGGGGTCAGGTTTGTATTTTCGTTCATCAGATTTCCTCCACGATGACATTGTGATTCGTATAGACGCAGATGTCGGCGGCGATGTGCAGGGATCTCTCCGCAATGTCACGGGCAGAGAGATCGGTCGCGGAGACCAGAGCACGGGCGGCGGCAAGGGCGTAGTTTCCGCCGCTACCGATGGCGAGGATGCCGTCGTCAGGCTCGATGACTTCGCCGTTCCCGGAAACCAGGAAGAGGTGCTCCCCATCAGTCATGATGAGAAGGGCTTCGAGCTTCTGCAGCACGCGGTCGCGTCGCCATTCCTTGGCAAATTCGACGGCTGCGCGGACGAGATTGCCATTGCAGTCGGAGAGGCGCGCCTCGAATTTATCGAAAAGGGCAAAGGCATCTGCGACAGAGCCTGCAAATCCGGCAATGACGCGGCCGTGGTAGAGGCGGCGCACTTTGCGGGCGGTATTCTTCATGATGACCGCATTGCCCATGGTCACCTGTCCGTCGCCGGCGACGGCGGTGTGTCCATCCTTCTTGACCGCGAGGATGGTGGTGGCGTGAAATAGAGAGTCTTGGGACATGGGGTGTTCTCCTTTATCGTATTGGCTAAGGGAAATAGTGTTCAGGGTTAGCCCCTCGGGGCGTTGCCTGCGTGCGAAAGAGGTTCAGCGGGTTCTACAGGTTCAGCGGGTTCAACAGGGTTGGTGCGGCGCATAAAAATCAAAAACGCCGCGAGTATATATGAGGCAATGCCCGCATTCCAAATTCTCCCTCCTTCCTCTGAAAGGAGGGAATACTATCGCGATCCGCTTCCTCTAAAAGAGGAAAACCCGCGCAGAGGAAGGGGTTGGCATTTTTATTTGCGTCGCTTTGCAACGCCTCGGCTTATCTAAAACTCACGGCGCCTACTTATTTTATGCGCCGCTCCGCAACCTTGAGCCTGTCAACCTGAACCCTGAACCCGTCGCACCAGCGACTAGACTAGAACGCAAAGAGACTCATCTGTTCTTCTTCCGGCAATCCTTTGAGGACGCCCATGGAGTCTAAGGTATCTATGATGGACTGGCTGACCTTGCCTCGCTTCTTGAGGTCCTCCTTCGAGGTGAAGGGATGATCCTGTCTGGCAAGGACGATCTCCTTGGCCACCGCATCGCCAAGAGCAGGGATGCAGTTAAATGGCGGCAGGAGCTTTCCATCGACCATGAGGAATTGCGAAGCGTCAGATTTTTCCAAATCAATCGGCAGGAAGGAGAGTCCGCGCAGGTACATTTCAGCAGCGACTTCGATGACGGTCGCATTTCCTTTTTCCACGGCTGTCGGCTTGTCGAGCGCTGCGATGCGGGCCAGCTCCTGCTTCATGGACGCAAGGCCGCGCAGGATGACGGGTGCATTGAAGGAGCCTTCGGCTCGGATGGTGAAGTAGGCGGCATAGTAGGCCAGCGGCTGATAGACCTTGAACCACGCGATGCGGAAGGCCATCATGACATAAGCGACGGCATGGGCTCTCGGGAAGAGGTAGCCGATCTTGAGACAGGAGTCGATGAACCACTGCGGCACGTGCGCGGCATCAAGCTCGGCGCGGTTATTCGAGCCGCCTTTTTCGAGGCCCTTGCCTTTACGGACATTTTCCATGACTTTGAAGGATGTCAGAGGCTTCACGCCATGCTGGATGAGGTAGTTCATGACGTCGTCTCGGGTAGAGATCGCATCCTCCAGTTTGACGACTCCGTTCTTGATGAGGTCCTGGGCATTGTTCAGCCATACGTCAGTGCCGTGGGAGAAGCCGGAAATACGGACCAGCTCCGAGAAATTCTTCGGACGCGTGTCTTCAAGCATGCCGCGGACGAAGGGCGTCCCGTATTCAGGCAGGCCGAGGGCACCGACGGTGACGCCTTTATTTCCGATCGCACTCGCAAGCTCATCCGGCGTCAGGCCCAGTGCCTCGGGCGAGCTGAAGAGGGACAGTGTCTTCTGGTCGTCGAAGGGAATCTTCAGCGGGTCAATACCGGTGATATCCTGCAGCATACGGATGACCTTCGGATCATCGTGGCCGAGAATATCCAGCTTCAGCATACGGCCGGAGATAGAGTGGTAATCGAAGTGTGTGGTGATGGTCCCGGGGATCTGTCGGCCATTCTCATCCTTCAGGTATTTTTTATTCGCGGCGTACTGGAGCGGCGTGAAATTGTGAATATCCATATCACGCGGGCAGACCATGATGCCTGCCGGATGCTGGCCGGTCGTGCGCTTCACTCCGGCTACACCGGCGGAGAGTTTTTCGATGAAAATATCATTAAATGTCAGCCCGCGGTTCTCCGCGTATTTCTTGACAAAGCCATACGCTGTTTTATCCTGAATGCCTGCGATGGTGCCGGCACGGAAGACATTGTCGCGGCCGAAAAGTTCTTCGGTATATTTGTGCGCGACGCCCTGATCGTCTCCCGAGGAGAAATTAAGGTCGATATCCGGTACCTTGTCTCCGTCGAATCCGAGGAAAACGGCGAATGGGATGTCATGCCCGTTCTTTGCGAGGTCGCTCCCGCACTTCGGGCATTTCTTATCCGGCAGGTCGAAACCGCCGCCGACAGAACCGTCTTCAAAGAAATGGGTCCAATGGCACTTCGGGCAGACGTAGTGCGGCGGGAGAGGATTCACCTCTGTGATGCCTGACATCGTTGCGACGAAGGAGGAGCCGACAGATCCTCGCGAACCGACAAGGTAGCCGCGATCATTCGAGTGCTTGACGAGCTTGTGCGCGATGTAGTAGAGGACGCCGTAGCCGTGATTGATGATCGGCGTGAGTTCGAGCGTCAGGCGGTCCTGTACGACCTTCGGGAGCGGGTCACCGTAGATGGCCTTCGCATTGTCGTAGCACATCTTGACCAGTTTCTCATCCGCGCCTGCGATTTTCGGGTTGTAGGATTTCCACTCTTCGGCGAGAGGCTTTAAGACTTCGCACTGCTCGGCGATCCTTCTTGTATTCGTGACGACGATCTCGATGGCCTTTTCTTTCGGAAGGTAGCTGAATTCATCCAGCATTTCCTGTGTGGTACGGATGTAAACGGGCGGATGGGACTCGATCTTCCCCGGCTTCTCCCAGTTCGAGAGGAGAATGTCACGATTTCTCTGGTCTTCTGCAAACATGTAGTGCGCATCGGATGTCGCGCAGCAGGGCATCCCTGCCTTGTCGGCGATCTCGATGACCTTGCGGTTCAGATCCTCTAAGTCCTTCTTCGTATTAATCTTGCCATACTTGTCGTCATTGATGAGGAATTCATTGTTTCCGAGCGGCTGGACTTCGAGGTAATCGTAGAACTTGGCTTTTTGGATGAGTTCTTCATCACTCTCCCCCGCAAGGACCGCACGGAAGAATTCTCCCATGACGCAGGCGGAGCCGTAGATCAAGCCTTCGTGAAGCTCTTCCAGAATGGGCTTGGGGATGAGCGGGCGTTTTCTGTAAAATTTGAGGTGCGACAGTGTCACCATGCGGTACAGATTGCGCAGGCCGGTGATGTTCTTCGCAAGGATGATGATATGACCGTACTGCTGGCGGTCGGCGTCCGGATCTGCCGGGATCTCATCGATCATGTACCCCTCCATGCCATAGATGACCTTCTGATGGTACTTGTCTGCGAGATCCTGGATCTTCGGGAATGCCTGAATGACGCCATGGTCTGTGATCGCGACCGCCGGATGATGCCACTTTGCTGCCGTCTTGATGATCTCTTCATTGTCGATAAGACCATCGAGGCTCATTTTCGTGTGCAGATGGAGCTCGACGCGCGGCGTCTCGTAATTGTCCTCGTGGTCGATCTTGACTGTCTCTCCCTTTTCCATCTGCGAGAGTTCCAAGACGAGCCCGCCGGAGTACTTGTCGAGGCGCACATTGCCGCGCACCTTGACCGTCGTCCCCGGTTTCAAAGACTCGACAGCTTCTGCCTCCTCGGGGCGGTCGAAAAATTTCTTGCACGGGATGCCATTCGTTTCATCGGCCAGATTCATGAGAAGGAGCTTCTTTTTGCTGCGAAGCTCGCGGACCTCGATAGAGATCACCGTGCCGACAAAAATGACACCATCCTTCTCTTCATTCACGGTGCGGATCTCGATGGCCTCTCCCGTGATATGCTTCCTGCCAAGGTATATGCCATTCACTGCGCCGCTTTTTTTTGCAGCGGGCGAGGGCGCTATGAAAGCACTCTTCGGCAGGACGCTCGAAAGAGATGGCAGACTGCTCGGCATGGAGATCCCCGGCATCGGTGTCTCTTCTGCCATTGCCGGTACCGCCATTTCCGCTTCCTGCGCCGCGGCGATGTCGTCAGCGGTCGGGAAGACAGGGATATCCGGCGCAAGGCTGTAGCTCTCCATGGGTTCTTCCGGCGGCGGGAAATCCACCGGCGGCAGATCCGGATCCATCATAGGCGCTGCGGACGCAAAAACCACACTCGACACATCATCACCATTGATATAGATCGTTTCCACGCATGCCAAAGCCGGCCCCATATCTTTGAGTGCCTTCAATGCGGCTTCTTTATGGTCGGCCTTGATGTACCATGCACGGCTCTCGGTGTCGATCTCCATCAAAGTGATGACGGATCCCGCCTGTCGGGACTTCAGACGATACTTTCCCATAGGATCTCCTTTCGAGGTATAGATAACACAGGTGGTGGCATTTCGACTTTTTAGGATGAGACATTAGAAATTAGGGATTAGGGATTAGAAATCCCAATTGACCAGTGACTGGTGACTGGTGACTAGTGACTAGTCACTAAATGCCACCGTCAGGCATTGCCATGATTTACGCTCCGCGGCGCTTCTATATTTTGATGCGCCGCTCCACCATTTCTCATTTCTAATTTCTCATTTCTCATCACTTCATGCTCCCTTCTTCACTGCCTTCGGGGAGGGCGGCTCGGATGGCTCTGGTGGGTCTTCCGGTTTCACCTGATAGGTGATGACGGTGTCGACAGGTTCATAGTCGGAGTAGAAGCTGTCATGGAAAATGCGGCCGTCGGCCCACTTGACAGACTGTGTGACGAGGACATTGTGTCCTTCGTGGCCTTCCTCGACCTTTTTATCCTCTTCCTGCGAAGGGTCGACACGGATCACGGTCTTAAAGGGCAGGACTTCGTCGCTCTTCTTTGCGATCTCTACGAAAGAGGGCTTGTCTTCCTGATTTCCTAAGATGCGCACGGTCACAGCACCCGGTTCGTAGACCGCATAAATGTAGACGCCATGCTTCAAATGATTCAGGAAGCAGAAATCCAGAGAACCTTCCGCGACGGTCGCATCACGCCCGATCGGCGCATAGGATGCCGGCGAATAGTGACAGGTCCGCTCTGTCACGGCAAGTCCTGACAGGATGACGGCATTGAAGAGCGTCGTGCTCACCTGACAGACGCCGCCGCCTGTCCCCGGCTCGACCTTGCCATTGATAATGACAGGGGCTTCGAGATAGCCATTCGCGCTGGAACGGGAGCCTGTCGCCTGGTTATAGGAAAAAGAGACTCCCGGTGCGATGTACCTGCCGCTGATACTGTTTGCAGCGATCTCGATATTTCTGCTGCGGTTGCCTCCGGGATAAAAGGTGGTCGTGTATTCGGCAAGGACCGCATTGATTTCCTTGGCAGCCTCCTTTGTCATATTCGGCTTCTGGATGTCTGTGGCCGGGATCTCCACCTCTCCGCTTTCGCCCTTTTTGAGTTGGAGCGCGGCGGCTTCTTCCAGTGCCGCCTTGTCGATTTTCATGGAAGGCCTGCCTTCATCGAAGGAAACGGATCCGTCTTTCCCAAACCGGGGCTTCGCATTGACAGGAGGCTTCGCATACTTGGCGGTCAGCTGGGCGATATCCTCAGTGAGGTGCTTCTCATCAAAAGAAGCATCGATGGCCGCACTATGCCCGGTGAGGAGGATCCGCCAGCGATCGTACCAGCGCTGGAAGAGACCGCCCGTCCGTCCAAGAGCCATGGCTTTCTCTATGGCCTTCTCGTCATAGCGGACAGAGAGTGAGCGGAAGGAGATCTCTTCGTGAGCATCCTCCTTTGTAAGTACCAATTTTCCGTGCAAAAGATCCGCATTTTTCACGGAAAAAAGCTCCTTGAGCTCTTCCTCCGTCGAGCCGCCTGCCTTTGTCCCATGGATGGTGACGCCGGGGATGACCCTGCCGTCACTCACCCAGAGAAACGGCGCGCTTCCGATGCCGATAACAGCCAGTGTGAAAACCAGTCCGAATATCCGCTTCCAGCGGTATCGTCTTTTACTCAATGATAGTCCCTTCGTTTCGTATATGACATTTGGGTGTAAGGTGTATGGGTTCAGGATTAGCCCCTAGGGCGTGCTGCCCTTTGATTAGGGATGAAAGTCTCTCTTGAATGAGGAATTAGGAATGAAGGTGGCGGCTTCGCCGCGATCGATGACGAGGTCGCAGCTGTTCTGGCATTCGTTATCTCACATACGACGTTTCTCGCCGCTCAGGATGACGAAACGGGGCGATGCCCGAAGATTCCTTGGATAGCAGGTTTCCCGTTTGAGCATTCCCAAACATCGACCACCTGGCCGCGAATGACAAAGATTTCTCGCTGACGCTCGAAATGACGATACGAGAGTCTGATGTCTCCCAGTCTCTTAATCTTTTAGTCTTATCCCTAGCCGCCAATCACCAGTCACTTATTTTCTCAAACAATACTTCAAGAGCAAATCTTTGAGTTCGAGCTCCGAGGCGCCTTGCCGGGAAGCGAGCTGGTACTTCATGATCTCCAGAAGAAACCACTCCGCCTCTTCTTCCGTGACCTTCCTTGCCTCGGCCTGCACGGCCCGCCACTGCCAGGAGGATCTCACCCCCAGCGCCTGCTGGATACGGGTGAGCGGCACGTGATTCCTTTCCATTTCCTTCAAGATCTTGATCTTTCTGAATTTGGAAGAAAGGAGTCCAAGATTTTTGATCGTGGTGGTCATATCCGTGAAGACGCGGTCCGCACTCTCTAAGACCAGCTGTGACTTTTTGTCCAGAAGAGCATCGACGAATTTGAAAATCCCCTGATTCATGTAGTCGGGAAGTGCAAGCTCCAAAAGCTCCTTCGTCACGACGGACTTTTTCCCGCACATCAGTACCATCTTATCACATTCCGTCTGCAAAAGGGGAAGGGAAATCGTATCCCACGAGGAGAGTACATCCTCCAAATAAGTCCGTGCGGAGAAATCGACACGCTTGCCCGCTGCTGACAGGAGACGTATCATCGCACCTGCCGCATCACGCGGCAAAAGGAGCGAAAGCTCTTCACTGTAGCAGACAGACAGCAGCCCTTTCACGATCTTCGTTCGCTTGTCCGGCTTTCCATCGAGCTGGATCAGGCAGAAAATATCAGGAGGCAGGCCTTCGAGCCTCTCCACAAAGTGGAGGGCCGCCTTTTCTTCTTTCTCTGCTTTCGAAATGCGCTTCAGGAAGGGGGGATTGTGTATCACGACCGCAGTCGCACTGGAAAAAAGTGACTGCCCTGCCAGGGCATTCTCATACTCTTCCAGACTTCCCTCTCCATCGAACAGAACGGGATCGGGCGGATCTCCCTCAAAATAGGCCTTGAGCAGTCCCTCCCGACGAAGGGCAAGGGATACCAGATCTTCACCATAGAGAAAGCAGCAGTTCTTTTTATTTAACTTTTTGGCAGGCATAAGTGATCGTCCTTGTATAAATGTAACCGGGAATCGGGAGTGACTTGGGCTGGTGTCTAGGGATTAGGGATTAGGGATTAGGAATTAGGGATTAGGAATTAGACTTATAGACTGAAAGACTAAGAGACTGGGACGTCTGATGTCTGATGTCTGACTTCTCACCCAGTCCAGAAGCTGACAAATCGCAATACCAGTCACTAGTCACCAGTCACTAACTTCCACCCATTCTTGTACACGATCTCCTGCATCCCCTTCTGATACAGGTTCACGGATGGGATGTCTTTGAAGTCGAAAAACTCCATATCTTCATAGGCATGGACGAGACGGGTCCCGCCGTAGATGACCAGCTCGGGCGCCATGGCCTCCGCGTCTTTTTCCGTATATTCTTGAAAGCCATGGCTGCCGGTGATCCACAGGGTATGAGGAGACGCTTTCGGCATGGGTCTTCGTCCGGAAAGGAAGATGTCCTTCTCCCCCATCACCATCTGCCAGCTGCTGCCATTGGTGATAAAGTGCAGCTCATCCAAAGAAAGTGCGGCCTTTCCCAGACATCGCACGCGCGCTGTCTGCCCCGCCAGAAGCTGCGTCGCCCATTTCCGCGGATCGCCGCCCGTCACCCAGATCTCCCTGACAGGTATCCCCATCACGAGAGGGAGCGGCTTATCGACATCCTCCAGATCCAGAATGAGTACATCTGCCTCCTCTACCCCTTCATAGGCGAGGATGGAATTCCACTCCCAGACAGCGGTGCGTGAGGAGATGCGGCTTGCCTTATAGTATAAGATGTTTCGCCCGTCATTGACAAGAAGGATTCCGCGGTCACCGCCAAGATCCGGGCAGATGACGCGGGTCGAAGGCGCCAGGAGCTGAGTCGTCGCTATGGCAAGAAAAAGAAGCGACAGCATGCCTCCGGCAGCCATGCGAGAGCGACCGGAAAGCCGCTTTCTGAAATACACCGCCGCAAGAAGTGCATAGTAAAAGGCTATTTCTAAAGAAGAAAGACCGCCTGTCACAAGCTGCGCTCCCCTGGCCGAGGAGAGAAGAAGATTCAGACGCAGAGCTAAAAAGACCGCATAGTCTGCCGCATAGAGAAGCCCTGCCATCAGCGGACGGCAAAGAAGGGAGACAAGCGCTGCGATAAGCCCTGCGATAATGACCCATTCCAGAAACGGCGTGACAAAAAGATTCGCAAAGATGAAATACACCGGAAAGCGATGGAAATCATAGAGCATGATCGGTATCGTGAGAAGCTGCGCCGCTGAAGACAGCGCGATCCCTTCCTTCACCCATTTCGGCAGCTTTGGAAAAGGGCTCATCCAGCGGAGGATCGGACGGTAAAAGAGGAGGATCCCCGCGGATGCGCCGACTGAGAGCTGGAAGCTCACATCGTACACATAGTAAGGATCCCAGAGCAGCATACCAAAGACCGCCGCCCCCAGAAGATTCAGCGTCGCCCTCTCCCGGTCAAGGAAAATCCCAACGACAGAGAGGATCCCCATGACCGCCGCACGGATGACGGGCGGCACAAGCCCCGAGAGCACCGCGTAAAACAGCACAAGCAGGATGGCCGGCAGGATCACAAGGCGTCGCGGCAGCGAGAGCCAGCGTCCCAAAAGGTACAGAAAGCCAAAGAGCAGCGCCACATGCGAGCCCGAGACGGAGAGAATGTGGATGATGCCCGTCGCGGAGAATGACATCATGACCTCTTCCGGAATATCATTATAATTCCCGCCGAAGAGGAGCGTCATCAGGATCGAAAGGCGCACCGGATCCATGTACGGCGCAAATGTCTCTTTCAGCGACTGCTTCATCTCCGAAGTGAATCTCTCCATGCGATAGGCACCGCTCTCACCGGCAAAGGCGGGATGCATGCCTTCCTTGAGATACAGCCTTCCAAGGAGATGGCGGCTCCGATAGCGTCCCGTAAGATCGATCTTTCCCGGATTCTGATACAGGCGGATCGGGCTCATTTCTCCTTCGGCGTAAAGGCGGTCCCCGGGATGGAAATGCCTGGTCTCCTTCTGGTCATAGAGGTAGCACGTCCCCGAAAGCGGCTGGAGCGTCCCATCGGCGTATCGGATGGAAACGAGCGCAAGCGCATATCTCGCATAGCCCTCCTCCCCTTTTTGTACCAGCGGCTCCTCCATGACGATGCCTTCATAGGTGCCTGCGCTTCGGTTCGCCCAATGCGACTGCTCCTGCCACAGGGCATCAGAGAGTGCCATGCGGAAAGCACCGATCGTCAGAAGAGAAAGCGCCGCTCCCAAAAGGACAAGGGAAAAGCGGCAGCGGAAATGACCATAGAGAAGGAAAAGCACACCGGAAAGGAGCAGCAAGGCATATCCATAAGGCAGCAGAAAAGGCGGAAGCTCCTCGAAAAGAAAAACTCCCGCTGCCAGCAAAAGCGCACTCCAGAAAAGCCCCAGCCGGATCATCATAGGGTGATCTTATCCGCCATCTTCTTGTAACGACTCTCACCGATAGAGGGCACCTTTTTGAGCTCCTCCTTCGAGGAAAAGCGGCCATGCTCCTCACGATAGCGGATGATCTTCTCCGCCGTCACCTGGCCGACGCCCGGGAGTGCTTCGAGCTCTTTCGCGCTGGCGGCATTGATAGAGATGAGCCCGCTCCCCCGTGCATCCGCCTGATCCGGATCAAGCGGGATATGGATCTTCATCCCGTCAGAAAGCGGCTCGGCCATATTGATATCTTCCATAACTGCATACGGCAGCACATCACCCGCAGCCTTCACCGCATCGAAGAAGCGACTTCCCTCAGGAAGCTCATAGACACCCGGCTGCCTCACGGCACCCGTCACATAGACGAGGAACGTCCGGGAAGACTCCTTGCCGGAAAGCTCGACCACAGGAAGTGGCTCCTCTTTCGTCTCCCCTGCGGTATGCCAGAGAAAAAAGGCCGCTCCCAGAGCCAGAAGAGCCGCCGCAAAACAGATCACAAGGATCCGTCGGCTTTCCTCTTCTCGTCCCATGGGAATGGCCTCCTGTATGCTTCATTCAAAACCGGAATATCACTTATCCCCTTCCCCCAAAGAGGAATGAGAAATAAGGAATGAAGGTGCGCCCTGAAGCATCATCCATCAATCTGATGACACTAGCAAAACGTAACATGCGTTCCGTCTTCGCATGAAAATATGCCGCAGAATGCAACGGGCTCATTGGGGGCAGCGGGTGCTGATCCCCAAACTCCGCCCCTCATCACTTGTTCTCTTTTTCCTGCTGACGGGCAGCGGCGGAATTGGAGTCGATCAGGCTCTGACGGTTCTTTTTCAGGCTGTCTAAGACGTTTTCCATATTTGTTTCCACATACTTCAGGACATCTGTCGCATAGGTGACAGAGCTGGTGCGGAGCTCATCAGCGGATTTATTGGCCGAAGAGATCACTTCATTGGCACGCTCCTGCGCCTGCTTGACAAGTTCGCTTTCTTCCGTGATGCGGGCGATATAATCCTTCGCCTGCGCCACCGTGTCCTCTGCTTTCTTTTCTGCGTCGAGCATGATACGCTCTTTGTCCGCGACGATGCGGCGTGCGCTCTCGAGTTCATTCGGGAGCGACTGATTGATTGCATCGATCAGTCGTTCGATCTCATCCTTATCCACCAATTTCTTATTGGTGAGCGGTACTTCACTCGCGTTATTGATGACATTTTCTAATTCTTCTAAGAGTTTTCTTGTGTCCATAATTGCAAGCCTCATTTCTTTTTCGAAGTTTGAGAAAAAAGCCGATGGCGATCAGCGATTCTCTACCTTTTTCTTGATCATTTCCTGTACATAGGGCGGGACCATCCGGGTAATATCACCATCAAAATGGGCCAGCTCACGAACGCCGGTAGACGACAGGTAAGAATAGCGTCCATCCGTCATGAAGAATGCGGTCTCCAGCGTGGGATCGATCTGTTTGATCATGAGCGCCCGCTGGAATTCGTATTCAAAATCACTGAACGCACGAAGTCCGCGAATCAGAAGATGGCAATTCTTCTTCGCTGCGTATTCATTCAAAAGACCATCAAAAGCATCCACTTCGACATTGGGAATGTCTTTGGTCGTCTCACGAAGCATATCCAACCGTTCTTCCGTAGTAAACATATAATGCTTGGTCGGGTTTAAAAAAGCTGCCACAATCAGTTTATCGACCAGACAAGCGCTTCTTCTGATGATATCCAGATGACCATAGGTCACCGGGTCGAAACTTCCTGGGCAAATCGCTATTTTCATTGCACTTCTCCCTCTGTAGATCTGCATAGCAGATAGGTAACAACAATGGCCCCCACTTTTTTCTCTTTCCAGACTTCACACCGGTCAGCAAAGAGTGATATATCCGGGGGTTCTGATATAGAATGTTCTGCAATAATGATCGCATGATCAGCAGGAAGGCCGCAGTCGAAAACCATCGCCAGTACTTCATTGATATAGCCCTTCCGATACGGAGGGTCCATGAAAATATAATCAAAGGTCCTGCCCTGAAGAGACTTCAGCGCAGCCCCTACATCTCTCGATATGATCTGTACCTGATCTTCTGCATGGCACTTCTTCGCATTTTCGCGGATGATGCGGCCCGTTGTCTTGTCGATAAAGACCGCAGACGATGCATACCGGCTGAGCGCCTCAAGCCCCATCGCGCCTGTCCCGGCGAAAATATCAAGGACATCCGTCTCAACGAGCCCCACATTGGCAAGTACATTGAAAATGCTTTCCCGTACCCGTCCCAGCGTCGGTCTCGTCGTATTTCTTCCTACGGGTGCCAAAAGGTTCGTGCCTTTGGCTTTTCCACCAATAATCTTCATATCTGTTTCCTCATCGTGATTTCAGCAGGAAACCTGCTGATTACACTCATAGTCATTATAGCATAAATGAAGGAAATTGGAATTAGAAATTTGTGACTGATGACTAGTGACTAGTGACTGGTGACTGGTGACTGGTGACTAGAAATTAGTAGCTAGGGATTAGTGGCTAGGGATTAGGTTTGCGATACGAGAAAACCGCTAGTTTCAAACCTCCGCGGCGCTTCCCTATTTTTATGCGCCGCACCATCCCCCCTGAAGTTTGAAAGCAGGGATGAGTAGCTAGGGATTAGGGATTAGGGATTGGGGATTAGGGATTGGGGATTAGGAGTAACTAGGATTCTCCGGCATCGTCATCCCGAGCGTAGTCGAGGGATCTCTACTGCTCTGCGGGAATCAGCGTGTATGTGCCGAGGTAAAACAACGTCTTGGTGCTATCTCACATCAGGCAATTAGCGTTCTGCAATAGAGATTTCTTGGCTACGCTCGAAATGACGACGGCGCGAAGCGCTATCAACACTCCGCGGCGCTTTTGATTTTTATGCGCCGCACCTTCATTCCTCATTCCTCATTCCTCATTTGAGCAAATCTTTCATCCCCAATCAAGAGGGCAGCACGCCCCACAGGCTAACCTCAAACCAAAAGAGCCACAGAAATGCGGCGCATTTCTGTGGCTCTTTCCTCTCTTAGCAGTACGCGAGTGCTGCTTCGAGTCTATCCATGGTCTTTTCTCTTCCGAAAAGTTCCATCATTTCAAACATGCCCGGGCCCTGGGTCACGCCGGTCAAAGCGATACGGGTCGGTTCGTAAGCAGCTTTGCCCTTGATGCCCTGTGCTTTCATGCATGCATTGAAGCATTTCTTGATCTCTGCCTGATCGAAGGTCTCAAGTGCTTTCAGATCTTCGATGAAGGCTTTAAGGAGCTTGCCGCTGGTTTCTTCCTTCATGATGGCAAGGACATTTTCGTCGGTGATCTTCGGCATATCTTCGAAGAAGAACTTCAGCTCATCGGCTGCCTGACCTGCGAAGTAGATGTGATCCTTCATGAACCAGATGACCTTCTTCAACCAATCCTTCTTCTCTTCCGTGACAGACTCTTCCACATAGCCGGCTTTCACAAGGAACGGGAAGATCAGATCATAGAGCTGGTCTGCGTCCAGCTTCTTCATGTACTGGAAGTTGATCCAGTTCAGCTTATTGATATCGAAGACAGCATCATTCGAAGAGACACGCTTCATGGAGAACTGCTTGATGAGCTCTTCTTCCGTAAAGATTTCCTGTTCGCCCTTCGGAGTCCAGCCGAGGAGCGCCAGATAGTTCACGACCGCTTCCGGCAGGTAGCCCATATTTCTGTATTCGGTGACAGAGGTCGCCCCATGGCGCTTGCTCATCTTCTTATGATCTTCACCGAGGATCAGGGAGATATGGCCGAATTTCGGAGGTTTATAGCCAAGTGCTTCATAGATAGCAAGCTGGCGCGGGGTATTCGAAAGATGTTCTTCGGCACGGATGACATGGGTGACTTCCATGAAGGCATCATCGATCACGACAGCAAAATTATAGACCGGGATACCGTCGGATTTCATGATGATGAAATCACCGACACCGGCCGCCTGAAATTCAACGTGCCCGCGGACCATGTCATCAAAAGCGAAGACACCGTCTTTTCTGACCTTGAGGCGGACGACCGGCTTTCTGCCTTCCGCTTCGTAGCGGGCTTTTTCTTCTTCGGTGAGGTGGCGGCAGTGTTCATCATAGATCGGAGTCTTGCCGGCATCGAGCTGCGCCTTGCGGCTTTTTTCCAGCTCTTCTGCGCTGCAGTAGCAGTAGTACGCTTTGCCTTCATCGAGAAGTCTCTGTACTTCCTTCTTGTAGAGATCGAGGCGTTCGGTCTGGCGGTACGGACCATGCGGGCCGCCTACGTCGATGCCTTCATCCCAGTTCATGCCGAGCCATTTCAGAGAATCTTTGATATTCTCTTCGGATTCCTTGGTGGAACGCTTCAGATCCGTATCTTCGATGCGGACGAGGAAGGTGCCGTCAGCGTGACGAGCAACCAGCCAGTTGAAGAGCGCGGAGCGCGCACCACCGATATGAAATGGGCCTGTCGGGCTCGGGGCAAAACGAACTTTCAATTTCTTTTCCATCTGTTAAAACTCCTTCTTATTTTCTATAAATGATAACGGATGCCAGAGCTGCCATACCTTCCCTGCGGCCCACCGCACCCAATTTTTCATTCGTGGTGGCTTTCACACCCACCTGATTCTCGGAGATAGCGAGAAGATGTGCGATCGATGCTTTCATTTCCGCTATATGCGGCGCAAGCTTCGGCTTCTCCGCGATGACCGTGCTGTCGATATTTCCAGCCTGCCAGCCTTCTTCAGAAAGGACGCGCGCGACTTCGAGCATGAGCTTTTTGCTGTCCGCTCCCTCATAGCGAGGATCGGTATCGGGGAAATAGTGCCCGATATCGGGAAGACCCGCTGCGCCCAAAAGCGCATCCATGATGGCATGCAGCAGCACATCCGCATCCGAGTGGCCCAAAAGACCGCCTGTCTTTGCGATCTCTACACCGCCAAGCATGAGCGGACGGCTTTCATCGTATCGATGTATATCATACCCCTGTCCGATACGGAAGGGCAAGCCCTCTTTTTCGATCATTTTTGTAAACCGGCTCCAATCTCCCGGTGTCGTTACCTTGAAAAACTGTTCTTTCCCGGGCAGCACCGTGACCGGCACGCCCGCTTTTTCCAAGATCGAAGCATCATCCGTGATCCCTTCTTCGGAGGAAAGAGCCTCCATCGACGCTTTGAGCAGCTTCGAAAATGCCCCCTGCGGCGTCTGTGCGCGGAAAAGGCGGCTCCGATCCAGCGTCCCCCGCACCAATTCTCCATCGACCTCCTTGATGGTATCCACACAGGGGATACCGACCACGACGGCCGGATGCGCCTCGCTGATAGCAGCAAAGGCTTCATCGATGGTCTTCCCATCGACGAAAGGACGCGCCCCATCATGCACGAGGACTTTTTCCGAATCCTTCGCAAGACAGGAAAGTCCATTCTTCACCGACTGGGTGCGCGTCGCTCCGCCCGGTGCGAAGCGGACAGGGATATGGTGCTCGATCCCTTTCAATATGTCAGCAAAAATCGGCTGTTCCTCGACCCTTGCGACGATGATGAGCTCTTCCAGAAAGCGGCTCTGAAAGACATGCCTTAGCGTATAAGAAATCAGCGAATGGCCCCGATGCTTCAAGAGAAGTTTATTCACCGGAGCCCCCATGCGGCTGCCCTGACCGGCAGCCACCAGTATGAGACTGTTCATAAATACATGTACTCCTAAATGGATTTGAGGGTTTAAAGGTTCAGGGTTCAGGTGGCGGCTTCGCCGCGAATATATATGGGGCGATGCCCGAAGGCCGGAGGATAGAAGTCAGATGTCTGATGTCTCCTAATCCCTAATCCCTAATCCCTAGCTACTAATCCTATTCTTCGAGCTTCGCAAAGATCATCTTCCCGGCCGAGGTCTGGAGAACCGATGTAATGATGACGGCGACTTCCTTACCGATGCTTTTGCTGCCGTCTTCGACCACGATCATCGTACCGTCATCAAGGTAGGCGACTCCCTGGCCTTCTTCCTTGCCATTCTTCACGAGCTGGACGAAGATCTGCTCGCCGGGAATGACGGCCGGCTTCACAGCGATGGCGAGGTCATTCACATTGAGGACAGCGACGCCCTGCAGCTCCGCCACTTTATTCAGATTGTAGTCATTGGTGATGATCTTGTAGCCCTTTTCACGGGCGAGCTTAATGAGCTTGGAGTCCACCTCACTGATCTCCTCGAAATCATCGGTGATGATCTTGATGTCATCACGGTTCTTCTTGCGCATATGGTTCAGGATATCCAGTCCGCGGCGGCCGCGATTCCTCTTCAGTACGTCCGAGCTGTCTGCGATCTTCTGCAATTCTTCCAGCACAAAGACAGGCACCACGATAGGACCTTCCAAAAATCCAGTCTGGAAAATATCTGCCACACGTCCATCGATGATGATATTCGTATCCAGCAGCTTACCGATGCGCTGTTTTTCCTTTGATTTCTTTTTCTCGCTCTTTTCTTCCGCATGCAGCTTAAACCAGCCGACCATCTCCGGCTTCTTGCTGACTGCGAGATGCATCCCCAGGTACCCGAGCACGATGGACAGTACGACAGAGACATACGGCCCGATGAACGGCACTGAGCTGAAAGCAAGTCCGACCAGATTTGCAATGATGAGCCCCAGAAAGAGCCCGAGCGTCCCTGCGATGAGATCCTGCGTACTCATGGCAGACAGCGACTTTTCCATCCGCGATGTCAATGCGAAAAGGCGGGAAATCAGGTAGGGGGATACAGCGCAGCCCACGACAGCTCCTAAAATACCACCCAGAAGCATCGTGGCCAGAGACATGAAGGTGATCCCCAGAATGGTCTCCGTCAGGACAGAGTTCGGGAGCAGTGCCGTCAGCACTGACTCGCCCTGTCTGGAAAGCACGACGCCAAGAACGGTAAAGAGCAGGATGAATATCAATCGTAATACTTTTTCCGGCATCTTGAATCCTCTTTGATTACACTATGTTTTTGTAGAAAACAACTTTTTCAGATAGTAAGTCCATTTTTACATTTTAAGCATCATCTTATTATAGCAAACTTTCGCTCTCATTTATACCGGAAATGAAAAATTTCTTTCCACACCCTTCGCCATAGCGACAAATCCCTCATCGGGAGCCGCCCAGAAAGACCGCTGCCTGTGATCGTTCCTTCTCCTTCCCATTCCATTCTTTTCTGTGTAGCTATCATGGTCTCATAGAAAAGAATGATCCAATGAAGAGGAAGGGCATATCTCATTTCCTAAAAAATCAACGGTGAGCACGTATGGATCACAATCCTATCAATCCGTGCTCACCGTTGTTATTGTAGATCATTTTATCCTTTCTGATCTGATTTTTATTTGTTGCCCTTTGCCTTATTATGGGTCTTGCAGAGCATTTGACAGTTGGATATATCAGTAGAGCCGCCCTTGCTCCAGGCCGTTACATGGTCGGCATCCATTTCAGATAGTTTGTAAATCCTTTTTGCGTTATTGTCATGGCCAAGAGCACAGAGCGGACAGTTGGAAATGCCTTCTTGTTTGGCTTCCTTCGTCTGTTTCTCATACACCTTCTTGATGGTGACTTTATCAAATACACGGATATTCAGGAGCTTCGTGTCTTTTTCACCGCCAAGGATATACTCGAAAATGCCTCGATGATCCGTGACCTGTGGGTCCCCCAGAAGCTCATCCACCCTTTTCTCTACCTTTTCTTTGGAATAGGGATGATGATGGTACTCATTGTACAGGCGGCCCCATTCCAGACCGCACATTTCCTTTCCTGTATATTCGAAAACAGAATCCACCCAGTCAATGACCGTATCAAAGTGATTTTTCAATTCATCAATGCTCCTGTCATTCCGGTGGCGAGCCATGTAATCCTCAATATTCCCATGGCTTACCCAGTCCAGAGCCCTTTCCAAAATGGCCTGCCGTTTGGGGTCTCCTTTGATATAGGTCTGCCAGCGATTCATATTGGCATTGTTGGTATTGGAAAACTCCTCTCGTGCCAATGTGACGAAGGGACCGTGATAGGCTGCATTGCGAAGCTCCTGCTGTACCAAGGGTACTCCCGCAATATTGATGGTTTCAAACCACGCTTCAATTTCCGAAGGCTCCCCTTCGCAGACGTAAATGGTGAGCGGCGCATGTAAAACCCTGTCCCTGTCATCATCATCCAGACTGTCGATATATCTTGTCTTGCCCTTCCAGTTCACCGCAAAGGGCCAGGTTTTCTTCACGAACCGGGCAAAGGATGTGATTCTCTGCTGCCCATCGAGGACTTCATATTGACCGTCCTTGTTCAGGACGAAATAAATCAGCCCCAGAGGATATCCCTTGAGTAGGGATTCCACCACGGCCACATCTCTTTTGCCATCGCCGTAGATATAGTTTCTTTGGTATTCCGGCTGGATAATAAGCTTTCCATCCAGTCCGAAAAGCCCTTTATTTTCATTCTTATCAAAAATGAAACCTTGGCAAAGGTCTTCCACTGTCCAGTTCGTATGCAAAGTAGTTTTCAACTATTACCCCTCCTAAAGCGAATGAGGATACGCCGATATGGAACTATTGCTTTCCCATCAGCCGTATAAAGGCCCAAATCCGGATGACCAGGCTTCATTGATCCTGTACCACCTTGCGCAAAATAATCATCTAAAAAATTTTTACGCATTCCTGTATAGCCCGGTGCATCTCTACTCATAGAAATAATTTTAAATTGTGCCGGATTATACTTGTCCAAAAAAGTAATTGGGACCCCCATTATCCCATCATAATCACTTGGTATAGATTCAACAAAAGGAACATAAATAGCATCATAATTATCATAATTTGGATATCTAATAGCCCCAAAATCTTTTTCGAGCTTTTTTCGCAATTTCTTATTGAATTTCAGATTATGGGCCATGGTGTCCAGTTTCAGCCATTCATGACGTTTGCCATGGTCGATATTGGTAAACCAGCAGGCAGAGGCCAACCTGCCCATGACTACGCCGTTAATGATTTTATAGGCAGACCCTTCCTTCTTATTGTCCAGAAGCCAGGCCTTGTAATCGTCGGTGACATTGAAATACATATCATGATTCAAGTCCTTGTACCCCAGCCAAATCACATTATCCTTCAGGTAGGGAAACACTTCCTTATAGGTAATGGCGTTCATATTTCCCAGAATGATAAACTGCTTCTTTGCTTCCATAATCCACGCCAGGAACTTCCTGAACTGAGAGAAGGGTGGATTTGTAATGATAATATCAGCCTCATCCCGAAGCTTCCGCACTTCCGGACTGTTGAAATCTCCATCTCCTTCTAAGTATCCATTGAATTCGATATCGTCTGTATCTATGCTCCCAGAGTGATCCTTGTCTCTAGTCACGGTAAAAAGTTTGCCGTGGGTGCTGTGCTTTGCTGCATCAAAAGCAGGAGATTCGCTCTCAAACAGGCTGATTTCCCTGTTAGCTGCTCCCTTGGCATAGGAAGTAGAAATCAGCTTTTTGATTCCAAAACGGGTGAAATTGGACGCAAAGTATTTCGTAAAATTTGACCATTCAGGATCATCGCAAGGAAGAAGGATCGTTTTCCCTCTGAATACATCAGGATTATATTCCACATACGCATTCATTTCTGCTTCAATATCGTTATACTGGGTATAAAACTCATCGTTTTTAGCTTGTTTCGCTGTTCCTAAGCTGGAATTATCTGCCACTTTACATTCTCCTTTTTACCTTACCATTTTCTTTTCTCCATGTATGGGCTTTTTAGCTATTTCCCTATGATTGAAATACGCTTACGTTCATTGACAGGTCTTTTGAAATTTGGCTCAAAAAATGAGGAAAGTCCCCTTTCTACTGCCATGGTTTTGTCATTCCCGATTCTTCACAGAATTGTTCCAGCTTGTCATAGACGGGAGCTACCCATGTAATATGCAGTATTTTATCATCCTTTTTTGGTCTAGGCATTTTATTGTATTATAGCATGCCTTTTTATAGAAAAAGTGTTTCTATTTCGCTTCCTTGTTTAGGAGAATGAATTATGCTGCCACATCGTCAGCCATCTGTTTCTAGGGAAACGCTGATTAAATCGCAGGGTCAGCTTTTACAAGAATTTTTATACATAGCTTCGTCATGACCTTCCTTAAATAGCTCGCTATTCGCGTCAGGTTATTCCTCGCTATGCATAAAAATTCAAGAGTAAAATCTGACAACGATTTAATCAGTGTTTCCCTAGTGAATACAAAGATCGGTATGACAGACTCATACCGAAGGATCATTTCCTTCGTAAGCTCTTCGATCTTGTAGATATCTCATGCATATATGATGAGCTTGTGGAGGTGACCATCGGGCACGAATCCCCTATCCCCTATGTCATGGACGGGGAAACAGGATTCGTGGAGGGGGTGCCCCTGATCATTTCACGGCTTCCATGACGTCTTTCAGATTTCTGACGAAGATGGTATGTTCTCTGACCTCGTCCAGATGATGCGCTTCATAATAGGCCAGGACTTCTTTTTTATTGCGTTCCGACAGGATGAAATGGGTAAATTTCATCTTGAGCGCTTCTTTGAGACGAAGAGTGACACGGGAAACGGGCATGATCTCTCCGGTGAGACCGATCTCTCCGAGTGCCATGAGGTTCTGCGGGATAGGGGCGTCGCCTCTGACGGAGATCAGTGAGAGCGCGACAGCCAGGTCGGCAGCAGTTTCCTTCACACGGAAACCGCCCGCCACATTGAGATATACATCTTCGGTCGAGAAAGGGATGCGTCCGCGGCGTTCCAAGACGGCAAGAAGGATGATCATGCGGTTGTAGTCATAGCCCGCCGCGATGCGGCGCGGGATGGCAAGGACCGAGTGGACGGTGAGCGCCTGGATCTCTACAAGGACAGGGCGCAGTCCCTCCATGCAGGCGACGACAGCCTGACCCGGCGTCTGGCTCGTGCGGTCACGAAGCAGGTATTTCGACGGGTCTTCGATCCCTTTGAGCCCCTGCCCCTCCATGACGAAGAGCCCGGACTCTGCGGTGGAGCCGAAACGGTTCTTCACCGTCCTCAGCACGCGGAACTGGTAGCTGCGGTCGCCTTCCAAGTAGAAGACCACGTCGACCATGTGCTCTAAGATGCGCGGCCCCGCGAGATTTCCTTCCTTTGTCACATGCCCGATGATCATGACGGCGATGTTCTCGCTTTTCGCGAGGCGCACGAGTACGGCGGTACAGTCACGGATCTGCGCGGGGCTTCCCATCGGGGACTCATTGGCCGACAGATACATCGTCTGGATGGAGTCGATGACCAGCATGGATGGCTTTTCTTTTTCTGCCTCAGAGACGATGGCATCCAGATTGCCGCCGGAATAGACGAAGAGATCGTCATCGGAAGCGCCGAGTCTCTCGGCGCGCATCTTGATCTGTGCCTCGGACTCTTCCCCGCTCGCATAAAGGACGCTCCGCCCCGCCTTTGCCATGGCGTGGCAGACCTGGAGAATCAGTGTCGACTTGCCGATCCCCGGCTCGCCGCCCCAAAGGATGACGGAGCCAGGTACGACGCCGCCTCCGAGCGGACGATCGACCTCGGGCATCGAAAGCTGCATGCGTTCATGGTTTTCCAGATTCACTTCCGAGAGTTTCTGCGGACGCTTGCCGCTGACCACCTCATGCGTTGTCCGCAGCTGCTTGGGGAGGACTTCCTCCACCGTCTCCTCGAGTGTATTCCATGAGCCGCACTGCGGGCATCGCCCCATCCATCTCACAGTCTCTGCCCCGCAGTTCGAGCAGACGAATTTGGTTCGGTTCTTGGCCATGGCCGTATCTCCTTTATCATCATATCGTTCATCAGTACGCTATACAATTTCTCAAAGTTAGGAGTGAGGAGTGAGAAGTGCGGAGTGGTGGTGGCGGCTTCGCCGCAATTTTATCATTCGGCGCTTCGCGCCGCACCTTCCCCGTTGAACCTTCAGACCCCAGAGACCCCGTTGAACCCCTAAAAACACAAAAAGAGTGCAACAGGAAATGTCTACTACATTCCCATTGCACTCTTATTATATCATCTGCCTAAAGGCGATGGCATCATTCCGCGTGGAAAGTCAGCTTGCCATCCTTGGCATCCATATGGAGGACTTTCTTCTTTTCGAGACCCTCCTGCAGAATGAGCTCGGAGATCGGGTCTTCGACTTCTTTCTGGATGGTGCGACGCAGCGGACGGGCACCGTATTCCACATCGGTACCATGATCGATGAGGAGCTTTTTCGCTTCTTCGCTGGCATCGAGCTTCACTTCGAAGTGCGCGAGCTTCTCGCCGACCTTGGCAAGCATCAGGTTCACGATAGAGGAAAGATCGATAGCGGTGAGCGGATGGAAAACGATGATCTCATCGATACGGTTGATGAATTCCGGACGGAGCGTGTGTTTCACTTCATCCATCATCAGCTTCTTCACATCCTCGAAGGTTTCCTTCTTCTCGCCTTTGTCCTCTGCTTTGAATCCCAGTTTCTTCATCTGGTTTTTCAAGAGGGCAGAGCCAAGGTTACTGGTCATGATGATGACAGCATTCGTGAAGTCCACGGTGCGGCCCTGACCATCGGTCAGACGACCATCATCGAGTACCTGCAGAAGGATATTGAAGAAATCCGGATGCGCCTTTTCGACTTCATCAAAGAGGATGACGCTGTACGGCGTCTTTCTCACGGCATCGGTCAGCTGGCCGCCTTCTTCATAGCCGACATATCCTGGAGGCGCACCGACGAGACGGGACACTTCGTGTTTCTCCATGTATTCCGACATATCGAAACGAATCATATTCTTCTCACTGCCAAACATGCATTCAGCGAGCGCTCTGGCCAGCTCGGTCTTGCCGACACCGGTCGAGCCGAGGAAGAGGAAGGAACCGATCGGACGTTTCGGATCCTTCATGCCGGCACGCGCACGACGGATCGCCGTGGCAACGGCATGGACAGCCTCATCCTGACCGACCACTCTCTTATGCAGCTCTTCTTCCAGATGGAGCAGACGCTCAGAGTCGCTCTTCTTCAGATTCTGCAGCGGTACCCCCGTCCATTTAGCGACGACTTCTGCCACATCTTCCTCCGTGACTTTAAGATCATCATGATCCGCACCCTTCCAGTCCTTCTTCATGAGGGCGATCTCACTCTGCATCTTCTTGGCAGCATCACGATACTCGGCGGCTTTTTCAAAATCCTGCGAAGCCACAGCCGCTTCCTTTTCTTTCAAAAGGGAGGCCAGTTTTTCTTCCTTCTCTTTCAGCGCATCCGGTGTCGAAGACGCTTCCATGCGAACCTTGGCGGCGGCTTCATCAATGACATCGATGGCTTTATCAGGCTGGAAACGATCCGTGATGTAACGACCGGAAAGTTCGACAGCCGCTTTCATTGCTTCATCGGTGATCTTCGCTTTATGGAAGGCTTCGTAGCGATCACGCAGACCCTTCAAGATCTTCAGCGTATCTTCCGGTGTCGGTTCACCGACTTTGACCGGCTGGAAGCGACGTTCCAAAGCGGCATCCTTTTCGATATACTTCTTATATTCTTTCAAAGTGGTCGCACCGATGCAGCGCAGCTCCCCGCGTGCCAGAGCCGGTTTCATGATATTGGCCGCATCCATGGAGCCTTCCGACGAGCCTGCTCCCACCAGTGTATGCAGTTCATCGACGAAAAGGATCCAGTCTTTATGTTTCTTCACTTCATCAATGACTTTTTTCAGCCGTTCCTCAAATTCGCCTCTGTACTTGGTACCGGCGACGACGGAGGACATATTGAGAGAAATCACATGGCAGTCCTTCAGGATCTCCGGCACATCATGAGAAACGATCCGCTGTGCAAGCCCTTCTGCGATGGCTGTCTTGCCTACGCCCGGCTCACCGATGAGGACAGGGTTGTTCTTATTTCTGCGGGACAGGATCTGGATCACACGATTGATCTCCGTCTGACGCCCGATGACAGGGTCGATCTTGCCCTGTTTGGCTTTTTCATTGAGGTCGATGGCAAAATCACCCATCTCTCCCAGCTCTGCACTGCCTTCTCCATTTCCGTCTTCCGAAATATAGGTATCGAAGGCTTTCTGCAGCTTCTCCTGTGTCACGCCGAAATGCTCCAGAATCTGCATCGCAACGCCGCTGCCTTCCCGAAGAATGGCAAGCAGCAGATGCTCCGTGCCGACGAAGGAATTGCCAAGATCATTGGCTTCCTCCACCGCCATTTCCAGCACCCGTTTCGTCCGCGGCGCTACATACAGCTCACGGCGAGAGAAGAAGCCGCTCCTTCCCTGCCCGGCGAGCAGCGGCTCAACCGCCTCTACGGTCACGCCGAGCGAATTCAGGATCTTGCCGCCGGCCGAATCTTTTTCGTGGGCAATGCCCAAAAGCAGATGCTCGGTCCCCAAATAATCACTGCCCAGCTTCGAAGCCTCTTCTCCTGCAAATTTCCAGGCATTTTTTACACCATCTGTATATCTGTCTTCCATAGAAATCCCTCCTTTGTTTTGGGATGAAAGTCATTTCCTATTACGACTTTTTACTCTCAAGCGCTTTTATCTTGTCTCTGACCTCGCAGGCACGCTCGAAATCCTCTCGGTCAACACAGCTCTTGAGCTCCCTTCGCAAGGCTTGGAGCTCCTCGCTTTCCGCCGGAGCATCCGCCTTTTCTTTGGCCTTCGGTTCATTGACGGGAATTTCATTCTTCCCTTTCCGGAACGACGGGCGGATGGACTCTTTGAAGCGGTTGTAGCCGTCTTCATTCTCCGGCAGCTTTTCCGGGCTGACTTCGATGAATTGTCCGCCGCCCTGATCTTCCAGCGTACGGGTCCCGAAGGGGTCTTCTAACAGATGACCCAGCATCGATCCGCCAAAGAAATGATCCAGCGGACTGTCAAAAAATCCATGTCCAAAGAAACTCTGTTCCTTCTGGAAGACATGCTCTTTCTCTGCACACTCGCTGCAGAGATGCTCCTCTTTTCTATGTCCGTTCACCACCTGCACCATATGAACGGTGGCAGGATGTGCATGACAGCGTTCACAAAGCATATTTATTCTCCTTTCAATGCCCACTCGATACGGTGAATCATCGTCCGTCCGGCTTCCTTTCGGTGTCCTTCCGGACAATACTCCAGCATCGTGTGCGTCATGGCATACATCAGCCGATACTCACGCTCGGAAATGATGTCGTAATTTAAAAGCATCTGGAAATATCCACGAAGACCGTTTTCGATCTCCTCTTGAGATACAGGTTTGTCTTTTATTTGATGATTTGACTTTTCATTCTGGTACTGACTGGCTGCTTCCTTCAGCCGATGGTAGTAGTCCGGCACCTCCTCACGGCTGGCAGGGCGTAGGGAAATCTTGATATATCCGCCGCTCCCCCGCCTGGACTCGACGATGAATCGGTCATTGGCGGAGAATCTCGTATTGATCACATATGTCACCTGTGAAGGCGCACACGCGAGACGGTCGGCCACATCCTTGCGCTTTAAGAGCAACTGGTCTGTATTCTGCTTATCCATCAGATCCAGAATGAAATTTTCTATTTTATCAGATAGCATCGTGCTATTCATATCACTCACCGCTTTCCACTTGACCTCTTACCTTATTTCTGTAATCTATTATACATCAAATAGTCAAATAGTCAATAACCTTTTTGATTTATTTTCTTTTCCACTTTTGATGGTTGAATCATCCCTCATGTCAGGCCACCCAAAAAGGCGATGTGAAATAACGATCATCTAATTTTCGCGTTCCATCTGCCGCGGGGGACTTGCAGCTCTCATAGGAGTGACCGGGAAACCTTATCCCAGCTGTCTTTCATGCCATAGTCACCCTATCCGCCCCTGCGGGCACCTTCCTCTAGAGGGATAATGCTATTAAGTTAAGGAAATCGTTAGCTACGTAACGTTTTGCTTCCCCCTTCGGGGGAAGTGCCGAAGGCAATAGGGGCATGCTAACGGTATA
>ERZ1026884.212-NODE-212-length-42247-cov-75.294179_pt1 | contig 42247 bp, 73 predicted proteins | sample MGYA00380172_ERZ1026884 | MGnify/ENA primary metagenome ERZ1026884 (study PRJEB33269, sample SAMEA4719808) | human gut metagenome | biome: human-associated habitat; feature: organic feature; material: feces | place: Cameroon | collected 2013-10 ... | reverse complement strand
CTATCGGGGCGCAGCCTCTGCCACAGGCGATCAGGGCGCAGCCTCTGCCACAGGCTATCGGGGCGCAGCCTCTGCCACAGGCTATCGGGGCGCAGCCTCTGCCACAGGCGATCAGGGCGCAGCCTCTGCCACAGGCTATCGGGGCGCAGCCTCTGCCACAGGCTATCGGGGCGCAGCCTCTGCCACAGGCGATCAGGGCGCAGCCTCTGCCACAGGCGATGCTGGTGTGGCTCTCGCGGCTGGCATAGAGTGCAAAGCAATGGGCGCGCTTGGCTGCGCAATCTGTTGCGTAGAGCGCGGCGGCTGGAACGGAGAGACGTATCCGATTATTGCCGTCAAAGCGGCAATCGTCGACGGCAAGACAATCATGCCCGATACGTGGTATCGGTTGAAGAACGGTGAGTTTGTGGAGGTGGAGTAAATGCCCACCAGCGCAAAGCCGGAAGCATACGTACCGTGCGAATGCCGCGTATCGCTGTTTTTTCCGGCAGGGCATATCGAATGCAACCTGTGTCCGCTCTTGGAGACATACAGCCGCAGGGAGTGCCGCCGGACAGGCGAGTATCTGCCGAGCTGGCTGCTGCGCGGCTATTACTGCCCGCTTGAGGTACCGGGCGAACTGATCACAGATCCGGACACGGGTGAGATAAAGGAGGAATTAGGTTGAAACTGACAGAAAAGCTGGTTGCCATTCAGGCACAGCTGAAAGCACCGAAGGATAAAATGAACAGCTTTGGCGGGTATAAATACCGCTCGTGCGAAAGCATTTTGGAGGCGGTGAAGCCGCTGCTACAGGCACAGGGATGCATCTTGACGATCTCTGATGAGATCGTAGAGAGCGGGAACCGCATTTACATCAAGGCAAAGGCCACCCTGTCCGACGGTGAAAATGAATGTTCGACGTTCGGCTTTGCCAGAGAGCCGGAAAGCAAAAAAGGTATGGACGAACCGCAGGTGACCGGTACGGCCAGTTCCTACGCCAGAAAGTACGCGTTAAACGGCCTTTTTGCCATTGACGACACGAAGGACGCAGACACGGACGAATACGCCCGCGAGACTGGCAAGCAGCCACAGCCCCGAGGCGGTGCGCAGAAGAGACCCGCGCCAGCTGCCACTACGCAGCGGCAGGAACTGACGTTTACGTGTGCCGACTGCGGCGTGCAGATCGGCAGCGAGACAATCAATGGCCATACATATTCAGCAACGAGTATTGCCGAGCAGACGACGAAGAAATTCAAGCGCTGCCTTTGCTGGACGTGTGCGCAGAAACAGGGAAAGGTGAAAACGAATGTTGAATGAAGTAACGTTGATGGGCCGACTGACCCGTGACCCGGAGATCCGCATGACACAGAGCGGCACAACCGCAGCAAGCTTTGCACTGGCTTGTGAGCGTGACTACGCGCCGCAGGGGCAGGACAAAGTTACGGACTTTTTCGATATTGCCACGTTTGGCAAGACCGCTGATTTCGTTGGGCAGTATTTTGCAAAGGGACAGCTCGTCGCAATCAGAGGACGCCTGCAGCAGCGCGACTGGACGGATAAGCAGGGCAACAAGCGTCGAACGACTGAGGTCGTCGCAGAACAGTGCTATTTTGCCGAGAAGCGGCAGACGCCCGCAGCAGTACAGCCTGCGGATTTCTCGCAGCTTCCCAGCACAACGCCGGTTCCGTTTTCCGAACCGGATATGCCGCAGATGGAGATCGGCGACGAAAACGAGCTTCCGCTCTGAGGGCTGAAATATGCCGAACAGAATTATTCGGGAAAGCATCTGCACAAGCGATAGCGTCGACAAACTCTCGTGGTTTGAAGAAGTTCTGTTTTATCGGCTCATTGTAAACTGTGATGATTTCGGACGCTTTGACGGGAGAGCGGCGGTAGTGAAAAACCGCCTCTTCCCGCTGAAAGAAAACCTCACGCTCAAAACTGTAGAAAATGCTCTTCATGGGCTGGCGAGTGCTGGATTGATTGCTCTGTATGTGTTTGAGGGCAAGCGCTTCCTTTACCTACCAACATGGGGCAAGTATCAGACGCAGCGTGCGAAGGTAAGCAAATTTCCATCACCTGATGATGGGAAACAAGCGGATGAAATCATTTGCAAGCAAATGCATGCAGATGTTCCCGTATTCGAGAATCGAGAATCGAGAATCGAATACGCTATTCGAGATGCGGAAGATAGCGCGGAGCCGCAAGCGGCGTCCACGCCACCGGCAATCTCTCTGCCGCTGAACGACGGAACGGAATATCCCGTATCCGTGGAGCAATGCCAGGAATGGGCGGGCTTGTACCCTGCTGTCGACGTGATACAGCAGCTGCGGAACATGAGGGGCTGGTTGGACGCAAACCCGGCCAAGCGTAAAACAAAGCGCGGGATCAACGCGTTTATCGTCCGTTGGCTGGCAAAAGAGCAGGACAAGGGCGGATCAGTTGCGCAGTATGGCCGTGCTGCAAAGCCCGGATACGGCGTGCAGGGACACCATGACGAGCTGAACCCGTTGGAGCGCGCAGCCGTAGACAGGGTGATGGGGCCTATATCGAAGGGGGCCGCTCGGATGCAACATGGCGTACAGCGCCACGGGGATGAGTTGGATACGATCCAGCAGGCGGCAATAGACCGGATGCTTGCGGAAAACGAGGAGGATAAGACATGAAAATGCTGGGAAAACTGGCAAGATCGCTGGCAGCTCGCTATGTCTGCCAGAACTGCGAGAAGGAAAAAGAACGAAGGGCCGTGGCCCATAATGCTACGAAATGTCTGGAACGCAACAGCCTTTTGGCCGAAAGCAATCAGGCCGCGTCCATCGAGATCCACCGCCTCGAAAAAGCGCTGGCGAAAGCAGAGCTGGAGCGCGACGTTGCACGTGAAATGCTGCTCGAGAGAAGCACGCCGGATACACGGCCGGGGGCGCTGGTATGAGCGCGCAGGGGAAGCCGCTGCGCTGCGAGATCATCCACGATAATTTCCAAAATTACAAGAAATACAACGTGCCGAAAGCGCAGCTTGTGATCGCGGACATCCCATACAACATCGGCACGGACGCCTATGGCTCGAATCCCATGTGGTACAAGGGCGGAGACAACGCCAACGGAGAAAGCAAGCTCGCGAAAAGAGCTTTTTTCAATTCGGACGGTTATTTCAAGATCGCAGAGTATATGCACTTCTGTTCCAGACTGCTGAAGCCGGAGCCGAAGGAAAAGGGAAAAGCCCCGGCCATGATCGTATTTTGCGCGTTCGATCAGATACATACAGTCGCAGAATACGGCGCACGGTACGGCTTTAAGAACTGGTATCCGATTTTCTTCTGCAAGAATTATTCCGCGCAGGTGCTCAAAGCCAATATGCGGATTGTCGGTGCGACGGAATTTGCGGTCGTGCTCTATCGGGATAAGCTGCCGAAATTCAACAACGGGCGGCAGATCGGAGAGGACGGGAAGCCCATTCGGGGAACTGGGAAAATGGTGTTCGACTGGTTCCAGTGGGAGCGGGACGGGAAAGACATTCCGAAGATCCACCCCACGCAGAAGCCGGTGAAGGTGCTCCGGCGGCTGATCGAGATCTTTACGGATTCCGGTGAGCTCGTGATTGATCCATGCTGCGGCTCCGGTTCGACGTTACGCGCAGCTGCGGAGGCAGGCAGAAGCGCAATCGGCTTTGAAATTGATAAGAGTTTCTATCTGGCCGCAAAAGAGAAAATGCTGGCCGGAGTACAGGAAGCACAGAAAACGGCCAAGGACGCCAACAGCCAGATAACGATCGGCGAAATAGCAGAGACCACACGGCAAGGAGGGAGACCGATATGAGGTTTGTGTGTGACGCCTGCCAAGATATCACAAACATCGAGGCGGACCGGATGGAGATCCAGGGCGACAAGCTGATGGTGTACAGCCGCGGGCGGCTAGTCTACGTGGCGGATCTGGGGCAGATCATGCTGGCGAAGCTGACGCCGGGGAGGGAGGACGGCAATGGACTTAGAACAAACCGCGATTGAGCGGCTGAAAATGGCCTCGGAGATGAGCTTGCGGCTGTACAAGCAGCCGCTGGTGGTCACGTATTCCGGGGGGAAGGACTCGGACGTGCTGCTTCATCTGGCGGAGGCAAGCGGGATCCCGTTTGAGGTCCTACATAGTCTCACAACGGCGGACGCGCCGGAGACCGTCTGGCACGTCCGAGACACCTTCCGGCGGTTGGAACTGGCCGGCGTAAAATGTGACATCGATACGCACCGGACGCCGGACGGCGGAAACGTGACGATGTGGAACCTGATCCCGCGCAAGCTGATGCCGCCGACACGGCTGGTGCGGTACTGCTGCGCGGCGCTAAAAGAGACCAGCGGCCGCGGGAGGTGGATCGCGACCGGCGTCCGGTGGGCCGAATCGCAAAAGCGCAAGTCTCGCGGCGTCATGGAGGCCCTGCACAGAGACAAATCCAAGCGGCTAACGCTGATGAACGACAATGACGAAAGCCGCATGATGATGGAAAACTGCCAGCTCAAGGGAACCCGGACGGTCAACCCAATCATTGACTGGCAGGATGCTGACATCTGGGATTACTGCACGGCAGAAAAGATCTCGATGAATCCGCTTTACGCCTGCGGTTTTGAACGCGTGGGTTGTATCGGCTGCCCGATGGCAGGCAAGCACCGGAAGGTGCAGTTCACGCGTTACCCAAAGATCAAAGCGGCGTATGTCCGGGCGTTTGACAGGATGCTTGCAGAACGGAAGACGCGGGGGCTGCCCTGCGACTGGCAGACGGGCGAAGACGTCCTGCACTGGAGCCTGGAGGACGGCGTACTGCCCGGCCAGATGATTTTTGATGGAATGGAGGAGGACACGCTATGATCGCCCGCGTATTCCCGCGTAAAACGGCCATGTCCCCGACGGATGCGCTGGCGTTCTTCGGTCCGCCGACAATCGAAAATATCGCCGACTGCATCAAAGCGGGCGTGACAGAGGTACATATCTCCGTAACGTTTACGTGGGATCTCGAAAAGGCCGAAGATCTGTACTACGCATGGCAGGTCCTCGGAGTTCCGGTGGAGGTCGGCGGCCCGGCGTTTGATGATCGCATGGGAGACTTTACGCCTGGGCTGTATCTGCGGGACGGAATGATCTTCACTTCGCGCGGATGCACAAAGGATTGCTGGTTCTGCTCCGTGCCGCGCTGCGCACACGGAGAAATCAAAGAGCTGCCGATCATGGACGGATGGAATATCCTCGACGACAACATCCTCGCCACGTCGGAGCAGCATTTCCGAGCTGTCTGCGCCATGCTCAAGCGGCAGAAGCACCCGGCAGTATTCTCAGGCGGACTGGAACCGGCGCTGCTCCAGCAGTGGCAGGCGGATTTGCTGCACGAGGTAAACCCAGCACGGCTTTATACAGCCTATGACACAAAGGACGATCTAGAACCGCTCATCGAAATGGGCAGGAAACTGCGGGCAGCCGGTTTTCGCCCGGAACGACACGCCATGTGCTGCTATGTGCTGTGCGGCTACGACGGTGACAGTTTTGAGGACGCTGAAAAGCGTCTGGGACAAACAATGCGGGCTGGATTTGTGCCGTATGCAATGCTGTTTCGTGACGAGGACGGCCAGTATGACCGGGAGTGGCGGCGCTTCCAGCGCGAATGGTGTCGCCCAATCATTACGGGGAAAAAGTTCAACGAATATTGGAGGGAAAAACGTGACGAATAAAGAAGTCGTGCAGGCGCTGCGGTGCTGCGCGAAGGGGCTTGGACACGACGACGCGTGCGAAAACTGCAAGGTCGGAGAAATCCAAGATCGGCGGGAATACATCGAGTTTGCGGCTGCTAACGTGATCGAGCGCCTGACCGCCGAGAACGCGGCGCTGCGGGAGAAAGTGCCGCGTGGATCAGTGTGGAGGAACGGAGGCAAGGCAGATGCTTGATATTTGCCCGGTATCGCTGGCAGAGGCAAACGCCTTTGTCGCGGAGCACCACCGGCACCACAAGCCGGTGGTGGGGCATAAGTTTTCCATCGGCTGCACCGATGGCGAGAAAATCGTAGGCGTTGCAATCGTCGGCAGGCCGGTTTCGCGGTATCTGGATGATGGGTGGACGCTTGAGGTAAATCGCTGCTGCACGGATGGCACGAGGAATGCGTGCAGCATGCTATATGCAGCTGCGTGGAGAGCCGCCCGTGCGATGGGCTATCACAAACTGATTACATATATCCTCGATACAGAGTCGGGGACAAGCCTCAAGGCGGCTGGATGGAAGTGCGTCGGACAGGCCGGCGGGCTTCGCTGGACAGGCAAGCGCCGCCCAGAGGTCGACCTTTGCCCCGCACAAATGAAAATCCGGTTTGAGCGGGAGGAAGGAGCAAAGGAATGAGTAAAGCTGTTTTGATCAGCATTCGCCCGGAGTGGTGCCGGAAGATCATGGACGGGCGGAAGACAATTGAGGTGCGCAGGACGCGCCCGAAGATGGATACGCCGTTTAAGTGCTATATTTACAAATGCGGAAACGGCAAAGTCATCGGGGAATTTCTGTGCGATGAGATCATCGACATTAACGGCGCGGGAAGGATCCCGTCGGATGCTGCGCGGCCAACCTGCCTAGAGCCTGCGGAGCTGCACCGGTATCTCGGAGCTGCCACCGGCTTCGGCTGGCACATCTCCAATCTCAAGATTTACGACACCCCGCGCGAATTGAACGACTTCAGACGGGCATGCAAAAATGACTGGTGGTGTGATAGCTGCGCTATGTACTGGGAGCATAACGGAACCTGCGGCAATGATAGTTTGCAGATTCGACGCCCGCCCAAGAGTTGGTGTTATGTGGAGGAAGAGACATGGAACGACTGACAAGACCTAATATCAACGTAGACCCGGGCACCGACCGATTTCTGCACGCTGCGATCGGCGGCAAGGAAATCGACTGGAAGCAGAGCCGGGACAGCACGCTCAACGTGCTGATCAACGGCCCAACGAGCAACGGCTTTGGCAAGGATATTTTCCGCAAGATGGCCCGCGATCTGTACGGACAGCTGAAAGCCTACGAGGACACGGGGCTGACGCCGGAGGAAATCAAGGCTCCACTTACGGAGGACGCGATGATAAATCTGGCAGCGCAGGCGCTGAGCGTGGAGCCTAGCCGCCTCCGCGAGTTTGCCGAGGCCGACAAAGACGGTCGGTGCGTCGTGCTGCCGTGCAAAGTGGGAGAACGCTGGACAGATGAGGACGGTCGAGCAGTGCGAATAACCGCAGTAATCGTCAGCATAGAGCCATTCGGGACGAATATCAACATCTACTTTGATTATGAGGATGCAACGCCGGACGATGCGGGAAGCGACTGCGTGGCAAATTGGGATTATTTCGGCCGCAACTATACCTGCATTGAGACCGAGCGGGAGATGGAGGGAAAGAAGGATGACTGATTATATCAGCCGCGAAGCGGCGCTGGTAGGTTTTGAAGCCTGCAACGCGGAAAATCCGCACTGGACACCGCAGCGGGTGAAAACGCTCCTGCTGCGCCAGCCCGCCGCCGACGTTGCGGAGGTGGTGCATGGGCGGTGGATTTTGCACCATACCGTAACCGGCAATCCATACACGGAATGTTCAAATTGTTGTACAAATTTCGCATTTAAGACGGATAAAGGAACATTCGCCAAACTCGATATGCGAGACATACCCTACTGTCCGTTCTGCAGCGCGAAGATGGATGGAGGGAACGACGATGTTTCAGATTGAGCTTTTATCGGGCGGCGTTTTCTGGGTATATGCCGTATACCCGCAGAATAGCGCGTTTTTGATTTGGAAAGATGACCGCTGGGTTTGGATGGTGGCTGATAAGTGTAAACCGTATGTCCAGCCGTGGATAAGCGTTACACCTAACGTGGCCTATCAGCCTGATGGACGCACGAGCGGAAAGGACGTGCTGCTATGAACACACACATTACAAACATCAAGGGCAACTGGCAGGAGGTCGTGGACACCTGCCGCGCCACTTCCGGCAAAGGCTCTTTGGGACATGAGCCAAGCGAGGATTTTAAGCGCCGGATTCTGATTGCCGAACACTCGCCGATTCGGCGGATCTCGGTATCGTGGGTTTGGCAAGGCATTAAGAGCTGGATTGCGACGCACTGGTCAAGGCACAAATGGGAGTGCTTTATCTCTACGCAGAGAACAGACCGAACCGGAACGCCGAGGGACAAGCTCCCGCAGGACGCGCCGGTGATCTTCGAGGGAGAAGCGAACGTACAAGCCTTGATCGATTCCATGCGCAAGCGGTTATGCAGGCAGGCAGACCCGGAGACGCGCGCGTATGCCGAGGATTTCAAAGCGGCGCTGCATGAGGTGCAGCCGGAGATCTCGGACGTGCTGGTGCCAAACTGCATTTACCGGTGCGGATGCCCGGAGATGCAGACATGCGGTTTGTATGAGAGCTGGTCCCGCCTTCGACCGGAAGTCATGAGTACCTGCATCCGACACCGATACGACATCTACAACAGTATGTTTTGGAAAGCGAGGGCAAAACGTGGGAACGATACTGGCGATTGACCCCGGCAACATGCAATCCGGCTATGTGGTGGTCGAGCACGACGGCGAAGAAATTCGCCGCGTGCTGGACGTCGGGAAGAAAGGTAACAATGAGCTGCTGCCGATGCTTGAGCGGAAGCTTTACGGGAACGGCTACGACGTGGCAATCGAAATGATTGCTGGCATGGGCATGACGGTAGGCCAAGAGGTTTTTGACACCTGCGTCTGGATTGGGCGGTTCTGGCAGACTGTATTGTGGCAGACTGGATATGCGCCGACGCGGATATACCGCCGGGAAGAAAAGCTGGATCTGTGCGGATCGCTATCTGCCAAAGATGCAAACATCCGGCAGGCCCTCGTCGACCGCTACGCGCCCGGCCAGCCGAACTTCGGAAAGGGGACGAAAAAGGATCCCGGTTTCTTTTACGGCTTCTCAGCGGATATGTGGGCGGCTATGGCAGTGGCTGTGACGTATTTTGATAAATACATAAAGGGGGTAAATCTTTGATGAGAGAGCCGGAGCGCTGCGCATACTGCGGCAATATTATTACCGGTAGCCGAAACAAGCGGATCAAGCTGCACTTCTGCAGCCGCGTATGCAGTGGCATGTACCACAAGCTGCACCCGGCCAACACGCGGCCGGGCAGCGGCCCGGAAACGCAGTGGACGCCGGTGCAGATCGTGATCACGGCTGCAATCCCTGTATACCCGGAGCTGCAGCCGCAAGTCGGCAGGCGGTACAACGCGGAGCGGTACGCGGGCAGGCTGAATGCGATCTCATATATCGTGGAGATCGGCGGGAAGCGGATCTGCGTCAGGAGGAACGAATGCAGGGAGACATGAAAATCAGCCCGTATTCCGCGCCCTGCAAAGACTGCCCAGAAAAGGGCTGCGGGCCGAAGCATGCCACATGCGAGGCTTACATAGCGTACCGCAAGGCTGCGGACGAGTACAACAAAAGCAAGGTAGAGCGCGCAGCACGCGGGATGGAAACAAGCGGCATGTCCGCCAGAGCGCGGAAATACGATCGGGCAAAACGCGATGGGAGGTTGCATTATTGATGGGCGATATTACGAATGAGGCATATGCGGCATAGACGTTGAAACTGATTTATGAGGCAAAGCCGACCGCAATTGGGATCGTAGCGGCTACGGCCACAGGCGAGACGGTCACGGGCTATTACAACGCAAGTGCGCAGGACAAGGCCATATTTGCCCATCATATCCAGAGCGATATCGTGCTGGACATTATCAAGGCAAATGCCGTAGAAATCAAGGTCATGATGGAGGGCGTAGACGATGGAACAGATTAAAGGCGCAAAGTACGACGACGGGAAGCCTCGCCCGTCGCTCGTGCCGGTAGAGGCAATCGAGGCAATCATGAAAACCCGTGAACACGGGATGCGCAAATACGGAGCCGCCGAGGACTGGCGGAGCATTGACGCGGAGAGGTGGCACGAAGCCCTTTTACGGCACGTTCTGGCGATGTGGGAGAATCCTGTTGCCATCGATCCTGAATCCGGCATACCGGCTCTGTGGCACGTTATAACTAACGCTGCATTCCTGTGCGCGGCGCTGAAAGAAGAGCTGAAAAGTGAGATGGAGCTTGCGGAGGTAATGCGGGAGGAAGAAAATGAGTAATCCGCGCTACGGCTGGTGGGGATACGTCAAGTGGATGATTCGTGGCTACAAAAATGGAGCGCTGTTAACGAAGGCGGAGAGCGAAGCAGTGCGCGATGCAGTTACGGAGACAGGCCAGCTTGTCGACGGAGCTGAGCGCTTAAAGCTTGTAGACATGGTTCTCTGGAAGCGCACACACACCATTCAGGGGGCGGCAATGGCTATTTTCGTCTCCGACCGCACCGCGCAGGAGTGGCACAGGCAATTTATTCGCCTTGTGGGGCAAAAAAGGGGTCTTTTGTAAAAAAGTCTGCGTCCCAGAGCCAAATTTAACATTTATCATAAGGGCGTAGAGATCAACTCTACGCCCCTTTTCATCGGCACCGCAGCGTTCTGCGGAAACCTCCTCCTCCTGTTCTCGTGTTCTCCGGTGTGAATAAATATATTTATTCACACACGGAGACACGAGAACGAAAGAATGAGGCAGAAAGGAGCGGCTATGGCGAGTTTGCGCGCCCTTGCACACAAGCTGCAAACAGCGCTCTTGTACAACGGAATCAAAATAAAAATCAATCAAATGCAGACCTATTCCGCGAAAAATGACAGGATGGTGACGAAATACATGGTTTACGAATATCGACCTGATGAAAAGCCGAAGAATGTCACTCTGCTGGAAACGTACCAGATTGCGGATGTGGTGAAACTGCTGGCCGGACTTTACAGTGATGGCGGATGAAAAGCTTACGCTGAAGCAGAGACGATTCTGCGAAGAATATTTGAAATCCGGCAATGCCACAGAAGCGGCGAAAAAAGCGGGATATAGCCTGAAAACGGCCCCGTTCATCGGCGCTGAAAACCTAAAAAAACCTCAAATTTCTGCCTATATTGAGCGCAGGATGGGCGAACAAGAAGCGGCGCTGGTCGCTGACGCAAACGAGGTGCTGCAGTTTTATTCTGCTGTTATGCGCGGAGAGGTAAAGGACCAATTTGGAATGGACGCTTCGCTTTCCGACCGCCTGAAGGCTGCAGACAGTCTGGCGAAACGTCTTGCTGCGGCAGAACTTAAGCCAAACGCGGAAGATGCGGTGCGGGTGATTATCGATGTCTGATGTTCGGTTGTCAGAAAAAATCGGCCCTGCCTTTTATAGTGTGGCGCGTGACGTATTCCGGCACGGCCATACACACTACGACGAGAGCGGCGGGCGCGGCTCCCTGAAATCCTCGTTCGTGTCCATCATTGTCCCAACCCTGCTGATGCAGGAGGAAAACAAAAACTGCCATGCGTTGGTGCTTCGCAAGGTTGCAAATACGATACGCGATAGTGTTTATGCGCAGTATGTCTGGGCAATTGGAGAACTCGGCGCGGCGGAATATTGGGAAGCCAAAGTCTCCCCGATGGAGCTGATTTATAAGCCAACCGGGCAGAAGATCATGTTCCGGGGCGCAGACGACCCGATGAAGATTAAATCCATCAAGGTCCCGTTTGGATATATTGCCGTGACGCACTTTGAAGAAAAAGACCAGTTCGCGGGGCGTGCGGAAATACGAACGATCTTACAGTCTACAATGCGCGGCGGCTCTAAGTTCTGGAACTTTGAAAGCTATAACCCGCCGATCAGCCGCGACAACTGGGCAAACAAGGACAGCTCGGAAGAACGAGCTGACCGGATGTGCCACAAGTCAACGTATCTACAAGCACCGCCTGAATGGCTGGGGCAGCAGTTTATTGACGAGGCTGAACACCTGAAAGCCACAGACGAGCGTGCGTATCAGCATGAATACCTCGGTATCCCGGTCGGAACCGGCGGCAATGTGTTTGACAGGCTCGAACTTCGGGAGATCACGGACGAAGAAGTTTCTCGGTTCGATAAAATCTATCAGGGCGTGGATTTCGGATGGTTTCCAGATCCCTTTGCATTTATCCGGCTGCATTACGACAAAGCAAGGGAAACAATTTACCTGCTTGACGAGATATACCAGAATAAGCTTTCGAACGAGCAGAGCGCGACTATAATCAAACAGCGCGGATATGGCAATGTGCGTGTCATTTGTGACAGCGCGGAGCCAAAGAGCGTGGCTGACCTCCGGGCAATGGGATTACCTGCGTATGAGGCTGTCAAGGGACCCGGCTCGGTCGAATACGGAATGAAGTTCTTGCAGCGAAGAACGATTGTTATTGATAGAAAACGGACACCACACGCCTACGATGAGTTCGTGGGCTACGAATATGAGAGAAACAAAGACGGCGATATTATCAGCGGGTATCCGGACGCGAACAATCACTTGATCGATGCGACGCGGTATGCCTTAGAACCTGTGAGCCGCAGAATGGGAGTTATTGCATGACGGTTATCGATAAATTAAAGGAACTCGGGTATACGACAATCCCAGAGGAATTTTATACATACGTGTCCATTTGGAAGTCGTGGTACGTCGGCAAAGTCAAGGGATTCCATCAATACCGGCGATATAACGGACATAAGTGGACAAAGTGCAACCGTGCAAGCCTCGGCATGGCGAAAAAGGTCTGTGAGGACTGGGCGAACCTTTTGATGAACGAAAAGGTTCAGATCACGCTAGAAGGTCAGAAAGAACAGGACTTTATCAATAGAGTTCTAACGGAGAACAATTTCACAGTCAAGGCGAATGAGATGCAGGAAATGAAGTCGGCACTCGGAACTGTGGCGTATATCCCGCGTGTGGTTGGACAGGCTGTCAACGAAAGCGGGGAGGTCGTGCCGGGCGATGTTTCCGGTATTGCGCTGGATTATGTGACGATTGAGCATATTTTCCCGCTCGCATGGCAGAATGGATTTATTACGGAGTGCGCTTTTGACAGTGTAGTCACACGGAGCGGAAAGAATTATCTGTATCTGCAGATTCATCGGAAAGATGAAAATGGTCTTTATGTCATTGATAACGGCGTTTACCGATACGAAAACGAAACGCTTTCCGACGCGATGCTAACAGACGTTCCAGGCTTTGAGAGAATCCCGCCGGTTGTACATACAGGAAGCGACAAACGACAGTTTGTTATCGACAGACCAAACATCGCAAACAATCTTGACTATTTGCTTCCAGTCGGGATCCCTGTGTACGCAAACGCGATTGATGTTCTGCGCGGCGTTGACTGTGCCTATGACTGCTACGTCAATGAGTTCGAAAACGGCCCAATGATGATGATGGTCAAAATGCCCGCCACAAGGTGGGAAGACGATGAACCGACGCTTGACGACAACGACCGGCGTTTCTATCTGCTTCCAGAGGATACGCAGCAAGGAAACGTCGTAGATACGATTTCCCCGACGCTCAGAACTGAGCAGCTGAATGTAGGGCTTCAAGACCAACTGAACGTATTGTCCAGTAAGTGTGGTTTCGGCGAGACCTATTACCGCTTTGACGGCGGTAGCGTAGCGACTGCCACACAGGTCATCAGCGAAAACTCCACCATGTTCCGCACCATCAAAAAGCATGAGATTGTGCTCGAGCAGGCTCTCGTGGAGCTGTGCCGCATTCTGCTTCGGCTGGGCAACACGGCCATGAATGCTGGGCTGAATGAGGATGTTGAGATCTCCATCGACTTTGATGACAGCATCATTGAGGACAAGCAAACCGATTTTTCCCGTGATATGCAGCTTTTGCAAGCTGGCATCATGAACGACTGGGAGTTCCGCATGAAGTGGATGAATGAAGACGAGGCGACCGCAAAGGCGGCGCTTCCGAAGATGCAGGACATGACAACCGAGGAAGAAACAGAGGTAGAATGATGGGAGCAATATCTAAGATTGCTGAAAAGTGCATGGCGTGCCCCAACGTTGATAAATGCTCTCACAAGCGAATGGAGGCATGTGCCTATTACGAGCATAGGAATATGGCCGAATCAGTAGCGATGCCATCAAAAACAGATATGACAGTCCCCGTTCTTCGCGAAGCGGTCGATACGATTGTCGATGGGCAGGTTGTGAAGGTTTACAAGGACGAGATTGAAAAAACACTATATAAGCACTTGTATGATGGCTTGCGTTGCGGATTTATCAATGGCGCATAGGGTGGCGAGATATGGCAAAAGCGGAATGCGGCAGAAGAGATTGAGTGAGGTGACGGCGTATGCGTCCTTACCCTTTTAGCCCAGGCCTGCTCGATGCGCTGCCGGAAGAACTGGCAGAACTGTTCCGTGCGCTTGAAATCACGCTGCTTGACGAGATATGCAGCCGCTTGAATCTATCAGATCAGCTCAACGAGGTCACGGTGCAGGATATTCGAGCGCTGAGATCGCACGGCATTGACCTAAAGGAAATCAAGAAAGCAATCCGCGAGACTTTCGGCATCAGCAAAACTAAGCTGGACAAGCTGCTAGGCGATGTGGTCGCAAGGAACCAACAGTATTACACCGATATGATTGACCTTGCGCATACAACCCAGCCTGAGACACTGGTTGACGCTGCGGAAGTGGCAGCGATCAGGACGCAGACACTTGATACATTCCGCAATCTGACCGCATCCATGGGCTTCCTAGTGGACGCTGGGCGTACGATGCTACCCCCTGCCAAAGCGTACCAATGGGCACTTGACAGCGCAGCGTTGCAGGTGCAAAGCGGTGCAATCAACTACAATCAGGCAATTAAAACGGCTGTGAAGGAACTTGCGGACAGCGGTCTAAAAGTGGTTGACTACAAAAGCGGCCATCGGGATCATGCCGATGTTGCCGTGCGAAGAGCCGTAATGACCGGCGTGAATCAGATCTGCGACCAGTACACGAACCAAAGTGCAGAATACCTAGAGACGCGATACTTTGAAGTTTCTGCGCACTCAGGGGCGCGTGACAAGCCGGGTGCTTCTCCGTGGTCAAGCCACAAGGACTGGCAAGGAAAAGTCTATTACCAGAGTGAAAGCGGCGAACCTGACCCGCTGGGGCTTTACGATGACCTTGTGGAAACGACCGGCTACGGATATGTTGACGGTCTGACAGGCGCAAACTGTAGGCATCACAAATACCCGTTTGTTCCGGGAGTTTCGGAGCGGACTTACACAGACGAACAGCTCAAGCATATCGATGATGGGCTTGGCTGCACGTTTGATGGAAAGACTTACACGGCGTATGAGGCCACGCAGATGCAGCGGAAAATAGAGCGTACAATCCGAAAGCTAAAGCGCGAGAAAGCTGCTTATAAGGCCGCAGGATTGACGGAAGAAGAACAGGCGGTAAACATACGCCTAAGACGATTGAACGCCAAATACAAGTCGTTCAGCGCGGCGGCGGGGCTACCGGAGCAGCGGGAAAGGATGAAGGTGCTGTATTGAACTTTGACGAAGCCATCAAAACCGTGCAAGCCATCCTAAAGCGCGGCAATAACGCAGAGATTCGACGAAAAGGCGATGGGTATATCGTGCTTGAAGTGAAAAAGAAAATCTGCTATACTTGCGGCATGAAGGAGGGATAATATGGCAGGCGAGGGCGGCGTTTGGCGCACAATCAGCGGCAGACGCGTATTTATCAAAGATGGGCAGAGCTTGACTGACGCAATGCGCGAGAGCGGGAAATTTGGCAAAGATGCAAAATCCGACGGGAACGCGGACGGCGCAGGCGCTGAACATGGGAAAGCTCATCGAGTGTGGGGGAAACTCGGCACGTCATACACCACGCAAGAAACCGACGAATATACGCTTACCGGAGATCAGACCGGGAAAGTTATTGAAATCCCCAAAAATGATGGTGATGGGGCCACTGTTTATAAGGCTCCTAAGTGCTCAGGGTTTAAGGACGGGCAGTATGTCGGGGACGACAATAAAAACACCATTTTGAGCGATGGCCGCATCGTATTAAAGGACCACGACTTTAACAATGATATGTCCTACAAAGTGCGTGAAATCGTGGAGGCTGAAACACTGCGGCTTTCTGGACTTACAAAGGAGGGCGAATTTTTTAGGGGAACAGACAACAAAAAAGAGCTGGATTATCTAAAAAGTGGAACGATAAGAGCATCAACAAACCACATGACGGGCGAAAAGGAAGATGGTGTTTCCGTTTGGGAATCTCCGAAATACCCGTTCAAATATCAATACCGTGTATCCGGCGAGGTGGTTGGTGTTGGCAGCGACGGGGAGCCGTTGCTTGACCCAAAATCAATAAAGTTGATTAGCACAAAATCATACGGGATTGCAGATTATAATGCTGCAATAGAAAAGGGCAAAACAGCATTTTGCAAAGAATATGGTTGGACAGAAGCCCAGTACGAAGAAGCAAAAACCGGTTATGTAAAAGATAAAAAGAGACTGTAAATATAAAACCTTTTGCCAATTGGGGTAAAGGAAGGGCAATTAGAGCCAAGTGACTACAACGTGTAGTTGCTTGGCTCTTTTTTGTAATACGCAGCGGGGAATGACGCTGTGGAAATAAAGGAGTGTAAAAAATGGCAGACGAAATCATGACTTTTGACGAAATACTGGAAGACCCGACTTACAAGGCGGAGTTTGACAGGCGGGTCACAAAGGCGCTTTCGACTGTTCAGGGCAAGCTGGACGCGGAAGTAGAAAAAAACAGGCAGTATGCGGCAAACGGAAACGCAGAGGCGGAAGCTCTCAGAAAGGAAATTGAAGGGTATAAGTCCAAAATCGCTGATTACAACTATACGGATATTATTCGCAAGACGCTATCCGAAAAGGGAGTGAAATTTAGCTCCAAGGCCGCAGAAAAAGCTTATATGTCCGATCTAAAGGCGAAGCATCTTGAAATCAAGGATGGTGCGCTTGATGGGTTTGACGAGTGGCACAAGGCACAAGTAAGCGCAGACCCATCCGCATTTCAGCAGTCACCCAAATTTGATTGGACTGCCCCCGCTGGTGGCGGCAGCGAGAAGAACAACGTCAATGCCGCGATGAACTCCCTCATTCGCGGCGCACTTAAATAAAAGGAGAATCGACACATGGCAAACATTATTGACAGAAGTGCACTTTCCGGTCTGATTCCGGAACCCGTAACCCGTGAGATCATGCAGGGCGCTATCGCGGAATCTGCTGTCCTGCGCATGGGTCGTCGGCTGGCCAATATGTCCAGCAAGACCCAGACTATCAACGTACTGGACGCCCTTCCTTCCGCGTACTTCGTGAACGGCGAGGCCACCGACAGCGGCGCTGGCGAGGCTTTCAAGCAGACCACGAAGATGGCGTGGGACAAGAAGAAACTGTACGCCGAGGAAATCGCGGTCATCGTCCCTATCCCCGAAGCTGCTCTTGACGATGCAGACTACGACATCTGGGGCGAGGTCAAGCCCCGCCTGACTGAGGCTTTCGGCAAGGTAATTGACGCAGCTATCCTGTTCGGCACAAACAAGCCTACCACTTGGCGTGAAGGCGTTGTTCCTGCTGCAATTGCTGCGGGCAACGGTGTTCCTGTTGGTACGGACATCTTCAATGACATTATGGGCGAAAGCGGTTTGATTTCGAAGGTCGAGCTGGACGGCTTCAACCCGAACGGCGTGATGTCCGCGATTCAGATGCGCGGCAAGCTGCGCGGCCTCAAGGACACCACCGGCCAGCCCATCTTCAAGTCCGATATGCAGGGCGCTACCCGCTACGGTCTGGATGGCATGGATATGTATTTCCCGATGAATGGCGCGTTTGACCCGAATCAGGCACAGATGATCGTCGGCGATTGGAGCCAGCTGGTGTACGCCATTCGGCAGGATATGACCTTCAAGATCTTCACCGAGGGCGTGATTCAGGATCCGACCACCAAGGCCATTACCTACAACCTGATGCAGAACGACATGGTTGCGCTCCGCGCTGTCATGCGTCTGGGCTGGGAAATCGCGAACCCGGTCAACGCCTACAACGTGGACAAGACCACTCCGTTCCCGTTCTCCGTCTACGGCAAGGCAGGCACGGTCTCGACCGTGACCGTTACCCCCTCGACCGCGACGGTCAGCAAGGGTGACAGCAAGGCGTTCTCCGCCTCTGTGACCGGTGAAGGTATCGTGAGCGGTGACGTCACGTGGAGCATCAACAGCACGAAGTCCAGCATCACGGACGACGGCATCCTGACTGTTGGTTCCAGCGAGACCGGCTCCAGCATCACGGTAACGGCGAAGTCCAAGCAGAACGAGAACAAAACCGGCACGGCAACTGTGACGGTCGGCTCGTAAGGATTGAATAGGAGGCGGCACGAATGACTTATTCGGATTATGAGTTTTACTCCGGCTGCTATCTCGGCACCGTAGGAGAGGAAGATTTTGAACGTTTGGTGATTCGTGCCAGCTCTTTCCTCGAGTATTACACACAAGACCGTGTGAAAAACTTTGCAGACTTCGACGCGGTGAAGATGTGCTGTTGTGCGCTGGTTGATCAATACAAGCTCATTGAAACGGCGCAGGAACTTGCTAGAAAGAACGTCGACGCCGGGCTTGCATCCGACGGTGCAGAAGTGCAGAGCGAGACCGTAGGCGGCTATTCACGGACCTTGAGAAGCGGCGGGGATTCTTCACTTGCCGCGCTCAAAGCTGCGTCAGAAGCGAAACAGGCGCTTGCTGGTGTTGTTCGCGAATACCTCGCGCATACCGGACTTCTCTACAGAGGGAGGTGCTTTTCATGTATGCCCCACACACCGTAACGATCTACAACGTTACGCAGGAAACTGACCCGGAGACGTTCAAGGATGTGCGGAAATGCTACATCACGGTCATGCGGGGCGTCATGCTGCAAGCGTCTAAGGCGGCGAACGTCCGCGCCAGCGGTCTTGAAAGCGCCGATGCGGTCAACCTGTACATTCCGTTCTCCGCGCCTGCTGTGGACGGCGTGACAGGAATGGAGAAGCGCTACGTCGGGCCGCAGGAATTTTGGCGTGCAACTGATAAAAGCAAAATCTGGACACTTTCTACAGACGGCAACGGCGGCACTACCTTCTTTGTGAAGGGCGAAGTGGTCGAACCGGACAAGACGGAAGAGCAGATTGAAATGCTTTACGACGATGTGTACAAAGTGACAAAGGTGGACATGAAGGACTTCGGCAGTCCTTCTATGCAGCACTGGCAGGTCGGAGGCTCGTAATGCTGAAATTCAGCGTAAAGGCAGACGGATTTGACGCGCTGCAGGAAAAGCTCGCGCAGGCCTGCACCAAAGCAGAGCATATTGTCGCAACGCAGGTGCGGAAGGACACAAGCCCATATGTGCCGTTTCTGACTGGTTCTCTCGACGAGAGGACGCAGGTTGTGGGAAACTCTGTTGTCTACCCCGGCCCGTATGCGCGATTTTTGTACTACGGGAAAGTCATGGTGGATCCGGAGACCGGGAGCACATACGCGCCGAAGGGCGGCACGAAAGTGCTAACCGACAAAAACCTTGTGTTTAACAAGTCCGGACACGCACAAGCACAGTCGCACTGGTTCGAGGCGTCCAAAGCCGAAAACCTTGATAAATGGATCCGTGTTGCGGATAAGGCGGTGAAAAATGGCCTCTGAAAAGCAAAGAAAACTGGTATCCGCGGAGGAAGAGCAGGACATTTCCAGAAAAATGATGATTTGGGCAAACGCCTTTTCCGATGACGACATGCCAGCTGCAACGATTAACTATGAATTTCTCGCTGCGGATTCTGCAAGTATGGCGCTGTCCACTATTCAGGGCGCGTATATCACGCAGAAATACATCCTCGGCGGGCATGAAGCGGAATACCAATTTAAGATCATCGCCCGCATTATTCCCGGAAACAGCAACGACAAGCGCCTGAAATGTGACGCCATGCTGAATCGTTTCGGGGACTGGGCGATGCAAAACCACCCGGCTCTGGGCAACGGAATGCGCGTCAGGCGTGTGGAAGCGTCCAGCCGCGCGGCAATGTTCGCCCGGTACGAAGATGGATCAGAAGACCATCAAATTCTTATGAAACTGACATATGAGGTGATTTAATTATGGCAGACATGACATTTAATACCACTGCTGGCCAGACCATTGACCGCGAATTGCTGATCGCGTACCTGAATACCGGCGAGGCGTCTACGCCTGTCTGGTCTCCGTTCGGCAAGCGCGTCACGGATTCCAGCATGGAGTACGACTGGCAGGAAGATTCCAGCAAGGATATCCTCGGGACTACAAGAACCACCATGAAGAAGCCCATCATCACGCAGAGCTTTGACCCGTGCGAGCTGGACGCAGGAGACGCGGCGCTTGTCAAGCTGTGGAACCTGGCTGTCAAAGACCAGGACGCAGCAGCACTGGCGAATCAGGACGTTCTTATCGTCCATTTTTACGCAGGCACGGCCAAGACGGCTGTTTTTGCGGAGCGCTACGACGGAACAATGGTCAAGCCCGCGAGCCTCGGCGGCGAGGGGGGCGGATTTGTCGGCATGCCGTTCGACGTGACGCTCGGCGGCACGCGCACGACTGGCACGGCTGCGATCGGCAGCAACGGCGCAGTCACGTTCACGGCGGATTCTGCGGCGTAAGGAGGGACGCTAAATGGCAGACATCAGATTTGATACTGGCGTTCAGTCCTTCCAAATTAACGGAGGCGTGAATGTAGAGTTCAACCCTACCGACAGCGAATTTGCAAAAAAGCTGTTTTCGCTGTTTGAAGAGTTGGAAGCCAGACAGCATGAATACGCAAAACGCGCCGAAAACGAGGCGGACCCGAAAAAAATTCTCGATTTGGCAGATCAGTTCGATAAGGAGATTCGCGAAAAAATCGACGGAATTTTTGACAAGCCGATTTGTACTGAAGTCTTTAGGACAAACGTAATGGCGCTTGCAAATGGCCTGCCGGTATGGGCGAATCTTATGCTTGCTGTCATTGACGAGATGGACGCTGGCTTCGATCTCGAAAAAACCAGACTGAGCCCAAGAGTAAAACAGTATACGGACAGATGGGCGAAAAGAAAGCGCTGATCTACGCGCTCCCGACGTCAGCCGAGGTAAACGGCAAAACATATCAGATTGAATCAGATTATAGAGCGGTGCTGGATATCCTCGCCGCTCTTTCTGATAAAGATTTGACGGCAGAGGAGCGCACCATTGCCGTCCTCGAGATATTCTACCCTGACTTTGACGATATTCCGCTTTCAGATTATGAGGAAGCACTGCGGAAATGTTTCAGGTTTATCGACCACGAGCAAGATCAAAAGGAGCAAAAAAAGCAGCCGACGTTGATGTCGTGGGAGCAGGACTTTGAGATGATTGTCGCGCCCATCAACAGAATTGCAGGCTGTGAAATCCGTGCGCTGGAATATCTGCATTGGTATACGTTTTTATCCTATTATCAAGAAATTGGGGACTGTCTGTTTGCTCATGTGGTAAGTATCCGGGATAAGAAATCTCGTGGAAAGTCTCTTGACAAGCAGGAACGAGAGTTCTACAGGCGAAACCGTGAAATTATTGATCTGAAAACGAATTACACAGACGCAGAAAAGGATATTCTGGCAGCGTGGGGCGTCTCAAAATAAGGTGGTGAGAAAATGGCAGATGGGAAAATCGTTGTGCAGGCGGAAGTTGATGCAAAAAAAGCACAGCGGGAGCTTGATAAACTTACGGCGAGAATCGACAAGCTGGGAACCGATTTGAAAAAGAGCAGTGGCGAGCAAAGCGGGATCAAGGCACAGCTTGACGCGGCAAAGGAATCCGCAAAACAGGCAGAAACTGCGTTGAAATCGTTGCGCGCTGAATCTGAACGGCTGCGGCAGGTCACATCCGGCGAGGTGTCTGCATCGCCTGATGCGTATATTTCTGCATACAGTCGGCAATCCGAAGTTGCTGCACAGATCAAGGAACAGGAAGCACTTCTGAAAGAGCAAGACAAGATCGTTGAGAGCTTGGACGGCAAGTACGCAAAAATTACGGACAAGGTAATGGAACAGACCTCCGCGCTGGACGCGGCGAAGACACGCGCAGGAGAGCTTACACGAGAGATTACAAACGCAAGCGGCGCGTCCGAACGGATGGAGCTTGCCGCAAAAAATGTTTCCGACAGCATGAACACGTTCAGCAGGCGTGTTTCCGGGCTTTTTAAGCGTGTCCTTGTATTCTCTCTGATTACCAGAGCTCTGCAAAGCCTTCGGACATGGCTCGGAAAAACGATCATGCAGAACGAGGAGGCGCGTGCAGCGGTTGCACGGCTCAAGGCGGCGTTTTTGACGCTGGCCCAGCCGATTCTTCAAGTCGTGATCCCCGTTTTTGTGAAGCTTGTGAATATCCTCACGCAAGTTGTTACTGCGATTGCAAAGTTCTTCGGCATGCTGTCCGGTAAAAGTTGGGGCGCGCAGGTCGCAGCTGCAAAAGGGCTGAATGCGGAAAAAGAAGCAATCGAGGGTGTAGGCTCCGCAGCCGAAGACGCCAGCAAGAGCATGGCAAGCTTCGATGAGATCAACCAGATCACCAGCAATCAGGCATCTGGAGGCGGTGGCGGCGCAGGCGGGGCGGCGTCTACGGATATCGCGCCGGATTTCTCAAACCTCGATATGGCGGAGGATAAACTCCACGATATTCTCGGCCTAGTAGGTGCGATCGCAGCCGGGTTGCTCGCTTGGAAAATTGCAAGCATGTTTACAAACGATTTGAGCAAGATTGCCGGGATCGCTCTTGCGGCAGCTGGCGCGTTTGCGCTCGTGTATTTCTGGCTGGACGCGTGGAACAACGGAATTGATTTACAAAACTTCCTCGGAATGCTGGCAGGGCTTGCCGCGCTTGCAGTCGGACTTGCAATTGCCTTCGGCCCAATAGCCGCCGGAATCGCGCTTGTAGTTGGTGGCCTCGCAATGCTGGTTGTTGGCATTAAAGATGTCATCGAGAACGGATTTAATTTGGTCAATACGCTTACGATCATTGCAGGGCTACTTGCCGCCGGTATCGGCATTTCGCTTCTGACGGGTAGCTGGATTCCCCTTCTGATTGCAGGGTTCCTCGCCGCGCTGGTTGCGCTTGTGTCCTTCACCGGACATGGAGAAGAGCTGATTCAAGGCTTGAAAAATATTATAGACGGCTTCGGGAAGTTCTTTAAGGGCGTGTTTACTGGGGACCTGAAGCTTGCCGCAGAAGGTGCGAAACAAATTTGGGAAGGGCTTAAGCAGACGTGGAACGCCATCATAAACTCCATCAAAGATGCATGGAATATGTTCATTACATGGCTACAATCAAAAAGCCCCATGCTCGCGGCGATTTTCCAGACATACGGAAACTTTATATCCGGCCTATTTAACAGTATAAAGCAGTGGCTAAGCGGAATCATCGAGTTTATCAGCGGCGTTTTTACCGGAGACTGGACAAAGGCGTGGGAAGGCGTAAAGGATATATTTAAGGGAATCTGGAATGGAATCATTACCGCTGTTGAATATGCGATAAACTTTATCATCAACGGTATAAACCTCCTAATCTCCGCGCTGAATACCATTCATTTCGAGGTCCCTGATTGGGTTCCTCTAATTGGCGGTAGTTCTTTCGGAATTAGCATCCCCCTAGTGAGCAACGTTGCGCTTCCGCGTCTTGCGCAGGGCGCAGTCATTCCACCGAACCGCGAATTTCTCGCCGTTCTCGGTGACCAGAAGAGCGGGACGAATATTGAGACGCCGCTGGCAACGATGGTGCAGGCCTTCAAGCAGGCCATGAACGAGACTGGCGGCATGGGCGGCAGGCAGATCACGATTGTTATGCAGCTTGACCACAGAGAACTTGGCCGCGCGGTGTATAACCTCAACAACGAGGAAACACAGCGCGTCGGCGTGAAGCTTGCGGGGGTGAAGACGTGACAAGCATTTTGAGCCTTGACGGCAAGGAGTACCCGAATCTGCATGTTGTGAGCCTAAAGCGTTCGTTTTCCGTCCTCGACGGCGACAACGCAGGCCGCGTCATGACTGGCGCGATGACCCGTGACATCATCGGCACGTACTACAATTACAGCATGGAGATCGATCCGGTATCCTCCGATCTTGCTGAATATGACGAATTTTACGAAGCGATTTCCGCCCCAGTAGACAGCCACGTCCTGACCGTCCCTTATGCACAGACTACGCTCACCTTTGACGCATACGTCGCAAACGGCGAGGACGAGCTTGTATCAAAGTATGGCAGCCGCAATGATTGGCAGAACCTCGCGATCAATTTTGTCGCCATGAAGCCCAAGAGGACGCCAGTATGAGTGTAAAAGTTGTTTACGAGGACGTCGCAGTCGGCGCAGCTGACGCCGCGACCGTTGCGAGCAGCGACGCAAATGCATTTTCCATCATCCAAGATCTTCCGCACGGAACAGACCAGCTGTTAATCGAAACGAACGAGCTGAACCAGTGGATATTGGACGGCTCCCGGAAGATCCGCACGGTAGAGACTGCGGCGTTCTGGTCGGCGGAGCAGAGCAAGGCGGACTGCACCTTCGATACAAACCCGACGATTACTGTCACGCTGGACGGCGTATTCGCGTCCTCCGGCATCTTCTTTAACTTCGACGGCGGAGCAGACGATTATTGCAGTGAGCTGACGCTCACGTGGTATAACGGTAATACGGTTGCGGCGACGCAGCAGTTCACGCCGGACGCACAGAAATACTTCTGTGCAAAGCCTGTATCGGCTTATAACAAACTGGTAATTGAGATCACGAAGACAAGGCTGCCGTACCGGTACGCGAAGATTCGCCAGATCTTTTTTGGCATCGTTCGCGAGTTTGAACGGGCGGATCTGCGAAGCGTCAGTGTGACGGAGGGTATCAGCGTGATTTCGGACGACGTTGAGATCAACACGCTTGATTTCACGCTAGACGATTCCGATGATATCGAATTTATTTTTCAAGAAAAGCAGCCAGTCAGCGCCTATGACGGAAGCAATCTGATCGGTGTGTTTTACATCAAGAGTTCGTCCCGGTCGAGCGCTCGACTGTACGACGTTTCGTGCCATGATGCGCTTGGCGTCCTTGACGACGAGCCGTTTGCCGCTGCAATCTACAGCGGCAAGAATGCGAAGGATCTGATCACAAGCATTCTCGGTGGGCACTTCTTGCTCGACATGGACGAAAGCCTGCAGGCCGAGACCGTCACAGGCTATATTCCGGATTGCACCTCTCGCGAAGCCTTGCAGCAGATTGCGTTTGCGCTCTGTGCAACTGTAGATACGAGCGGCAACCGTGGGATCTGCGTGCGTAAGTTGGCTACGGATACGGCAACAGAAATCCCACTTGACCGACTTTATACGGGCGGCAGTGTGGACACCTCCGCGATTGTGACAGAGGTTCGCATCACGGCGCACAGCTATTCCACGTCCGGCAGTGGTGACAGCGTGACTGTTGGCGGAAAGACTTACTACCACACGACAGCAGTCACGGCAAAAACCAATCCGGACGTCACCACCAGCACAAAACCGAACGTCATTGAGGTCAAGGACGCGACGCTGGTCAACCCCAGCAACGTTGCCGCTGTGGCGCAGCACGTCTACGACTATTACATGCGCCGCCAGACGCACAGCGTGAAGATCGTTATGAAAGGCGAAGTTCCGGGCGATTATGTCGAGACCACAACGCCGTGGGGGGCAAAGATCACCGGAACGATTACCAGCATGGGGATCCGGCTCAGCGGTATCGCGGCGGCTGATTGTGAAATCGTAGGCACGTAAAGGAGAAGCAAATGTTTACAGTTTTATGCAAAAAGGCGTGCGCGGAAACGAGCTGCTGCAGGCCGCTACTGACCGTCGGCATGTCCAAAGCCGAAACGGTTGAATTTGTATTCAGCGCCGAATGGGAAGATCTGACGAAAACGGCGGTATTTACAGACGGCACCGTTACCGTCGACGTCCTCCAGCCCAGCTGGCTGGGCAACACCGTCACGATCCCCGCCGAAGTCCTCACTACGGCGGGCCGGTACGTCCGCGTGGGCGTGTACGGCAGCAATGCCGACGGCGTGGCGCTGCCGACCATCTGGGCGGATCTTGGCAAGGTGCGCCCCGGCGCGGAGCAATCGGGCGACGCGTCCACAGACCCGTCCCTGCCCGTCTGGGCGCAGCTGCAGGCGCTGATCGGCGACCTGGACGACCTGACGACCAAAGCAAAAGACAATCTGGTCGCGGCGATCAACGAGGCCGCGAAGACCGGATCCGGCGGCTCAGGCTCCATCGATTTGCGCGTCGCGGATGGGTATATCCAGTATAGCAACGACGATGGCACGACGTGGGAAAACCTCATCGCCGTGGCTGACCTCAAGGGCGAAGACGGCGCACCCGGTACGCCCGGCACACCGGGAAAAGACGGAACCAACGGGCAGGACGGCTACAGCCCCTCCGCCTCGGTGTCCGAAACCGACACCGGCGCGACCATCACCATCACCGACAAAACCGGCACCACGACTGCCGAGATCAAAAACGGCAAGGACGGCAAGGATGGCGAACCGGGCGAGAAGGGCGACACTGGCTCTCCCGGCGCGAAGGGCGACCCCGGCGCGACGCCCAACCTCCAGATCGGCACGGTCGAGACCCTGCCCGCAGGCAGCGACGCGACGGCCAGCGTATCCGGAACGGCGGAAAATCCGCTGCTAAATCTCGGCATCCCGAAGGGTGCGGACGGGAGCGGCGGCTCCGGCGGTACCGACCTCTCCCTCGGCATGACCTCAGCGGCGGTTGGGCAGCTTGCGAAGGTCACGGCCGTCGACGCCGACGGTAAGCCGACGGCGTGGGAACCCGTGGACATGCCGAGCGGAGGAGCGAGCGAGACGTGGGAGCTGATAAATAGGAGCGTCGTCCCAGCAGAGACAACAAAACTTACCATTACACAAGATCAAAATGGACAGCCGTTCGCATTTTATGAGCTAAAATATGTGATTCAAGTGGCAATCCCGTCTGATAAAAAAGACGCTGTAATATGGTTTTCATGCAGAACAAAAACGGAAAGAAACGCATCGGTGACAATAAATGGTGCAACGGAAAATCAAACGGTAGTGGGATACGCAAGCTCACTCGGGGGATTCGTTGGCGGAGGACTTAGCAAAAAAGTGGAGCCGGATTCTTTTTCGTATGCTTTTGCTGACACCGTGGGGTTGAGCAAACTATCGATATTCCAAATGTATGCATCTAACGCCAGCCTTTTCCTGCCTGAGGGTAGCAAAGTAAGCTTATATGGGAGGGGGAAATGACATGAAAATCTGTGAAAACGGCATCATCCGCGACATGACCCCTGCCGAGCTTGCCGCCATGCAGGCCGAGCAGGCGCGGGCGGAGGCGGAGGAAAAGCACCGCCCGCTGACGCAGGAGGAGGTCACGGCAATGCTCCTGCGCCAGCAGATCAACACGCTGGCCGTCGACGACCAGACGGCCTACCGCATGCGGGAGTTTTATCCCGAGTGGGCGGCAGGCCAGAGCTACCCCGTGGGCCACAAGCTGCTCTACGGCGGCGAGCTGTACAAAGTCATTCAGGCGCACACGTCGCAGGCAGATTGGACACCAGACGCTGTACCGGCACTGTTTACCCGCATCGACGAGCAGCACGACGGCAGCCGGTACGATCCCATCCCCTATAACGGCAACATGGAGCTGTACGCGGGCCAGTATTACAGCCAGTCCGGCGTGACCTACCGCTGCACCCGCGCAACCGGCACAGCCGTCTTTAACCCCCTTGCCGACCTCGTCGGCATCTACGTGGAGGTGGCAACCGATGACTGACACCTGCGTATGCTGCGGCGCACCCGTGCCGGAGGGCAGGATGGTCTGCGGGGCGTGCGAGATAAAAGAGAAAGAGGCAGACCATGAGTACGATTATTGACACACTCGTCACAGACCGGACGCAGGCGGACGTGGAGCGGGTGCGGGAGCTGGCGGAAAAGGGGTTCACTGCAATGACGGCAGACGAACAGGCGGAATGGCTGGCCGGGATGAAAGGGGCGTACAACGCCAGCGACTTAAACCGCGTCGGTACGGCTCTGAACTATCTGGTCGGGCGTCTCGCGCCGGTTTGCGGGAAGAATACCCAGTGGTCAGCCAAGACAGATTGGGGCCTGACGGACGTTATAACAGCGCCACAGTCCGCCGAATACCGGCAGCAGATACAGGCCGTTCGGAATGCGCTGACGTATCCATCCGGAACGCCTGCTGTACCGGAGATCGACCGGCTGACGTACACTGGGGCAAACGATATTGAGCGCATTTTGGCACTCTGCGAAACGCTGATCGATAACCTCATTAAGGCGTTTCGGTATACAGGTGCGGCGGAATGCACCGCGGGAGGACTGATATGAAAGACAGACAACCGACACAGGCACTGGCCAACGGCGCGATCCGCTACGGCATTTACAACGCCGACGGAACACTCGACCACTACGAATACATGAAGCGCGAGGACGAGCCTACAATCGAGGGGACGCCGCTCAATAAGGCAAATCTTTTATCCGCCGTAACGGAGAATAAGATCTGGAACAACAAGGAGAAACCGGCTGATCCGACCGTAAACGATGCGCTGTATGAGTTATCCAAAGGCACTGCCCGCATCGGCGATATCGTCATGACTGCCCGCGGGGATCGCTCGACTTCATGGCTCCCCTGCGACGGACGGTCGATTTCAAACGTCGAGTACCCGGATTTGTACAACGTCCTGCGGACGGACGTAGACGCGGGAGACTGGGCCGAAATTGAGGTGACCGGTCTGACCGGAACGCACCCGTCGATCTCGTATGCAAACGGGCATTGGTTTATTGTCGCAAAAAGCGGGAATAACTACTCGCTGAAAATCGCGACATCGGACGATCTGGAAACATTCTCAGTTGCGAGCATTGCAAATGTAGGGACTACGTTATCAACAGTCGTTGGCTGCAGCCCAGTGCATTACTATGATGGTAAATATATATTTGCTTACTACATGACGACTACAAGCTACCATCAAATTTGCGTTATTTATTCAACGTCGCCAACCGGCCCGTGGACTATTGCTGTAAACAAGCGGGTCGACAGGAAGTATTCCTATAACAATTGGGTACCTGGGGATGTGCTGATCTACAATGGAATCTACTACGTTATGCATCCACTGGCGGCACAAACGAACATATTCCACGTGCACAAATACATTTATGCATCAAGTCTAACCGGAACGTGGACAGACAAAGAAATGGATAATGCCTACTACAACCCCTTTGTGCAGAATGTGAACTATGGGCCGATTTACGCACGCAGGAGCGGCTCATCGAGAATGGATAAGTTTCCCGGATTGAATAATGATCCAGTAGAACTTGGCAATGAGATGGGCGTGCCGGCCTGCGGCCTTGCCGTAAGCGGAGACAAAATTGTTGTTATCAATAACACCGACGTCCTGTACTCCCTCGACGGCGGGGATACACTCACGGGCACAACATCACTTGGTGGAACCACGTATGGCAATAATTTCCGGAACCCGACGGCCTATGACGGGAATATACTTGCTTTTGCGCTGACAAAAGACGCACAGCACTATATTGCCGTAATGACCGCGCTGGATGCCGCACCTATGATCGTAGAGACGGACTATGACATTACCTGGTTTGGTGTCAACGGAAGCGTAGTCGCAGGAATCGTCGATACGACCGAAGACACGCAAATCAAGATCGTAAAAAGAGATTTTGCATACTCCGCAAAGCGAATCCCCAAAATCACGCCCGATGGCCGCAGCTATGCTTACATCAAAGCGCTGGAGGAATAAGCCATGCAGGACAGACACGGCACGAATGATCTTGCAAACGGCGCTGTGCGGTACGGCGTGTACGATGCGGACGGAAGCCTGCTGCGGTACGAGTGGATCCGGCCAGAGGATGAGCCTCTGGAAGCAGGTACGCCGTTGCTCAAAGCAAACCTTCTGACGGACGCCACCGCCGAGAAAGTCTGGCCTGCGGGCGACGCGCCCGCTGACCCGAAGGTCGACGAAGCACTTGCCAAGCTTACTACGCCGCGCGCCCGCCCCGGCGACGTCGTAACGACTGCCCGATATCTCGATGAGACATGGCACGTCTGCGACGGCTCGACGTTTTCCCAGACTGATTACCCGGCGCTGTACGCCGTCCTCGGCAGCACGACGCTGCCGGATATCAGCTATTCGAGCGACACCACGACATACATCAAAATGGTGGACGATTAGCCCGCCGGAAAGAGAAAGGTACATAATCAATGGATGCTGGAACCATCACTGCGATCATCTGCGCCGTCCTCGGCTCGTCCGCGCTGACGGCGGTAGTCAACGCCGCTATCAGTGCAAGACAGAAAAAGCAGGACAAGTCCGATAATCAAAACACCCACCTTGCAGAGATCGACAAGAAGCTCGATCGGATGCAGCAACATCAGGCGGAGCAGTATTTGTCCATCCTGCGGCTGACAATCATGTCAGAGGAGATGCCAATGTCTGAGCGCCTGATCGCGGGGCAGAAGTATGTGAAGCTTGGCGGAAACGGCGATGTAAAAGCTTTCTTGCACCAGCTTGAAAAACAGTGCGAACACAATGGAGTTTAGTAAAAAGTGGATGCTCGGCAGCGCGCTCGTCAGCCTCGCGCTGATCATCGCCTGCGCTGCAGGCGCGGAGCTGACGGAAATCACGCTTGCCGCTATGGCCGAGACCACGGCCAGCACAGGGTTTTACCTCTGGAAAGCAAAAAACGAAAACCGCGCGAAGTACGCGCAGAAGTACATGGATAAATGGGCCGAGAAATACGGCCCGGAAGCGGCAGCACGCATCGCGGAGATCGTGCTGAAGGATTGAAAGGAGCATACATATGGAAAACATCAAGAAGCGGCTTGGCAATCTGCTGAGCGTCAAATCCCTCGTCACGCTCGGCCTGACCATTATCTTCGCCGTCCTCGCCCTGCGCGGCGATATCACCGGAAAGGACTTTCTAACGATCTTCCTGACGGTCATCACGTTCTATTTCGGCACGCAGAGCCAGAAAGCGCAGGACGCCATCGATGCGGCAGGCAAACCGCAGGAGGACGCGCAGAAATGAGCATCATGAAAGCCTCCGAGCTCGTCAGGCGGCACATCGACGTCGCGAAGAATTACAAGACCGTTTATATGTGGGGCTGCTTTGGCTCGCCGGTCACGGATGGGATCATCGCAGAGAAGGCCAAACAATACCCGGACTGGTACGACGCCGCAAAACAGGCCAGATTCCGCGGGCTGATCGGGAAGGGCTACTTTGGCTTTGACTGCGTGAATCTCACAAAGGGGATCCTGTGGGGATGGAACGGCAACAAAAACGCCTACCACGGCGGCGCCCGATACGCCGGAAACGCCGTCCCGGACGTCTCTGCCGACGGCATGATCGCCAAATGCAAGGACGTATCCGCATCCGGCTGGGACAAGCTCGTCCCGGGCGAAGGCCTGTGGATGCCCGGCCACTGGGGGCTGTACATCGGAGACGGCTTGGCCGTTGAGTGTACGCCCATCTGGGATAATGGCGTGCAGATCACCGGCGTCGGCAACATCGGCGTCAAGGGCGGCTACAACAGCCGTGTATGGCAGAAGCACGGCAGGCTCCCGTGGGTGGACTACGACACGGAAACCGTTGACAAGGCCGTCGAGGACGCTAAGAAGACCATCAAGGCAAAGGCCGGACTTGCGGACAACACGATCAAATATCTCGCCGACTACAAGTACGGCGATGATCTCCTAAAAAAACTGGCTGCGGCTATGAAGTAAGGAGGCGGCGCGATGGCACCGCATGCACGAGTTAATCTGCCGCCGGAGCTTGGCAGGCTGACGCGGAAGGACATGGAGGCTGTGATCTATCAGGCCAATCTTGGACGCGAGAACTCGCAGATCGCGCAGCTTTACTTCGTAGACAAGCTCCCGCAAGTGGACGTTGCGACAGAATTGTATCTTGGCCGCGCCACCGTGCAGCGCCGCCTGCCGGAGATCATGGCGCGGATGAAGGCTGCGTCCGGCAGTCTTCCAAACTGAGCGGAAATGATGCACAAGTGATACGAAGCTGAGGCACATCAAAACGCAAAAAAGCCCATACTGGACGCATCAAAGGAGTGTTCGGTATGGGCTTTTCTTATTTCAATCCAAATCCCGCCGGGCGGCAGGTCGGGGACTGCACTGTTCGAGCAATCGCAAAGGCGACGGGGAAAAGCTGGGATGAAATATATATCGGGCTGTGCTTGCAAGGTCTGATCTTGGGCGATCTTCCGAGTGCAAACAGTGTATGGGGTGCATACCTCCGGCAGCATGGTTTTGCCCGGAACGTGATACCGGACACCTGCCCGGATTGCTACACGGTCGACAGGTTTGCCGATGAGCACCCGCGCGGGACGTATATTCTCGCCCTCTCTGGGCATGTAGTGTGCGTGCAGGATGGGACGATCTATGACAGCTGGAATAGCGAGGACGAAATCCCGCTTTATTACTGGGTAAAAGAAACGGAGGAATGAACATGGCATATCCCTATTTCAATCCCTATTATCAGCAGCCGATGCCGGATAACCTCATGCAGATGCGGCAGATGCAGCAGCCACAGATGCAGCCCATGCAGCAGCCTATGTCGCAGCCAGTGCAACAGAACCCCATCGCGCAGAGCGGCGTGCAGTGGGTAAGCGGCGAGCAGGAGGCAAGGGGTTATCTCATCGCGCCAAACTCCGCTGTGGCGCTGTGGGATTCTACCGCGCCGACTGTGTATCTCAAGCAGGCGGATGCAAGTGGAAAGCCGACGCTCAAGATTTATGACCTCGTAGAACGCACAGAAACGGCCCCTAACGCGCCACAAAAGCCGGGCGTGGAATTTGTCACCCGCGAGGAGTTCGACCGTCTAGCGGCGCTTGTGGGCGAAATAAAGGGTAAAAAGAAGCGCAAGGTAGAGGAGGACGAGGACGATGACTAATCCGTTCATGGCCGCGCTGGGCGGCGGGCAGATGCCGATGGGCAATTTTGCACAGATGGTGCAGCAGTTCAACCAGTTCAAAGCAAATTTCAAAGGCGACCCCAAAGCCGAGGTCGAAAAGCTCTTGCAGAGTGGTAGGCTAAACCAGCAGCAGCTCAATCAGCTACAGCAGATGGCGAAGCAGTTTCAAAGCCTGATGCAGTAATCATCAACATAAATCAACATCGTGGCCACGATTTGATGAATAAAAATTTTTCAAAGGAGTGATACTATGTCTCTTTCTGACGGCGGCGTTCAGGCCACTATGCCTGTTGCGCCAACCGGCATGATGAACAGCGGCTTTGGCGGCTTCGGTGGCGATGGCGCGTGGTGGATCATCATTCTTTTCCTGTTTGTTTTCTGCGGCTGGGGAAACAACGGCTGGGGAAACAACGGCAACAGCGGTGCTGCTGACAATTACGTCCTTGCAAGCGATTTTGCCACTCTTCAGCGCCAGATCGACAGCGCAGCATCGACGATCGAACGTAAAAGCGACATTACGCAGCAGGGCATCTGCGATGGCTTCTACTCCATGAACACTACGCTGCTGAACGGCTTTGCGGGCGTCAATCAGAACATGAACAGCGGTTTCCAGAATGCCGAGCTTTCCCGCTGCAACCAGCAGGCAGCTCTCATGCAGCAGCTCAACGCCATGCAGATGCAGGCCGCAGATTGCTGCTGCGAAAACCGTGCAGCTATCGCCCAGGTGCGCTACGACATGGCGACGCAGGCGTGCGACACGCGCAACACCGTGCAGAACGCCACGCGCGACATCATTGACGCGAACAACCAGAACAGCCGCGCCATCCTCGACTTCCTGACGCAAAGCAAGCTGTCCGACCTCCAGACCGAGAATCAGAATCTGAAGCTGGCGGCATCTCAGGCCGCGCAGAACAACTATCTGATCTCGCAGCTGCGTCCGTGCCCTTCGCCTGCCTACATTACTTGTAACCCGTGGGCAGGCAGCGGTTACGGCGGCTGTGGCTGCAATCAGGGTTGTGGCTGCTGACAACTGCATAGCATAGCTTTTTCGTGACCTCACGAAAATGGTCGGCCCCGTGCCGATACTAACAACAACGCGGCGGGGCAATAGCCCTGCCGCTGTATTTTTATGAAAGGAATGATTTTATGGCTGAATTTACATCATCCGGGATTCAAACTGTCACCGCTGGGCAGAACGTCCCTCTGATCTCCACGGCGGCTTGTGGAAAGCCGTGCATCGTACATCGCGAAGGAAGCGGGCTTGTTACGCTGCGTGGTCTGACGCAGCAATGCAAGGCGAAGTTCCGCGTATCCTTTGGTGCTAATATCGCCGTCCCTACAGGCGGAACAGTAGGTGCCATTACCGCTGCGCTTGCAATCAACGGCGAACCTCTGAGCAGCGCCACAGCGACCGTAACCCCTGCGGCTGTTGAGAACTATTTCAACATCTTCGTTTCCGCATTCGTGGAAGTCCCGCGCGGCTGCTGCCTGACAGTAGCGGCGAAGAACACCAGCGTGCAGGCGGTAAGTTTCGCAAATAGCAATATGATCGTCGAGCGCGTATCGTGAAAGGAGAATGCAATATGTACGATTTGAGAAACCTGCGTGAAATGCTCTGCAAAGAGCTTGACGAAATCGCCGACAAGCGCGAAATGTCTGCGGGCGATCTGGACGCGATCCAGAAGCTGACGAGCTCCATCAAAAACGCCTATAAGATTGAAATGCTTGAGGACGGCGGATACTCCCGCGACGGCGAATGGGAATCGGATATGCGCGGCACATATGGACGCGGAAGTTCATACCGTGGGCGCCGCCGCGACGCAATGGGCCGCTACAGCCGCACCGACGCCCGCGAGCACATGCATGCGCAGCTGGAGGATATGATGCGCGACGCGGACGACGATAAAACCCGCGAAGCGATCCGCCGCTGCATGGAGCAGATCGAGCGGGCATAAGGAGGAACTATGCTGGATGAACGTGAAATCCGAAAGGAGATAGCCAGACTGGAATACGAAGAATCCAGCTATCGGAACTATGCGAAGCTTGCCGACCTCTATGCCATCCGCAGGGAGATGCATGGCGGCAGTGAGATTGTGGGTGCTTACTCTGCTGCTGCACCTCCTGAACCATCCGAACGGTACACCGTTGGCGAATATGGGGATAGTGATTTTTTGCTTGCCGTATCAGGCAAGGATCCTACTAGGGTATGGCCGATCATCGACGAGCTTATGGATACGCTGTCGATGGTGAACAAGCGCGTGTATGATTCTGTTATGCGAAAGATCGACATGATCTAACCTGTAAGCTACATTTTAAGCTACAAAAGCAGAAACGCGCTGTGATACCAATGGCTTTTGATCCCCTGCTAAGGGAGTAGGCGTCTAAAAAGCGCGCGAGAGTTCAAATCTCTCCTTCCGCGCCAAAGTACCGCATTTGACCTGATTTTAAGTCAAATGCGGTACTTTTTTTATTATTTTATCCATGAAATGCTACACAAGTTGATTTTGGAAAGTCACATCGTATCATGCACGGTTCTATAAAATTGTATTCTGTAAGCTACATTATATGATACATAAAATCAGCCTTTCTCGATTTTGTTAATCGCGGCAACCATGCCCTCTGTGTTCGGGTGAACATACCTCTGCGTTGTTGTGATTTTCGCGTGGCGCATGATCTCCTTGATTGTAAACGGATCGATGTTCTTCATTGCAAGCGCGGTCGCGGTCGTGTGCCGACAGGCGTACGGCGGGAGGCGCTTCACTCCAGCCTGCTCCAAGCATTCGTAATATCTTGCATAAAAGTTGTCTTCGTTCATGCAGCATATCTTACCGACCTTCGATTTGCTTTCATCGCAGAGCTGCTGGAAAACAGGAGCGACAAAATCAGGAAACACCATAGGCGTTTCCTTCCGTTTTTTTGTCTTGAGGCCGCTATTTACGATCTCATTTTTGTCAAAGTCGATCATACTCTTATCCAGCTTTCGGAGCTCTCCCGGCATCATGCCCGTGTATATCATTGCGAGGATAAACCCAGCAAAATTGTTTTTCGGGTACACTTTCCAGATCTTTTTTACGTCGTCCTCCGAGAACGGCTCTGGCGATTTTTCCTCCAGCTTCGGAAGTTTGACGAATTTTGAAAGATTGACTGTTGTCTGCTTTTCAGCGATGGCAAGATTGAAGCAGTGTGACAGGACTGTTTTCATGTCTCTGCGTGTATAGTAAGTGCTGGCTTTCCGGTCGACCACATCCTGAATCTGGCCGATCGTCAGTGCGTCAATCTCACAGTCCGCAATTTCTTCCAGACGTTCAAATGCTTTGTCTGCTGCGCCCTGCCGGTCGTGGGAGAGGGACAAATAATCGCCCTTTAAGTATGTTTTATAATATTCTCGCAAGGTAGGGCTCCGTTTTTCTTTCTGCGGCGGGTTCGCAGCGTATTGAAGTGCGGCCCGTTTTGTTGCGAAGCCGCCCTTTGTCTTCGTTTTCTGATGCAGTTTGTCGTTCTCATCGAGATATATTCCGACAGTCCACCGCGCCGTCCAGGTCTTGCCGCGTTGATAAGCGCTACCTTGCCCGTTCCCGCGAGACTTTGCGCGCGGCTTCTCTGTCTGTTTCTTTCCGCACCAGCAGCAGAACGCCGCGCCGTCTGGAATTTCTTTTTTACACTTGATGCACTCCATGTTTCCCTCCACGTTCTTTTCGGATTGCATAGAAAGTAATTGCCGAAGCCAGCGCTGAACCTACAATCAGGGCAATGCAACCCCATGCAGCTACGGACAAATCTCCGTCGCGAATGAGACCTACGCTCCGAATCTGTGCATCCGTCACAAGGCAGGCAATCAGAGAAAAGGAGAGCAGCATACAAAACAGGGCTAGAACGTAACACATTGTATGTGTAGACCTTATCTGTGCGCTCTGCGCGGCCGCTGTTGCCTCCAGCTTGGCGTTTTCGAGCTCGACATGATGGATCTTCTTGGTCAGCTTTTCCGGGCTTCCGACGGGATTTTCAAGGCCGAACAGCTCGTCGAGCGACAACCCGAGCGTTTTGCATAGCGCAGCCGAGTTGTAAAGCCGTGGATCCGCTTGTGTTCCAGCGTATAATCGGCTCACGGCAGAGAAGGAAACGCCGGACTCGTTCGACAGCTCCTCCAACGTCATCCCGCTTGCATCTTTTGCCCTTCTGATCTTCCCCTGATACGCGTCGATAAACGGAGCGAGATCCTGTATTGCGGACATGATTACGCCTCCATTCGTAAGTTTCAGTTTTATTTCTTACATTTTCCATATAAAAATGCAAAACATGTGACAAGAACGCAGGATTTGCCCTTTTCTTACAAATATTATCGGGTACAATGAAAACGTAGCAGATAGTTCCTGAATCCTGCATCTGCTGAAATGGCCCCACCGTATGTTCCAGATACGATGGGGCCGGTCAAACCAAATATTATATCAAATCATCAGTCCCATAAACTGTACACCATCGGATTCCTGATTCCCAAAAATAACGCGGTCTGTTTGTTTATAATGCCATGTTGCTTTTTAGAACAATCGTTCTATAATAAATGTCAGGAGGAAAAAATATGGAGTGCATCAACATCCGGGTAAACAATGGGAGGGTCGACGTGACGGTCGACGGCGCGAAGCTGACAGACGTGCATAGCGTCAGCGTGGACTACATCAAGGGCATTCCGCTCCTGTTTTCCTGCGTCGCGGACGTAGGCCGGGAGCAGGACGAGCGGCGGGAACCGAGAATCCTAAACTAGAAATCACCATGTGTATTTACAGTTCTCACACTCATATGTTTTGTTTATCAAATTACTTCTCAATCCCCATGCACCTATTGATAAGTTTCTTTTTGCATATGCAATCTTTTTCACGCGGGTGCTTCCGCAAGTTGGGCAATGTGGAGCATTGTTTATATTGTCTGCAAGCACAGCTGTGTCCTCTACCAGCTTTAATTTCGCGTGAGAAAATCCCATCGTTTCCTTAAAAACAACATAAGCGTCATTTTCAACGCCACAAACAGCAACAACCGTGTGAAGCAGCTTTCTGTTTCCTTGATACAAATCTATTTCGTGTCTTCCGGCGTTGACCTCAACAGAAAAAGACTCACCGCAACGAACGGTTGCCCGTTCTATTCTGTCTACAATTATTTTCGTTTTTCTAAGGCTTCCCCCGCGCTGCCCTTGCCACATGAAGTGGATCATCCCACGTCTTCGCCTGCTTGAGGCAGGACAGCCGCAATGTGGACAGGAAGATGCCAAGTCGGATATTTTTGCACCACATTCAGAACACTCTACAAGAGCCATGTTGTTCACCTCATGATAAAGTCATAGCAAGAACCAATCGCATGAATTTGGATATTTGGAGAAGGAGATTGCAATGCTGGAAAATTTACAGGAAGTGTGCTATGATAGCCGCCAGGTAGAGAAGATTCGCGCGCAGCTAAAGCGGATCGTGTTAGAACTTTCGGTTGAAGAACAGGAAGAGCTTTTGAGAATGATTAAGGAGGGTATGCATGAGTAAGCCGTTCACTCCGATTCATGTAATGACTGAAGCGTTTCGGAAAGCCATGTGTGATATTGTTGCAAAAGAGCGAGAGAAACGGCAACAGAGCACGACGCAAGAGCAGACACCTGCTCCGCAGAAAACGGAAGAGAATTGCCCGCAGTAAATGCAGTTAACGCATGTTCAAAGTCATATGCCGCGGCCTCGATGTCGAGCTGCGCTTTGAAATCTGAAAAAGACGGAATGTTCATGCTTGCCCCCTCTGGCTTTTCAAATACCGAATATATTTGATCACGTCCGCGAGTTCTTCGCCGGACGCAGAATCCAGAAAGTCTAATATCTCCTGCGCGGCAGGACTCACCGCCTCATCCTTCGGGATGGGGTCTTTTTTTATGCCCGCAGACGGTTCCCCGTCCGGCAGCAGGTCGGCCACTGATACACCGAGATATTCTGCGATAATTTTAAGATTTTTCATAGAAGGGTTTGTTTTCCCTGTGTTCCATAGAGAGTACGATGCAGACGTAATACTGCAATCCTTATAAAACTGCTGTTTCGGTATACCTTTTGCAGCAAGCAGGGCGTTGATTCGTGCGACTATGGGCGATTTAACCGCAAAGTCCGGCATTGGGTCTACGCCATATAAGAGATATTCTGTCGTTACCCCAATTACACTGGCTGCACGTTGAACTTTCTTTATACTTGGCGCGTGTTTCCCCGTGTTCCACTGAGAGAAAGAACCAGACGATATTCCGCTTTTTTCGTAAAACTCTTGCTTTGTCATCCCAATTTCAGCAAGCCTTATTTCTATTCTTCTTATAACGGACTGTACGTCAAATTGCATAAAAAATCCCTCATAAATTTGGCGAAAAAGTACCCTTAACAATCCTAAGTTTTTATTGACTTTTAGTATATACTTAACTATACTAAGAGTTGTGAGGGGCAAAACTTACAAGTGAGGTGATGGCGTGAAGAAAGACAAGTATATATGGGGATTTCAGATTGTTGGTTCAGACTGCGGATATGACCAGTTCGGTACGTTCCATTGCGCGTGCGGTCATTGCCTTCCGTTACGAGTTGATGTAAGTAAGGGCGGCAAATATCGCGGCAGCGACTGCGGCGACGGCAGATACGACGGTGAAAAACATGTTGATAAGAAACCGCCTTTTCTCCGTGCGTGCTTTCGAGCCTTCGGTTTCGACAAGCACATTTAGACCGTTTTCTTCTATGGACTTGTAACGCTTATTCCGATTGAGAAACAACCTGATTCTTTCTCTGAACGACTTGCACATGATTCATGCCTCGGCTTATGAGGCGTGAAAAGAACACCGCCCCGGACAGCTTATCGGATTGTGAAATAATGATAGGTGGTACTTTCATAATAACACAATTCACTAAGTTGTCAAGAAAAACTTAGTGTTCTCAGACAGGAGGTATGTAAAGGCATGGGTTTTAAGGAAGCGAGGCTTGCCGCTGGATTGACCGTTCAACAGGTAGTCAAGGCGCTAAAGGTTTCAGACGCATCCGTTTATCTGTGGGAAACCGGGCAGATGTATCCGAAGACAGCGCGCCTGCACGAAATCGCAGCTCTGTACGGCTGCACAGTGGACGAGCTTTTGAAGCCGAGAAAGGAGGAAAAATGACGCTGGACGATATCCGGGCAATGTCAAAGCCCACAATCCTCGCAAGCGAAGCGGCGCAGGTGCTCGGCTGTACCCCGCAATGGCTTCGCTTGATGGCGAGGGAACGGCCTGAAAAGCTGGGATTCCCGGTCTGCTGCACAAGCAAGCACAGAGTAAAGATCCCGAGAGAGCCGTTTTTGCGGTTTCTCGGAGCATGAGGAGGAACAAATGAAAGTCAGAACCGCCGGGAACAGGAACAGAAGGAGGATGCAACATGGCGGAAGTGAAGACCTACACCCTGACGCTAGATGCGCAGGAGCTGCATGATCTGATCGAGGCGGCGCTGGTCTGCGAGTGCCAGGCGGCGCAGATCATAAACGGGCTCAAGCGCAAAGGGCTGGATCTGGACGCGCAGAAGCTCGTGACTCAAAACGCCCGCCTGGCGCAGCTCGCCAGGCGGATGCAGGAAGCGAAGGAGAAAGCAACATGAGAACGAATCTTGCAGAGCGGCTTGGGTATGAGCCGGAGGCAACGACTGAGGAACGCCGGGAACGGCTGCGCGAGGCATTGGAGGCCCGCAAGGCAACACTGCGGATCTTGAAGGGTATGTGCCTTTGGGTGAGCGGCGCGGCGATGATCCTGTCGGCGGTGGCCGGGATGGCGGAAATGACGTATGAATGCGTCGTGACTGGCCTGGTCGCGCTCGTCGCGCTGCTGTACGGGCTGGCATGACGGAAGCGGATCTGTTGAAGACTCCCTTCGAGATATGCAGAGAGCACTGGCTATGGAGCTCCGGCTGCACCACAGACAGCCGATTCTCCTGCGGCATCTATTGGGATATTCTGTTTGAGCAGTGGGACGCGACCTGCAAGCTTATCCGCGAGCGCACAGGAAAAAAGAAATGACCCCTGCCGCGTTGCAGCGCGACAGAGGCCGAAATGAAAGGACATTATGTCGGCTTCTATTATAAGCCAGAAAGGAACCTATGTCAAGTTTAACGGATTCCCGCGTTCGACACGGCGCAAAGGCCTGCGTCGACGCGGTACGGGCTGACTACCCGAAGTTTAACAGGTACCTGCTCAGCCAGTGCGAAGCACCGGAGAAATACGGTGTGCAGCTTGTCCCGGAGGCTGCGGCGGCGATCAAGGCGCTGGACGCGCCCAAGAACCGCGTCGACCGGCGGAAGAAGACAAACCGGTATTACTTCCGCCTGACGGATGATCAGGCTAAGAAGCTGGACAGGCTTCTGAAAAAGCTGGGCTATTCCACGGTACAGAGCTTCTGCGAGGCGATGATTCGTCAGGAGGTGAGCCGGAATGGCGTATGACGGCGAAAACCTTTATCTGGGCATTAACGAGCCTGAACCGAAGGTCATCGGGCAGTGCAAATACTGCGGGGATGATATCTGCGAGGGAAGCGAGTGCTTTTGCTGCGGCAGCGTCATGGTGCATGCGGAGTGCTTCGAGGACTACGTACAGGATGAATACAGCGAAACGGAGCTGGCCGGTGCACTTGGCTTTGAGCGGAGAACAGCATAAGGAGGAAACATGAAAGTTTACAAGGGAACTGACAAAAACATGAAGTGCCGCGGGTTTCAGTACAAGCTCGGCGAAACCGCTGTTTTTGATGGAGAGCCGCATCTTTGCAAGGCTGGCCTGCATGCGTGTGAACAGCCTATTGATGTGCTGAATCACTATGCACCGAGCGGAAGCCGATATTTTGAGGCGGATGCCGAAGAAGTAACTGACGAGCGTGAATCGGATGATAGCAAAATCGTCGCGAAAAAAATGACGCTGAAAGCTGAGATTGGCGTTCCAGGCCTCGTGAAAGCGCAGATCGAATATATCAAAAACCAAATCGGATTTGAGGACGCGATCAAGCGCGCAAACGCCGAAAAAGAGAATTATGCCACAGGCGATCAGGGCGCAGCCTCTGCCACAAGCTATCGGGGCGCAGCCTCTGCCACAGGCGATTGGGGCGCAGCCTCTGCCACAGGCTATCGGGGCGCAGCCTCTGCCACAGGCTATCGGGGCGCAGCCTCTGCCACAGGCGATTGGGGTGCAGCCTCTGCCACAGGCTATCAGGGCGCAGCCTCTGCCACAGGCGATCAGGGCGCAGCCTCTGCCACAGGCTATCAGGGCGCAGCCTCTGCCACAGGCGATCGGGGCGCAGCCTCTGCCACAGGCGATCGGGGCGCAGCCTCTGCCACAGGCGATCGG
>ERZ1026884.211-NODE-211-length-42280-cov-42.880426_pt1 | contig 42280 bp, 34 predicted proteins | sample MGYA00380172_ERZ1026884 | MGnify/ENA primary metagenome ERZ1026884 (study PRJEB33269, sample SAMEA4719808) | human gut metagenome | biome: human-associated habitat; feature: organic feature; material: feces | place: Cameroon | collected 2013-10 ... | reverse complement strand
TTCACCAGTGTTCTCCTGTTCACCAGTGTTCTCCTGTTCACCAGTGTTCTCCTGTTCACCAGTGTTCTCCTGTCCACCAGCGTTGCCATGTTCACCAGTGTTACCAGGTTCCCCAGTGTTGCCAGGTTCGCCTCCATTCTCCTGATTACCGCCATTGTCAGACTCGTTACCCTTGTCCGCACCTTCAGTAATCGGATCGAATCTTGCCGTTAGCGACAAATCCTCGTTCAAAATCACGTCACGATTGGGAAATGAATCACCATCTTCCCAACCACGAAACTTAAAGCCCTCGTTAGCAATCGCCTCAGCCTTCACTTCGCTCCCAGCATCGTAAGTGCCAGCACCAACCATAGTACCGCCTTCAGCTGGAATAGCAGTCAAGCTAAGCACCTTCTTACCACCAGGAGTAGGTTTCACAGGGTCAGGATTCACAGGATTAGGGTCAACAGGATTCGGTTTTACGGGATCAGGATTCACAGGGTCAGGATTCGAAGGCGTAGGGTTCGAAGGCGTAGGGTTCGAAGGTACAGAAGCAGAAGGCTTAAAGTCGCCCGAACTTACCTTATACGAAGGCGTCAAGAAAGCATCCTTTGTACCCCCATAACTCAGCACCGCATCCATGTACGCATCCTTGCTCTGATACACAGTCAACAGACTGTTCTCGCAAATTAGATTCTGAGTGGAGACAAGCGTCTTGGCGCTCTGCTTGCGCGAGTGAATCCACACCATGCCGTGATTGCCGAAGTCGTTGTCTGCCTGTGCTGCCAAACACCCCTCTTGCACCGAGAACCCTCGACTGTCCACCAAGGAAAGCAATTTTGCATCATTAGCCTTCTCAAGCACGATAAAGCACGCATCCACTTCTGCCATAGGAATGTTGGTCACTTCGTTCATCACTTGATGTACCAAGAAGTAAGAGATTTGGTCACCATAATTGTACAGCTTATTGTGCTGCACCACGGCATTTGAGAACTCCGCCACCGTAGTGCTTTCGGTGATGGTGAGAGTTCCGAGCGAAATGTCCGTAACGGCATTCTTGCCCTTGCCTCTTATTGAGACCGATTTGAGAGTGCCTTGAGTAATCTCATACGGAGCCACAATACAGCACCCTGCGTTAGCCTCAGTCTTGGAAAGATACACAGGAGGCATACAGAGATTAGCCGACACAAACTTGTTGTAGTCGCTGCGTCCTTTGCGCGTGCCCCCAAAAGCAAGTTTTAGGTAGACAACCAAAACTTGATACAGTCGGATGACGTTCGTCCACTTCATGCGTTGCTTCAGCTGACTATCAGTTTTAGAGTCTGTAAACTTGGTAATTTTCTCAGACACTACGGTCTGACCACCGTTCTGTTTAAAAGTAAAGCTCCCTACAGAGCCATTGAGTTTGGAAAGAATTCCATTGAGTGTTGCCATTGTTGTAAAAATTTAGAGATAAATAATAGTAAGATTAACCACCCTTGTTCCGCCGCTCCTCATTCGTTCGTCTTTCGCTCATCCTTCGCTCTATCCCGTATCGTTTCCGTATTGTTTCCGTATCGTTTCCGTATTGTTTCCGCTTCACAATAGAAGAACGATAGAAGGACGATAGAAGGACGATAGAAGGACGATAGAAGGACGATAGGAGAACGAACGAGAACCGAACGGAGAATCAAGCGTAGCATAACGCTTCATTACAGGTCTGTTTGTTGGATTACGATTTCTTTTCATTGTCTTGATTTTTAGAAAGTTAATACGATAGTTTTGAACCAATACGGCTATTGAAGCCTTCTTGATTTCAATAGCAAAATTAGACAGAGAAAGAGCCTTTTCAAAATCTGCTCAAAATATTTCAAAAAACTTCAAAATATTTCAAATATGCCTATTGAATCACACATTGAAGACCTGCAAAAAAGGCATCCGAAAGAGCCATTAGAAATCATACGTTTGGCATGTTATCTTGGCGACGATATAGCCAAAACCAAGGCATACGCTTCGATATTGCAAACCTGCAATGATTACAGGGACATTGCCTATAAAGTAGTGAAAGACATGTATGTTAAGTGCCTAGTAGATAAGGTGACTGCCCAGAAGGAGAGGACATTCATCACCTTTCTCCTCGCATTATGTTCCAATGTCAAAGATAGCAAGCCTCATTCGGCACGTTATCATATCAAACTTATGCTCGAAAGTCCAGAAGTGAGAAAAGAGAGAGAAGAATATGAAAGAAACAGATTGAATGGGGAAAATGTGGGAGATAGGCAAAGGGTAACCATCGAGATTTCTTCAAAATATCGAGAGATAACCATGCCCATTATACAATCGTTGATTCAAAGTGGGGCGATAACACTAGTTGACGCCAAGTTGAACGCACAATGCAAGCTCAATAGGAACATCCGTTATGTAGTTACTGGCAGTCGTGAAGAAATCATCAAGTCAGTCAAGCTAATTGATATGTATGCCAGAAAAGAACTCATTTTCAGTCCCAAACGCCGTAGCATATTGGGTGTTCCCAATCGCCACAGGTATTTTAGCATAATGCCCAGTAAACAGATAAAGGATCCCGGCAATATACTTGAAGTCTCCAGCAATCCCAACATCCATACCCCCCGTATGCTCGCGCAACAACAGCATGGATTAATAGGTCGCAAGATAATGGCTCAACCCACAGAAACGGCAAATGGTGAAATAAAGATAAGACTCACAGGTTTGGGTATGCGAGTGATAGTGGATAAATAGCATCCTATATTGGAGTTTCTGATATAGGCAGAGGCGGGCTGAATTATCGTGCAAACCGAATGCAATCAAGCTTGCTTGAATTGCTGAGGTGCAGCCGATAATGCACTATGAATTATCGTGCAAACCGAATGCAATCAAGCTTGCTTGAATTGCTGAGGTGCAGCCGATAATGCACTATGAATTATCGTGCAAACCGAATGCAATCAAGCTCGCTTGAATTGCTGAGGTGCAGCCGATAATGCACTATGAATTATCGTGCAAACCGAATGCAATCAAGCTCGCTTAAATTGTTGAGGTGCAGCCGATAAAGCGCCCTGAAAGGGCAACAGCGCTTAGCCCAGGGCAAGCGAAGCGACACCCTGGGTCAAACACGTTCGTTAGTGACGCCCTGTAAGGGCAGAAGCGCATAGCCTGGGGCAAGCGAAGCACTAAGCAAAATGGTTGTTGAACAGCAAAATGATTTTGCAAAACAACCAAATATTACAGACAACGTTAAATAAAAGTTTAATTAGTGCCAATATTCTTGTAAATATAGAATATATCCTTTATCTTTGTGTGATAATACAAACAAAACATTAAGGTTATGCGAAACACAGAAGAACGATATATCAGTTTGCTGACCGATTTCGGTTTCAAGCGAATCTTTGGCACTAATCCCAACAAGGATTTGTTAATTGATTTTCTCAACTCTCTGTTTGATGGTGAACAGGTTGTAAAAGACGTGACATTCCTTAATAGTGAGCATGTTGGTGATGTACGTGCAGACCGCAAGGCTATATTCGATGTATATTGTGAGAATGAGAAGGGCGAGAAGTTTATCGTTGAGATGCAGAATGCCAGTCAGAAATACTTCAAAGACCGTTCCCTCTATTATGCCACATTCCCTATTCGTGAGCAAGCACAAAAAGGAGAAGTTTGGAATTATGAACTCAAGCATGTTTATGTTGTTGCATTACTCAACTACGACATGACAGATTCTGCTTTTGCACAAGACACCATCAATCACGACATCGGCTTGCTTGACAAGCAAACACATCGAGTGTTCAATGATAAACTCACATTTAAGTATGTTGAAATAGCCAAGTTCAAAAAGAGTATAGAAGAACTAAAGACCAATTATGACAAGTGGATTTATGTTCTTCAAAACCTCTCGCGTCTTGACCGTCAACCCGAGTATCTCCAGACAGCAGTATTTAGTCGTTTGTTTAATCAAGCTGAAATCGCAAGATTCTCTAAGACAGAACTTCGTGAATATGAGGACAGTCTTAAAGCTTATCGCGACATGAAGAACTCGTTAGATAATGCAGAAGAGAAAGGTATTGCAAAAGGCAAAAAAGACAAAGCTGTAGAAATAGCCAAAAAACTTCTTGAAATGAATATGCCCATTGACGCTATAATAAATGCAACAGGGCTTTCACAGGAAGAGATAGCTAAGCTTTCTCAGTGTTAAGTTTAAAATTTTCTTAGTGTTAAATGTTAACTTGGTGGGTCGATAACCTACAAATTAACACTCAATATTCAAAATTCAACATCTCCCCATCCGAGTGGCGGCATGCACAGAGCGATACTGTGGTGGGGAACCAAACATTAACGTCAGATTAATGACCATTAATGGTAAGCAGTCAAATTAGGGCTTACCTCTGAAGTTCATATCAATCGAATTTTTAACAAAGTCAATAAAGGTAGGCACTGAAAAGTGCCTGCTCTTTGGGGTATGTCCTAATTTGACTGCTTACATCTTTGAGGGGTGCAGGGATTATCCCTCACTCCTACCCTCTTGTATCGGACTGGAGTAGTCCAAATTGTTAATTTACAATCGAATTTTTAACAAAGTCAATAAAGGTAGGCACTGAAAAGTGCCTGTTCTTTGGGGTATGCCCTAAATTGACTGTTTACTGGAAATCTCTCAACCCTAGTAAACACTGGGGCTGAGTAGTATTGCCTTAGGGCTTATTCTGAATAAAATATAAATCCAAAAGATTAAAACTGATATTAATTTTATGGCACAGTTTACAGAAGAGCTATTGAATAAGATATGGGAAAAGGGATTGAAGGATGATAAATACAATCCTGATTTTGTTCGTAAGGATGCTTGCGGTGCTTGGATGATAAAGGGACGATATAATGATAGGTCTAGCTCATTTGGTTGGGAAGTAGATCATATATATCCTGAATCCAAGTTGAGAGATATGAATGTACCACAACAAAAGATAGATGACATATGTAACCTTCGTCCTTTGAATTGGAATAACAACGTGTCTAAGGGTTCTGATTATCCTCACTATCAATCAAAAATAAAAGCAGGAGTCTTTACAGATGAAAAAGGACAGGTTAACGATGTCAACGTGGTTGGTGAAGATGAAAAGGAAATCAATGATGAGATACAATCTCAGATAAAAGAACTTTTTAATGGTTATCGCTTATGATTTCTAATTTTAGTTCTTTTGTTGAATTTTTTGCTGCTATATACGTTACAATGGCAGTTAACAATGATTTTTGTAGTAACTTTTGGACACCAAAATACTATAAGGAAATGGATTCGCTTTTAAAAGAATATAATTTTTCTGGAAGCAGTTCAATCCATGATAGTTTAATGGACAAAATAAAACATAAATATGAAAATGTTCAAAACCGTGCTCATTATCGTGGATTTATAGTTCTGATGTTGTGTATCTTCTATCTTATTTTTATGGGGTATGAGGATGAAACCAATAGAATGTCGGTAGGACATTATGTACCTATTCTGTCAAATACAATTTTAGTTGGTTTTACCTTAATATTCTCAAGGCAAATATTAAGAAATTGGAGAAGAACTATAATATGTGTTATTTTTTATGTATTGGTTTATATGTTTTTTAAATGTGTACATTTAGATGTCTTGGAAACACATGTAATAGCGATTGCCATTTTTAAATATAAATCTCTATTGTTGATAGCAATAATATTATTACCTATTATTCATCAACTTTATATTTATTGGTTATATTCAAGTGTGTATAAAGGATATCTAAAACACCATGTTTCAGAAGAATATAAGCGTTATAAAGAGTCTATGTTGGGAATAAAAACAAAAGACAAATCTAAGGTCGATGAAATCTATATGAAAGCATGGAGTGATGCGATGTTTATATCAAATGAAGACCCTACATACACAACATTCTATCAGGTGCTTACAAAGCAACTTTTGTGTATAGCATCTCCTACTCAGTGGCAATTATTAAAGTCTTGGATAAAATATCATATGAAAAGAATCTTCTCAAAAGAAAAAGAAGGTTCTCAATCTGTGATGAATGAAACAAACACAAATAATGAAAAAGTTTTAGATAATCCACTTGGACAGTATGAATGCAAAGATAAAAAGACCTTAGACTTCACTAATGAATATAATAGGTATACAAGATGGAAGAAAAAAGTCGGTAAGAATAATAGTCTTAAGATCTTTTGTACAGAAAACAATATAAATTATAAAGATATGACTGCATGGATTCGAATAAATCGACCTATTCAACGTAACTCCAATAGTATTAATGTAAGGATGTAATATGATGGTTTCTACTATTAAAAACCGGATTGGCAATATGCCAACATTTATATTAAAACATTAATTGTGAAAAGATAACAATATAAACATATAACCATGTTTAATCTCAGTAAATTTATTGGTCAGTATGTGACCAAACGTGAAACAAGCATGTTTGCCCAAGACATTGAGGCAAACCACAAAACACTGACTGCCGAAATTAAAGGCAAGAAAGTGTGTGTAATTGGTGGAGCTGGTTCTATCGGTTCTTCATTCATCAAGGCTGTGCTACGCTTTGAGCCAAAGAGTGTAGTAGTTGTTGATTTGAATGAGAATGGATTGGCAGAGTTGGTTCGTGACGTGCGAAGCACAGAAGGACTTTATGTGCCTAATGAGTTCCGTTGCTATACACTTAATTTTGCAGACCCAATCTTTGAGCGTATATTCCGTGAGGAGAAAGGTTTTGACATTGTTGCCAACTTCTCAGCACACAAACATGTACGTTCTGAAAAAGATAAATACAGCGTACAAGCACTTATTGAGAACAACGACATCAAGGCAAAAAAACTAATGGACTTGCTTTGTGTCTACCCTCCCAAACATTTCTTTTGTGTTTCAACAGACAAAGCTGCAAATCCTGTAAATATCATGGGAGCCAGCAAGCGAATTATGGAAGATTTGGTGATGGCATATAACGAGCACTTTAAGGTAACAACAGCACGTTTTGCCAATGTTGCTTTCTCAAATGGTTCTTTGCCTGATGGTTGGATTCATCGTTTACAGAAGAAACAACCCTTAGCTGCACCCTCTGACGTAAAGCGCTATTTCGTATCTCCTGAGGAGTCTGGTCAGATATGTATGTTGGCTTGTATTCTTGGTAATGGCGGTGAAGTATTCTTCCCTAAGTTGGGTGAAGAACAGATGCTTACCTTCTCATCCATCTGCGATGATTTTGTAAAAGCAGAAGGCTTCAATAAAGTCGAATGTAAAAATGATCCTGAGGCAAAGAAATACGCTGCCGACATGGATTACGAAAGCGACAACTACCCCGTAGTATACTTTAAGAGCGATACCACAGGAGAAAAGGCATACGAAGAATTCTACGTACCTGGCGAGAAAATCAATATGACTCGTTTTTCTGCATTGGGTGTGGTTGAAGAAACCACACGTCGCCCTATGCCAGAGATAAACCAATTCTTCAATGAATTGGAAGAAATCTTTGCTGAACCCAACTTTACCAAAGCAGAAATTGTAACATCCATCAAAAAGTTTATCCCCAACTTCGAGCACGAGGAAAAAGGTAAGAACTTGGATCAAAAGATGTAATACTAATGGCATTTGACAAAAATAACAATATAGCTACGGGGGGGGGGTAAAACACGACAATCAAACTTAGAACTCTGCCGAATTCTAGCGATATTACTCGTAGTTCTTGTTCATGCTAATTTTGCATGGTGTGGATGGCCGAGCAATTTCTCCGAATGTAATTTTGCAAGATTGTTGACAGAAGGATTTGCTATTATAGGCGTAAACGTATTTGTCTTAATAACAGGTTATTTCTCTACAAGCATAAAGATAAAGTCATTAGCTAATTTGGTCTATATATGTCTTTTCTATGCTGTAATAAGACTTCTTGTAGGATATGTAACAGGGTGTTTTGATATTAAAGATATCTTTTTTATATCAAAATCTAATTGGTTTATCCCTTCGTATATTGGATTGTTGCTTTTTACTCCGTTTTTAAATAATATAAACCTTAGCAAACGACAATTACGCAATGTAATTATTGCTTTGGTGACATATGAAGTCTGGTTTGGCTATTTACCTGCACTACCACAAGTGTTACCTGGTTTTCAATATGGCTATTCTCTGCCTTCATTTATGATAATTTATTTAATAGCGAGGTATATAAGGCTCTATGATTTACCGTCAGCTTTTTACAAGTTCAGTGTGATTATTTATATTGGATGTAGCTTTATATTAGCTGCTGAGGCGTATTTCCTTCTTAAAATATTTGCAGATACTGGTAAAGACATGGTAAATCCGTTGAATCATTTAGTATATTGCTATAATAATCCAATTGTTATTTTGTCATCAATATCATTCTTTTGTTTTTTCAAGAACATAGAAATAGGATATTCAAAGTTTATCAACTATATAGCAGGTTCTGTCTTAGCTGTTTTATTGATACATACTTCTGCGCCTTTAAATCCTTTGATGAAGGAATACTTTATTTTTTCTTTAGAAAATTATAGTGGTGTTTCTTTAGTGGTAATATGGATTTTGGGGCTTGTTTCTATATTTGTCTTTTGCATTGTAATAGACCAGATCCGAATACTCAGTTATCGGTTGATAAAACAAGGATTCATATTTTTATGGACAAAAAATTAGAGTAGAAATGAAATTTGATACATATACATTAAGGGAACATTCTATAATTATTCCAACCCCTCAAACATTTAGCGATGTGGTAGAATTAATCAGTTCTGACCATTATCGAAAATGTGAAAGAAAATTGAATTGGGGGGGTAATTATCAGACTCGTAAAAGGTGATGTTTTAGCATGGTTTAGAACATGCCAAATAAAGACTGTTTTTAGTCCACTGTGTAAAAGAATATATCATACACTTTGCAAAAGGCATCAAATTGATTTGCCACTTTCTGTTAAAATCGGCTATGGTTTTTATATCGGGCATTCAATGTGTATGGTTATCAATGACACAACAATAATCGGAAACAATGTAAATGTCAGCCAGTTCCTTAATATTGGAAGCAACTCTGATGCTGCCGCTTTTATATGCGATGGAGTTTACATTGCACCTATGGTTTGTTTAGTGGGTAATGTTGTAATTGGCAACAATTCTATAGTAGGTGCTGGAGCTGTTGTTACAAAAGACATCCCCTCCCAATGCACAGTAGCAGGAGTCCCTGCAAAAAAGATAAACGACAATTTCACCAAAGGTTGGCATTTTTATTAAAAAGAAAAAACAAACAACAAACAATAAAATTTACAATTATGGCTTATAACATTCCTTTGTTCAATTTGAACTTTGACGAGCGTGAGGCTCAAGCAGCTTATGATACAATCAAGTCTGGCTGGATTTCTACTGGTCCTAAAAACGCTGAACTTGAACAAATGTTTGTTGATATGTGGAAAGTAAAATATGCGGTTAGTATGTCTAACTGCACAGACTCTCTGCATGTTTGCTGCATGGTATGTGGTTTTGGTCCTGGTGATGAAGTGATTGTTCCTTCATTGACCTTTGCTGCATCATGTAACTGTATACGATACGTAGGTGCAACTCCTGTTTTTGCAGATATCGTAGGTCCGAATCACATCAATATCGACCCTAAAGACATTGAGGCAAAGATAACCCCACGTACAAAGGGTATTGTTGTTGTACACATGGCAGGTTTCCCCGCTGATATGGATGCAATTATGGAGATAGCTCGTAAGCATAACCTTAAGGTTATTGAGGACGCTTGTCATGGTCCCCTCTCTGAATACAAGGGCAAGAAACTCGGTACCATAGGTGATTGTGCTTCATTCTCATTCTTCTCAAATAAAAACATTTCAACAGGTGAAGGTGGTATGTTTATCACCAACAACGAGGAAATGGCAAAGAAGGCACGTCTTATTCGCTCACATGGCATGAGTACAATGTCTTATCAGCGTGCTTCAGGTCATGCTACTGAGTATGACATCACTTGCCTTGGTTATAATTTCCGCATGGACGATATTCGTGCTGCTATAGCCATTGAGCAGTTAAAGAAGTTGCCTAAGGATTTGGAGACCCGTGTAGCAGTACGTAAGCGTTATGTGGAACGTCTTTCTAAGAATCCACGTATTGCCATACCTTTTGCTGATTGCAAAGAGTTTACTTCTAATTACATTTTCCCTATTGTGATACTAAATTCTACAAAGCAGAAACGTAATGCTCTTCGCGAATACATTCATACTGCAGGTATCCAAACTTCGGTTCATTATCCTGCTGCTCACCTTTTCACTACTTATAAAGAATTGGGAGCTAAACTTCCGCAGACCGAGTATGTAACGGACAATGAGGTTACACTTCCTATGTATGCAGCTCTAACTTTGGAGCAGGTTGATTTCATTTGTGATACTGTAGAAAAAGGTATAGAAGAAATCTATGGATAAGAAAGCAATTTTGATATTTGGTGTTGGAGAGCTTCAACTCTCCATCATCAATAGAGCAAATGCAATGGGACTCTTCACTGTGGGTATTGACCCATGTGAAGATGCCTTTGCCAAGAATGCATGTCAGGCGTTTGAGGTAGTAGGAGGACAAGATTATGAAGGGACGCTTGCTGTTGCCCAAAAATATAATGTATCGGCAGTCGTAACTGCAGCAACAGACAAGCCTCTTGTGATGATGGCACGTATAGCCAAAGAACTTAACTTGCCTTTCTATTCTGTTGAAACAGCGCAGTGGTCTACTGATAAATATCAGATGAAGCAGCGCTTCATTGAAGGTGGGGTGCCATGTGCTCGTGGTCGTTTAATACATAATGCTGATGAGGCAAAAGATTTATTCTTCCCAATTATATGTAAACCGAGAGACAATTCTGGTAGCCGTGGAGTAAAATTGTGTAGAGACATTAAGGAACTTCAAGAATGTATTGATGAGGCTTTACAATATTCACATCTGGATACTGTCTTAGTTGAAGAATTTATTGAAGGTCAGGAGTATAGTATTGAATCTTTACACTACAAAGGCAAAACTGAAATAATTCAATTCACAGAGAAGAGAACTACAGAATTCCCTTATAACGTAGAGTTAGGACACAAACAACCTGCCAATCTTTCAGAAAACGAACGTCAGTTAATTCGAAATATCATTTCTAAGATTGCAGACTGTATGCATTTTGAAAACTGTCCTTCACATACAGAATTGAAAATCAATAAACATGGCATTTTCGTTATAGAAACTTCTCCACGATTAGGAGGTGGATATATAACTTCTGTTCTTACACCGTTATCTACAGGTATAAATATTGAAGACCAACAACTCCATATAGCACTTGGAGAATCAATAAATTTACATTCATCAAAAACAGCTGCGTCTGGTGTTTGTTTCTTTGCTTTTAAAAAAGGTCGTATAGTTAAAATAGATTCAACTATAGAAGAAGTTAAATCATGGCCTAATATTTACGATTTTGACTTTAATCTTAAAGTAGGAGACTACGTAAAAGAAATAAAAACAGGTTTGGATCGTTATGGTTACTTTATTTGCCGAGCTGACAATAGAAAAGACATAGACAAACTAATAGATAAATATAATAAAGAAATTTCATCTCTTATAAATATTGAATAAATGAGAAATCTAATCATATTTGGAGATACTTCTTTTGCCGAAAGGCTTAGCCTATATATAGAGGCTGAAAAAATAGATAAAGTTATAGGATTTACCCAAGAGAAGCAATTTATTTCACGTAAAGAAATAAACGGGCTGCCCATTATTCCATTCGAGGATTTAGACAATGAATGTTCTAATTTTGAAATTATTATTGGTATTGGTTATAGCAATATGAATAAGTTGAGAGCCCATATTTTTGATATTTGCAATAATAAATATAAGATAGGAAGCTATATATCATCTAAAGCTACTGTATTCACTTCAAATATCGAAGAAGGTGTATTTATTATGCCTTGTGTACACATTGGTCCTGGATGCAAAATTGGAAAAGGGTGCATCTTTGAATCTGCAACAGTTTTAACACACGATATTACTGTGGGAAAATTCAACTATTTCTCTGCGAATGTTACAGTTGGTGGGCATGCAACCATAGGTAACAATTGTTTTATTGGGTTAAATGCCACAATTAAAAATAGCATATCGATAGAAGATTTTACACTTGTAGGTGCTTCAGCGAATTGTGTAAAAACGATAGAGAAACGGGGGGGGGGTAATTTATGGAAACCCTGCAAGACTGATTGAAGAGAAAGACCCTTTTAGTCTTATTTTTTAATTGTTATGTGATGTTTAAGAATATCTATAAGAGCATTGCCTAACTTCATTACAAAATATAACTTATAGAAAAATGATACTTGACAAAATTTCAAATATAAGTATTGATTATAAATCCTCTATCATGCAATCACTGAAAATGATGGATACACAAAAAGTTAAACTTTTGTTTGTTTTTAGTGAGGATAAATTTAGAGGTTTATTAACCATCGGAGACATTCAAAGAGCTATAATAGCAGGTGTAAACTTAAGTAAAGGTTTATGTGAAATATTAGACACAAAGAAGATTTATGCTTCTATAGATGATAACCTTTCATCTATTAAAGAACAGATGTTCAAACTTCGTGCTGAATGTATGCCTGTTTTGGATACTAAAGGCAATTTAGTGGATGTATATTTTTGGAAAGACTTATTTGGTCGCGAAGAAAAAAAACAGAAGACTCAATTAAATATACCCGTTGTAATTATGGCTGGAGGTAAGGGTACAAGACTTGCGCCATTGACAAATGTCTTTCCCAAACCCATGATTCCTGTTGGCGAAAAAACAATCATAGAAACCATAATGGATAAATTTGTAGCTTATGGATGCCATGATTTTCATTTATCTGTAAACTATAAAGCTGATATAATCAAAAATTACTTCGATTTCGTAGCCAACCCTGATTATCACATCAGTTATTTTCAAGAAGATAAGCCTATGGGTACTGCTGGTAGTCTTAGACTACTTAAGGAAAAAATAGATAGTACTTTTTTCGTCTCAAACTGTGACATCTTAATTGAAGAGGACTATGCAACAATACTTGATTACCACAAAAGAAACAGAAATGAATTAACCGTAGTTGCAGCTGTCAGAACATTTTCTATTCCATACGGAACAATCAATACATGTACTGACGGCTTATTAGAATCTATCGAAGAGAAACCCACATTCTCCTTTAAAATTAACACGGGACTCTATATTTTAGAACCTTCCTTGTTAAACGATATACCCGATGATTTTTTCCATATCACACATTTAATGGAGAAATTAAAGGCACAAGGACGCAGAGTCGGTGTATACCCTATCAGTCAAAACGATTGGAAGGATATGGGTGATTGGAATGAATATTTACGAATGATTAATGTATTGTGATTTATGAAACTATTATTAGTAGGTGATGCCAATTCTATATTCTTTGTGGAATATGTAAAAGCCCTAAAGAAAATAATGAATATAAAGGTTTGTGTGTTTTCTACAGAACCAGACAAAAAACTATATTCAGAATATCCTTATGATGAAGTGTACTTTGACGATTACAAGCAATCGAAATGGATGAATAATAAAGTTTACAGCGTTTTTATTGCACCATTTGTTCTTTGGAATCATTTTCTTCGATTTCTAAAGAAGTCTCAGACACGTTATGATGCCATTCACTTACATTGGCTATTATCTGCATGGACTATCTATCCTAAGGATTTTCACAAATACACCAATAACCTATTGACTACATTTTGGGGCGGAGAATTAGAATCTATGCAATTACTACATTCTCACCGATTGTACTTAAACAGGTTAAACAAACTTTTAAACGAAACAGACTACTGTGTGGGATCTTCTTTTGTAAAATTGTGTCAATCAGACGAATATCCTCAAATAAAGAATAAAAGCCACTTTGGAATTTTTGGTTCGTCCATTATAGAGTGCCTATCTAAAATGACTGATTCTGTAGAAGAAGCTAAGTCTAACTATAAAATAGATAAAAATAAAATTACAGTATTATTAGGTTATAGTGGAAAAAGCATACATAGACATTGCGAGCTACTGAATTTAATAAAAGAAAATGCAGCTTTTAAGACATATAAAGGAAGAATACATTTCATTCTTCCGATGACGAGAGGGGCTTCTGATGATTATATAAATAAGGTGGAGGCTGAGACTGTGAAAACAGGTTGCACTTATACAATCATTAAAAACACCTATCAAACAGATAAAGATGTGGCAACCTTAAGATTAGCCACAGATATAGCCTTTCAGGTGACTGATTTTGATGGTCTTTCAAACTCAATTAAAGAAATTCTCTGTGCTGGCACAATTCTTATTTCAGGAAATTGGTATCCCAATTATGGGATATTAAAAACAGATGGTTTTCATTTCTATGAAATAAATTCAATCGAGGAATCCGTGGAAAAATTTTACAAGGTACTCCCTTCGCTTGAAGATTGTAAAGCAGAATTCCAACAAAACAAATATATCGGTAAACAAAAATACTCATGGACCGAGTGTATTAAACCTTGGGCAAATCTCTACAAAGACATATCAAATAAATAATGTGGCGCTTTTTTAAGGACTTCATGACTTATGGAGTCGTTTCTATCTTAGGCAAGCTTGCAGCTGTTTTTCTGATGCCTATATACACCAGTATTTTGACAAAAGAAGAATATGGTGCGATGGCTCTAATCACTTCTTGTAAAGGTATTATTGACCTCATATCAAACTTGAATATACATTCGGGTATAGCAAGAGATTATTATGAAGAAAGTATAAATAGAAAACGATTAGTATCAACAGGTTTCTTTTCAATATTCATTTTATCTTCCATAATATGTGCTATCGGAATATGTACACAAGATTTCTGGTCGATAAGTGTACTTGGTTTGGAAGAAAAATATAGTTTCGCTTTTTTGCTGATGCTATTAAGTATTCCATGCGGAAGTCTTTTGTCATATTTTGCTATACTAACTCGTTTTAAGAAAAAACCTATTTTGTATTCTGTAGGTTCGATTATGCAACTTATAACCCAAATAGGGTTATCTGTTTATTGTGTCGTATTTTTGCGTACAGGAATCTCAGGTGTATTCTTATCTATAGTAGTAAGTGAAGTAATTGGCATTTTATATTTTTCTTTTATCAATCGTTCTTTATTAGGATGGTCTTATTCTTTCAATTATATCAAAAGAGCACTACTATTTGCAATCCCAACATTACCTGCTATTGTTGCAGGATGGTTAGATAGCTCTGTAGGACAAATTGTAATTGGAAAAACTATTTCAAAAGAACAATTAGGTGTATATTCTATTGCTCTATCATTAAGTTCTGTATTTACACTTTTAGGTACAGCGCTTCAAAATGTATGGAGTCCTTTCCTGTATGAGAATTACAAGAAAGAAACATTTAATAGAGACATTCATCGACTCTACACTGTATTTGTTGTAGGACTCACATTTGTATCAATAACTCTCTCGTTGTTTTCAAAAGAAGTTATTTTGTTATTGACTAATAAAGGATACTTAGATGCACGATTCTACATCACATTGTTATGTGTACCCATGTGCTTTTATCTTTTATTTCCTATGGCAAGTTCTGGTGTATCAATATCGAGAGATACGAAATATGTGGGGTACTCGTACGTAGCAGGAAGCATTATGAATATTGCCGTATTATATGCTACCATAGAATATTTAGGCATTATTGCGGTTCCCTTATGTTTAGCATTGTCTCGTATTATAACCTATATGATTCTATATAAAGTTTCTGAGAAAAAAATTAGTTATAAACTCCCCAATTATTTATTGCTTATTTTGTGTGTAGCTGTTAGTCTATGCTATTTCATGTTGACCTTAGACTTATCATTTATAACACGAATCTGCATTTATTTGGTTTTGGGTGGAACTTCTGTAGCATACCTATTATCACATAAAAATACTTTTCTTTCAATAAAAAAATAACCATACTTACATTAAACAATAATGGCATTAGTTTTTTCCATCTTAACAAGAGACTAATGAAATAACAAAATAAAACAAAATTAATATGAATATCATCAGACATATCTTCAACTACCTCTGTCGCTTATATCACAATTCTTCTTCTGACAGATACATTGCATACCTAAGATCTAAAGGTATATCAATAGGGGGGGGGGTAATTATATAGACCCCAAAACAAGTGTTATAGATGTTACTCGTCCTTCTTTAATTTCTATTGGTAACAACTGCTATATGAATAGGAACTTTACTTTGTTAACTCATGATTGGGTAACTCATGTTTTTATTCATGCAGGCTTGAACTTTATCAATAGCAGTGGAAAGATAACTATTGGCAATAATGTTAGCTTCGGACAAAATGTAATGGTACTAAAGGGAGTAACCATAGGTGACAATGTTTTTATTGGTGCAGGAAGTATCGTTACTAAAGACATTCCCTCTAATTGCATTGCAGTAGGATGTCCGTGTAAAGCAATCATGACACTTGAAGAGTATTACAATAAACGTATAAAGAAATCGCGCGAAGAGGCTTTTGAATATGCAAGAAGTATTGTTGAACGATTTGGCAGACAACCAATTGTTGAGGACTTTTGGGAAGAGTTTCCCTTATTTGTAAGTGGAAAAGATGTGGATAAATACCCTACCCTTCCTATAAAATCTCAATTAGGTCCGACTTACAAACGTTATGTAAATGAGCACATTGCAGAATTTGAAAATTTTGAGGCCTTTCTTAGGGAAGCAAATATAAAAAGCATAAGTAATGAAAAAAAAATTATTAATAATTGACGTAAACCCATTTGGTGCACTCACTGATAGCGTAAAATGGGTGAAGTATTTGAAAAATGATTGGGATATAACCATGATATGCTTTGCTGCGAAAGACGGAAGCAAAGCAAATGCTACAGGATTCAAGCTTATTCAGTTGAAAAATTTCAAGAAAAGACAAATAAAAGCTCTATGGTTTCTGCTGTATACAATTATATATCTATTTTTTTTCAAAGGAAAAATCGTAGTGGAGTATTTTCCCACTTGTGAGATATACAAATGCTTATTTCCTTGGAAAAGAATGTTAGTAGATATAAGGACTTTATCCGTTTCTGATAAAGAAAATGTAAGAGCAGCACACAACAAACGATTAGTTAAAGCATGCTCTTACTTTAACAAAGTAACAGCAATATCTGAGGGGGTTGCTCAAAAAATTGGTTTATCTGAAATCGAGATATTACCATTAGGATCTGATGCAATTTCAACAACCAATAAGATTTTTACAGATAGAATACGACTGATTTATGTGGGTACGTTTACCAATCGCCATATAGAACGCACGATTGAAGGAGTTGTTGCATTTCGGAAGGCGCATCCTGATATTCCCATAGACTATAAAATCATAGGATATGGGGTAGCAGGTGAAGAACTCTTGTTTAAAAACATAATAACAGAGTATAAAGCTAATGACTATATTCATTTGATAGGAAAAGTACCCCATAACCAATTAAGCACTTATTTTGACTTGAGTAACGTGGGATTATCATTTGTCCCCATTACAGACTACTATAACGACCAACCTCCAACTAAAACATACGAATACTGCCATTCTGGTATATATTGCTTGGCAACAGCTACCACTATTAACAAGAACCTCATAAAAACACAAAATGGACTATTAATAGATGATACGTCTAATGCGATAAAAGATGGTCTTGAGTTTTACTGGAGTAATCGGGAAAATATTCATTCAGAAGAAATTCGAAAATCTCTACATGATAGCACTTGGGAAAATATTGTGCTCAACAAGTTTAATCCTATACTGAAATCATTATAACTTTTCTATGATTTATATCGTTTATTATTTGTTAATTCTTTTGTTTGTTGTGCTAGGTGACAAACAGAAAGGACGAAGCATCGTGTTCCGAATAATGGCATGCATGCTCTTTATTGCTATTGTTGGTTTTAGAAAATATACAATAGGAGTCGATTCTGAATCATACAGGAATTTGTATTATGCAATACCCCAACAGAACTATGTTTGGATAGAAATTGGATTCGACTGGTTAATTCGCTTTTTGGATAACTGTCATTGCGATTATAATGGTTTATACCTTGCTTGCATTACACTTACAGCCATCCCTATTTTTATTGTATTAGAAAAGTGTGAACATTACACGTTTACAGCATTTATGCTATATACCATGACATTAACAACCGTAATGAATGGTATTCGACAATGTATTGCTATTGGATTATTTATGTTGGCTTGTCTTTTTATCATACAAAGAAAAAAATTCTATTTTTTTGCGTGTATGTGTGTTGCACTTCTATTTCATTATTCATGTGCCATTCTGTTTCCACTCTACTTTTTACTAAACAAAAATTTAAATAATAGGACATATACCATTATTTATGTGATCTCATTTGTCTTCTGTTTTATAAATCCTGCGTCATACATTGCCCCACTTGTCAATTTGATGACCTTTATGGGACATGACTATACAGAGCATGCAACAGAAGCAGAAGCAAGTTTGTCTTCTGTTGGGTTTATATTCAATACATTTGTGAATATATTAATTTTTTATTTAGCAATAAGATCAAAAGCTTTTGAAAAATTCCCTGTTATAGCTAACTGCGTATTTATTGTATTAGTATTGAAAAACGTCTCATTTAATATGCCCATCGTAGGTCGAATGATGATGTACTTTAATTGGTTTCAATATTTGCTCATACCATTAGCTATTGAACAAATAAGAATCACATCACAAGCAAAATCTTATTTAAAATTAGTTATTCTTATCCTATTGTACATTGGTGTTTTCCATAACTTGTATTCACCTGTTATGAAAATGTCGCCTTATGAATGGTGTACAAGACTATTTATATAGCATATAAAACTAACTTTAAAATAGATGTAGACATCTATCAGATGTCTGAAAGACTCTTTCGGAATACAATTTGTAAATTACAACATAAACTCAGCTATTATTTACAAGAAGATTTCAACTGAAGCATTGTATGGGCTGTTATCCATAACATAGAAAACTACATAATAGAATTCAAATACAAGTAAATCTAGTATATACAAGATTGATAAATAAGATATGATAAAAATTTTACACATAGCAAGCATCCACAATAACCCATTTAATGGAGTTTGTGTTGCTGTTCCTGCACATATTATTCATCAAAGCGACTTAGCAGATGTCGCTTTATTGAATATCATAGATTGCAAAATTGAAGGCATCGACAAACAATTTATTTATAAAGGAAGTAATTGGATAAATGATGTTTCTAAAGACTTTAAAAGACCTGATATTGTTGTTTTTCATGAAGTCTACTACATACAATTTATAAAAATAGCAAGTTCACTGAGAAAAATGAATATTCCTTATGTGATTTTACCACATGGGGCTTTAGTTAAAGCATCACAACATGTGAAAAGATGGAAAAAAATCATAGCCAATACATTCTTTTTTTACAAATTCATTTATAATGCAAGCGCAATTCAATGTTTATCCGAAAATGAATATAACAACACTATGTTTCAAGTTGATAAATTTATTGCGAGCAATGGTATTGAAATACCAACTTCATATAAAAAAGGATTCGAAAAAGATAAAATTATAATTTCGTATATCGGAAGATTACAATGCCATGTTAAAGGCTTAGATTTACTCATTGATGCAGCAAAAAAAATCAAACAATTTCTACTTAAAGAAAACGTAATATTTGAAATTTATGGCCCCGACAAATTTGGGTGGAAGGCACAATTACATGAAATGGTTAGAGAAAATAATGTAGAAAATATATTTAGAATTCACAATGCTGTAGAATCAAAAGAAAAACAAATGGTATTATTACAAACAGATTTGTTTATACAAACATCACGTCATGAAGGTATGCCTATGGGATTATTAGAAGCACTAAGCATTGGGGTTCCTTGTTTAGTAACTGTTGGAACATCTTTGGGCCATATTATAAAGAAATACAACGCTGGATGGGTTGCTGAAAATAGTGTTGATTCTATATGCAACATGATAACTTCCGCAATTAAGGAAAAAAACATTTGGAAAACTAAGTCTGAAAATGCAAGACTTTTAACTAAAAAAGAATATTCATGGGAAATTATCTCAAAGCTTACTATTAGCAAATACAAAAAAATAATCGAAAAAAATAGAACATAGTATTAGGATACTGTATTTTTAATCACTAAACTTTACATAAAACATAATATGGAAGAAAAGAACGCAATAATTAGTTTTATTGTTCCATGCTATAATGTCGAACAATACATTGAAAAGTGCATTTTAAGTATAGTCAACCAAACGATAAAAGACATAGAAATAATCCCTATAGATGATGGATCGCCTGATAACACAGGACAGATACTTGACAGATTAGCGAACGGAGATTCTCGCATCAAAGTAATACATAAGCAAAATGCAGGAGTCAGTGCTGCTCGAAATAGTGGTTTGGATGTGGCAATTGGAGATTATGTGGTATTCGTAGATGGTGATGATTACCTTGCGCCAGATTATGTAGACTATATGCTTAAGTTGGCAAATAAGAATGACTCTGACTTCGTAATGTCACAAAATTGTTACACTCAAGAGAATGAGCCTCAGATTTCTAAAGACACAATAAAAATAATGTCTCCATCTGAAGCAACAGCCCTTTTAATATCTCCAAAGGTTATTGTTGGATGTTGGAACAAAATGTTTAAACGTGAATTTATTAATAATACCTCTCTCTCTTTTTCTACAACCTTATTTTATGGTGAAGGGTTGACTTTTATCACTAAGGCTTCTCAATTAGCAAATAGTGTAACTGTAGGTAATAAGAAGGTATACTATTATCGTAGGAACAACGAGGCTTCTGCAACTTCTAAGTTTAATATTCAAAAATACTATAATGGTGAAAAGGCTCTTGATAACATACATAAAGAGCTAATTGTAAGAGATGCAAATGTGGAACTAATGATGGCATTACACAAAAGTATGTTCTGTCTTGGAGCACTTTCACAGGCGTATGCACATGATTTACAGAAAAACTATAAGGCAGATTGTAAACATTGGCGTGCAATAATAAAGAAGAATCTAAGATTTCTTTGTCTCTCAAATCAAGTTTCATTATATAGAAAAGTGTTATTAACTTTAGGTTATCTATTCCCTGGATTAATAAGTAAAATGGATATGTGGCGTAGAGCGAAGATAGCCTCAAAAAGTGTAAGCTGATGGAAAAAGTATTACTAACAACCGTTTTCTCTGGGTATAACTATGGTTCCAGTCTTCAAGTCCTTGCTACAAAAACGATTCTGAAGGAATTAGGATATGATTGTCGTTTGGTTGCTATGAAGAGTTTGATAAAAGGCAGAGATATTCGTATAAAAAAATTGATAACTATACTTATTCGCTCATGGCTTATTAGAGGCAAGAATGGAGCTAACGCATTGAGTACTTATAAAGGTTCGTATAATAAGGTCATGATTGGTGACTCTGTTACTCGGTTTGAACAATTTACCAATGAATATCTTGAACCTCACTATATGAGTTGGAATAGCATGAAGCGATTAGCCAAAGAATGTATTGCATGCTTTGCTGGAAGTGACCAGATATGGAATTCTTCGACAATGTATGTTGACCCTATGTATTATCTTCGCTTTGCTCCAGCTGAAAAGCGTATAGCTTTCGCTCCAAGTTTTGGACGTGACTTTGTAGCAGAGTACAATAAAAAGAAGATGAGTAAATGGATTTCTGATTTTGCTTATTTATCAGTACGTGAAGATAGTGGAGTTAGGCTGATTAAAGAGTTAACAGGGCGTGATGCAATACATCTTATTGACCCTACATTGATGGTGAAAGGAGAAACGTGGAAGAATACCCTTAATCTTCAGAACAAACAAAAAAACTATATTCTAACGTATTTCTTGGACAAACCATCAGAGTCTGCTCGTAAAGCAATTGCCGAATTGAAGGAGACATTAAAATGTGAGGTAATTGCTATTCCTTACCAATTTGACGATATGAGTTATTGTGATAAGGTTGTGCCTACAGGTCCTATAGAGTTTCTCGATTTGATTAACAATGCTAAGTGTGTGCTGACCGACTCATTCCATGGTACAGCTTTCTCAATCAATCTGCATACACCATTCTATGTGTTTGGACGTAATTATGGTACTGCACATTCACAAAATAGTCGTATAGAGTCTATTTTGAAAATGATGAATATGCTGGATAGGTTTGAGCAAAAAGATATTGTAGGTCAATTAAAAGCCATAAATTTTGAGGTATCTGAGCAGATCTTGTCTGACGAAAGAAATAAAAGTAGAAATTATATCATTAATACTATAAATGGAAGAAATTGTAAAAAATAATCGGGGGGGGTAAATCCTTTTGTTGATTCTGTGAAAGGATCTCTAATTTTTTTGGTGGTTTTAGGACATGTTGTTTTCCAATCGGAAACTGTTTACACAAGTAGATGGATATCTGCAATAATTAGTTGGATTTGGTTTTTTCATATGCCTGCATTCGTCTTTATTTCTGGATATCTAACTAATACTAAAAAGGTAATAAGTAAACAGTTGGTTTCATGTGGACATATTCTGTTTACTTATATTTTAATGCAAACAGTTCTAACTGTAGTATATGGACCTCATGATTTATTTAATTATTTATTAATTCCGCAATATGCAATGTGGTATCTACCTGCTTTGGTCGTTTGGAGATTGTTGAGTGTTAAAATCAACACTTTGATCAAAAATGATTATTTTCTGCTTTTACTATCCATATTGATTTCCATAGGGTCTGGCTTTGTTCCTATAAAGGTTCTTGGCTTTCAACGAATATGCGCTTTCTTTCCTTTTTTCATATCAGGAATGATATTAAGAAAACATGGCATTAAGCTGGAAAGATTTTTAAAATACAGATACTTGTCAATTGCTTTCCTCTTATTGATGTTTGTTTCGTTTATGGTCTTTAATCGTACTATTTGTAGCGGTATGTGCAATATTCCATACAAAAATATCTTTCAACTCTTTACACGATTTTCTGTTCTTATTATAGGTTCTATTATGTCATTTGCTTGGTTCTCTATGACACCTACAATAAAATGGTTGTCGTATATAGGTCGTAAGTCATTATTTGTGTATTGTTATCATGTGTTTTTTATTGTTGGCATACTTCCAAATATATGGGTAAAGACAGGTATTAATACAAATGAATTATTGATTATTCTATATGCAGTGGTTTCCTTTGTGTTGCTTGTAATCTTAAGTAAGTCAGCTTTATTAAATAAAATATTATCGCCATTTAAATAAAATGAATATTAGTATTATCATGCCGTACTACAATGCGGCATTATGTATCCGTGAGATAGTTGATGCAATACTGCCTAAACTTGTGTTTCTGTTGGGTGCAAAGCATATAAGAAAAAGGTAAAACTTAAATTCTAATTATTAACAATAATGACAAAAGACGAGTTGAATACTTTATTAGACCGTGACGAAACCTTGAACGAGCAAGACTATTCTAATGTTCAAGATTGGATTTCATCTAATTATAATGGTTTTAGTGAAGATGAATGGAACGCATATTTTGACAAACTGCTGAAAAGATTTGAGAAAGAGAATAATAAGACATGTGCGGACTTAATAAAAAAGTATGTGAAAGAATTTCACAATACATGCCCAAGAAAATTTGTTCTATATCTTAAAATGATAGAAGCTTGTGCATATGTATGTGTGAAAAGCAAAGATGAAGATAGCTTTGTAAAGTATGTACAGGAGTACATGTATAATGCGATTGCTCAAATTACTCCTAAAGCGATTAATCACAATATGGACTATTATAGTTTCCGTGGAGTGACCGATTATTCGATTAAAGAAATTGTAGATGAGGAGATTAGTTTTGCTCATCCTCGTTCTTTTAATGACCCTTTGGACACATTGTTTAATTGGTGGATAGAAGAAGAAATAAAGCATTTGGATCAAAAGGACATTCATGAGCAAGAATTTATTCTATTGTTAAAGAAAATGTCTGAACATATTAAAATGAGATGTTTAATTGGAACCGTCAAGAAGTACAATGGTAATAATGTTAATGTTGAAGTAGATGACTTGCCGGTTCTGATGTGGTCGCATTATGCTAATAGTCATAAAGGAATGTGTATACGTTATCATTTTAAAGAGGATTTTTTCAAAAATTATAGTGTTGACAACTCTAAAGAACTTTTGTTTATCATTCCTGCGAAATATTCTGATAACATAAAGGTAGCACGGAAAGAAAAAGACTTTATGGCAAATGCTTTATTGCTTAAGAGTAAAGATTGGGAATACGAGAATGAGAAAAGAATGATATTTTATAGTCAAAATTTAGCAGATGGAGAGAAGGTTCCAAATGAATTTCCTACCATGAAGTGTGAAGGGGCTATAAAGAGTATCTATTTGGGCGTAAGGTGTAGTGATGCGGATAGACGGAAAGTTGAAAAAGCTATTGGTGATAAAAATATTCGTCTGTACAAGATGGTGATAGATTCAGATAAACCAACACGTTTAAAAGCAAAAAGAATAGGGTGATATGAATAATATAGATAGAACAGATTTTGAAAAGTGGGTTGAGATTTATGAAATCAAAAAGCTCAATTGTGATTTTGTAAGGAATGATGAAAATACCCATCTGTGTGTATACAAAGGAAAGAGACGCTATAAACTTGTTTTGAGTATTCTGCATGCGTTTCCTTCAACCTATTTTTCGAAAAAAGTAGGAGAAATACTAAATGAAATGCAGAAAGATGCTCAATTGTCTGATGTTGTAGATATCTTTACTTCAACAAGTTTAGGTCCTACCAAAAGGAATGAGATTGAAGATGTTGCAATAAGGAATGATTTTTCTGTCAGGATAATTGACATTGATGATATGCAAGCAGTTAAGGAAATCGCAGAGATATTAAGCCCTAAGCAAGAGAAGAATAATGATATTTATGAGAAGATGATGTTTGACTATTTGTCTAAGGCAAATAGCTCCTCATTTATAAAAAATGGTTTGTTCTACTCTGTAATACTTTTCTTGATATATAAGAATGGTGAAATTTCAAAATCTGACTTGCAAAGTAATATTAAGATTTACCTTGGTACAACAAATGATAATTTAGATAATAGTCTGGACTATCTTCGTAGCTTTAAGCCAGGTAAAATCGTTTCTACTTACAAGTTTAATGAAACCTATTATTGTTTAGCAGAAGATGAAAGGCATATTTTTGAAGAGTCAGAGAAAGAATCTAAGAATCTTGAGGCTGAATTCAAAAATACATTCTCTACAATTTCTAATAAATATTTCATTACTGATGTTGATAAGGCATATAAACTGTTTGTGCAGTATTACATGAGTGTGGGGAATAATATTATAAAGATTGGGGAAAATTCCAAAGAAAATAAAGATGCCTACGAGTTATTTAAGTTTGGTTTAATACCTTTAATGCCAAATGCAGAACAAATAACTGAATTTTTCTCGGATTTAAATGATGAATGTGGTCAGAACAATTTCCTAAACAGAATGTGTTTAGGAAAGTCTTTTTTGAATTTGTATAAATCACAGACTTATCAGAACTATATTTCAAATAAGAAAAATCATATAGTACTTGATACAACATTAGCCATACATTATTTATGTAATAAATATGACCTTAAAGGCTTGAACGCAAAGTATGAGGATAGTGATTTCTTGGCAGTTGAAAGACTTATAAATTATAAAGATAATAATCAAGGAAAAATAAGTTTCTTGATACCGTTTGACTATGCAGGAGAAATTATTGGAGAATTGAAAAAAGCAATAAAATTAGCTGATTTTGAAGGTGTAGGAAATATTGCCATTCCTGTACAGACTTCAAATATTTTCTATAATTTCTACTTGTTTGTAAAAGAAGCAAAAAAGAATGCGAATATATCAACTATTTATAAATTTGAGGATTTTGCTAAAGAGTTAGGCTTTGAAAGAGTTTGTCTTTCTGACGAAGATTTCTTTATGCAGAATATGATATGTTTGAAAAACTTCTTTAAATATACTGATTGCGTTTTTGTTGATAAAGTGACAGAAAGATATGATTGTTTTGACCACTTGATTAGGACATATTCGGCTTACTTATTTTCCGAGAGATACTATGAAAAGTCAGCCAAAGCAATAGAGTCGGATGTGCGTCAGGCTATATATTTTGCTAAAAAAAGCAAAGAAGACAATATGGTTGATTTCTACTTATCCTCGTGGGATACTTCGTTGTATGATTTAAGGGATATGGTTAATAATGAGTTGATGCTTACGAAATCATACGCTATACATAGACCTGGAGCTTTGCTTAATAGATTAATGCTTAAGGATTTCAAGGTGAATGATAAATTCCTAACTAATGAAATTATGGTATACGCAGATAGAACGTATGAACTTTCAGATAAAATAAAGAGTATGTTTGACAAGGTTATTTTACCCTTCTTTATGGCTTCTGAAAATAAGAATTCAACTTTGGTACAGGAAATATTGAAACTTCAAAAAGAATACATTGACCAAAAAAATGAAGGGCAAAGATCAAGCCGTGAAAAGGTATTACCTATTGAGGATATCTTTATCAAGATAAGAGACAAAATGCATCAGAAAGCATGTACCACTCGTGATTTAGCATGTTATTTGGCTGATGAGGAGAATCATAATTTTGTTATAGAATTAATATCTAAGGCATTAGATTCATACAAGAAAGGCTTAAAGTTGGATATTTCGTCAGAAATATGTGATTCTCTTATTTGTTATTTGGATAAAAAAGATGGTGAAGAGGTAGAAATTTAATTTTAAATATTAAATATGCAAGTAAGTATTATCATGCCGTACTATAATGCGGCAGCATATATTCGTGAGACAGTTGAGGCTATTATAGCCCAAACTTACAAGGACTGGGAGTTGATAATTGTTGATGACTGTAGTCCTGCACCTGAGACAACAGAGGTTTTAAACCAAGTGAAAAGCATGGATAACCGTATAAAGGTTATCCGTGCTGAGAAGAATGGTGGGGCTGGAGTAGCACGAAATATTGGTATAAAGGCTGCGCAAGGCAGATATATTGGCTTTTGTGACAGTGACGACTGGTGGTATCCTACTAAATTGGAGGAACAGTTGAAGTTTATGCAAGACAATGGGTATGAACTTACCTGCACTTGGTATGAGGATGCTAATGAGAAGCTGGAGCCTTATTACACAATGAAGCAAGCGCCAAGACAGTCGTACAAGTCGATGATTTCTGACTGCAATATTGGAACGCCTGGTGTACTTTTTGATACGAAACGTGTAGGAAAGAAATACATGCCTCCACTTCGTAAGGCTGAAGATTGGGGATTGTGGATGAATATTCTGAAAGAAGTTGATTATATTTATACCTATCCGAAAGCTTTATGGAAATATCGACATATTGCAGGTTCTGAGACAAGCAATAAATGGCTGATGCTAAAGGCTGTGGTAAAAATGTATCGGTCTGTGCTTGGTATGAATGTTGTGAAGGCTTGGGCTACTGGACTCTTTATTTTTCTGCCCAATAATATTTTAAAGAAACTGAAGAAAATACTTTGACAAGATGTGCAAACAATCAAAAATTGATAGTCTTGTTGTTTTGTTGCAAGCTGCTTTAAGTAAAAATCCTCAAAGAGAACTAAGTAATTTTAATTTGCAAGAGGTTTATAAAACATCACAACAACAAGAAGTTATAGCTATAGCCTTGGATGGTCTTCAAAAACTATCTGTGGTTTCACCGAAACTATTGCAGTTAGATGCAGCTATAAAAACAATAAAAATGCAGTGGATAGGAAGTTTGATGGTACAAGAAAAAAGGTATCATGCAAATTATAATGCAGCCAAAGAACTCTCTGACTTTTATGACAAAAATGATATTTGCACGTACATTCTAAAAGGGTTTTCGATTTCAAAACTTTATCCTATTCCTTTACATCGTTTTTCATGTGATTTAGACTGTTTCTTACTTACAAAATCTAATAAAAGCAACGCTTACGATTTAGGTAATTCGCTTGTTTCTTCAAAGGGTGGCAAGGTTAACACGGATTATTATAAACATTCGGTGTTTACGTATAAAGGTTTAAACGTAGAAAATCATCGATTTTGTTGCTCTATAAAACGTAGCAAAAGAACTAAAGAGTTGGAATGTTATTTAGAGGATTTACTTCAAAATAGCATTCCACAATTTATTAATGACACGACCTTAGCCTTACCTCCACAAATGTTTCAAGCTCTGTTCTTGATAGAGCATGCTAATGGGCATTTTCTCTATTCAAGAATGACTATTAAACATGTATGTGACTGGGCTATGATGCGAAAGGCTTTCAAGGACACACTTGATTGGGATGAATTTAACAAACAATGTAAACGGTTTGGCTTAAAAAACTTTGTTGACTGTTTAAATCGTTTGGCTGATTACATTCTTGGCAAATGTGACTATCAAGACTTACTCCCCATAGACAAGCGAGTGTTGGATGACACATTTAAAGAAGAATGTCTTTCAACTGGAATGATGAGACAAAGAATTGAAAAGGCTATGGGCGTAGTTCGCTCTAGCTGGAAGTTTAAACATTTCTGTGGAGATTCAATGATTAAAGAACTTTCTCATTCTATATGGGCTTATTTAACTGAAGATAATCCTGAATTGGATTAGATGGTTGGTTTGCCACTAAAAACGAAACTATGGATAAAAAATATTTATTGTTTGAGTATCTTGTATTTAGATTGGACGAATGGAAGAAACAATTGAACAATACAAATAAGATACTTTTGTCAAAACTGCGACTACAGAAAATATTGTTCTTAGTATGTGCATGTGATGCGACAAATGAAAACAGAAGATTATTAGACGTGTTCGACAATTTTTATGCCCTACCCTATGGTCCTGTTGAAATGGATATATACGAAGCAATGAAAGAAGATGGTTCTTTTCAGAATATACATTTTACGGGTAATAATTGTGAGTATAATATATTTAATGAATCTATATTCAGCGAACTCTCATATGAGGAAAGAAGGTGGGTTGATGATGCTATTCAAAAATTTAAGTCTGAAAATAAGAAATATCTGACTATACCTGTTTTTGATTTAGTAGAGATTACACACAAATGGACTGTTTGGAGCATATCAATGGATATTGCAGAATTATTGGGAAAAAAACAAATGAAAATGTCTGCAGAGGAAATCTGCGATAGCCTAAACAAAGCTTTTTAAATATGGAGTCTATATACACTCAAAATGTTGTTGATGATTTTAATGAAAAATTTAAAGATCAATGGATAGAAGATTTTGATTGGACTTCTTCTGAGGTACAAGCATTATCGGTAGGTATTCAAAAGGTATCTTCCTTTAGGCAGAACCTTGTTGTACAGTATTCAAAACTTGTATTGTCTGGTGATTATCTTATTAACGAAGTAAATACTTTAGACAAGTTAGAAGAAATAATAAATAAACAGTTGGACGATATTGTAACACAAAATAGCCCTAAAGATGAGCTCAATTGTAGATTTCAAGAAATGTTGAACGATGTTGCTGATAGCATTTGTGTTGTAAAGAATTATATTGCTCTGACAAAGAAAAGATTTCAGCCCAACAAACTGGTTATTTCTCTTAATCTTATATCCAACAACAAGTATAAAAATAATGAATTAAAAATATTGGATTGGGTTTGTGATTCGTGTGAAGCTGAGTATTATTTCTCATATAACGATGATTATATAAAAAGGCTACTCTATATTAGACAATTTTTATATGATAAGAGAAATAAATATAAAAACGAGTTAGCGATTGTACTAAATGCAGCCTTAAGCAAAATTGAATTACTATTAGGAAAACTATCGGCATTTTCAGAAAATAAGAAGATATATTATTACCACAATTTAAAACTTGAAACTATAGAGCTAGAGAAACCCGACAAGTACCCAAAAGAAGATTTTCGAAATCTTTTTCAGAAATACTTAACCCCCTCTACACTTGATAGTGATAGTGTTTTACAATGGCAACAAAATTCAATGGGAGAGAGTGTTGACATGTGGAAATTGGCGTTTTTGATGAGATATTATACAAAACAGACGAAATGTATTGAACAGATTGATAAACTCATAGAACTGACAGATTATCACAATAATGACTATCTTAAGCAGCAGGATCGTAATATTGTTAACGATTATGCCGGACGTTCGTTTTTGAATTACATGTATAACTCACGTTTTTCTTTCTTATGCAAATGCGATAAAGATTATTCGTATGAAAGAATGAAAAATGATTTATCGAAAATTGAATCTATACAGGCCGAGACTTTTATAGAGAACTATCATCCTTATCAAACTGCTGTAGAATTCACTATTAAAATAATTGACAAAAAACTTTCTAATTATGAGGTTTTCGAGGATGTTAGTTCCTTGTTTAACGACTTGATATCTTACTTCGAAAAATATAAGAAATGTATAGCTTGGTGTAAAAAATATCAACCCTATTTGGTTCAATTGCGTTACAAGTTTTCGTGTATTACTTTTGAGGGTTGTGATTTTAAGACTTTCTGTCCCTCTTCATTTTGCCGTCCACTTCGATTTAAAGAATTAGATGAGAAAGTTTTTGAATATGCAAGTAAAATTGCACAGTTAAATTATGAGACACATAACCAAGGAAAAAAGAGAATGCTCATGGAAGCCATATCTAAGATTGACAATATGGAACGTAAAAATATGGAACAGATGGGATTATTCATCACTCTTACTACATTTCTTATTGGCTTGTTGTCTATATTTATTGGAAATGATGGAAATGTGACAATTATTGAGAAAATGAATTATGTGATTATACTTGGACTAATATTAATTATCTTTGTAAGTTTGGGATTTTTTGTTATTAGTAAAACGTGCAATAATTTAAAGAAAACCATCTTTATAGTATTATTAGTAGGAGCTATTGCTTCTGTATTTTTACTATGCTATTATAAATAATAAGTGAACAGCTTGATTGGGACTAATAATGTTGGTTCTCGGAAAAATATTTTAGTTCATACTTATGATGAGGCTTTTAAGGGAATGCTTTATACTTGTATGGAATTACAAAGACTATGAACCATCCTGCTTTTTAGAGAAGTAGGTTTTAAGGGTTGCATCATAAATAATGCTGTTTAAATGGGCTTGAGACAAGCTATTAATGATAAATGAGTTGTATTAGTAAAGTAAACAAGAATTGTATTCTCTTGAAATTGAGGGAATATCGCTAACAACACATAGATTATAACTAACCAATTATGAATTTAGTCAAAAAGATTTGGAAGCAAAAAGCATTGACTCCTATAGTATTGAAGGAAACAGATGATTCGTTTAATACTGTAACAGACTTGCTTAATGCTATTGAGAACGAAGAAATTCTCAATATAGCAGTAACAGGTCCATACGGTTCGGGAAAAAGTTCTGTATTAAAGACATTCAAAGAACGAGTTGGTAAAGATGTTAAAATTCTAGACATTTCGCTTGCTACACTTGATGCTGATTCCTCACTATATGCTGAAGAAGATACTACGGCTGAAGAAAAGACTACTGCTGAAGAAAAGACCACGGCTGAAGAAGACCATGGAAAGGAAATAAAACCTACCCCTACTGCCAAACAGAAAGAAATGCTGAACAGAAAAATTGAATTTAGTATTCTGCAGCAATTGGTCTATCGCAAAACTCTTGAAACGCTACCTTTTAGCAGATTGAGGAAGATACGTCATTTTTCAAAGCATACAATCCAAACAATGGCGATGTATGTTGTTGGGGCTGTTGTGCTAATAGCATTTGCCCTACAAGTGGATTTTATGCAAATTCCTTTGTTCTTTCAGACTTTTAATATCCCTAATTCTGCTCAGAATATTATCAGCATCGTTTCAATGATTCTATTGCTGACAATGATGTATGAAACAGTTGCATATCTCATCAAAAACTATGGTGGATTACGTCTGGAGAAAATTTCGCTTGGTGGAAATGAAATAAACATTCATGATGATGGCTCTATATTTAATCGACATCTAGATGAAATACTTTATTTCTTTCAATGTACAGACTATAATGTGGTAATTATTGAGGACTTAGACAGATTCAACACTACTGACATTTTTTTGAAACTAAGAGAGTTGAATCATCTTATCAATAAGTCGGAGATGATAGGGCGTAACATCAAGTTTGTATATGCGGTGAAAGATGATATGTTTAAAGATTCCTCTCGATCAAAATTCTTTGATTACATTACGACTGTGATTCCTGTTATCACGACTACCAATTCAAAGGATATGTTAAAGCGTGCGTTGAAAGAACTTGGACATGACAAAGAGGTGGGGGATGATGATATTCGTGACATTGCTTTTCATATAGACGATATGCGTCTGCTTTACAATATTGTAAATGAATACCACCAATATACACATCGTTTGGATAAGAGCGGTCAGCTTTTAGAACCAAAGAAAATGCTAGCAATGATGACTGTGAAGAACTATTATCCTCATGATTTTTCTGAATTGCATAATCGAAAAGGAAGGTTATACGATATTCTGTCTCCACAGACAAAACGAAAGTTTGTTGATATCGCAATAAATAAAAGAATTGCAGAAAGGATAAAACAAGCAGAAGAACAACTTGCAGCCTATGATGCGACTTGTCATCTTCAAGAGAAAGAGCTAAGACTTGCATATTTGGTAGCGATCTATGAGAAACTTCCTAATGGGACATATGCTATAATAATAGATAATGCAGAGTATAAAATATCACAGATAGCTGATGATGCCAATCTTTTTGAAAAGTTGATTTCAAAAGAAGAAGTGGAATATATATACAGCGATTTCAACTATAGGGAACGCAGATATAGTCAAGATCTTGATTTTCGCGACATAGAAAATAAAGTTAACGAACACTTTACGTATCGTCTACGTTTGGAACAAATTGGTAGAGATAGAGGAAAGCTTGAAAAAAATATTCAAGACGCATTGTTAGAAAGGCAACGTATAAGCACTTATACGATAAGTGAGCTGCTAGAAAAATTCGACTTATATGATGATGAATGTTTTAAAAGTATTGGTCTTTCTGATATGGAAGAGGATTTTGTTAGACACGGGTTTATAGCGGAAGATTACAATGACTATATTGCTTACTTCTATCCCGATATTATGTCATTAGCTGACCATCAGTTGTGTTTGGACATGAAACTGAACAGAAAGCCGGCCTATGACTCTCCTATTGATAATATAGAGCTATTTTTGGAAGAACTACCTGAGACGGCTTTGCGATATGAAAGTGCATGGAACTTTTATATTCTTGACTACATTGTTAAGCATTCATCGAGATGGTATAGAACTTTGCGCCTAATAGTAAAGACGCTAACACTGGAGGATTCTGCAAATTTTCTCTATAAATATTATCAATTTAATGAGAATGGTGCAAATGCTGTTGTTAAGCTCTGTGTGAATGAAGATTCTGAAGGCATGTGGGAAAAATTCTATGCTACGAAAGAACAGAATACGCTACTCGCCTTGTGGTTAAGAAATTGCAAAACGGAATTCATTGATCATTCACGACATATGTGGATGAAAGACAATTACGATTTTATTGCGTACATATATAATCTATTGCCTAAGGAGATACAAGTATATGTAACGACAAAGGTTCATTACAATGAACTAACTCATACCAATCCGAATATGTTAGACTTGATTATTGAAAATGGTCGTTACATACTGAATGAACATAATATGCCGATTATTGTGAATAATAAGAAAGCCAAAGATGATATAACGAAATTGGATGGGTTGGAAGAAATGAAATGGGCTGTAAAACTTGAGCTTGTTACTATTTCTTGGCATAATGTTTACAAATTCTTTAAAGAAAGTGACAATGTAGTCAGTGATGAGTTGATTAAATGGATTGAAAACAATATTCAGAAACTCTGTAAAGACGATAATTATAAAATTGACAGCTATTCAGATTTATTCCAATCGTTGTATGAAGTAAGCAATTTTTCTGATGCGGTGTACAAGAAGTTGTGCAAACTTGTATATTGGTTTGTGGATTTAACGAATGCGGTTCTTGATCTCCCAATTTCTAAACTTAGAATGCTTGTTCAATTTGGAGCGTTTGAATATAATTTGGACACGTTGAAATCGCTTCATGAAAAGGACGCTATATTATCATGTGAATACATATTCTTTTACAAGAAGGACCATTTGTCAGAAATGCTTGAGGTGGGTATCATGAACTCTTCACTTGCAGAGGCTTTGCTGATTCACACGGGTTTTGATACACAAGAATATGAAATGATTGTAGGAGCATTGACCTATGATGATGTTCCTGTAACTAGAGTCATCGCTAATAAAATATGTGCTTTGCAAGCCACTCAGTTTAGCGTATGTGATGAAGATCTATTGTACGATGCTATCAAGCTGTGTGAAGACGAACATGATGCCGTTTTCACTGCAGGACGTTTGATTACTAAAAAGGGAGATGATGAGTCTGTGATAAATACCATAATTTCTAACTTACCTGATATCTATCATGCTTTATCTGAAAGGGACAAACAAATCAAACTAAGAAATACTGATTACAATAGGTTCTTGGTAGAAAAGTTGAAAGATGCTGATTATATTTCATCGTATACTATCAAGAAAAGAGAGATTGTTGTAAACACTAAGCAGGAAAACTAAATCATTGAATATGAACTTTATTTATATCCTTATTTTCGTTCTGCTACTTGTGGCAGAACTTTTTTATTTCCGCATTGCGGATAGGTTTAACATTATTGACAAGCCTAATGAACGCTCGTCACACTCTACGATTGTGTTGCGTGGAGGTGGTATTATTTTTTTGATTGGTGCCTGGGTTTGGAGTGCTTTCTTTGGATTTGAATATCCTTGGTTCTTGGCTGGTCTGACGCTTGTGGCTGGGGTTAGCTTTGTGGATGATATTCGGTCTTTACCTGACTCGGTGAGGTTGGTGGCTCAGTTTGCTGCAGCTGCTATGGCTTTTTTTGAGTTGGGGATTTTGCATTGGTCGATGTGGTGGATTGTGTTGGTGGCTCTGATTGTTTATGTGGGGGCTACGAATGTGATTAACTTTATGGATGGTATAAATGGTATTACGGTTGGATATTCATTGGCTGTTTTACTTCCATTAGCTACCTTAAATGCTGATGATAAGTTTGTGACGCAATCGCTGATCTTTACAACGATTATTGCAGCAATCGTGTTTTGTTTATTCAATTTCAGACCGAAGGGTAAGGCTAAGTGCTTTGCTGGCGATGTAGGATCTATAGGTATAGCGTTCATTATGTTGTTTCTGTTAGGTAATGTGATTATTAAGACTGAAGATATAACATGGTTGATATTCTTATTGGTGTATGGTGTGGATGGTTGTTTGACTATCATACATCGTATTATGTTGCATGAGAATTTAGGTGAGGCTCATAGAAAGCATGCTTACCAGATTATGGCGAACGAGCTGAAGATTGGGCATGTAAAAGTTACGCTTTTATATATGGCTATGCAGTTGGTTGTATCATTGGGTTTTGTATATCTATGTCCTAATACTGCGCTTTGCCATTGGATGTATTTGATTGGCGCATTTGCTGTACTGGCTATCGCTTATGTATTGTTCATGAAGAGATACTATCACTTGCATGAGGAATATCTTAATTCACTAAAGAAATAATGAAGTCGTCTAAACTTTTCTGACGAAGATTATATTTAAACTTTTATCTCTTCTAAGATTCAATCTTTACCTTTCTTTTTGACCGCTTTTTGACCTTTCATCGGTCGTGTAGCTCGCTACACTCCCTCTTCAATGCCAAAAATCGCTTCAAAAATAAAGGCAAATCTTGAACTTCATAAAAGTATAGACGACTTCAATATTTACAAATCTCAAGATATGAATTTCATAGGTTATATGAACGTCTTTCGTATAATTTATGGGGGTCATGTTTTGTTCGTTTACTACAATTATGGAAATTAATAAAGACTTTTTAGGTAAGCTCTTTGAGCAGGCTGTTGTTAATCCTCGTTTGCGTCAGAATTTGGACTTGCGAACATCTGCTAATGATAATTCGCAACGCATGCTGAATGCTTTGTTGCCAGGCACTGTTGTGCCTATTCACAGACATCCACAAAGTACGGAGAATGTTTTGCTTTTGTGCGGTAAGATTGTGGAGGTTATTTGTGATGGAAACGGAAATGAGATTGAGCGTATTCATCTTGACCCTACGGTTGGTAATTATGGTTGTGTTGTGCCACAAGGTGCATGGCATACTGTTGAGGTATTGGAACCTTCAGTTATATACGAGGCTAAGGATGGTAAGTATGGTGAGGATGGTAGTGAGACGTTTGATGCTTTCAAAGCAAAGGAGGCGGAAAACAAGGAACAGGGTTCAGATACATTCTCAAACAGTCTTGACGATTTGAAAAAGGACATTGAGTATTTGATTGGCATGGAACGCCAGTCGGGTAGCATGGATGTCATTACGCCGCTTTATGTGGCGCGTATGCTGAATGTGCCGTTGGAAGAGGTGGAGAAGGTGATGAAGGATATGGAAATATAATTTGGGTGGTTGGAAATATAAAAGCCAGCTATAATTATCAAAGACATTGATAATGGGTAAAAGAAAGAAAAGGCGATACAAGAAAAAGGTACATAAAAGAAGAACGTCTCGAAGCCAAAAATACAGAAAAAATATGATTAAATTATCAGAATATTTCACCTTAGACACAACGATTCATCCAGAAAAAGGTATTTTATTCTACACCTTTGACAATTCTAAACGAGTTGAATTCATAAAAGAATGCCTTTTACCATTTCGGGAAGCCTATATCGGAAAGGAAAAAATCTATAGCATAGTAAAAGATTATGGAGAAACAGTCGAAAATGTTGTTCAGAATAGACTTCCAGATAAAGGAAAGGTTATGTCTGGTGATTTTGGCGAAATTCTTAGTCTTTACCTTGCAGTACAAATGTGGGCCACGGATATTACTGTTGTACCCATGAAATGGCGTTTTAAAGACAAAAAGAAAGACGCAAGCCATTATACGGATGTCATATTATTTAAGTTGACGGATAAAGACAATCCGTCAAAAAATGACAAGATGTATACTTACGAAGTAAAAACACGAGCAACTAAGATATGTAAAACGTGTTACGATAAGCACAAACAAAAAGCTCGTATAGGCTACAAAGACGGAAAACTTGAATGTACATTTATTGAGGCTGTTGTTGATGCTAATACAGATGCGATACAGCGAGCTGCAGAAACAATTCCTTACTTGAAAATAAGGTGTCAAGATGAGGGACTAAAAGATCTTTACGGCAAGATTAACCGTTTTAGTACAGGTAATAAAGGGGTTACTTTCCAAAGAGAACACAACGCAGTAGCAGTAATTGATAATTCTGATTTGGCCCTACAAGTCAGTCGTATACCACCTGATTTATTTACAGCCCACCCTTCTGTTAATAACGTTTATTGTATTCCTATTACAGATCTAAAAATCTTGTATGAATCTATTTATAACCAAATGCCCAATATTAAATAGTATACCGATATGAATTTCGATAAATGGATCAGCGACTCTGAGAAATATGAGTTTTGCAAAAGTTATGGTATAGGCAATATACCACCAATGGAATTTAAGGAACACCAAGAAAATTTCTACATATATCTTTTGAGCTATTTTCATGAAATAATGGAAATATACCTTGAGAAAGGTATGACAGATGATATAAAGAAAGAATTACTTGATTTGGCTGATGGATTAATTCTATATTCACAAAATGAAACATACGAAGATTTCTATGGTGTGAATAGGGGTCAGAATTTTCTATATGTTTCTTCAATATACTATTTGTGCGATTATACAGCTATATCATCTTTATTGATGCACGATATTGATATTGAAGATTTTCCATTAGAAGCATCGCAAATATTGGCTTACATAATATCAGGAGGTGACGCTGAGAAAAGACAAAATTCATATGACAATGAAAAAGTATCGTGGATAAATATAAAAAAATTTATTTTTCAAGGTGAAGAAACATATTTGGATGAAGAAATAAGCGTACAAGATAGGAGATATAGGGAACGAGACTTTGATTCATCTACAGACTTCTATATGACCTTGGTACTGCGATGTGTATTGAGAAAGTTCAAAGAGAACAATCTATGGACATCATTAAGAGCTATAGACCCGGATTTTAACTGGAGTTCATATGTAAGACATTCACGCAGACAACACATTTTTTCATTCTTGCCGTCCCAACAAGATGCATTGAATAAAGGCTTATTAAACTTTCAGGGAGCGTTTAGTTTGAAAATGCCAACAAGTGCCGGTAAGTCATATATAACAGAATTGTTAATCCATTATATATTAAAGAACCACCCAGAAGACCGAATCTTGTATTTAGCACCCTTACGAGCATTGAGTAGGGAACTAAAAGATCATTATAGAAAAATACATAAAACACTTGGATTTTCTTTTGCTACAAAATATGGTGGAAGTGCATCTACTGTAGATGAAGAAGACATTGATGATGCACAGTTGCTAATTGCAACACCTGAAGCTTTTGAGGCTATGGAATTTAAAGATGAGGATTTCTTTGGTAAATTCTCATTAGTAATATGTGATGAGGGTCAGTTATTGGATGACTTTACCCGTGGCATAAACTATGAAATGCTATTGACAAGACTACGCCGTAATGAAAATGTTCGTTTCTTGTTTATTTCTGCTGTTATACCCAATATACAAGTTGTAAATGAATGGTTAGGAGGTACAACAGATCAAATTGGAGACAGTACTTATCGTCCCAGTTGTTTGAAATTGGCATTAGCCAAAGTTTCCAAAGATAGCATAGATTTAGACGTTTATAGAAACCAATGGAACACGCCCCAATTTCGTATAGAGGAATTTGCGAGTAAAGAAGAAGCAAATAATGAAAACCTTATTGATATAAAAAAAGGAAAACATAAACTTATACCAACAGGATGTATACTAGCCTTAAAAGCTATGAAGGCGGGTTCTGTCTTACTATTCACAACTGGAAAGACATCTTCAACAGGCTGTACGCAATTTGCAAAACACATAATTCATTGGATTGAAAATGGAGTATATAATATACCTTATGAGGATGAACGAAAGCAACATGAAATGGAATGTCTCTATGAATACATAGCTTATCAATTAGGGGAAGAACATTTACTGACTAATTCTATCAAAAAAGGATTTGCTTTTCATCATGGAGATTTACCTCAAAATATAAGAGAAGCGATAGAAAGAACATATAATAATAAAGTTTTCCGCTTAATTATCAGTAATACTACGCTTGCAGAAGGTGTTAATCTTCCAATTAAGACTATTGTATTAGCAAACATTAGCAATCCTGCCATTCCTGGATATTTTTTGGATAATGCTCGTCTTAAAAACATTATAGGAAGAGTTGGCAGGGCTGGTAGAGAACGATATGGAACTGTAATGCTGCCAATGGTAAAAGAATGGTCATGGCCTGTGATATCTGTTAAGGAAGCCATCTCATCTAATGATGACTCTATAATCAAAATGCGTGGTACACTCTATTCGCTGATACATTATTTATGTCTTAAAAAGCAACTGACAAATGAAACCGATATAAATCAAATGCTCTCAAACTCTGTATTTTCTGAGGCTATAGATATGATGATAATCCGAAGTGTTGATGAAGAACAAATTGATGATTTATCAATAGATGAACTTGTTAGTGAGTCCTTGGCATATGAACTTTCCGATGACAATGAAAAAGAACGTTTGAAAACAGTATTCAATGCACGTTATAAATATATCAAATCGGAATGCAGCAAGGAAAGGTATCATTTAGTAAGAAATACAGGAACATCTCTACGAGAATTGGAATATCTTGAAGATAATGTGGATTATAGTAAAATAACATCATTTGCTGATTACCTCAGTTCAGAATGGAACGCATACATCATTGATTTAATAATGGAAATGCCAAGCGTAAAGGAGGCACTAAATGACAAGCCGGCAAAGACAAAGAAACTCATGAGTGATGTCAATAAGTTGAAGGACGTAGCAAATGACTGGATGGCAGGACTTCAATACATTGAAATATCAGAGCATCTAAATATTGGAAACGTTGATGATGTTATACTTTATGTAAATTATCTGCAAGGAACAATTCATGACAAGGCAGCATCTATAATTTCCTATCTTGCAGAAACAAATGAAGATATAGATGTTATATTAAAGAATTGGCCAGAATATCTAAGATTGGGTATAAACACGTACTTTCAATACAATCTTAATAAAAAACGTGTAACGGAAAGAATATTAGTTCACGCTTTGCAAAAGTACTGCGAGGAGAATAATGAATTTCCTGATGCAGATTCAATAGATGTATGGTTAGCTTATGAAGGGAATAACCTTTTAAACTATGTGAACGATAATGATTATCCTCAGATGGTTATAGATAAACTTAATGAAATTGTAGAATATAAAAGAAATATGTAAAACAATACAAAACATGGCAGAAAATATTTTTTCATCATACACAAATACTGTAAGAGAAATTTTTACAGAAACCGATAAAGGCATAGCAGAATACCTCATCGATGGTAACATTGAGACGGTTTGGGATTCACATGACAACTGGAATGGCGGTATAGATTACTATCATATTATTGTAAGAATACCTGTAAAAACATTTAAACAGTTGGAAAAGAAAAACCTTTTAGTTGATTATGAAAAGACCCTCCAAGATAGTTACGACATCGCAATGAGAGGTGAAATTAGTGCAATTCAATTAACTGGTGTATATTTTCAACCTGTATCAGAAGGAATTGATAGCTTTGGGAATAATACAGATACAAGTATGTGGGATAATGGATATTTCAGGCTGTTCATTAGTCATTTGACAAAGGATAAAATCGCAGCAAGAAATCTAAAAATCTGCATAAAAGAATATGGCATAGATTGTTTTGTCGCGCATGAAGATATTCGAATATCAAGGGAATGGGAAATTGAAATAGAAAATGCCTTATTCTCTATGGATGCCTTGTGTGCTATTGTTACCCCAGATTTTAGAAATAGCGATTGGTGCGATCAAGAAGTTGGAATTGCCTTGGGACAAAAGAAGGCTGTACTGCCTATCTCAAAAGAGATGATGCCATACGGATTCTTCGGAAAATACCAAGCATTGAAAAGTGCTGGAAAAAATGCAAATGAAATAGCCAAAGCTCTTTGGTTGGTCATTACTGAAAATATAAAAACGAGACAAATCTATTTCGATAAGTTCCTGTCTCTCATTGTTAACTCTGCGACAAAAGAGGAGGCATTAGAACGATTGAAAATCCTCAAAGAATGTCCATATACAAGTCAAGGAATAGCTATAGCCCTTCGTGAAAAATATCAAGAGACTTCTGTTATGACAGAAAAAGAAGTTGTCGCAAATCTGAATGATTTCTTTGCACAATACAACATTGAGAAGATTAAAATCTCTATATCGGCTACAGTTCAAAACAATGATGATTTACCATTCTAAAAAACAATATACAACCACCCCAAAACCTACTCCTGTTTTATAACCTTATTTGAAGACATTTGAGGACTGAACCACGTCGGTAATGCGAGAATCCAGAAGTAGATTTTCGAGATTAACAATATAGACGAATAACTAATATCTTCTTTGCACAAAGAAGCATAAATAACAGAATAAATAGAACATGCACAAAGACTCATTCGATTTCGTCTACAACGCCGATGGCGATTATTACGATTTAGAAAGTTGTAGACAAGAAAATTCAGAAAGTCGTAGAAGAGCTGAAGGCATTTCCTCATGACGTACAGATGAAGACTTGCCTATCTGGCGTGCTCTCCTCTAAGTAGAATAGGTTTACGTGTTTCGCGTGAAGCCCATTCTGATAGATATTTATCTATAATTCTCTTGTAGTACATAGAATTTCGTAAATCGTTGTATTTCAGCTACAAAGATAATTGAAATAAAATTATCCAAACAAATAAAACGTCGAAAATAGACATTTTCCAAACAAATAAATTGCAAAAAATAGACATTTTCCAAACAATAAATTGCGTTTTTTTCTGCTTGAATTGCTGAGACGCAGCCAATAATGATGATAAAAACCCATGCTTTATTGGTTGCAAAACCATGTAGAAAATATTATGTGTATTCCCAACGACATGCCTATCCTATGAAAACGGCTGTTCGCCTAGGCCCAATCTCACCCATAACAGGGTGACCCGTTTGGTGTGATGGCAT
>ERZ1026884.209-NODE-209-length-42384-cov-17.905242_pt1 | contig 42384 bp, 35 predicted proteins | sample MGYA00380172_ERZ1026884 | MGnify/ENA primary metagenome ERZ1026884 (study PRJEB33269, sample SAMEA4719808) | human gut metagenome | biome: human-associated habitat; feature: organic feature; material: feces | place: Cameroon | collected 2013-10 ... | reverse complement strand
ATAACCAGTAAACTTTCCTCATTCTTCTCTCAAACACTTTTTATATGTACTTTCAAGTTAGAAAAGTGTACAGATTTCAAGGTGCCACTTTTGGCAAAAGTGACACTCCCTGCAAAATTAACGATTGAAGCCCGAAATAGTCCAATTTGTACACTTTTGGTTACAGTCAAAAAAATGACCTTTCGGGGCAAAATGACGCAAAAAAATGACTTTTTGTTGTGTATAATTCCCTGAATATCAGCATATTAAAGGTTGTTGTTGGCAAAAAGTCATTAGTCATTTGTCATTTTCCCATAAATTGGTAGCAAAAACTTATTTCTTACCTCTTATGTCGGTATTTACACTTGTTAACGCAGATTTAAGAAATATTCCAAGTGACAAAATGACACTTAAGTATTTGATTATCAACTATTTAAGGTGTCACTTGTCATTTGTCACTTTCGCTTTCACTCTAAGTTTTCAGCCAATAATTTCATAGGATGGCTTATAATGATTATCGCAAAATTTAATGTATATTTGCAGCAAAATTCGGTGAATTTATGAAATTAAACAAGATAAAAGAAGTCTTAGATAGCAAGGGTATTTCACAAACTTGGCTGGCAAAACAGTTAGGTAAGAGTTTTAGCACGGTCAATTGCTATGCTCGGAATAAATACCAACCCGATTTAGAGACGCTTCTTGAAATCTCAAAGATTTTAGAAGTTGACCTCAAGGATTTGATTACGGACGAGAACGAAAGAGTGTAATAAACTCGTAGTTTTCTGTCTTAGCAAGTATGTTGTAGAACTTCTGATAATATAACATTATTTGAATATGGGCATAAGCAAAGATTTAACAGAAGAGGACATCAAGTTCCGCTATATCAACGAAGCTATCACAAGCAAGGGATGGTCAAAGGATAGTATATTCATGGAACAGAAGGTTAAATTTACTGACGGTAAAATTAGCCTTCATGGTAATCTTGTGCATAGAGAGAAACCGAAGTTTGCCGACTATGTACTTTATGCAAACAAGGCAACACCATTAGCCATTGTAGAAGCCAAGGATGCCAATCATTCTGTTTCTTATGGATTGCAACAAGCCATGACCTATGCCCAAATGCTTGATGTGAAGTTTGCATACAGTTCAAATGGTGAAGGTTTTGCCGAACATGACTTCTTGACAGGCAAGGAGCGCACTTTTGCCATGGACGAGTTTCCTACAAAAGAAGAACTTATCGAAAGATATAAAAGTGAAGCTAACGATGGCAATGGACTTAATGAGCAAGAGCTGGCTGTTATTGAGCAGCCTTTCTGCACAGGTCAGAACATTTTTCCGCCACGATATTATCAGCGCAATGCAGTAAACCGCACAGTTGGTGCCATTGCCAAAGAACAAAACCGTGTGCTCCTTGTCATGGCAACTGGCACTGGCAAAACATATACTGCATTTCAGATTGTATGGCGTTTACTTAAAAGTGGTTTGAAGAAGAAAGTGTTGTATCTTGCAGACCGAAACATATTGGTTGACCAATCCATACAGCAGGACTTCAAACCATTAGAAAAAGTAACGCACAAGATAGACTACTCAAAAGACAAGAACCATTTGGAAGAATTGGGGTCTTATCAAGTGTTCTTTGCCCTCTACCAGCAGTTGATTGGCCAGAATGATGCCAAGAATTATCAAGAGTTGTTCCCTAATCCCGACTACTTTGACCTTGTTATCGTTGATGAGTGTCATAGAGGTAGCGCAAAGGATGATAGCAACTGGCGAAACATCTTAGAATACTTTTCTTCGGCTACTCATATAGGTATGACTGCAACACCCAAAGAAACAAAATACCAGTCAAGTATTGGCTACTTTGGTGAACCTATATATTCATATAGTCTAAAAAACGGAATTGAGGACGGTTTCCTTGCTCCTTTCAAGGTTATCAACATCACAACCAACATTGGCGATGAGTGGAGACCGACAAAGGGACAAAAGGATATAAACGGCAACGAGATAGAAGACCGCATTTATAACAACAGCGACTATGATTATAACATTGTGATAGAAGACCGTATAAGGGAAGTTGCGCAAGAGATAACTAACTATCTGAAAAGTACAGATCGTATGGCTAAGACCATAGTGTTCTGTGCTGATGAAACTCATGCAGAGCGTATGCGCATGGCTTTGGCTAATGCCAATGCTGATATGTGTAAGAAAAATCCCGACTATGTGGTTCGTATCACTGGTAGTGACGAATACGGAAAAGGCAAATTGGATTATTTCATTTCTGTAGCCGAGAAATACCCTGTCATAGCAACTACAAGTAAGTTGCTTTCAACTGGTGTTGATTGCAAAATGACAAAACTGATTGTGCTTGACCAACAAATCGGCTCTATGACAGAGTTTAAGCAGATTATCGGTCGTGGCACTCGTCTTCGTGAGAAAGAAGGAAAGACGTACTTCACAGTAATGGACTTCCGCAACGTGACACGATTGTTTGCAGACCCAGATTGGGACGGACCGATTGAGATAGACCCGAACTATCAGCCCAAGCAGAAAGAGCCTAAGCCGTATGTACTTCCTGAAGACGATCCTAAAGTCGTGAAAGAACCCGATCCTGAGCCACGACCGAAGCCGATTGTTGCCAAGGATGGTTGTCAAGTGATGGTAATTAACAAGGTCGTTTCTGTCTATGACACAAATGGTAAGTTGCTTCGTACTGAAAGTATTACCGACTATACAAAGAAAAGTATCATAGACACATACGCTACGATTGACACGTTCACTTCCAAGTGGCAAGAAACCAAGAAAAAGTCAGACATTGCCGAAATGCTTAAAGAAAGTGGCATTGACCTTGCGGTGTTGAAGCATGACCAAGATATGGACGATGTGGATGATTTCGATTTCATCTGCCATATAGCTTACGGCAAGAAAACACTTACACGACATGAACGTGCTGAACAAGTGAAGAAACGAGACATATTCAGCAAGTATGGTGAACAGGCACGACTTGTGCTTGAAGCCTTGTTGGATAAGTACACCAAGGAAGGTGTGTCAGAATTGGAAAGCCTTACTGTTCTTGAAAATGACCCTTTCCGCAAACTTGGCTCCAAGGCAAACATTGTGAAATTCTTTGGTGGAAAGCAAGGTTATCTTGACGCCGTGAAGGAACTGGAGCAAAACATATATAGTATAGCATAAAGTAAAAACAAAATATGAGCTTATCAAATTTCGTAAAACGAGTACGCAATATAATGCGCAATGATGCCGGTATCAACGGTGATGCGCAACGCATAGAACAAATGGCGTGGATGCTGTTCTTGAAAGTCTATGACGAGAAAGAGAATGATTGGGAGTTAGACGATGATGATTACAAGTCTATTATTCCCGAGAAATGCCGTTGGCGCAACTGGGCGCATGACGATGGAAGCGGTAACGCCTTGACTGGTGACGAACTGCTTTCGTTTGTGAACAACACTTTGTTTGTAGAGCTTAAAAATATTGAAGTTACGCCAAACACCCCTATTCGCCAAGCGATAGTAAAGACAACTTTTGAGGATGCCAACCAATACATGAAAGATGGCGTTCAGCTCCGACAAGTGCTTAATGTCATTGATGGATTGAACCTTGGTGACTATGAGGAGAGCCATGCTTTCGGTGAGATATACGAGACTATTCTCAAAGAAATGCAGTCGGCAGGTTCCTCTGGTGAGTTCTACACCCCAAGAGCCTTGACCGAATTTATGGCAGAGATAGTCAATCCGCAGATTGGTGAAAAAATGGCTGACTTCGCCTGTGGTACGGGAGGTTTCATTACCAGCTGGTTGGGCGAATTGGATAAGAAGGTCAAGACAGCTGAAGACCGCAAAGAGTACAACCAGTCTGTATTTGGCATAGAAAAGAAACAATTCCCGTATATGCTATGTGTGACAAACCTGTTGCTGCATGGTATTGACACACCATTGGTATATCACGACAACTCACTTACAAAGGATGTCCTCAACTACACAGACGAAGACAAGTTTGATGTTGTGTTGATGAACCCACCATACGGTGGAAACGAGAAGTCGGATGTCAAGTCCCATTTCCCTTCTGATATGCGCAGTAGCGAGACTGCCGACTTGTTCATGGTTCTCATCATGTACCGACTGAAGAAGAATGGTCGTGCAGCGGTCATTGTTCCAGATGGTTTTCTGTTTGGAGCGGACAACACAAAGATAGCCATCAAGACCAAGCTGCTCAGAGATTTCAACTTGCATACCATTATCCGTTTGCCAGGCAGTATCTTTGCACCTTATACTTCGATTGCCACGAACATTCTGTTCTTCGACAATACTAGTGCGGAGGATGCTCCAGAAGGTTATTCTACAAAGGAAACGTGGTTCTATCGTCTCGATATGCCAGAGGGTTACAAGCATTTTTCCAAGACAAAGTCCATGAGGTCGGAACATTGCAACCCAATCCGTGAGTGGTGGAACGACCGTAAGGAGATTATTATTGCTGATGGCGACGAGAAATCTCGTTGCTATTCGGTTGAAGACCTTATCGCCACCGATTGCAACTTCGACTTGTGCAAGTTTCCGAAAGAGGATGAGGAGATTTTGCCTCCTGCAGAATTGCTCGCCGACTATTTCAAGAAGCGCAAGGCTCTTGACCATGAGATAGACAAAACATTGGCAGAGATACAGCGCATCTTGGGGATAAATGTGAATGTGGACGAATTGTAAAATGTGGGACGGTGTTCCACAAATTATAAAAAAGTGAGACGCTGTCTCACAAATTCAGAAAATGATTGGATAATATGGAAAAATCTGCATTAACAAACATAACAGAAAAGCTGACTCAACCAGAGAAAAACTTTGTCTCTGACTTGAAGCATTTAGCCGGTGAAGCACGTCGGCAAGCCTATCGCAGTGCAGACTATCTGTTGGTGGTTCGCAACTGGCTTATCGGTTGGCGTATCGTGACACAGGAACAAAATGGAAAGGAACGTGCGAAATATGGCAAACATGTCTTAAAATTGGCCTCCCAAACCCTTACAGAAGAATACGGCAGGGGGTTCGGACTGACAAGCATAAAGAACATGCGCTCTTTTTACCTGATGTTCAGCAAATTACAAATTGGTCAAACAATGCTTGACCAATTCAAACTCACAGACGAACCAATTCGTCAAGCACCGCTTGACGAATCTACGATACCATTTTATCCTAACCTATCATGGCTTCACTATGAACGCTTACTGCGTGTAAAAGATGCGGATGCAAGGTTGTGGTATTTGAAGGAGGCGGCTCGTGAGCAATGGGATTACCGTACCTTGCAGCGTAATATCTCCTCACAATACTATTACCGATTATTGCAAACCCCTGAGCATCTGCGCAAAGAGGTAAGTGACGAGATGCGTTCGCTGACTTCAGATTTCGAAAAAGACAAACTCTCTTATCTCAAGAATCCTGTGATAGCAGAGTTCTTAGGATTACCACAGAACCCTGCCTATAGTGAATCGAAACTGGAAACTGCCATTATTGACCATCTGCAGACTTTCATCATGGAGTTGGGCAAAGGCTATGCGTTTGTGGCTCGCCAACAGCATATCAAGACGGACATGGGCGATTTCTATATCGACCTTGTGTTTTACAACATCATCCTAAAGTCCTATCTCATTATTGATTTAAAGACTACGCAGATAACTCATCAGGATGTGGGACAGATGGATATGTACGTCAGAATGTATGACGAGTTGAAGAAAGAGGAAGGCAATAATCCTACTATCGGTTTGGTTCTGTGTTCTGACACTAGCAAAGATCTTGCACGTTATTCCATATTGAAAGACAGCAAGCAGCTCTTTGCCGCTAAGTATCTTACTTATCTTCCTACAGAAGAAGAGTTGAGCCGAGAAATCCGTGAGCAGAAAGAGTTTTTTGAATTACAAAAGGGAAAAGAGGCAGAAGATGAAGATTAGAAATAGCACATAATTCGCCAACAACTTGTTGGCGAATTGATGCTTTACGATAAAACTTATGTTATGAACGGAAAACAATTAAAGAATAGCATATTACAATGGGCGATACAGGGAAAACTTGTACCGCCTGTCTGCCGACAGGCAGGCAAGACTCTAATGACGAACCCTGTACCAAGGGATAAAGGTAAGGAGTGTTGGTTTACATATGTAATTGAGTGTGAAGATGGCAGTTTTTATAAAGGATTTACGGATAATCTTTTGAGACGCTACCAACAACATTGCAATGGAACAGGTGCAGATTACACAAAAACGCATAAGCCCAAACAATTATATTATTGGGAAATGCATTATTCTAAAGAAGCCGCATTGCAAAGGGAAAAATACTTAAAGTTTGGTGCTGGCAGAGAATGGTTCAAAAAGGAGGTTGTTGATAAACCTGAAAATTTTGAACCTGCAAGCGTTTTGCTTGAAAAGATTCGTCAAGAGAAAGAACGCTTGATCAAGGAGAAGAAAATCAAGCGTGACAAGAACGCATCTATAATCTACCGTGGTGAGGACAATTCCTATTATGAGAAGATACTTGCCACGGGAGAGGTGAAGTGCATTGATGAGGAGATACCATTTGAGATACCACAGGGGTGGGAATGGTGCAGATTAGTTGAAGTTGGAAAAACAGAAACAGGTACAACACCATCCAAATCTCATCCTGAATACTTTGGTGATTATATTCCATTTTTAGGTCCTGCAAACATACTAAATTCCAAAATTGTAAGTGTAACACAGGGATTGTCAGATATTGGAGTTGATTATGGGCGTATTGTACCAAAGAATACTATTTTGCAAGTCTGCATTGGAGGTTCTATTGGTAAATGCGCCATAACAGACAAGCCTGTTACTTTTAATCAGCAGATAAATTCTATAACGCCCTATTTGTGTAATGTGGAGTTTGTCCATATAGTTTTGCAATCAGAATACTTTAGGTTGGCAATAATGGATAAGGCTACAGGAACAGCAACCCCTATAATCAATAGGGGTAATTGGGAAACTTTGTTGTTCCCTTTACCACCAATAAATGAACAGGAAAGAATTGTTGCGAACATTACAGAGTTAACACATTTTCTTGGTATTTACAGCAATAAGCAAGAAGAACTTAATAAGTTAAATTCTAATATGTACCAACGCTTGAAGAAGGCAATTCTGCAAGAAGCTATACAGGGGAAACTCGTTCCACAAATAGCAGAAGAAGGCACAGCGCAAGAACTGCTTGAACAAATAAAGACAGAGAAGCAGAAACTCGTTAAAGAGGGCAAACTAAAGAAGTCTGCCCTCAAAGATTCTGTTATCTTCAAAGGTGACGATAACAAGTATTATGAGCAGATAGGCAAAAAGTGTTTGGATATAACTGAGCAAATTCCCTTTGAAATTCCAAGTAATTGGGAATGGTGTAGAGTTCGTAATGTATCAAACTCTTATATTGGTCTAACGTATAAACCGACAGATATTGACGAGAAAGGAACTATCGTATTACGTTCCTGTAATATACGAAATGGCAAGTTAGCATTAGATGATATTGTAAGAGTAAGTTCTTCCATATCAGAAAAATTGCTTATAGAAGAGGATGATATTATAATTTGTGCAAGAAATGGGAGCAAACGGTTAATTGGAAAATCAACTCTTATAAGGAAATTGCCAGAGCCAATGACATTTGGTGCGTTTATGGCAATATGTAAAACTCCTATTTACGAGTATATGTTTGCTTATTTGCAGTCTGATTTGTTCTTTGGGCAGTTGAGAGATGTGAGTAATACAACCACAATCAATCAACTAACCCAAAACAAATTCAATGATTTTCTAATTCCGATACCACCTGTAAAGGAACAAGAGCGTATTGCTTTCAAAATAAGCCAGTTATTTCAAGAGTTGCGCTGACAACTCTATCTTCTGAACAATTCTTCTCTGCTCTTGTAGTGGTGGAATACCAATAATAAGCCCATAAAACAATTCTTTGTTGAGGTGTGGAATTGCTGCACCTTTCTTAGAGTTGCGCAATGTCTCTTTATAGAACTGTATAAAAGCTAAAACATAAGGTTCGTACATAGAGGTACTAATCCATAGTTGCTTGAATGTACTACCCATATAGCCATCTTGTGGTACGATGAAAACTTCACCTGAGTTTTCACCGTCCACAAGCATTATATTGTCACCTTTATATACAAGTTTACCTTGTTCTACTATAGTTTCAGAACTTTTACCACGTAAGTATTTTGCATCTAACAAGCATTGCTTGCCAGTGGTTTTCAAGCCGTCTGTAAGTTGGCAAACAGCATTTAATCGAGCAATAGACCAAGTACTTGGAAAGTCAAAAGGAAGTTCAATCTCAGTTACTTCGCTCCCTGTCTGCTCATAATACTTGTTACAGACTTGTATATTTCAACAATTCGAGTTTGTTCCTCTAAAGGAGGCAATGGAAAAAACAAATCCTTCAAATCGTCTTTGTTAAATCCTGCTTGGGCACTTCTGGAATGATCTTTTACCAAATATTGGTATATGCTTGACTGATAAAACAAGAATAAATACTGTTTATTCACGAACTCAGAGTCAAAAAGAGGAATTACCTTTGCCATAGCTACATTATATGCTCCATCTTTAGCCCAAAAGACTTTACCTAAAGAACCGCCATACCTTGCTAATATAATATCACCTTCTTTTGTTAGTTTATTTGCCTTTTCTTTGGGTATATAAACAGGCATAGGATTTGAACCATAATCTCTAATTTGATACAGTCTTATATATCCTGATTTAGGATTATCAACAAACTGAGATTTAGGTGGCTGTGAACCACCTGATATTTCAAACAATTGATTGTGCCTAACCCAACACCATGTTGAAGGTATTTCAAATGGAATCTTATCGTCAATACACTCCATACATTCAGTTGACTTCTCCCAATACTTGTTATCGTCACCTTTGAAGATGACAGAGTCATTGAGGGCAGACTTCTTTAGTTTGCCCTCCTTAACGAGTTTCTGCTTCTCTGTTTTTATTTGTTCGAGCAGTTCTTGGGCCGTACCTTCTTCGGCAATTTGTTGGACGAGTTTACCTTGAATTGCTTCTTGAAGAATGCTCTTACGAATGGTATTGGAAAGTTCTTCATTTAACTTATTGAGTTTATTCTGTGCTCTTCCATATCCATCTATATAAGGCATCAACTCTTTTGTTTTTGTATCAATACGGAACTGCTCAGAAAGAGGAGGAAGTGGAACTAACAGAGATGTCATAGTTTCTGTACTTACACGTGGCATTTTTACACCAAACGTTGCAGAATTAATGTAATCATCTACGTAAGGTGATTTCAAAAAGCTAACAATATAATCTTTGCATATATTGCCGTAGCAAGTGAAAGGTATGATTTCGGGAGTGCAAATACCTCCTTCCGGTGCAACAAGTATCTTTAATAAATATGGACGAAGTTTGCTGTATAAAATGTCACCACGGTTGAAGACGGTCTTGTCACCGATGGCTTTTCGCTCACCAACAGTTTTAATATTCAGCAATTTTCCTCCTTTTTCTATATCTTCCAAATCCAATCCCCATAATTGAGTATCGGCTTTCGATGCGTTGATTTTTCTCTTTGTTTGGGCATAAGTTGAGATTTCTCCTAATCGACACCATTCCCACCCCTGTGGTATCTCAAATGGTATCTCCTCATCAATGCACTTCACCTCTCCTGTAGCGAGTATCTTCTCATAATAGGAACTCATAGAACAAATCCATGCCTATTTATTAGGACAACTTAATGTTTCACTAATAAACGAATAGAAATGGAATTTGACAAATTTGAAGAGTTCCTAAGCCAAGGCAATATGGCTAAGAACACGATTTCGGCATATCTGTATGCCGTGAAGGAGTTTGGCTCTCGACACAAAGAGTTGAACAAGAGGAACTTGTTGGTTTACAAGACCTACTTGATTGAGACTTACAAACCAAAGACGGTGAACCTCCGTATTCAGGCATTGAACAAGTACCTTGTATTTGTAGGTAAGACGAAACTCCGCTTGAAGTCGGTTAAGGTGCAGCAACGTTCTTATTTGGAGAATGTTATCAGCAATGCCGACTACACCTTCTTGAAGAACAAGTTGAAGAAGGAAGACAACTTGGAGTGGTACTTTGTGGTGCGTTTCTTGGCTGCGACTGGTGCCAGAGTGAGCGAACTTGTGCAAATCAAGGTTGAGCACGTGCAAGTAGGCTACTACGACATCTACACCAAGGGTGGCAAGATACGGCGTATCTATATCCCCAAGACATTGCGCACGGAAACAGAAAAGTGGTTACAGACGCTTAACCGCACAAGTGGCTATCTCTTTCTTAATCGCTTTGGCGAGCGTATTACTACAAGAGGCATATCGCAGCAGTTGAAGAACTATGCGGTGAAGTATGGCTTGAATGAAAAAGTGGTGTACCCTCACTCGTTCCGCCATCGTTATGCCAAGAATTTCTTGGAGAAGTTCAACGACATTGCCCTGCTTGCAGACCTTATGGGACATGAAAGCATCGAAACAACACGTATCTATCTGCGAAGAAGTAGCTTGGAGCAACAAGAAATCGTAGATAAGGTTATCACTTGGTAAAATGCCAATAAAGGTTCATAGGAATAAGAGTAGAAAGAGATGCTGGTCTCTTTCTACTTCTCTAATCTGCTTTTCTCTCATTCCATTGTCAATTCCAACTAAAGTTAACGAGTGCCACAACCATTTGAAACTCAAAACAAATGCTTCATTTCGTTATTTTTTTTGCCTTTATAAGCGTTCTTTTTATTGAAAATACAGTTAATCGGTTCTTTTTGTGATTGTATGAAAAAAAATTGAGAATATTTTACGAGAAAAACACAATATTGCAATGTTTATATGAAAAAATAAGTAACTTTGCACGGAATAATTGTTTATCAGCAAGGGGGGACCTTAACCCTTTGAAAAAGATAAGTGCCAATAATAAAAACATCATACAATATGAAAGCATTTCGTATTCCCGTTGGGAAACTATGTGCAGCAGCTCTTTTGCTATGTACAGGATTCTCATCTACTGTTCTCACTAGTTGTAAGGAGAATATAGACGATAGTGCCTTTAAAATCAGTGACAAAAAGCAGATTATGGAACTGCTTGAGGCTGACTCTACCTATTCTGATATTGTAAAAATCATGAAGGAGGTGCAGTTTGGTTATACTGAACAGGCTTCACAATTAAGTAGTGTGCTTTCGGCACGTGGTAACTATACCATGTTTGCCCCGACCAATGCAGCTATTAGATTATTCTTGCAAGAGAGAGGCAAAAGCTCTATTAGTGAGTTGTCTCCTAGTGAGAAGAAAATGATTGCCTACAACTGCGTTATCGATAATGGTTCGTCAACAGCCTATGAGTTGGCAGACTTTGCTGCCGATGGTACCCCCTTTGGCAATTCTACCCTCGATGACCGTCGACTTACAAGCGAACAGAAGAATGGTGAATATTACATCAACTCGACAGCTAAGATCATTACATCGAACATTGAAGCCAGCAATGGTATGATTCATACGGTAGACCACGTAATCTATCCCTCTTCGCAGAGTGTGGCTGAAGTTATTGCCGATGCACCCAACATGCGCATTATGGGTGCCCTTATCAAGGCTTCAGGTTGGGCAGATTCTCTTAGCACAAAAACTGAATTAGAAGATCAGTATGTGCGCGATAACGCAGCCCGTTTGGGTACTACTGAGCACTTTGAGGCTGTACATGACAACTTTCCCTACATGAGCAAGCGTCGTATTCGTTACACAGCCTTCGTTGAAACCGATAGTGTGCTTCACAACGAATGGGGTATCCCCATGCCTGTGATGGGAGGTGACAACAATAGCGAAATAACCAACCTCGACGAAATTAAGGCGAAGATGCAGGAAAAATGTGCTGCAGCTTTGCAAAATAATCAAGATCCTGATAACATTTCGAGTCCTAAAAATGCCGTCAACCAATTCTTGGCTTACCACTTCATCTATGGTGGTTCCCCCGTTACAGAATTAGTTTGCCACTACAATGAGTATGGCTACGACTTAGGTAAGGACTATAAGAAGCCGCAAACCAGTGTTCTTTCTGTAAACGTGTGGGACTATTACCCCACAATGGGTCAAAGCCGTGGACTGATTAAGATTACGCAGGTTGCCTCAGATGGCAAATTCTATGTAAATCGCATTAGCGAGTATGATAACAGCTTTAGTGGCGACTACAGAGAATTGAGTTTCCGCGAAAATAGCGTAGCTAATGGTTTGAACCTTCTTATTAGCGAACAAAATAATGTAATGAAAGCGGATAGTACTCTATGCACGAACAATGCTTTGAATGGCTACTACTATCCCATCAATCACATCATGATCAATACCGACGAAACTCGCACGGCATTGGGTTCAGAGCGTATCCGCCTCGAAGCCATTACGATGTTGCCCGAGGCTATGTCAAACGACCTTCGCGATGCTGGTAGCCAGATGTATTTCCCCCGTGGTTACTTCAGCACAATCAGCAATGAGGGTGATGGTACACGTATTTTCTACCTTACTTCAAAGCAATCTGGTGGTCCTAAATGGCAAGATGCACAAGGCGATGAATTCCTTGTTACAGGTCCTTACAACTTTGTAATGAAGTTGCCCCCTGTGCCTAAGAGTGGTATGTACGAATTGCGTATGGGTACATCAAACAACCGTTATCGTTCTATGGTACAGGTATACCTCGATGATAATCCCATGCCTTCAACGCCTACGGCACTTCCTATCGACCAGCGTGAAGATGCTTATAAGGATTGGCCTTCGGGTATTTGGGTGAAGGATGAAACAAACAATTATGATGAAACCATCTGTCGTGAGTACGACCGTATTCTTCGCAATCAGGGTTACCTCAAAGGTCCGCAGTATTATTGCGTAAACCAATCGAAGGGTAAGATCACTATTCGTAACAATATGTCTGGTGGTGGCTACGGACAGAGTCTCCGTTACATCATTACCCGTCAGTATTTCGATCAGAATAAGACGTATTACATTCGCTTCAAGAATGCAATTGACAACATCAATACGCAGTTCTTCCTCGATTACTTCGAACTTTGTCCTAACACCATTTACGACTCACCCGAAGGTGAAGATATTTGGTAAAAGCACCTAACATAAAATGAATCGGCAATAATTGAGATAGACTCTCAGTTATTGCCGATTTTTCTGTTTGTAATTGTGGGGAAGGATGATTAAGATATGCTACAATAAAAATAGCCAGACATACGAGGAGAGGTTTATCAACCTTGTGTGTCTGGCTATTTAATGTTATTCATATTCCCTTAATGGGAAAAGATTTTATTGCTTAGAACTTATTATTTTTGGCACTTGTTTTTGCATGCCTTTTTGCAATCTTTGTCGCAGGCTTTTTTGCACGACTTATTCTTTTTAGAGCACTGCTTGTTTTTCTTGCATTTCTTTTGGCATGCCTTCTTGCAAGAGTCCTTGCATGCTTTGTTCATTTTGCGGCATTGCTTGCTTTGTTCGCACTTCTTTTGGCAAGTTTTATTGCAAACTTTGTTGCAAGAATCCTTGCGTGCTTTGTTCATTTTGCAGCATTGCTTGCTTTGTTCGCACTTCTTTGGGCAAGTTTTATTGCAAACCTTGTTGCAAGAATCCTTGCGTGCTTTGTTTAATTTGCAGCATTGCTTGCCTATTTCGCATGTGTCAGGACAAGCTTTGTTGCAGGGCTTTACATCGTCTGCCAATGCCATTGTGACACTGAACATCACAAGGCATAAAAGTGAAAGCATTTTTTTCATAATCAAGTTGTATTTATTGTTTAAAAATTAGTTTTATTGGGTTTGTCCTAAATGCGTTTTAGTCCACTGCGTAGCGAGTTTGTTACAACGCTTACACTGCTCAACGCCATAGCAGCTCCAGCTATCATAGGGCTTAGCATAAAGCCACAAATAGGGTAGAGCACGCCTGCAGCAATGGGGACGCTCACGACGTTGTAGAAGAAGGCCCAAAATAGGTTTTGGCGTATGGTTCGTACTGTACGAGCAGACAGTCGAATGGCTTGAGGCAGACGTAGCAAATCGGAAGTAAGCAAAGTGAGCATGGCGGTATCTATGGCAATATCGCTACCACGTCCCATGGCAATGCTTAAATCGGCAACAGCTAATGCTGCACTGTCGTTAATGCCATCGCCTACCATAGCAACCTTTTTGCCTTCGGCTTGTAATTGTTTTACAAATTTAGCTTTGTCGGCAGGTAGGGTGTGTGCTACGTAATGGTCGATACCCACCTCGCTTGCTACCACTGCGGCTGTTTGTGCATTGTCGCCTGTAAGCATGTAGGTTTCGATGCCTAAAGCTTTAAGTTGTTTGATGGCAGTGGCAGAGGTAGATTTAACTTCGTCGGTCAGAGCTAATAAGGCTAAGATTTTTGTGCCGTCGGTCAACGCTACTAAGGTGCACGCTTGATGCGTATAGTTATTGGCAAACTGATGTTGTGTGGCGGTAAGAGTGATGTTCTTTTCTTGCATCCACTTTAAACTGCCTACATAATATGTGCAACCGTCTATACATCCGCTTACACCATTTCCGGGTAGTGCGGTGAAGTTTTCTACCTTGCAGGTTGTTCCGTTTTTTAAGAATGTGCAAACCGCCTCGGCAAGGGGATGTTCAGACTGTCGTTCGAGAGATAGTAGTATGTTGCGCCATTGACTTTCAGAGTCGGACTCAAACCATGCGGCTTTTACTTCAGGGTGTCCCACAGTGATGGTTCCTGTTTTATCGAGTACTACGGCATTTATTTTCTCGGCAATTTCTAAACAGGTAGCGTCTTTAATGAGTATGCCAGCTGAGGCTCCACGACCAATGCCTACGATGATGGCTGTAGGGGTTGCAAGGCCTAACGAACAAGGACAGGCAATAACCAATACAGAAACCATGGCAACTAAGCCGTGGGTTAGACCATTCGCGGAATCGAGTAGAATCCAAGCTATCAACGTGATAAGTGCAATGCCAATGATGGTGGGCACAAACACGGCTGCAATGCGGTCGACCAATGCTTGTACGGGGACTTTGCTGCCTTGTGCCTCTTGCACCATACGCACAATTTGAGCTAAAAGTGTATCGGTAGCACGTTTTTCAGCTCGATAGTGCAATGTGCCATTCTTGTTAATGGTGCCTGCCATAACCTTATCACCGATGTTTTTTTCAACAGGGATAGGTTCTCCGCTTAGACTACTCTCGTCTACATTAGAGGCACCTGTAATAACTTCGCCATCCACAGCGATGCGGTCGCCTGGTCGTGCTAATAGAACGTCACCTGTTTTTACGTCGTTTACATGCTTTGTAACCTCCTTTCCATTGGGAAACACACAAACTACTTGCTTGGGCTGTAGCTGCATGAGTTTGCGAATGCTATTGGTGGTGCGATGTTTGGCACGAGCCTCAAGCATACGACCTAACAAGATAAATGCGGTAATAACACCCACGCTATCGAAGTAGAGGTGAGGTTGCATGCCGTGAGAGATGAACCATTGTGGAAAGAAAAGGTTGCAGAAACTGTAAATGAACGACACACTGATGCTCAGTGCTACAAGTGTGTCCATATTGGAGGTACCATGTTTTAGGAGTTTCCATGCGGGGGTATAAAACAGTCTGCCGTATTTCCACAATGAAAAGGCTGCTAAAAAACATGAGGCTACCTCTTGTCCTGCAAATAGATGGGGGATAATGCCTAACACCAATAGTGGTATGGCTATAGCCAATGCTCCCCACGCATTGCGTCGCATTTGTTTTAGTGCTTCGTTGTGATTGGCGACGCACTTCTTTGAGGTACTCTTTTTATTTGATGTATTTGGGGTGGTTTGGTTTAATTCGTTAGCAGAATTTTTTTCGGAAGCTACTTCTTCGTCTGCAAAAATGTGGGTTTCCTCGTCGTCTGTTTGGTCAATAATGAGTTCAAACCCCATGCGTTCTACGGATTGCTGTAGTTGTTGTGCCGTGCATGCTGCTTCATCAAACTTTACGGTGGCTCGGTTCATGGGTAGATTTACATTCACTTCGACCACTCCTTCCACACTACGTAGCGCTTTGCCTACGTGGGCAGAACATGAAGCACAACTCATGCCTTTAACGGGATATGTTTTCTCTATAATCATTTTTTCTATAGTTTTGGGGTGACTTTAATAATTTTGCTAAGTCGTTTCTGTTATGTTTGTGAATGCAAATTTAGTGATATTGGTTTGTTCGATGGAATAAACTGTATTAAATTTGTTTACTCTGCCATTTGCCTGAACGCATATAAAGGTAGCATAATACAAGGATGATGCTGCTATACACAATTTCGCTTGCCCAACACCAAGGCAACGAAAGACGTAGGTGAAAGATGGCTATAGCGACATAGCAAGTGTAGACTATAAGGGTGCCAACTTCAATGGCAAATGCTATGCGGGTATTTCCAGTGCCACTGACAGCGTGGAAGAGTATTTGTGCAGGGATGGTAAAAAAGTAAGAACAGAGTTGCACATAAAGCGCTACACGTGCTGCCTCCATAAGTGGAGCATCGGTGGTAAAGATGCGCATGACCTCGGTGGGAAAAATGGCAATAAGAAGTAATATGGGGGTAAGAATGCCGTATGCCATAATAATGGTGCGACGCAACATGGGACGTACTGATTGGGGTTCACCTTGCCCCATGAGATTGCTCACTAAGGTGCTGGCGGTAGAGGCTAAAGCTACTACAGCCATAAAGGTGAACGATGATATGTTGCGAATGATGTTGGTGGCGGCTAAAGGTTGTTCGCCTAAGTGCTCAATGCTGAGGAAGAAGATAAACCAAGTGCCAAGTGAAAGGAAATTTTGTACCATAGTCCACACACTAAGGCCTAAAATGCGACCTAAAAGGTGGAATTTGAAATGAGGAAGTACGTTCAGTGCATAACGGCTGTAAGGTATGCTACGCCATGTATAAATGATAAAAAATAGGGTAGAAACGGCTTCTGCCATACTACTACCTATGGCAGCACCAGCAATGCCTAATGCGGGGAAACCGAAATTACCAAAGATGAGGGTGTAGTTGAACACCACATTGCTTAATACCATTATCACAGAATTGAGTGTAAGGGTACGGGTGTGGGTGGTAGCAACGAAAAAGGCACGAAACATGAGGTTGATGAATGCAAAAAAGAAACCATAGACACGCCAATGTAGGTAACTGTTTGCTGCCTCGTAGACACGGTGTGAACTGATGAGTTGCTCCATGATGTAGGGCGAGAATTGGCGGGTGAGCACAAATAATACAGTTGCTAACACAAGTAGAAAACCAAGACTGTGATAAAATATGCTACCTATGCGGGGATAGTTCCCTTCACCATTGCGACGCCCCATGAGTATTTGTGCTCCGATGCTGAATCCTAATCCGAGCATAAACACGGTGATAAAGAAGATGCCACCAAGGGCTGATGCGCCTAATTCAACCTCGCCTACACGCCCAAGGAAAGCGGTGTCGGTGATGCCAATGAGTTGCTCCATCAAAGTGCTGATGAGGATGGGGAAGGCTATCTTCCATATTTGTGAGTAGGAGAAAGTATGAAGTTTGGGAAACATGGTGCAGTGGGTAAATGTGAGGGTGAATATGATTCTTCGTAGTGTTTTAGGGGATATGTTTGCGCACTTAGAGTTAAAACGTAGGGGAAATAATGAGAGAAAGGCTGTGTTGACCACAATAAGCGTGGAGCAACACAGCCTTTTATGTGCATTTGTGATTTCTTGACTATGTCAAAAAATTACTTGATAGCTTTTTCTGCTTTAGCAACTTGTGCCTTAGCCTTGGCAGCAGCTTTGTCGTAAACCTTCTGAGCCTTAGCCTTGTCTGCAGGGTTCTTAGCAGCCTTTACAGCATCGTAGAGAGTCCAAAGGTTGAACTTAGCAGCAGCTTCCTTCTGAATAGAAGTGATTTTGCTTGAGTATGCTTCTACAGCAGCTTCTTCGGCGGGAGTAGCATAAGCGTGCTTGTAACCTTTTTCTTTGTTCCACAAACCGCGAGTAAAGTCGGGGAATGATACGCTTGCGCAGTTGTTGTCCATTGAGATGGCACCGAGTTCAGCAATGCAGCACCACTCTGCAAGGTCGTATACGTCCATGTCGAGGGGAAGACCGTGTTGGAGGCAGTAGATGAGACGAGCACACATGATGAAGTCCATACCACCGTGACCACCTACCTTCTTAGCTAATTCACCAAACTTGGCAAGGATGGGTGATTCGTACTGCTTTTCGAGAGCCTGCTTTTCGGCTTCAGGCATAAAGCTGTGTGAACTGAGGTTGTCAACCTGGGGTTTATGACCGCTAGCAGCTAACTGCTTGCTATCTACAGCATAACCTTCAACAGGATACTTGTTAGCAAAACCCTTAGTACCAGTGAGCTGGTAGAGACGGTTGTAGGGCTGAGGATTCATTACGTCGTGCTGAAGTTCAATAACTTTAGCTTTTTCTGTACGAATCAATGTTGTGGTATGGTCACCATTGCGGAAATCGTTGCAGGGCTTACCTGTCTTCTTTTCAACGAGTTCTTTACCATGTACGCTCTTGGTATCCATAGCAACGAGTGTCTTCATGCGATCGCCACGGTGAATGTCGAGTGCTTGAGCTACAGGACCAAGGCCGTGAGTAGCATAAACGTCACCACGATTTTCACGGTTGTACTTTAAACGCCAACCGAGCTGTTCGGGATCTGAACCATTGGGGTTTTTCCAATAGTAATCCCAGAAATCGTCGAGGTTGTGGATGTAAGCACCCTGAGCGCGGATGATTTCACCAAACACACCATGCTGTGCCATGTTGAGTGTACGCATTTCGAACCAGTCGTAGCAGCAGTTTTCAAGAATCATACAGTTCTTCTGCATTTTTTCTGAAAGATCAACAAGTTTCCAGCATTCTTCGAGGTTCATTGCTGAGGGAACTTCGTCGGCTACATTCTTGCCATGCTGCAGAGCGCATTCAGCTACGGGGAAGTGGTGTTCCCAGTCAGTAGCTACGTAAACGAGGTCGATGTCGGGACGTGCGCAGAGTTCCTTGTAACCATTCTCACCAGAGTAGATGGCTGCGGGAGCAAGACCTGCCTTACGCAAATATTGTTGGCAAGCTTCAGCACGTTCGGGAACATAGTCGCAAAGAGCTACTACTTCTACACCAGGAATTACGCAGAAGTTTTCTACAGCACCAGGACCACGCATACCGAGACCTACGAGACCAATACGTACTTTCTTAATCTTAGGAAGTTCAAGACCGATTACGTCCTTCTGACCAGCAGGGCGAGCAGGAGTTTCAATTTCGATGCTTCCCTTGTTCCAATGCCATTTGGTAGAAGGAGAAAGAGATTGTGCTTGTGCCAATGAACTACCCATAGTGAGGAGAGCAGCGAAGGCAAAAGCAATACACTTTACCATTTTCATAGATAGATGAATTTATTTTTAAAAGATGATTATATTTTTCAATGTTTGCAGTGCAAAGGTAGCATAAAGTGATTAAAATTGCAAACATTTCATCTTATTAAAGTCCTTAAAAACATGGCTTTGGGCTTTTTTTAGAGCTGTATGGCATAATGTGTGTGGACTACTACTGTGAAAAGTATGTATTGTTTCCCTATAATTGTGGTACAATGCTTACTCTATTTTTGTTTTTTCAAAAAAAAAGTGGTTCTAAAAATTCCGAAATAGAATTATTAGAACCACATTTTGTGATGTTTGTTATTTCGCTTGTACTACACCTATAGTGTGTAGGTACTTGCTAAATAATAATGAATTATTTCATTGTCTTCAAGTGCTCGAAAGCTGCCTTCACAAAGTCGCTTTCAGGATCAATTTCCTTAGCAATTGTAGCATACTTAGTTGCTTCTGCCTTATTAGGTGTATTGATAGCAACGTAGTAGAAGAAGAGGTAGCGGCAAGCCTCGTAACGTGCATTACGTGCCTTAGCCTTGATAGCATCGTCTTCGCTCTCGTTGATAACGTTTACATAGTTGTCGCGTACAGCATCGATAGGTTTGTTGGTGTCAGTGTTGTTGAGACGTGCCAACATTTGGTATGCGAGGACCTTAGGCAGTTTATTCTCTGTTTCAGTAGCAAGTACGTCCTTAAAAGCTTGTTCAGCCTTGTCGTGGTAAGCTTTCTTTTGTTCGGGAGTATTGTTCTCTTGCTGCCAACCTGCCAAATACTTGGTACCAAGTTGATATTTGTCAGAGATATCGGCCTTGTCGCCAAGGAGTGCAAGGTATTTTTCGAATACTTCGATACCCTTGTCAGCCTGCTTGTTACGAACGTAGAGGTTTGAAATTTCGTAGTAGTAAGAACCACGTTTATTGATGTTCTCTTCCTTCTTCTTATCTTCTTCGATGGTAGGGAATTTTTCCTCAAGATCTTTTACAGCAGCTTCGTAGTAAGTGATAGCTTCAGGATAATTGCGATTTTCCTTAGCAAGCTTTGCTGCATAATCAAAGTCCATGTAGAAGTATACAGAATCGGGGAACTGCTTGTCGCGGATATAAGCAGCAGCATCGTTTGCATTCTTCAAGGCTCCATCATAGTCCATTGCTGTTTCAACTTTGTTGTATTTAGCAAAGAACTCCATACGAGGAATGATAATGTCTTTGGGAGCAAGAGGCTTAACCTCGTTGGCAATCTGGATGATTGTATCGAGATAATCCTCATTCTTTACAGACATAGAGAAGAGTGCTTGCAAGTAGTTTTCGCATGCACGAATGTCAAGGTGTGTTGTATCCTTGGGAGTAGCTGCATAATATACCTTGTAGCTTTCGATAGCCTTGGCATAATCATCGAGTTTGTAATAGATATTACCCAATTCAAGGTCGGCTTCTGTGAACGAAGGATCAATTTCTTTAATCTTGTTTAAGTAGTCAATAGCAGCGTGGGGGTTGATGTTTTTATATACGAAAGCATTACGCTTCATGGCTCCTACGTTTGTAGGGTCATTGGCGAGAACTTCGTCATAGCGTGCACCTGCTTCACCCCACTTTTGGAACTTCATGAACACTTCTGCAGAGAACATGAGTCCGGGAATATAAGTAGGATCGAGTGTATAAACCAACTTGGCACACTGACTTGCACCCTGAAGCTCATTGTTTTCAAGAAAGTATGTACCTACAGCTACGAGGTCTTCCTTGTTTTTCTTGATTTTCTTTTCAAGAGCCATGTACACTTTGCCAGCCTTATCGGGATCGTCCATCTGCAAGCTAACAATTTGTTCGGCTTGAGCCTGATACTCAGGATTCAAAGGAGGGCAATCGTAATTACGAGTTTGAGCCTGTGCTCCGCTAACGCCCAAAGCGAGAAGCGCTGAGAACGCTGCTACGCGAAAGATGTTCTTTTTCATATATTGTGTTGCTGTTTTATTCGTTGTTAATTTGGTTTCTTGTGCGTGAATTTATCATGTTATGCGAAAATTCCGTGCAAATATAGCAAATATTCAAGAGATTATGCCTTTTGTTTGCTATTTATTTATCGAAGCGCCACACTTTTAGTCTTCTTTCGTCAGTTAGAAGTTAACTCTTGTAAGTCATTAGTCGATAAATTCGTGATTTCGCTAATCTCAGGTATCGAAAGACCTTTGGCTATCAACTTTTTAGCTAAAGCTATTTTTTCGCGTTGGGCACCTTGCTCAATTCCTTGCGCTATTCCTTTTTCAATACCCTGTGCCATACCTTTTTCAATGCCCTGCGCCATTCCTTTTTCAATACCCTGCGCCATTCCTTTTTCAATGCCCTGAGCCATTCCTTTTTCAATGCCCTGAGCCATGCCCTGCGCTAAACCTTCATCGCGAGCAGACTCAAGAACGTCATTTTGAATCATTACAGAGTCAATATGTTTGTCGTAGGCTAAGCGATCCGCATCATTCATTGAATAATATTGCAATTTTTTGCGTGCTTCTTGCAAACCAGGTGCTTGGGTGTCAGGACGTATTTCCCCATTCTTTAAGTATTCAATCCATTCTTCGAGCGGGGTTACGGCAACTTTGTTAAATTCGTTGACGCGAACCAAAATGTACTCGGGGAAAATGTCGGAAGGCGATTTTTTGACTATGGTGCCTCTTTCTTTGGCGTTAACTTGTAGTTGATCTTTAGTGTGTACACCCACAAAGTTATTTTGCCCCACATAGAGGTAGTCAGAGCCTTTGCCTAAATCAAAGTATAGAATACTGATTGAATAAATCTTCTTAACTTCTTTATAAGAGTTTCCTAAGTCGATATGTTCGGTGATGGCTTTGGCAACGCCGTAAAGAATACGTTCCAAATAATAGAGTTCGGTGGTATTCTGTACCTCGACAATAATAATATCGCCCTTTTCGTCTTTTGCTTTGATGTCCACACGATTAAATTTATCGGTGGCATCTTGTTGGTTTGACTCACTCTCTAATATTTCTATAACCTTTACTTTTTGGTTTAGAAAAACAGTAAGAAAACCATCCAACACATCGAAGTTAGCCTTTTGTCTGAGCAAGCGTTTTATGGCCCAGTCAAAACGTATGTATCTATCTTTTAATCCAGCCATATTTTTTCAATTTTAAAGTTCAGATAATAGGGAAAACTCCCCTTTTATTTTATGCTTACATCTTTAACTTCTACAGGGGTAATGGGGAGTAACTGCGAATTGTTGCAGATAATGGTTTGACCTTTTTGTCCTTTGGTGTAGAAGAAAAAGTTTTTCAACATCGATCGACTGCGAGGGTCTGTGTGTATGATATATACAGAGCGCAGTAAGGGATAGTCTGCGGTGGCAATATAATATTGGTAGGGACGTACATACTTTGATCGTTCAATATCGCTGTAACGTGTTACGCGCATTACGTTGAAGGCGAGTTTTGAGAAATCAGCCAAAGCATTGTCATTAGCACCTTTAAGCCAATTTGCTCCTACAATACCAATAATTTTAGGATCAGCCTCTACCATATCTATTACAGACTGGTTCGTTTTTCCCTCTGATGCATAGACGTTTCCTTTTAAGTCTTGTCCGTTACAGAGTGAATCTTTCATGTAGCGTACAGTGCTTGAACCAGAATTGTCGAAAACAAGTTTAAGCTCGCCTTTCTGATGTTTTGAGTTGCTTAATTGTTCCCAACGTGTTATTTTACCTGTCACAATACCTTTGATTTCATCGAGTGTGATTAGCGAGTCTTTGCATTCTTTATTCACAATCAACGCAATAGCATCAGAGGCAATCATAGATTGAGTTACTCCCAATCGGTGACTTTCTATAAGGGTGCGTTCATTGGGGTTGAGTTTGCGAGTTACCACAATACAACGTATGCTATCATTCACAAGCATGCGTATGGCTTCGTCTTCACTCACATATTGTGGTTTCATGTTAGCTTCAGGATGTGCCATGCCAAAGCTTTGTATGATGTTGTCGAGGATAGGTTTAAATGTTTCGTCTACGGCGACCTTTACATCATCTTCTTGCATCCAATTTGAGTTCGCTTTTTTGTTATTCTTGCACGATGCCATAAGGCAAACGGCTATGATAAGTGCATACTTTACTAATTTATTGAATTTCATTTCTTTGTGTGATTATTGATTGTAGTAGCAAAGTTAGTGCAAGGCTTATAAAGAACAAAATGTTTTGCTGCATTTTATCTCAAAATTCGATAAAAAGAAACAAAAACGAGATAAAAAAGAGACAGGCAACAAGCTACACTATGTAGTGTGGCATTGTTGCCTGTCAAATTATCAGTTATTTCTTACATCAAGTAACAAATATGATTACTGGATGCGGAAACGTACGGGAAGACGGAACCAAACAGGAACAGGGTGACCATTCTGCTTGGCAGGAACGAAGCGAGGAAGTTTACGAACTACGGCTGCAGCAGCCTGATCGCACTCACGTGAGAGTGATTTTTCAATCTTCACATCGCTTACAGAACCGTCGGTACCAACCTTGAATCGGAGTACTACTGTACCTTGCAATTCTTGTTCCTGAGCAATTTCAGGATACTTAAGGTTCTTGCTTACAAACTGGAGCAAAGCAGATTCGCCACCAGGGTATGTAGCCTGTACTTCTACGAGGGCATTGTCAACCACTTCGGGTTCCTTGGGAGGAGTGACAGTACCACCAGCACGTTGATTTTCCTTCAAGTCATCGATGTTGATACCAGAGTTATCACCATTGGGGTTCACATAGTCTTGTGAGGCGATGGCGAACTTATTTTTAGTAACTTCATCCTGAGTTTTGAGTTCCTTAGAATGGTCTACCTTATCGTCTTCAACGATTTTAGGAACGGTAAACTGAATAGAAGACCTAACGTTTACCTTTTCAACTTGCTTAGGTTCCTCGTATTTGAGTTCGGGTTCTTTCTTCTTTTCTTCCTTCTTAGGTTCATCCTTCTTCAATTCCTGAAGTTCGGTGATTTCCTCAGAAGCCATGTCTTTGTTCTTAGCGATAGCTTCTTCTACTGCGCTCTTAAGAGCGATACCAGCAGCAGCTACGGCGATAAGAATAAGAACAATGATGATCGCACGGAGTTGGAACTTGCCTTTATTGGCGCGGTTACGATAAGCTCCGTACTCCTTGTTACGTCCTTCGAAGACCAAGTCACACCATTGTTTTGATGCTAAATCTATTTTAGACATAATTTATTGTTATACTTAGCTTATAGTTATTACTGCGCAGAGCCGTTCTTCAAAGCATCTATTTTGGCTTTGTCACCGTCTACGAACTTATCAATTACGTAACGTCCAATGCTGCAAATTTGCATTTCATCGAGCACTTGGATAAGGTTATCATAAGTAGCTTTATCAGAAGCCTTGATGATTACGCTAGGAGTGTAATCAGCATTCTTGATTTTGTTAAGCTCTTCCTTATATTGTGCTTTCTGTTTTTGCTCTTGCTGCACGTTGGATGTTGCCATGCGAGCATACTTATCTTTCAATGCCTGGACAGCCTTTACAGCTTGGGGGTTGCTTTCGAGAAGCACCTTACGCAAGCCATTTTTGCCGTAAGTAGTGGCAAACAGTTTACCTTCATCAGGGATGTCGGTACCACCGTCGGGTTTACCCTTGAAATAGTAGAGCGTGTTGTTCTCATCAATGAGGATAGTGATAGCCTTAGAAGCTGCCACCTGGCTCTGATTCTCTTCATTTGTATCTTCTTTATCCGAAGGCATAGAGATTTCCATTGTCTGCGGTTTGAGAAGAGTTGTACAAAGCATAAAGAATGTCACGAGCAACATGATCATATCCACCATCGGCGTGAAGTCCACGCGCGAGCTCATTTTCTTTTGTTTACTTCCACCTAATTTTGCCATAACATTCAAATTTTAGTCTTCTACGCCTTTAAGTGAGGTAATCAAATTGTATCGATTTTCCTCAATCTCGCGCAGAGAATCCATAACTCTTTTAATTACAGCGTAGGAAGTAGACTTATCAGCCTTAATTGCAATACGCATATTTTCGCCACACGCTTCACGTGCTGTGCTTACCCAGGTTTTCAGCTCATTGTTTACGCTGTCGCAAGGAATACCGGCTTCTTTGCTCTTAGTGAGCAATTCATTCATTCTGTCACCACTTGCAAGCCATCCCTTGATAGTGTTAAGAGGTGTACCGAATGTAGGAGCCTGTGCAAATTCCTTCACTTCCTGAGGAGAAAGATCCAACTTATCAGCCTGATTCATAGCTTCAGCAAGCTTAGTGAGGCCTTCGGGAGAGTCCATTGTCATGAACACCTTACCATTCTTCTCGACAAAGATGGTAAGCAAGTTGGTAGAAGGAATCTTGATTTCAGAGACCGAACCAGGTGTTACCACCTTAATAGGTTCTTCCTTAACGAAAGTAGCAGTCAACATAAAGAAGGTAAGCAGCAGGACCATGACATCGCTCATAGGCGTCATGTCTATGAACGTATCTTGTTTTTTAATTTTAAAACGTCCCATGTCTTAAATACCTTTTTATGCTATTAGTGAGTTGCAGAGAAAGTTTCTACGATAGTAAAGCCAACTTCGTCGAGGCTGAAAGTCAAGCGGTCGATTTTGTTAGTGTAGTAGTTGTAAGTAATAACTGCGAGCGCACCAGTTGCGATACCAGAGGCAGTATTTACAAGTGCCTCAGAGATACCTACTGAAAGGGCTGAAGAGTCAGCGCCACCTTCGCCAGCACCCATAGCTGAGAACGACTTAATCATACCCAATACAGTACCGAAAAGACCCATCAAAGTACCGAGTGTTACAATAGTACCGATGATAGGAAGGTTTTCCTGCATCATAGGCATTTCGAGAGCTGTAGCCTCTTCAAGTTCCTTCTGGATTGAGAGAACCTTCTGTTCCTTAGTCAAAGTAGTATTCTCTTCCATTTCCTTGTACTTGCGAAGAGTTGCGCCAACAACGTTAGCTACAGAACCACGCTGCTTGTCGCAGAGCTGCTGAGCCTTAACGAGGTCGTTCTGACGAAGAGCAACCTTAATGTCTGCAACGAACTTAGTCAAGCTTGAACGACCATAAGCATTACGGATAGCGAAGAAACGCTCGATAGCCAAAGCTACAACAGTTACGAAGAGTGTCCAAATGATAGGCACAACGAAACCACCTTTGTAAACTGTACCAATGATACCTGCAGGTTCGTAAGTATTTTCAGAGAAAACTGAGAACATTGCGGGATCACCTTCAGCACCCTTGAAGTTTGAAAGGTGACCAGCACCGAAGAGATAGAGACATACGGCGATGATTGCACATACGATGATTACGGCGAAACCTGACTTGATGCCGGTAAAGCCCTTTGATTGTTTTTTGGGTGCACCCTTGGGTGCGCTAGCATTTGTAGTTGCCATTGTTGTAAAAATTAATTGTTTGTAGAAATTTTATTGATTGATTTTCAAGTGTTTTGCTACGCACGCCACTGCATAGCTACGTTTATTACGTGGCAAAGATAATACATTAAAATGCAAAATACGCTTTTTAAACTGACTTTTTTTATAAAATCTTTTGCTTTATGTAGTAAAAGTCATTTTTATGCGTCATCAGACAAAAGAATACTTGTCTCAAGTATTACAAAATATGACAGTAAGGGGGGGATATTAAGAAACAATTAAGTATTACAATCTATGAGAGGGAAAACGCTTTCTTTAAAATAGCGTAAATTCCACAGTCATAGTTTGTAATACTTAATACTTACTGCAATACTACGTAATACTTATTTTTTATTTATTAAGTGTCATACTGCCTGAGCCAATCATTTGTCCGTCGGCAAAGATGTAGGCTGAATAAGTGCCTCCGCCTAAGAATTCGCTAACGGGCACATATACTGTTGTGCGCACCTCTTTTCCTGAATATTCAATGGTCTTGGCTGCCGAATATCCAATATTGCGGTTCTCGTAGTGGAAGGTACCCGATTGGTTAACCACCTGTTGTCCTGGTTTAAGCAGACGCACGTATACTGTGCGGTTACCAGCAGTAGCAGTTACATTACGTGTTATGGTAAACGAAATGGCAAATCGTGCAATATCCTTGCTCTTTTTGGCATTCTTTCCATTCTTCTTCAAGGGTGAAATGGCAATACCTGTTGCATCTAATTGTGCAGCAATAGCTACACGTTCGTTTAGATGCGTATTTTCAGCCTGAATATTGGTATTTTCTTGACGCACACGTTCGGCATCAGCGCGTGCCATGTCTCGTTCGCCCATAAGGGCTTGGTTAACCTGTTGCAAAGAGTCAACCTGTCGGATATAGTCGCGCAAAACGGCACGCACTGTGGCGAGCTCGTTTTTTAAACGTAGAATTTCGGCAGAATTATTGGCTTTAGTGCGTTTGAGCTCTTTTAAGAGTTCTTCGGCACGCGCTTGTTCTTGATTCAGTCGGTTAATAAGCGAGTCGTCTTTAACGCCACGTTTAAGTTCACCATACTGACTTGCAAACTCTGCATATTGGTTTTCCATTTCCTTTTTGTCGAGTTCAGCAAGTTGGCGCAATTCAGCCAGTTCCTTTTCTTTGTCTTCGAGCTTTTTTTTGTCACCATTACAAGCAACCATCATGCCTGCAAGTGCAATAACGAAGGCAAACAAGAGAGTTTGAGTTGACTTTTTCATGTATATGTATATAAAATGTGTCCTTCCTTTTAAAGCGGGGTAGGGCAATGTTTACTCAATCACAGTGGTCCAACCATGTACGTCGGGTTCTGTGCCATACTGAATGGCGCGGAGCAGTGTATAGAGTTTCTCGCTCCAAGGTCCGGGCTTACCATCCTTTGAAATGACGTAGCTCTTGTGGTTTTCAAGATCATCAATTTTGCGGATAGGGCTAATCACGGCAGCAGTGCCACATGCTCCAGCCTCTTCAAAAGTAGTGAGTTCTTCTTCGGGGATAGGGCGCACTTCAACCTCCATGCCCAAGTCTTTAGCTAATTGCTGCAAGCTGCGGTTGGTGATAGAGGGGAGGATAGAAGACGATTTCGGTGTGATGTATTTACCCTCCTTAATGCCAAAGAAGTTGGCAGCACCACATTCATCAATATATTTCTTTTCTTTTGCGTCAAGATAGAACTCTGAAGCATAGCCCGCATCGTGTGCCATTTTGTTAGCTGCCAAGCTTGCTGCATAGTTACCACCCACTTTGTAACGACCTGTTCCCAATGGAGCAGCACGGTCAAATTCGCGGATAATTACGTAATCATTTGTAGCGAATCCACCCTTGAAGTATGGACCTACGGGCGAAACAAAAATGATAAATAAATATTCATCGGCAGGATGTACACCTACCTGAGCGCCTGTACCAATAAGGAGTGGACGAATGTAGAGCGAAGCACCACTTTCATAAGGAGGCACAAAGCGTTCGTTCAGTTTTACCACCTTCTTAACCATCTCTTCAAAGATTTCGGTGGGAAGTTCGGGCATAAGAATACCGCGGCAAGTGCTTTGCAAGCGTTCGGCATTATCCTTAATGCGGAAAGCGCGAATCTTTCCATCGGGGCAGCGGAAAGCCTTCATACCTTCGAAAGCCTCTTGTCCGTAGTGTAATGCGGTAGCCGCCATGTGTATGTTGATGGTGTCGGATGATGAAACCTCTATTTCGCCCCACTTGCCATTACGGTAGTAGCAACGTACATTGTAATCAGTAGGCATGTAACCAAACTTGAGGTTAGCCCAATCAATATTTTCCATAATGCTTGAATTATTATTTAATTTGCCGACAAATTTAATCAATATATCAATAGAGTGTACACAAAATGCCAGAGTTTTTGCATTTAAAGCAATAAAATGGGTCTATGTCGTGTTTTAAACGCAATATATTATGCCTTCTAAAATTTGGCAAATTGACCAATTTACTTTAATTTTGCTCAGTATTTTAACATAAAAATTCTCCACACCCACCATGTACGCAATTATCATCAACGCTGTAGCAATTATTGTAGGCAGCGCCATCGGTGCGCTTTTTAAGCGTGGCATTAGCGAAAAATATGTAAATGTGCTAAACTCTGCTATGGGACTTTGTGCCATAGCTTTGGGCTTGAACGTAGCCATAGAAAGTATGCAAAAAACGCAATACCCTGTGCTTTTTATTTTTTGTTTGTCGTTGGGTGGACTTACGGGTACACTGCTTAAAATGGATCAACGCATGGAGCGTGCCACGCGTCGCATTTCTACGACCAACCTTGCTGAGGGTATCACTACAGCGATATTGCTTTGTTGTGTAGGTACACTTGCCATGATGGGTCCGGTGATGAGTGCGCTTTATGGCGACAACACCTATCTAATGACAGCAGCCACACTAAACCTTGTCACGGTGTTGGTTTTAGCCTCGTCTTACGGATTTGGCATAGCACTTACAGGTATTGCCGTATTCGTGTGGATGTCATCGATATATGGCATCGCTTTGCTTTCTCGTTCTTTTATATCCACAGAACTAATCTCTGAAGTCTCGCTTGTGGGTGGCATTCTTATCACGGCTTCGGGTTTAGGTGTGTTACACATTAAAGACTGTAAGACCATAAATTTGCTTCCCTCGTTATTTATGCCGATGGTGTTCTTTGCTATTCGTGCATTGTTCCATCATTTTGGTATCAATTTTTAAAAACAGAAGGCTATTGCTTTGAAATACATTAGGGTGGTTCTAAAAATCCAATTTTTTAGAGCCACCTTTTTGGCTCACTAGTAAAACCTTTTGTTTGATTATTTGAGTTAGATTATTATTTCACGCGCTAGCCTCACCCCGTTAGGTAGGGTGTTCAAAATTTATAAAAAAGGCGTTGGTATAAATTTCGTTTTTTCGGGTAATAACGATTCCGATATCATTCCGAAGACATACCGATATCATACCGAAGGAAGAAGATTGGTCAAAATGTCGGTTTTGAAGGGGTGTTGGATGCAAAACCATGCCGAAAATTTTTCTCGGATTTTGAACATCCTACCTTTGGGGGTACGTGTTCAAAATTCATAATTTCAGCACGTTTTTTGACCTTTGAAACTTGTTATCGTGCATACATTCACCAAACGAATTATTTTGGGCGTTTTTATCCAATTTTGCGTCTTTTGCGTCTCTTTTTTTACCATTTTGCGTCTTTTTGCGTCAGATAAAATTTGGAGGTTTGCTATGAAAGTCTGTACTTTTGCTGCAAATTATATGTGTGACATTCACAAATGGTTTAGATTATTTACAAACAAATTTTATAAATTCTTTCTTATGAAAAGTTTTGCAACCCCTAACCAATGGTCGTACGCCGACCTGTTTTCAACGGGCAGAACCATGAACCACAAACCACAAGTTCTCTATCTTTGGTTGATGTTACTCACGTTGTTGCTTGTGCCTACACGTATGGTGGCGCAGACTACAACAGAAGACCCACGCTATGATTTGTTCAAAGGCTTGGATGGTATAACCGATGTTACCATTACTGACAATGGCAGTTATCCTTGGCAGATGCTGGACTTGGAAGCTGAAGGAATGAAGAATCTTGGTTTTACCTTCCCTGAAAAAAGCAAGGTGTTGATGTCAAGTAATTATCACGTGCATAAAACTACTTCTGAAATAGTAGTCAATTTTAGGGTAACAAAGCCTATATTATTGACTTTTAAGTATCTCGTTTCTTCAGAATATTGGGATAGAGCCACTGTTACTTTAGATAACAAAGCGTATAAGACTATTAGCGGAAAGAACCAAATAGAGGTTAAGGCATTATTACCTATTGGTAAACATTCCTTGAAGTTGTCTTACTATAAAAATGTTTCGGAGAGTTCTTATGCTGACCGCGCATTCATATACGATCTGAACACGGCAACCAGTATTTCTGATTATGTAGCTGAGTTCAATGCCACTAACCAAACATTGACTTTCAAGAAATTTTCTTCTGACAATCTGGGAAATCTTGATTTAAACAATATAGTTATAGCTAATAACGATCCAACGGTGAAAAATCAGTGCATTCGTTTAGGTATAAATAATAATACAACTATCAAGAGTGTCGTTTTCGATAAGAGTTTCAATACATACGCTCTTACATCGTTAAAAGGATTTTTTTCAGGCTGCAGTAATTTGGAAACAATTTCAGGTCTTGATTATTTGAATACAAAGAATGTGACGGATATGTCATACATGTTCTATGATTGTATCAAACTCCCTTCGCTCAATCTCTCTAAGTTCAATACAGCGAATGTGACGGATATGTCATACATGTTCTCTGGCTGTCAAAAACTCCCTTCGCTCGATCTCTCTAAGTTCAATACAGCAAATGTGACGAATATGTCAAACATGTTCGATGATTGTAACAAACTCTCTTCGCTCACTCTCTCTGAATCATTCAATACAGTGAATGTGACGAATATGACAGAAATGTTCAAGAACTGTCGAGAGTTATCTTCGCTCGATATCTCTAAGTTCAATACAGCGAAGGTAAAGTATATGTCATCCATGTTCTATGGTTGTAACAAACTCTCTTCGCTCACTCTCTCTGATTCATTCAATACAGCGGAGGTGACGAATATGTCATACATGTTCCTTGGTTGTAACCAACTCTCTTCGCTCACTTTCTCTGAATCATTCAATACAGCGAAGGTGACCAATATGTCATACATGTTCTATCATTGTATCAATCTCCCTTCACTCAATCTCTCTAGGTTCAATACAGCGAAGGTGAAGGATATGTCATATATGTTCTATGAATGTAACAAACTCACTTCGCTCAACCTCTCTCATTTCAATACAGCGGAGGTGAAGAATATGTCATACATGTTCCGTGGTTGTAGCCAACTCCCTTCACTCGACCTCTCTAATTTCAATACAGCGAAAGTGACGAATATGTCATCCATGTTCTCTGGCTGCTCTACTCTCCAAACTATCTATGTCAGCGACGACTTTGTTGTGACAGGAATAACAAATGATAATAAAAAGAATTTGTTTACAGTTTGTCAAGCGCTCAAGGGGGCTCTTCCAGCGTATGACGCAACTAAGACAAGCAGCGATTACGCCAACTACAAGACAGGCTACTTCACCAAACTTGTTGTAAGGAATGGGAATGAGAGATACGGTATTACAGGAGAAACGACACAACTTACTGTTGATAATCTTGCTCTTGCCGACGACAAGGATCTCGTGGTTTTCGATCCATTCACAGCCACAGCAGCTTCTTACAACCGCACTATTAAGGCAGGCACTACTTGGGCTACGCTCTGCTTGCCTTTTGAGGTAACGCTCGACAATCAGAACTTTCGTGCTTTCAAGCTTCTTTCAGCTGACGAGCGAACTAATACTGTAGAACTCGAAGAACTTACTACAAGCATCGAAGCTGGTACTCCTGTTATTATCAAGATGAACGAAGGAACTACCTCGCTCAGTTTCTCTGTAGAAAACACAGCGATTGCAAAAGATATTCAGACTGCAGCAACCGCTGACGGCAGCTATCAGCTCCAGGGTCTCTACGCCCAAAAGGTGTTCAGCAAGGATACTGATAACAACTGCTACATTGTGAAGGGCAACCAGTTGATGAATCCTGCCAAGTTGTTAGCAAACACAAATGTAACAAAGGTGGTAAGCAAACCTTTCCGTGCTTACATGGTAGACAAGACTTCTGCTCCTGCTGGCGCTAAGATGTTCAGCATTGGTTTTAATGACAACACTACAGCCATCGACAACCTCAACACCATAGCCAACGACAAGGCTGTATACTACGACATTCAAGGTCTTCGCCTCAATGCTCCGCAAAAGGGCATCAACATTGTGAAGCGTGGCAACAAGACCATGAAAGTTATCATTAAATAAAACTGCACACAATGAAAAAGAAAAATTATATAAAGCCCGAAGTTAAGGTCTACCACATAGAAGCACAAACTATTCTCGCCACCTCTACAATTAAAACGGCTAACGACGAAGATTACACCGACGAGAATGTGAATGAATTTATAGATTCTGACGGTTTCATCTATGCAGACTAAAAAGTGACGTTATAATGGATTCCCCCGTTAGGGGTGAGATAAGGTAACCAGGTATGTGAAGGGAACTTGTTTCTCTTCTCATGCCTGGTTTTCGTATGCCATCACACCAAACGGGTAACCCATTTAATCAAGTCCCTTATCGACGTCGAAAATTTAATAAATCCATGCAAAAAATTAATGGAATAATTAATGGGCATTGGTGGACATTAATGTTCAAAAAATCGCGAAGCGGAAATTAGATTTGCAGCTACGCTGCTGTTTAAGGGAACATTAATTACCATTAATGCCCATTAATTATTCCATTAATTATTCCATTAATTATTCCATTAATTGTTCCATTAATTGTTCCATTAATTATTCCATTAATTATTCCATTAATTGGAACATAGTAATCCATTATAACATGCCTTTATCGACAACAAACATTCGTATCAATCCCGTATTGTTTCCGTATTGTTTCCGTATTGTTTCCGTATCAATCCCGTATTGTTTCCGTATCGTTTCCGTATCGTTTCCGTATCGTTCTCCTATCGTTCTCCTATTGGGAAGCGGAAAACAATACGGAAACAATGCGGAATCGAACGGAGGATGAACGAATGAGGAACGGTGGAACAAGGGTGGTTAATCTTACTATTATCTAAATTCTTACGACAATGGCAAGACTCAAACAAACTATTGTGGGTGTAAACATGTCATCTATCGACGACGACAATTTTCCCCAAAAATCGTTGCGGTATGCCTTCGGTATGATATCGGAATGGCATCGGAATTTGTAACTCACAAAAAAAGGCAAATTGACAGAAAAAAAGAGTTACGCCCAGCGTTTAAAAATCCATCGGCGTAGGGCATCGATGAGTGCGCTAAGCAGATAAATGGCAAGGTAAAGCAGAACCATCTCTGTCATAAAGAGTAGGGTAGAGTGGGTGCCTTTATCGAGTTGGCGAATAAAGGCAAAATACTCTTTCCGCACAAGTAGGTGCTGGTGGGTGAGATACGCGGTGAAACTGCCTGCTGCTAACCAGTTGACTGTGCTACTTTGTAGTTTTAGACGCGAGAAGAAAAGTAAGAGCGCTACTGCCGAAAATATGAGAATGGGGTTGGTGTATGAAGCAAAAATGGGCATGAGCATGCCGATGTAAGGCTGTGCAATCATGCCTGCTCCCCAAAGTAGGAGGCTCATGCCAAATACACAGACAATCCATACGCCCAAGAACTTATAGTTTGGCACGTAGTGCAAACGGGGTGAAAGATATAGTCGCAGATAGCGCCCTAAAAGGTAGAGTCCCATAAAGGGCACTGCGGCGTAACCTACGTTGAGGTCTGAGAATATGTATGAGGCAGGAATTGTGCATAGGTAGAAGGCTATTAAAAAACGGCGCAAGGTGGTTTCGTCGGCTTGACTCACAAAGGCATTGAGCACAGGGGTGAGTAGGTATAATAACAGATAGCTGTTAACAAACCAGTAGCCCCATAGTGGGCGGAAGTAGCCCATTATGTCGGTAGGCATTTTATAGCACATGGCATAGGCAAAGGCGGTCATTACTGCCGAAATAAAGATGACTTGCAGCACGATACGCACGATGCCACGCGGACGAAAGGTGGTGCCGAACCATCCAGTGATGAGCACAAAAAGGTTGACGCAACCCATGCAGACTCCAGCGGTGGTGATGATGCCTAACCATCGGGTAGGGTGGGCTTGTACCATATTGGCTCGGGCATAACCAAAGGTGGTAAAGGTGGAGTGCAGCACTATAACCATAAACATGGCTATAATGCGCAATAGCTCTAAGTTAGACTGTCGCGCTTTTTTCTCGGACATAAGAATTAAGTATTAAGTAAAAAGTATTAAGTATTACAAACTAAGTGATTACTAGGTAATTAAGTAATACAAAAACTTGGAGAAATACTCGCGTTATGCAATGCTGATAAGTTCTACGTCGAAGATGAGAGTTGAATTTCCTGGGATGTCTCCATCCGAACGACTGCCGTATGCCAAAGCAGCAGGGATGTAGATGGTCCAACGGTCGCCAGGACGCATTTGGCTTAGGGCTATTTGCCAACCATCTATTACCTCGTAGAGGTGAAATGCTGCGGGGATGCCTTCGCTACGTGAATCGTCGAACACTCTGCCATTGATGAGTCGTCCAGTGTAGTGTACACAAACCACACTGCGCAAATCAGGACGGCGACCTTGTGGGTTACCGCTCTTTATAACCTCATAAAGCACGCCTTTGGGCAATTCGTTTACGCCTTCTTGTGTCTTTTTATCTGCCAAAAAGGCCTCGTTCTTTAATTTGTATTCGCTTTTCTTACTCATAAAATTTAAAACATTAGGTGATACACACTTACGGGGAGGTAAGTAAGATGTATTTTAAGATTTTAGGAGCAAAAGTACAAAAAAGCATGCTTAAAAGGGTAAAATATTGAAGTGAACTATTATGTTTGGTACATTTTTTGCAAATTTGCATGTAGAACCGATGGATTTTTTAAGAAGATTGCTTTTATAGGCTTTCGCTATGCGAGATGCTATTTGTGTGTATAGTGATTTTCAAAAATCCTTTCAAACAAATATTGCAATGAATAGCAATTTCAAAAATCCTTCAAAACAAAATATTGCAATGAATAGAGCTGTGACCCCCGTGCTGCTTCTTACGGGTTATTTAGGAAGCGGAAAGACAACTTTGCTTAATCGCATTCTCTCGAACAAAAAAGGCATAAAGTTTGCTGTGATAGTGAACGATATTGGCGAGGTGAACATTGACGCGAACCTCATAGCCCAAGGTGGCATTGTGGGCGAGGGCGATGATAGCTTGGTGCCTTTGCAAAATGGTTGCATCTGTTGTACGCTGAAAATGGACTTGGTGCAGCAGTTGAGCGACTTGGTGCAGGAGCAGCGTTTTGACTATATTGTGATTGAGGCAAGTGGTATTTGTGAACCTGCGCCTATTGCACAAACTATTTCGGTGTATCCACAAATGTATCCTAACCTTGCAACAAAGGGTATAGCACGCTTAGACTCTGTGGTGACGGTGGTGGATGCACTGCGTTTGCGCGATGAGTTTGAAGGGGGTAACGACCTTTGCCAAAAACAATATGCCGAGGATGACTTGGCAAGTTTGGTAATTCAGCAGGTGGAATTTTGTAATACTATTTTGCTGAATAAGGCTTCGGAGGTTACACCGCACGAGTTGGCGCATATCAAGGCTATCTTGCGCGAACTGCAACCTAAAGCGGAGATTATTACGTGTGATTATTGCGACGTGGACCTTGACAAGTTGGTGAATGCGAATGCTTTTGACTTTAACAAAGTGGCAACTTCGGCACGATGGATTGAGGAAGTTGAAGGTGATGAGGAGGAAACTGCACATCATGAACATGAACACGAGCATGAACACGAACATGAACATGAGCACGAACACGAGCATGAACATGAGCACGAACACGAACATGAACATGGCGATCATTGCCATTGTCATTGTCATCATCACCACGGATTAGAGAACGAGGAAGAGGGTGAGGCATTGGAATATGGCATTAGCACCTTCGTTTATAAGCGCCGTAAGCCGTTCGATATGGTAGAATTCGACCAGTTTGTAGCACGTCTTTGGCCAAAGAGTGTAATACGTTGTAAGGGTATTTGCTACTTTAAAGATGAGCCCGATATGTGTTACGTATTTGAGCAGGCGGGCAAACAAGTATCGCTCAGTCAGGCAGGTCAGTGGTATGCCACAATGCCTGCTGATGAGTTTGAAAAATTTAAACAGCAAAATCCTGCTGCATTGAAGGATTGGGACGATGAATATGGCGACCGTATGCAAAAACTCGTTTTTATAGGACAAAAGATGGACCGAGAGGCTATTGAAACCTTGCTTGATGCATGCTTGGTGAAATAAGCTTTGATTAAATGGTGGTTTTAAAAAAACGACCCTTCATACTTAGATTTTTATTTATTTATTTGTTTGTTTCCTTGTGAAATTCAGCAATAAAGGTTAACTTTGCACCGCTTTTTTAAGGCGGTGCTTTTTTGCGTATATAGGCATAGCACAAACTTGAAATTTGCACGTTGCTTTGTGATGATGAAAAGGCTTTAGGGTGGCTAAATCCGACAAATGTACTGCATGATTTTATAGCAAAATGCCACCCTTAAACATCGATTGATCTATGACAAAAAAACTATTTATACTGATGCTGTTGTGTGTATTTGCTCTAACAAGTGGTGCACACACAAAAGATATAACTCCTGGTAGCGAAAAGGATGTGTGCGACAGCATGCACATTGTGTTATTGGGTGACTCGAACACTTGGCTCGGTGGCGATGACTGTACAAGTAAACGTGGGTGGAACACTTGGTTTGCACAGTGTTTTAAACATGCCACTTGTGTGAGTTATGCTCGGAGTGGGGCTACTTGGACAAACACGCCACGCACAACGAAAAACTTGAAGGAAAACGTGGGACGTATTTCTGACAATAATGTAATATATAACCAGGTGTGCCGACTGATTGCTGCATGCCGTAATAAGTTGCAACCTACGCCTCAACTAATTATTGTGGCAGCAGGCACGAACGATGCTTGGTTTGAGAACAAACGTCCGCAAGCTTTTAGCATTAAAAATGTGGCACAACTTAAAACACTCGCTACAAATAGCTTGCCCGATATGCCACGAGTTTTTCCGCTTTCGTTAGCAGCCTCTGTGCAATATGACTGTTTGTTGTTGAAAAAACATTTTCCGAAAACGCGTATCATTCTGTTCACCCCCTTGCAAACCACGGCGGTGAGTGAGGCAAAAATTAACCAAACGGGTGATATTATTGAAAACGTGGGGCGTAGACTAAAGCTGGATGTGGTGCGACAGGACAAAGTGTGCTGTGTGAAACGTGCTGAGGAGTTGCAACACTTTACGAATACCTATGATGGTACGCACACCAATGAGCAAGGTGCTCAAAAAAATGGCGTGATTTTGGCTAATGCGGTTACCGAATTGCTAAAGGCTAATAGTTGAGTTGTAGCTAAGTTTTTAAACTCTTCTTCGAAAATATTAAACACAAAAAATAAACAAAGGTGGTTTTCTCCGATTTATTCTTCTTATTCGTATTTCTGCCACTCTTCTTGTTGTGCTACATGACGGCAGCGGCTATAGACCGTGCGTTTAGTCCTGCAGTAGGCGAGAAGAAATTTATGGCAAAGAACCTCACGTTGGTTCTATTCTCACTCGTGTTTTATGCATGGGGTGAGCCTGTCTATGTGTTCTTAATGTTGGGCTGTGTATTGCTCAACTATTTGGCAGGCCTTGTGATAGACCGACAAGAGCGTTATCGCAAACTCGCCTTGGTGGTGGGGTTGGCATGCAACATAGGCATTTTGTGTTGCTTTAAGTATTTGGGCTTTTTGGCACAAACCTTGTGCGATGTGGGTGTGCCTGTAATGGTGCCTAAAATTTCTTTGCCTATTGGTATCTCGTTTTACACATTCCAATCTATTTCTTATTTGATAGATGTGTATCGTCGTCAGTCGCCCGTGCAAAAGCGTTTCCTCAATTTGCTGCTTTACATATCGATGTTCCCGCAGCTTATTGCAGGTCCTATTGTGCGCTATGACACTGTGGCACGCGAAATTGGTGACAGACGTGTTTCAGCCGACGACTTGGCAGCAGGTATCTATCGTTTTTTCTTAGGTTTGGGCAAAAAGGTGGTGTTGGCAAATCAACTCTCTGAAATATCAGACCAGTTCCTTGTAAACGGACTCAATGATGTGAGCACTACAGGTGCTTGGATTGGTATTGCTGCTTATACACTGCAAATTTATTTTGACTTCTCGGGTTACTCAGACATGGCTATTGGTTTGGGACGTTGCTTGGGCTTTCATTTTAACGAGAACTTTAACCATCCCTACTGCTGTAACACCATTACCGATTTTTGGCGTCGTTGGCACATCTCGCTCGGTAGTTTCTTCCGCGATTATGTTTACATCCCCATGGGTGGAAACCGCCGTCATCAGGCAGTAAATATCCTTGTGGTGTGGTTTCTCACGGGTATGTGGCATGGTGCAAGTTGGAACTTCATTATTTGGGGTTTATATTTTGGTGTAATTGTAACGCTCGAAAAATATACGATTTTAAAAATAAAGCGTTTTATTCCAGCACCTTTCCTTCATCTATATAGTTTGCTGCTCGTAGTGATAGGTTGGGGCATCTTCTATTTTGACAACTTTGGGCAGATGTTGCACTTTTTCAACGCTTTCTTTGGTCAGTGTAAAGAGTTTACGAACTTTATTTCGGTGAGTGCCTTGACCGACAACTTTGGTCTTTGGTTGCTTGCTTTGCTATTCTGCATGCCTATGCGTCGTTGGCTCACACAGTTGCTTACTTGGCGTGCAATGCCCGACGGAAAATGGCACCGCACGGTGGTATTCTCAGGGCGTTTAGTGGTGTCGGTTACGCTTTTAGTGCTGAGTGTGGCTTTGTTGGTAGGTGCTACCAATAATGCATTTATCTATACACGTTTTTAGAATTATCTTTTAAAAAAATATGCTGAATATTCTTAGAAACAATATATTTCTGCTTTGTGCTGTGCTGACGCAAACCACAGCTTTGGCACAGAATACAGCCCATCGTGTGACAGAAAATCGCACTTTGCAACCTTATACTAACACGTATAATGCACATTGGGAAGCCCGTCGTTCGCCAGGAGGGATGATGTTAGTGGGGCGTGCCGATTCATTGCGTGTGCTTGCTCCTTTCTCGGGCTCTGCCACAGGGGGAGAATGGTATGCTGAGGCTGTAAATGCGTATAAAGAAGCGTTAGGAAAATCGGTCAATGTGTATTGCATGGTGATTCCTAACTCAACTGCTTACTACACGCCTGATGCAGGTAAAGACATGACACGCGAACAACGTAACACGGTGAACCATATTTATGCCAATTTGCGTAACGATGTGCAAGCAGTAGATGTGTATACGCCCTTGGCTGCCCATGTGGCAGAACCCATATTCTTGCGTACTGACACACATTGGGGTTCGCTTGCTGCTTATTATGCTGCAGCGCATTTTGCTGCACAGGTAGGTGTTCCATTTAAAAAACTTGAGGGAAACTATTCGCGCCATGAGGTAAAAAACTTTGTAGGCAGTATGCGTATTTACGCAAAATCGCCCGAGGTAAAGGCTTCGCCCGAAACGTTTGTATATTATAAACCAAAGGGGGTGGACTATGAAGCCACGTTTATCAAATACACGGTGAAGAATGGTAAAACGGTTTCGGAGAGCGAACCTACAGTATCTAACTTCTTCTATCACTATAATGACGGAAATGGGGCTGCTTATTGCACCTTTATGGGAGGAGATACACGTACGGTACAGGTGCGCACTTCTACAAAAAATGGTCGTCGCTTAATGATTTTGAAGGATAGTTTTGGCAATGCTTTGCCCTCCTTCCTATTCTTCTCGTTCGAAGAAATTCATGTGGTAGACTTCCGCTATTTCCCTCACAATATTGTGGAATATGCGCGTAATAATAAGATTACCGATGTGCTTTTTGCAAATAACATCAGTCATGCTTATGCTCCAAGCACGGCACGTACTTATCAAATAATGCTCACACGCGAATGAAAACGATGAATAAAATTTATATAGCTTTAGTAGCATTGGTATTTGCAGCATTTGCTATAGTGTTCGACACCTTTCCACGTAGCACATTCTCAGTGCTCGAAAAACGTGACCTTGCTACTTGCCCTACTTTTAGTTGGGATAAATTGTTTGATGGTTCTTACACCAAGGCTGTGAGTAGTTGGTTTAGTGATAGCGAACCTTATCGCGATGACCTTATGGCATTGAGTATGACCATTAAAGAAAAAGAAAAAGTGGCTTTGGGGGGCGAAGATAATGTAACGTTCCATGCTTCGACCGATGGTCCACAAGCAGCGGAAGAACCTGAAGCTGAACCAGAGCCTAATGACCGTGTGGTGGGCGAATATAAAAACGATATTACTGCCGATGGTACTGCCAAAATTGCCAATGCTGGTATTATTGTAGTGGGTACAGGTAAAAATGTGCGTGCGCTCATGGCTTATGGGGGTTCGGCTACAGGGGGTACAGACTATGCGAAGGCTGCCAATAAATATAAAGAGGTGTTTGGCAAGAATGTCAACATCTATTGCATGGTAATTCCTATTTCTACAGAATTTTATTGTCCCGACAAGGCACGTAAAGCTAGTAATCCGCAGCGTCCTACCATAAATAATATCTATGCCCACCTCGATCCTGACGTGAAGGCTGTAGATGCTTATACGGCATTAGCACACCATGTGAAAGAGGATATTTACTTGCGCACAGACCATCATTGGGCTCCCTTAGGTGCTTATTATGCGGCACAACGTTTTGCACAAGTAGCCGGTGTTCCTTTTCCTGATTTGAAGGAGTATGATAAACATATTATTCATGGCTATGTAGGTACGATGTATGGTTACTCTAAAGACGTGTCTATTAAGAATGCGCCCGAGGATTTTGTGTACTACACACCGCGCAATGTGACATATACCACTACTTATACGGATTACACGATTGACAAAAAATATCGTGTCACGGGTGAAGGAAAACCGCATACTGGTCCTTTCTTCCAAAAGTTTAAAGATGGAAGCAAGGCTGCTTATTGCACCTTTATGGGGAGTGACACCCGTATAACGCAAGTTCGCACTTCTGTTAAGAATGGTCGTCGTGTGTTGATTCTTAAAGACAGTTTTGGCAATGCGCTGCCTGGTTATCTTTTCCGTTCGTTCGAGGAGGTGCATGTGATTGACTCACGCTACTTTACTCAGAATATGCGTAAGTACGTAAAGAACAATAAAATCACCGACATTCTCTTTGCCAACAACATTATGAAGGCATATTCATCAGGAACGTATAAAAACTATCTGCGCTTTTTGGAACAATAAAAAGAGGAAAGTTCGAAGTGTTACAAACGTAAATGTACGTAACGACGCGAGTTCGGGATAAGGATTGCGTAAAAAAATAGGGTAAAACGAGCTAAAAAT
>ERZ1026884.200-NODE-200-length-43196-cov-12.367701_pt1 | contig 43196 bp, 34 predicted proteins | sample MGYA00380172_ERZ1026884 | MGnify/ENA primary metagenome ERZ1026884 (study PRJEB33269, sample SAMEA4719808) | human gut metagenome | biome: human-associated habitat; feature: organic feature; material: feces | place: Cameroon | collected 2013-10 ... | reverse complement strand
ATTCCGATATCATTCCGAAGGAATGCAACCCCCATTTTGGAGCCATTCACTAACCCAAAAAATCTACGATCATGGCGAAAATTACTCCCATCGACATTATCAAGGGTGTCTCAGGTAAGTTTGGTGGCGGTAACTCAAAAGAGTACTTCGCTACGAACAAGTGCAGCTACACCATCCACTTTGCAAAGCGAGTTAACCCCTACACGGGTCCTGCTACCGAAAAGCAGTTGGAAATTCGCAAACGCTTCAAGAACAAGCAGAAGGCGGTTATCGCTTGGCTCCGTGCCAACCGTGCCACTGCGGACCGCCCTGCTACCGAGGCTTACCTCATCGCATACGGCTTGAAGCGTCGCTACGGCTTTTCAAACATCAATCAGGTAGTTTACAAATACCTGAACGAGAACTTGGAGGTGATGCTCCCCAACATCGGCAACAACGCTGTAGAGGGCGGATTGGGCGCATAGCCGTTTTCATAGGACAGGCATATCGTTGGGAATACACATAATATGTTTATGTAGAATAATGTCCACCAATCACACGCCAATCACGTGCCAAATCAAACACAAATGAAAACGGCTGTTCGCCTAGGTGCAATCTCACCCCTAACGGGGTGCCCCGTTTGGTGTGGTGGCGTACGTTAACCAGGCATGTGAAGTGGAATAAATTCCCTTTTATCCATGTAATTTATCGACGTCAAAAATCTGATGAAATAGTGCAGAAAAAAATTATGGATTTTGAACACCCTACCTAAGGGGTAACAACTTAATAATATGTATTTTACATTCGTTAACCACGAATTAATATTTATTTCGAGTGACCGAGTGACCGCGTAACTCTTGATTATCACGAAGCTACGCGGTCACTGGTCACTGGTCACTTGCACTTTCACCCTAAGTTTGCTGTATTTGGCGTGATTGATTAATGTGCCTTATAGAACACCAAGCTGTCGGAGGCGGAGCATAGAATAAGTGAGGTTTTGTTGATGCGTTCTATGCGAAAGTCGGTGGCATTGCCACGGATGCCTAAGCGTTCGAGACTTGTTGTGGTGGGGTCGACAATGAGACTGTCTCGGTCGCGATAGTGAATGTAGGTTTTTGTTACAGACAAACGCGAGGGGGTGTATGAGAAACGGGCTGTGGTTTCGCCTGTGTGTCCGTTGAGCGGAGCAGCTGAGGTGATGGAAAGCAAATCGAGCTGAAAATTCCAATAGATGTTGTCGGCACGTGTGTCGGTAGACGCGGTATAGTGTGCTTGCTCTGCAGACGTTTTGCTATGGATGCTTTGCAGCCTCCAACGACCATCGAGATTGCCATTGTCGGAGAGCTTGGCGCAGGCTGCCGTGATGAGCATTATGCTGATGAGGAGGGGGAGTATGCGAAGATGTTTCATAATCTTTTCGGGGTGTGTGAAACTGAGTTTTTTTAGAACTATCCTTGCGGTGTGGTTCTAAGAGAAAAAACTTGCGTTTAGTGGGTTAGCAATCCTGTTTTAGACAATGAGAACTGAAAGCCCGTGTTGTTTTGTAATAACGAACCGCGGTCGAGTGCAAAGGCTGCCTTTACTTGCCACCCTTTGGTGTGGAGCTTGCCGATGCGTTGTGGTGCATAACCTACCTCTGCCATAAAACTGTTGAGCGTGCGAGCATGGTCGAAGGGGAGAGAGTAGGTGCCTAAGCTGCGTTGGTGCGTATAGAGCAAACGATAATGTAGTGTTTCTGTGGGATTTCCGCTAAAACCTATGTGGTGTGCACGAAAACGGTTCGAGGTGAATGTGAGGTCGGCGGTATGATTGTAGAGAGGCGAAACAAATAGGGGATTGCCAAGTGCTTGTCCCCAATGTTGCCAACCGGCATACATGTTGTGGTTATAATAATTGTCTTGTCCGCTAATTTGGTCTTCAATCTCGGGTGTGTGGTCGTGATAGATGGGTCCACTTTGGTAGGTGGTTTTTACGAACTCGTAGACAATGTGATCTACGAAACGATTTTTGGGCAATGCGGCTTCGATGCCTACCATGCCGTCGAGCCAACCATACTGCAAGAACATTTGAGAATGGTCTTCAAAAAAATGGTCGTAGTAGGTGCTAAGGCTCCAATCTGCTCCGTGCCAAGTGAGTCGCGCCATCCAACTGCCTAGGGTGTTGCCTGCTGCGTTGGCATAGCCATTGCCATCGGTGCCATCGCTACCGGTGCCAAATAGAGCGTTGACAAAATCCTTCACGCTGTGTTTCATTTTTATGGGTTCGGGGTTTACGCCGTTCCAGGTAAGGGTGTTGTAGGAGGTGCCTCCAAATTGGGTTGCCATTTCTATGCCTCCTTCAAAGACTAGGGGGAACTTTTGCGCATTGCCTAAACGCAAGTATCCTGCTTTGGTGTGAAGAAGTACGTTTTTGGCATAATGTGCTGCTGTGTGATTGCCTATATAACTTTGTTGAAAGCCTCCATCGGTGAGTAAACCATAGCTGATGTGTCCGCGAATGGCAGCCCAATTTCCCTTACCACTGATGTTCCAATATTGGGGCAACGAAAAGCGTATGGCGGGCGCAGGATGGGCATTGATGCCAAGGGTTTGACTGCCTGTGCTGAGTTCGGCATTTTTAAATGCCATAGGTTCTTGTTTGGCACCCACGGTGAGGTTTACCAACTTGTATTGAAAGTCGGCATACAGCTGTTGCACAAAGAGTGTGCTTTCTTGATTGTAGCCCACGGTTAGGTCTGCTCCGTAGCCGATGCGCCATTTGTGGGTGCTGTCGGTTTGTGCATTGCGAATGAGGCTTGCACGTAAATAACCATTCGAACCTTGGGTGGATGTAACACCATAGCGATTGGCGGTTAGCCAAAATGGAGCATCACCATCCGAGGCGGTGAGGTTTGCTTCGACATTATATTCTGCTTGGTGCGCAGCACGCGACAGGGCATTCTGTGCTTGCATTTTGTGGCAACTTGCCATGCACAGTGCAGTGAGTGTGGCGAGGTTTAGAAAGGAGTGGTTCATGTTGTGGGTGTAAAATTCGGGATGTGGGTTGCACGATTTTAGAGTGCGTGCATTATCGGCGTTTTGGTTTGCGTGGATGGGGCGCTGCAGAATTGAAGTTGGGGTTGTAGCTTGTGCGACGCTTGGTCTTGTCGGCGCGGTTGGGGGTATCAGCCTTTTTCTTAGACTTGGGCTTGCCCATTTTGCCACCGCGTGTAGAATCGGGGGTAAAGGGCATGGCTTGTTGTCCTTGCGGATAAAGGCGGTTGATGAGGTCGGGGCGCCCAATGCGTTTGAGCTCACGAATGATGCGCGGTCGTTCTTCGGGTTTATACCAAAAGAAGAACATGCGTTGACGCAATTTCTCCTCAGGGGTGTGCGCTGAGAATTCGGGTTGCAAGGTGTAGGGATGATAACCCGAATACCAAGTATCGGTAGACACGGTCATGGGGGTGGGGGTGAAATCCTGCACTTGCTCGAGTTGGAAATTGAGGTCGCGTGTTTCGGCAGCTAATTCAGCCATGTCCTCTTCTGTGCAGCCTGGGTGCGACGATATAAAATAGGGAATGATTTGTTGTCGCAGTCCTTCTTCGCGATTGATGCGGTCGAAGATTCGCTTGAAGTCATGGAAAAGCTTAAACGATGGTTTTCGCATGATTCTCAACACGTTGTCGGACGTGTGTTCGGGTGCTACTTTAAGTCGTCCTGAGACGTGGTTTACGATGAGTTCGCGAGTATATTCGCGAGCTGATTTACACAGATTTTCGTCTTTGTAATTGTGTAAGAGTAGGTCGTATCGCACGCCACTGCCGATGAAGCTTTTTTTGATGCCTGGTAAGCTGTCTACGGCTTTATAAATGTCGATGATGGGGGCATGGTCGGCATTTAGGTTGGGACACACTGCAGGACTTATGCAAGACGGACGTTTGCACTTGCCACAGATTTCGGTGTTTTTGCCGTGCATGCCATACATATTGGCTGAGGGTCCACCTAAGTCGGAGAGATAGCCACGGAAGTCGGGCATCTGTATGATTTGTTTTACCTCTTTAAGGATGCTCTCCTTAGAACGGCTCATAATGAATTTTCCTTGGTGAGCAGAGATGGTGCAGAAGGCACAACCGCCAAAACAGCCACGGTGGATGTTTACGGAGAATTTTATCATCTCGTAGGCGGGAATGCGTTTGCCCTTATATTTGGGGTGTGGCAGACGCGTGTAGGGCAGGTCGAACGAGTGGTCGATCTGCTCGGTGGTCATAGGTGGATAGGGTGGGTTGATAACGACAAACTCATTGCGTAGCTGCTGAATAAGTCGTTGCGGATGGAGTTTATTGCTCTCTTCTTCTACGTGGCGGAAGTTGGCAGCGTATAGTTTTTTGTCTTTTAGGCAATCTTCGTGTGAGTTGAGAATGATGTCGTCTGCCTGAAAACCGCCTGGGATGTCGTCGCGCTTTTGTAGACTAACTGTTTGGCGTACGGGATATTTGCGCATAAGACTTTCAAACTGTTCGGCACTGCAGAAAGCCTCTTCACGTCCGTGCAGAATGTGATTGTCGATGGTTTGGCAGAGGTCGAGCATCGGCAGTTCGCCCATGCCATAAATAAGCAAGTCGGCACCACACTCGGCAAGGATGCAGGGGCGCAGTTTGTCCTGCCAATAGTCGTAGTGCGTAACTCTGCGCAATGAGGCTTCGATGCCACCCAAAACCACAGGGACGTCGGGGAAGAGCTGTTTGAGGATTTTGGTGTAGACAATCGTGGGGTATTCAGGACGCATGTCGTGACGCCCATCGGGACTGTAGGCATCTTCGGAGCGCAGACGCTTATTGGCAGTGTATTTATTCACCATCGAATCCATGCAACCCGGTGCAATGCCAAAGAACAACCTGGGGCGTCCTAATTTTTTGAAATCACGAAAATCGCCATGCCAATCAGGTTGTGGAACAATGCACACGCGATAACCAGCGTCTTCTAAAACGCGACCAATAACGGCTGCGCCAAACGAAGGGTGATCTACATAGGCATCTGCTGAAAATAAGATGATGTCGGCTGTGTCCCAACCGCGAAGGTCCATTTCTTTTCGGGTGGTGGGTAGCCAGTCTGTTAGTTGCATTTAGAGGGAGTTAGAGGGAGTAAGAGAAGTTAGAGGGAGTAAGAAGAAGTTAGAAGAAGTTAGAGGGGGACTTCCTCTAACTTCTGTTGAAGATTCTTCTGAAAAAGATGGGTTATGCTTGCGCCTCGGTCTCGGGGTGCTGTGTGCACCAATTTTCGTAAACCTGTATAAGGTTTTTAAGACCAAAAGCCTTCATTTTGTCGTGATAAACTACGTCGATGCAGAGGTCGAGCAAATCTTTTGTGTTCTCCTTGCTTGATGCAATGAGCGCACGAATGTTGAACTTGAGTTTGTCGAGTTCGGCTTCGGTTACATAACCTGTTGAACCTACGAGACCATTGAACAGGTTGTATTTGCGAATGGTTTCGAGATTTTGGTCGGTTACATTCATGTGGCGTGTGCCACTCTCATTGAGTTGGATATCGTACATTTTATAAAAAGATTAAGGATTTATTGTTTTCAAACGCTTTGATGGAAGCGCTTTATTTTTTCTTATCAACCTGTGATTTGGCTGCAAAATAGGCTTTTTCCCAATCGGTGTCAAGACTGAAGGGCGTGATTTCGCCATGGTTGAGTATAAACGAAAGTGTAGTTTCTTTGTCGGGATCGTTGAACATGGGGTTCGAGATGGAGGCATCTGTAAAAATCATGATACGCTCTTGCAATTTGTCTTCTGTGAGTCGTTTGCTTTTGCTTACGTGCTCAAAGAAGAGTGTAATAAATTCGGACATATAATATGCTTGCGTGTCGAGAAAGAGTGAGGGGATGGTATCGGTTTCCTCATACGCTTTTCGCTTTAGATACACCAAAGCAGTACGTTTAAACTGTGCAATCTGCGTTTGTGTAAAGTTGCTCACAGGAGAGTTGACCACGCGTGTGGCATTGTTTAGTACATAGTCGTATACGCTCTGTGCTTGACTCGTGGTAATGGCGCAGAATATAAATGAGAGTAATGCAATGAGGTGTTTCATAATTGTGCAGATGTTATGTTGTATGTGGGGTAACTGTGTGGCTTGTTGAGTTGGCGTGATTTATAATCCGCCGATGATGCGCCCTAAATTATCGGCTACACCTCAGCAATTCAAACAAATTAGTGTACGCGGTTGGCATTTTGCTTGACAAAAGCAGCCCAAGAGTGGGGCGCGGAGGTGTTTTTTTCGGGTTTGCCACTTTGCAGATAGTGACAATATGCAGCAGCTAAGGCATCGGTAGCATCTAAATAGGGTAGCATATTTGCATCGGGGATGTGAAGCATGCGTTGCATCATGGCAGCCACTTGCTCTTTGCTTGCTTGTCCGTTGCCCGTAATGGCTTGTTTAATTTTGAGCGGTGCGTATTCGTGAATGGGCACATCGCGACTGATGGCAGCTGCAATGGCAACTCCTTGTGCACGTCCTAACTTAAGCATGCTTTGCACGTTCTTGCCAAAGAAAGGGGCTTCGATAGCCATTTCGTCGGGTTTGAACGATTCGATGATGCCCATCACGCGCTCGTAGATTCTGCCCAATTTTAGGTAGACGTCCTTGCATTTTCGCAAGTCGATTACGCCCATTGCTTCAACGCTAATCTTATTGCGCCCAGTGATTTTTATCACGCCATAACCGAGCATATTTGTACCAGGGTCGATGCCTAATATTATTTTTTCGGTGGTAGTCATAATGCAAAAATACAGATAAGCGTGGAATTTCGTGCATTTAATCTGCTATTTTTTTTATTATTTGCAGATTAACTTGTACATTTGCAACGTGCTGAAAAGGCATTTTAAAGAAATAACAAAAAAATAAACTAAAAATGAAGCGTTTATTCTCATTACTTGCTGCAGTATTGTTCTGTGCAAGTGTTATGGCTCAAGCCGTTATTAAGTTTGAGAAAACGAGTATTGACTTCGGAAAATTTCGCGAATCGAAAGTACAAGTTGGTGAATTTGTTTTTACCAACACGGGCAATAAGCCTTTGGTAATTCAGCAAGCCTTTGGTTCATGTGGTTGCACTGTTGCCACTCCGCCCAAGGACCCTATTGCTCCTGGTGCAAAGGGCGTGATTAAAGTTTCGTATAACGGAAAAGGCAAATTCCAAGGTGAATTTAAAAAGCCTATCACGGTGCGTTCGAATGCCAACAATTCTATTGTGCGCATTTACATTCTGGGCAACATGCTTTTGGATGAATGATGCGTCAATAAACGAATGTAGGGTAAGGCGTTTTTTTGCATGATAAAGAGAGTCGTGCAATGACGCATCGCTCTATGCATCCTTCAGAAACCCATTAAATTCTCATACAATATGGATACAAACAATCATCTTGTGATTATGGCAGGCGGGGTTGGAAGTCGTTTCTGGCCCATCAGTAGCGAAGAACTGCCCAAACAGTTTCTTGACATTCTTCATTGTGGGCGCACATTGATTCAGCTTACCGTGGATAGATTTAAAGACTTGGTACCCAATGAGAATATTTGGGTGGTAACTTCAGAGAACTATCGCAACACGGTAATTGAACAACTGCCCGAAGTTCCTGCAGAAAACATATTGTGTGAGCCTTGTCGTCGCAACACGGCACCTTGCATTTGTTATGCAAGTTGGAAAATTAAAAAAGTGAATCCTAAGGCTACAATCGTGGTGTCGCCAGCTGATCATGTGGTGGTAGACACAAAGGCATTTCAAGAGTCTATTGCCGACTCGTTGGATTATGCTGCTGAAACGGATGCGATTGTGACCATTGGTTTAAAGCCTACACGTCCTGAAACGGGCTATGGTTATATAAAAGCTGATTTGAGCTATTCTTCGTCGCGCAAGCGAAACATCTTCCGTGTGGATGAGTTTAAGGAAAAGCCTTCGATTGAGGTGGCTAAAGAATATGTGAAGCAGTCGAACTATCTTTGGAACTCAGGTATTTTTATTTGGAATGTAAGCACCATTATCAACGCATTCAGAGTATATGAACCTGGCATTTCTGAGATTTTTGAAGATTTGCTGCCCGAATATGGCACAGAAAAGGAACAGCAACTCATTGACGAGGCTTATCCTAACTGTAAGAACATTTCGGTGGACTATGCCATTCTTGAACGTGCGGAGGAAATATTTGTTTTTCCTGCTGCTTTTGCATGGAGCGATTTGGGTACATGGAATTCTCTGCGCGAACATTGCGACAAAGATCAGTATGGCAATGTGAAGATGGGCGATAACATCAAACTCTTTGACACCTATAATAGCATTGTGCACACTTGTGGCAAGAAAGAAGTGGTGATTCAGGGTCTTGATGGCTATGTGGTGGCTGAAAAAGACGGCAAATTGCTTATCTGTAAACTCTCTGAAGAACAGCGCATTAAGCTCTTTCATTAAGACTTAAGGTTGAATTTAAATGCTCTAAAAATTCTTTGTGACAGATTTTTCACAGAAAATACTAACATGGTACTCGCTCAATAAGCGCGATTTGCCATGGCGAAATATCTCCGACCCGTATAAAATATGGGTATCGGAGATTATTTTGCAACAAACGCGTATTGTGCAGGGCTACGATTACTACTTGCGCTTTATCAGTGCTTTTCCCAATGTGAAAGCATTGGCAGAGGCTGAGGAAGATGCGGTGCTGCGTATGTGGCAAGGTTTGGGTTATTATAGTAGGGCTCGCAACATCCATGCTGCTGCAAAGCAAGTGATGGAATTGTGGCAAGGAGAGTTCCCAACCACCTACGAGGGAATACGTTCGCTAAAGGGTATTGGCGACTATACGGCTGCTGCAATCAGTTCGTTTGCCTTTCATCAACCTTATGCTGTGGTAGATGGCAACGTCTATCGTGTGTTGAGCAGATATTTTGGCATTGATATTCCCATAGACACCACGCAAGGCAAAAAATATTTTGCAGCCTTGGCACAACAGTTATTGCCTATTCAGCATAATGCCGATTATAACCAAGGTCTCATGGATTTTGGGGCAACGCAATGTTTGCCTGCTTCGCCTAATTGCGAAATGTGTGTGTTGAATGGCGCTTGTGTGGCGTATAACGCACATAGGGTGGGAGATTTCCCCATAAAATCGCGTAAGTTAAAAACCAAAGAGCGCTTTTTTGTTTACATCAAGGTGGTAACCCCACAAGGCGTATGGTTGACCCGACGTGGTGGAAACGATATTTGGAAAGGACTTTATGAGTATCCACTGATTGAATTTGCCCACACTCCCACAATGGCAGAGCTTCTGCAAACAGACTTTGTGAAGCAGCTCCCCCAAGGCGGTCAATGGAAAACGGTAAAAGAGCACTATCGCCATGTGTTGACGCACCAAGTGATTTGGGCTGATTTATATACGCTGACTTTTGACTCGGCGCTTCCTGCCCCCGCTCAATATATTGTTGTGGCAAACGACACTTGCAGTCAATATGCCATGCCACAACTCATCCATAAACTTGAACATAATTAGAAATACACTATAAAAAATAGAAATGGCACGTAAACGTAAACCACTCCCCATTCTCGAAAATATAACCATTACTGACGTTGCAGCCGAGGGCAAAGCATTGGCTAAGGTTGACAACCTCGTGATTTTTGTGCCTTATGCCGTTCCTGGCGACGTTGTAGATTTACAAATCCGTCGTAAAAAACACAGTTACGCCGAGGCAGAGGTGATTCGTTTTCATAAATACTCAGACATGCGTAGTCAGCCCTTCTGCCAACACTTTGGTGTGTGCGGTGGTTGTAAGTGGCAATGCTTGCCTTATGAGGAACAACTTCGTTACAAGCAAAAGCAGATTGTAGATAATCTTACGCGCATCGGCAAGGTTGAACTTCCTGAAGTTTCGCCCATCTTGGGTAGTAAACATCAAACGCACTATCGTAACAAACTTGAATTTGGTTTTTCGAACAAGCGTTGGCTTACGCAAGAGGAGGTTTCATCGGGCACTAAGTTCGACGTGATGGATGCTGTGGGCTTCCACATTCCTGGTGCTTTCGATAAGATTCTTGACATTGAATGCTGCCACTTGATGGACGATATCAATAACCAACTGCGTAATGGCATACGTCAGTTTGCACTCGACAATAGACTTACGTTCTATGACATTCGTGGTGGACATGGCTTGTTGCGTAATATGATGTTGCGTAACTCGGCTACTCACGAGGTGATGTTGCTCATTCAGTTCTGTATTCGTACAGACGAGGAACAACAGCAAGCTAATAGTGTGCTTGAATACGTACACACCAACTTCCCGCAGGTAACTTCGTTGCTTTGGGTGAACAACCTTAAGTGTAACGATACGATTGGTGACCTTGATGTGCATACATATTTTGGAACCGATTTTATTTACGAAACGATGGAAGACTTGCGTTTTAAAGTAGGTCCTAAGAGTTTCTATCAAACCAATACGGAGCAGGCTTACGAACTCTATAAGGTGGCTCGCAACTTTGCAAAACTCACAGGTAACGAGTTGCTTTATGACCTTTATACAGGTACAGGAACCATTGCCAATTTCGTAGCACATCAAGCTCGTCAGGTGATAGGTATTGAATATGTGCCCGAGGCCATTGAAGATGCAAAGGTAAATGCACAGATCAATAAGCTTGACAATACGCTCTTCTATGCAGGCGACATGAAGGATATTCTTAACCAAGAATTTATTGAAAAGCATGGTCGTCCTGATGTAATTATTACAGACCCCCCTCGTGCTGGTATGCACACAGATGTAATTAATACGATTCTTTTTGCTGCGCCCCAACGTATAGTTTACGTGAGTTGTAACCCTGCTACGCAAGCGCGTGACTTGCAACTGCTTGATGCGGAATATCGCGTAGTAGCCGTACAACCCGTTGATATGTTCCCACAGACACACCATGTTGAAAATGTGGTATTGTTAGAGCGTAGATGATATTTTAGGGGGTATCCCTATATTATTTAAAAGACTCCTAACATGCGCACATTTCAACGTCACAATCCCGCTTTGTTGCAAAAGCTCAATGCTTTGGCTGCTGCCGACGATGCAGATGGTTTAAGAGACTATCTTTTGTCGTTGTCGGCATCCACCTTTCGCACTGCCGGTAGCATGTTGGCAGATGAGGTGCTGCTTGCACATAGTGCTCATTTTTGGCACCTTTTTTCGGTCATAGTCCCTGCGCATGCGAAAGCTTTCTTGGGCACTTTCTTAAAAGTGGCTGTGGCACTATATAAGTCAGAGAAGTTGGCACTCGATGAAGAGGTGCTTACGGCATATTCTTTGGTATGCAGCCATATAGATAAGGCAAAACTCTTGCAAGCGTTATTGCCTTGCTTGAGAACAGAAAGAGAAGTCTTTTTCTTGTTCGACAACTTCTGCGATAACGAAGATTTTGGATTTGCCTTATTGATTAAGTCTGGCACCATGCCTTGTTACTACACATTGTTTAACGCACTAAAGTGTAGTGAGGAACATCACATTAAGCAGTGTGCTGCCATGCTGATGAAAAAAGGCGATTCGCGTTCGTTTAATCTTGCCTGCATCCTTAAGCAATATTTTGGACTGGCTGATATAAGCGGACAATTTTCGCTGCGCATTCAAGACTACGAATTAAGTCGACTTGATCAAGGCTACGACTACTTTGTGAAAATGATGAACAAGTAAGAAGGGTTTAAACTAAAAAAACACATACATATAATGAATAAATTTTATATTATGCTGCTTGCAGCAAGCATGGCTTTTACACCGTGTTTGGCTCGTAAAAAGAAGTCGAAAACTGCGCAGCAACCTGCCCCCGCTCAGGTAAAAAGCGAAACAAAGAATGGGTTGTTCACTGTGACCAAAACAGGCAACGATTGGTTCTTTTCAATTCCCGATAGTCTTATCGGTCGTGAAATTTTGGTTACTGTGCGTTACACCTCAACTCCTGCAGGAACTGGTAAGTATGGTGGTGAATTAGCGAATCAGCAGACTGTGTATTTCCAAAAAATCGACAACGAAAAAATGTTGCTTCGTTCACGTTTGTTGCTCAATGCTGCCGATTCAACCGACCAAATCAATCGTGCTATCACCATAAGCAATGAAGACCCTGTGATTGCTGCTTTTAAAATAGAGTCGAGCGCAGGTCAACAATATAAAATAAAAGTTAGTCCCTTCTTGCTCGAAGATAATCCTGCAGTGGGCATTTCTCGTGACGAGAAAAAGACATTTGGTTTGCAGTCAATCAATGCCGCAGCCTCTTACATCGAGAGCATTAAAACCTTCCCTCTTAACACTGAGGTGCGTGTGGTAAAAACGTGGAATGCCTCGTCTACGAATAACGCAGCAGCATCCTACACGGGAAAAGTAACCATCGGTCTTAACACCTCTTTCGTATTGTTGCCTCGCACCCCCATGCAGCGTCGTCTTTTCGATCCTCGTGTAGGCTATTTTACTGACAATTTTGTGCTCTTCTCAGATAATCAGCAACGCGTAGAACCCAAGCGTTTTATTACCCGTTGGCGTCTTGAACCCAAAGATAGCGCCGATATGGAAAAGATGAAACGTGGCGAACTCGTTGAACCTAAAAAGCCTATTGTATATTATATTGACCCTGCTACTCCTAAGCAATGGCGTCCTTACCTTATTCAGGGTGTGAACGATTGGCAAAAGGCATTTGAGCGTGCAGGCTTTAAGAATGCAATTATTGCTAAAGAATGGCCCGAGAATGATTCAACCATGTCGATGGAGGATGCTCGTTACTCATGTATTCGCTATTTAGCATCGCCTATCGAAAACGCCTATGGTCCTAACGTACACGATCCGCGTTCGGGCGAAATTATTGAGAGCCACATTTGTTGGTATCACAATGTGATGACGCTTGTACACGATTGGTACATGATTCAAGCAGGTACATTGGATGAGGCTGCACAGAAGATGAAGTACGATCCCGAACTTATGGGACAGCTCATACGTTTCGTTTCTTCGCATGAGGTGGGTCATACACTCGGACTCCGTCATAACTTTGGTTCTTCTTCAACCGTTCCGGTAGATAGCCTGCGTTCTCGTTCGTTTGTAATGGCACATGGTCACACGCCAAGTATTATGGACTATGCACGTTTCAACTACGTGGCACAACCTGAGGACAATATTCCGCGCGAAGGCATCTTCCCTCGCATTGGCGACTACGACTGCTGGGCCATTGAGTGGGGATATAAACCCATGTTCAATGCCTATGATGACGTGAGCGACCATTATGAACTCGAAGCACTTACCTCAGCGCGTTTAAAAGATAACCGTCGTTTGTGGTTCGGTGATGGCGAGACCAATCGTACCAATGATGCGCGTTGCCAAACAGAAGATTTGGGTGACGACGCAATGAAGGCAAGCTACTATGGTATTCTCAACTTAAAGCGCGAAATTAAGCAAATGCCACAGTGGACCTATGAGAGCACCGACATCTATGGTAGCAATCTTAGCAGCCTTTACAATCAGGTAGTGGGTCAGTTTATGCGTTATTGCAATCACGTGATGCGCAACATCGGTAGTGTGTATGCCGACTATAAGGCACCTAACGAAACAGGTGCTGTTTATAGTGACGAGCCTCGCGACAAGCAGCAAGCTGCCTTTGAGTTTATCAACGAAAACGTGTTCAAAGAACCACGTTGGTTGATCGATGTAGACTATGTGCAGCGTATTGCTCCTAATCCGCAAGCCTTCCTTAACAAAATAGGTGGCAATGTGGTGAACTCTATGCTTTCAACAGGTTTGCTGAATCGTTTGACTGAAACTTATCCTGCTTCGCAATATGTTCCGGCAGTGATCAATGCTTTGTTCTCAGAACTTGCCACGAGTAAACAACCTTCTGCTTATCGTCGTGCTTTGCAAATGAGTGCTGTGAAGGCTTTGACAAGTTATTACCCTGCTTATAGTGGACGTAGCGAGTCAGCAGCTGTCGTGTTGCAGCAACTCAAGCAATTACAGCGTAAATGTCACGCAGCATCATCGCAAGCTCACTATGCAGCTTTGGCTGACATGATTGATAGAGCCTTGGTGGTGAAATAAAAACTTCTAACTTTTAGATTGCATTTTGCATAAGGTGCTCAAAATCTGCAATAAATCATGCTCGATTTATTATGGGTTTTGAGCACCTTATTTTTTTGAACATTTGCTTAGTGAAAATATAGGGTGAAATCAACCAATTAAAACTAAAATAGCTAACTTTGCAACATGAAACAGCTACCAGAGAATATGAAGGCACCGCGCATACGTCCTAAGGCAAAGGTGCGGCTTGATGCCAATGAATCGCCGTTTAATACCCCGTTCAATCGATATCCTGACGAGAAAGACCTCGGCGAACTGAAACATAATTGGGGAAAACACGAACGCATACCTGCCTCGTGCATCTATTTTACGCATGGAACAGAAGAAGCGGTCGATCTGTTGATGCGTGTTTACGCATTGCCCAATCGCGAAAGTGTGGTAGCAGCCGAGCCTACGCGAAGCATTTATAAGCGTCGTGCCATTATTAACCGTGTGGAGTATAGAGAGGCTGCGCTTAAAGAGAACGATTTTGAATTAGATGCTGAGCGCATTTTAGAAGTCGTGAGCGAAACTACAAAGATTATTTATTTGTGTTCGCCCAATTCGCCTACGGGTAATTTGCTCGATGCACAAAGCATTGAAACAATTCTACAACTCTTTGAGGGAATTGTTGTAGTAGACGAATCGTATATCGATTTTGTGCCACATAAGTCGATACTTCCTTTGCTTAATAAGTATAAGAATTTGGTTATTCTGCGTTCCTTCTCACATGCTTGGTCTATGGCTGGGTTGCATTTAGCAGCTATCGTGGGATATCCTGAGGTAATTAAAAACGTAAGTTGCGTAGGATTGGTACACCCCATTAGTATGGTGGTAGAAGATGCGGCTGCACGCATGGTAAAGAACCGACTTGATGTGGATAAGTGGGTGCGCCAAATTGTAGACGAACGCAATAAGGTGAGATTGGCATTGAGCGATTTACCTGAGTGTAAACATATCTACCATTCGGATGCAAACTTCCTATTGGTGCGTTTTGCCGATACAATGGCAATTTATAAATACCTACTCAAAAATGGTATAGCCACACTTCCCGTAAAAGGTTGTTTGCGCATTACCATTGGGCTGCCCAATGAAAATTCAGCTTTATTGGGAGCTTTGCGTAGACGACTTGGGTAACATGCCGTTTTTGTGTAAGAACCCAAAAATCCCATGAATTGGAGAATATGAATTTTTCAAATCTATTTTCTTGTTATTTTAAGAAAATGCGGTGAACGATTTCATATTCCCCAATTCATGGGATTTTTGATTGTTTTTTTAGAGCCTCCTTTATAATTCAGTGAGCAAGGTGGGCGTTTTGCGTGGCAACACTTGCAACACCAAATTCGCGTTTTCGCCTTCAAGCGTAAAACCTGCCTCGGTTAGCACATTTGTGCATGTTTCAAGGGCAATTCTCGGAATGTTATTTTGTGCGCTAAGGTGGCAAAGCCATACGCGCTGAATGAGGTCGCGGTTAAGGTGTTTGGCAAGGAATTCAGCCGTTTCTATATTGCTAATGTGCCCATACGGACTGCTAATGCGGTTTTGCAACCGAATGGGGTAGGGACCAGCAGCTAACATTGCCACATCGTAGTTAGATTCTATGATAAGGTGTGTGGCTTGACCCACTATTTGAGGCATCTCGTCGGTAAAATGTCCCACATCCGTCAGCAACACAATGCACTTATCGTCAACACGTATTATGTAGCCGTTGTTGTCGGCACTATCGTGAGGCACGGTAAAGGGCGTGATGTTAAAAGGCCCCACATCCACCGACTCGTGGGGTGACACAATTTGTTGAAGTGACGTAGGAATTTTTTTCGATACAAAATGGTTTCGCTGAATAGATTGATGCACAGCCTGTGTGGTGTAAACAGGTACGTGAAACTGTGTAGAGAAGGCACCAATGCCCTTCACATGGTCTGTATGGTCGTGTGTAATTAGTGCTGCCTGAATCTGTGCCAAAGCAAGTCCGTAGTTTGAAAAATGCTGTTTCAGTGCACGCATACTGATGCCTAGGTCAATGAGCAGTCCAAAACCATTATGGTTAAAATAATAACAGTTGCCGCTACTGCCAGAGCTAAGAGATATAAATTGAAGCATGATAGTTGTTTTCTTTTTTAGAAGGGCAATCCCACGGCAAAATGCAGTGCAAAGTCGCGCGAGAAATTGGGTTTTGTAATGGGGAAGTGCAATCGTCCGTGCGGGTGTGCAGGGTCAATGGCTTTCATACCTCCATCAAAACGTAGGATGAAGTAGTTAAAGTTGAAGCGAATGCCCAAACCATAGGCTAAGGCAATTTGTTTATAGAAACTGGCGAAGTGGAATACAGAGCCCTCCATGTTAGGATAAGAGCGTGTGTTCCACACATTGCCCGCGTCAAGGAAGAAAGCGCCATGTAATTTCCAAAACAAGTGAGTGCGCCATTCAGCACTCAAGTCGAGTTTCATGTTACCCGTTTGATTTACAAAGTCTACCTTTCCGTCCTTTCCTTTGTACGAACCAGGTCCTAAGTCTCTTACACTCCAACCACGCACACTGTTTGCACCGCCCGAAAAGTAGCGCTTTTCATAAGGCAGAATGGTTGAGTTGCCATAAGGAATGCCAATGCCAAAGGCAAGGTGAAGTGCCAATGAGTTTTTTTCGCCTAAAACAATGCTTTTCGCAAAGTCAATGTCGAATTTAGCATATTGTGAGTAAGCAATGCCAAAAATATTGTAAGTGCCGTCAGTGCGATGGCTTTTGGTAGCTTTCGACAAACCATAGAGCAAATTACCAGCAAGTTCCACACCACATTTTAGTTGAAACCCATTTGTTTGGTAAAGCGACGAAGGCATTGACTGAGCATTTCGCAACGAATTGTATACAAAGTTATATCCTGTTTTCATAATGAACAGGTTTTCGTAGCTATAGCGCAATACGGAGTAATGGGGGTCATCTCCTTCAAGATAATCTTTTCTGAATGTGTCCGAAATCCAGGGCATGTAAACATAGTTCACCGATATCAAGTCGTAGCGGTGTTGCCAACGTGGATTTTGTGCGTGGCTCCAATTATATGCCCAAGCGCCTGTTAGAATGCGTCGGTGAAATTCAGGGCGGTCTTGTGTGTCGTACATAATTTTAGCCTCAGAACTTGCTTTTATTCTGCGCTTTTGGTCGATACTCACAAAGGGGATAAGCAAGGTGGGGAAGCGTAAATTAGCCTCTGCACTCCATTCTGTGTAGTTTTGGCTTGCATAGCCTTCAAGACCTGTAATCGCCTCGTAAGCCGCACGAAGCTTGAGGCTTAGTAACTCTGAGCCCTTAAATAAATTTCGGTTGCCATAAGTAAGCGCCATAGCAGCTCCCAAGTCGCCTGAGGTGTTTGTACCCTCCACTTCGAGTCCTATAGTGTGTGGTTTTGCGGGCTTTACGCGTATGTTGCAGTCAAGCAAATCGTTGCTCCCTTCAACAGGAACAGTGCGGATATTGGTAAACGTCACAGTGGGCAACGAACTCAAGTTGCTATAAGTGTTTTGCAACTGTGTTTCGTGGTAGAGGCTGTCGGGACGCATCGCAACGTGCGAAACGAATACGCGTTTATTGATGCGCACCTTCTCATCGTATATAAAGTTAATGCCACGATAGTGCAACGTGTCTTTAGCCGATTCGTGTTGAACAAATTGTTCAGCACCATCTATTTTCTCAGTGTGAACATTGATGTTTTTGTAGCGTTGTGGCACGTAGGCACGCAGTGAATCTACCTTTTCGGGCATTTTGATAGACATGGTTACTTTAGCTCCTAATTCGCCCACTATGGTGTCGATGTCAAAAGTAACGAAGTCGTTGTTTAAATAGTAAAAACCACGTTCGTGCAAGGCATTGATGGCGCGTGAACGTTCTTCTGCCAAAATATTGAGGTTCAAGGGCATGCCTTGGCGTAGTTTTGTGTAAACAGAGTCTTGCAAAAAGGCTTCATGAATCACAGGACTATCAAAGTGGAAATCGAGTTGCTTTACGTAGTGGCGTGGCCCTGGTTGTATGCGATATTCCACGTGCATCTTATGTCCGTTGCGTCGCATCAGCGTGTCGGCATTGGCGTGCAAATATCCTTCGCTATAGAGTGCCTGTTCTATGTTATATTTGCTGTATTGTGCCAGTTGGCTATTATACACCACGGGGGCTTCGCCAATTTTTCGCCACAATTTAGACAGACCTTTATTGCCTTTAATAGAGTCGGCTTTCGACCAACAATAAATGCCCAAAGGTACTTTAAAGAGTGTAAACCATTTGGCATTAGGATGCTGACGTAAATAGCCTTTATATTGCGATGTATTAAAGTGTTTACTTGTGCTGGTAATTTTCACGTCAGATAGCACGTATTCTCCTTGTTTCAAGAATTTTTTGCTACTGCAAGAACTCAGCAATGATATAGCAAATAGGCATACGAACAAAAGGCCTGTGCAGAATGTGCTACAGGCTTTTGCTTGTGTGTTATGTATCTTATTTCGTTTTATCTGGGGCATTTCTATGCAAAGTTAGTGCAAGGCGAGCGAAGTACAAAACGAAAGTCCCAAAACTTTCGTTTTTACTTCCGAGCCGCCGCCTAACTTGGCGCAGCAAAGTAGTGCAAGGCGAGCGAAGTGCGATAGTTTATCATGACGAAAGTCCCAAAACTTTCGTTTTTACTTCCGAACCGCCGCCTAACTTGGCGCAGCAAAGTAGTGCAAGGCGAGCGAAGTGCGATAATTTAACATGACGAAAGTCCCAAAACTTTCGTTTTTACTTCCGAGCCGCCGCCTAACTTGGCGCAGCAGATTTTTGTTTCTTCAGTTGGTTGGGGCTGTATTACTATCTTCCCAACCCACGGCCACTGCCTCTGTTGCCTTGTGGGGTAGTGATGGTGCCACGTTGCGAACGGCCACTATTGCCGCTATTGTTCACACGGTTGTTGCCACGGTTGTTATTGGGAGCACCTACACCACTGCCAAACCTACGACCACTATTGCTACTATTACTACTATTACCCGTTTGACGATAGTTGGTATATTCATCGCGGAAACTGTTTCCGTTGTTGGGGCGCGAAGGGCGATCATTGTTCTCGGGACGTCCATAATTGAACTCTGGGCGAGCGTTGTTGTTGGGTCTGCCATTGTTATAGTCGGGACGACCGTTGTTTGGGCGACCATTGTTAAAGCCAGGACGTGCGTTATTGTTTGGGCGACCATTGTTGTTGGGTCTGCCAATGTTAAAGCCAGGACGACTGTTGTTGTGGTTTGGACGATTGTTCATGTTGCCGCCAAACCATTCACGATTTTGATAATGATCGCGCATGCCCGAACCACGAGTAGGGCGCATGGCTACATACGGACTCGGATCGTTATGACTGCGACGTCGCCACATGCCACCGCGATAGGTTACGTAAACATGGGGACAGTCGAAATAGTAATAGCCATAGCGATAACGATCGAACACAGGATAGTACCAACTGGCTTGATACCAACGCACAGGACGATAGAAATAGGTCAACGTGCGATAAAGATTATATTGCCAATCGAAGAGTATGCAACGCAAGTCTGCATCGCGATAAGACCAATAATATCCACTACAGTCTGAGGGGGTGCGCAAGCTCATCAAATAGTCTAAGTTGATTTGGTATGCGCGGTCGTATTGTTCGGGCGTAAGGTTGAGTTCATACGCCATTTTATCGGTTAGGAACCATGCTTGGTCTCGTGCATCTTCGTAACTCATTGCCTTTGCACAGAATGCGAAAAGGACAAATAGTAATGATAATAGTATACGTTTCATAATAAATTTCTTTTTTTTCTTGATTGAGGATGTGTTGTTTTTTATTGTAGCAGGAACAATAGACTGAATCATTTTGCCACTGCTATCGCTTGCAAATATCGAAATATAAATTGAAACAACATCCAAAAAATTGTCGCAAAGCAAAATTAAGATGCTTTTTAGCACTAAAAGCATTAGTTAGTTATTAATTTAGCAACTAAATAAAGAGAAAACTTGTAAATGCTAATGCGTTTTGTATTACATGCTTTGCAATGTAGTTACACGTTGCATAAGGTAAAAAAATATACAGGCTTACCGACTCTTATTGTTTCTATTATTTTCATCCTTAACACATATAACACCATTTCTGCCATAAGTTGTTGACAAATGTAAAGCATAAGTAGGGTAGGAGGTAATGTTTTAGTAAAAAACCTTGGTAGTATTAAAAAAAATGACGAATTTAGCACCTTACATTTTAAGTGGTGTTTTCTTTTGAAAGGAAGTAGAAGCTTTTTAAGGAAGGTTGAGAATTTTATTTAGGAAGTAAGATGGAGTTAGAAGAATGTGTGTTCTGCTAAGCATCCTTTTTGAAGACTTTCAATGACTTCTCAGAGAATAACTTCTTGAAAATAACTTCTTAAAGAATAACTTCTTAAAGAATAACTTCTTAAAGAATAGATACGCATAAACTCTTACAAACTAATTTATTTTTCAGCTTATGTTTTATAGGTTTATGCCTCAACCGAAACTTCAATAAACAATATAAAATGTCAGTAATCTATAACACAAGCGAAGGTAACACTGCTGCTTTTGCTTATGCCGAAAATGCCGATACAGGGAATCGCACTGACCGAGCTTATACGTCGGTTAAAGGTAATAATAAACAGATGCGTAAGCTATCGGTGTGGATAGCGCGACATCTAAGTCAAAAGCAATTTATATTTATATTGGCCCTTCTTGTGGGTGTGGGTTCTGCCATTGCTGCACAGGTGCTAAAACTGCTGATTCACGAAATAGAACACATCCTGATTTCGCAGTTCGACGTAACCCACGCCAACTGGTTATTCTTGGTTTATCCTGTAGTGGGCATTTATCTTACCGCACTGTTCATTAAGTATGTGGTGCGCGATGATATTGGGCATGGTGTAACCAAAATTCTTTATGCCCTTTCGCGTAAGCAGGGTAACATTCGTGGTCACAACTGTTGGTCGAGTGTGGTAGCCTCAGCCCTTACTATTGGTTTTGGTGGTTCGGTAGGTGCCGAGTCGCCAATTGTGCTCACAGGTTCAGCCATTGGCAGTAGATTGGGACAAATCTTTAGGTTAGACCATAAGACCATGATGTTGCTTATTGGTTGCGGTGCGTCGGGAGCTGTGGCAGGTATTTTTAAAGCACCTATTGCAGGATTGATGTTTACGCTCGAGGTATTGATGGTCGACTTAACCATGGCATCATTGCTCCCTTTGTTGGTGAGTTGCCTTACTGCCACTTGCATCACCTATGCTTGGACGGGGGTAAGCCCGATGTTTGAGTTTCAACTTAACGATCCGTTCGTAGTAAACCGTGTGCCAACGGCTGTATTCTTGGGCATTTTTTGCGGATTTATTTCGCTTTACTTTACGCGTGTGATGAACTCGTTCGAACAAGTGTTTGGACGACTAAAAAATATGTATGCCAAGTTGGCGTTGGGTGGTATTGTGCTTGCAGTGCTCATCTACTTTTTTCCACCGCTCTATGGCGAAGGTTATAGCACAATTTCGATATTGCTAAATGGTGGGGGAGGAAGTCATGCCAACAGCGTGCTCAACAACTCATTGTTCTATGGTCATTCAGAATATTTGTTGCTCTATTTGGGCTTAATTATTTTGCTCAAAGTGTTTGCTACCACAGCGACTAATGGCGGTGGGGGTTGTGGTGGTACGTTTGCCCCTAGTTTGTTTTTGGGTTGTATAGGAGGTTTCGTGTTTTCAAGAATATGGAATGAACACGGGCTATGGCAAGTAACTTTGCCCGAAACAAACTATGCTTTATTGGGCATGGCGGGTGTGATGAGTGGTGTGTTCCATGCACCATTAACGGGTGTATTCCTCATTGCCGAGCTAACGGGTGGTTACCAGCTCTTTATCCCCTTGATGATTGTTTCGGTAGCATCTTATCTTACCATCAACACCTTTGAAAAGCATAGCATTTACGCCATGCGTTTGGCGCGTAAAGGCGAGCTGCTGACGCACCACAAAGATCGTTCTGTGTTGACACTCATGTCGCTCGATGCTATTATCGATAAAGAGCGTCCCTTATTGCGCCCCAATATGTACTTAGGTCAAGTTGTGCAAGCTGTGTCTACAAGCAAATCGTTACACTTTGCTGTGGTCGATTTAAAGGGAGGACTCTTGGGTGTGATTAATGTGAACAAAATTCGAAAAATCATCTTCCGCAGCGAATTGTATAAAATGTATCGTGCCAATCAACTCATGCGACAACCCGAAGTGATTCTTAGAACGGACGATAGTATGCAGACCGTAATGGATAAGTTTGCACGTTGTGATGCGGGAACCTTGCCCGTACTGAATCCTGAGGGGGTGTTTGTGGGCTTTGTGTCACGCTCGCGCCTTTATGCATCTTACCGACAAGTAATGAAGGATTTCTCTGAAGAATAGTTTTTTAGGAACTAATTTTTTCTCCTTACTTTAAAACTCAAAAACATGAAATTATACGGTTTATTGGGCTACCCATTAGGTCATAGTTTTTCGGCAAAATATTTTGCTGAAAAATTTGCTCACGAAGGTATTGATGCCGAATATAAAAATTATGAATTTGCCCATGTTGAGGATGCTTTAGCCTATCTAACACAGCAAGATGCGTTGTTAGGCTTTAACGTGACCATTCCACATAAACAAACCATTATGCCTTATTTAAGTGGGCTATCGGCTGAGGCTGAGGCTATTGGTGCCGTAAATGTGGTATGCGTAAAACATCAAACGGACGGAAGCGTGAAGCTATTTGGTTGCAATTCAGACGTAGTAGGTTTTAGCAATTCTATAAAGCCGCTTTTGCGCCCTGACATACACACAAAAGCTTTGGTGCTTGGCACTGGTGGTGCCTCGAAAGCTGTGATGTATGGTCTGCGAAAATTGGGCATAGAACCCATTTATGTGAGCCGTACACCTAAGGCGGGACAACTCACGTATGATGAATTAACGCCCGAGGTGATGAGTGAGCACAAGGTTATTGTGAATTGTACCCCATTGGGTATGTTCCCCAAGGTTGATGCTTGTCCTGACATTCCATATCAACACCTTACCCCCGATCATCTGCTTTACGATTTGGTGTACAATCCTCTTGAAACCTTGTTTATGAAACGTGGTGCAGAACAAGGTGCCATGGTCAAAAATGGACTTGAAATGCTCCACTTACAGGCTGAAGCAGCTTGGGAAGATTGGAAAAATGTGGTGTTTTAGAACAATGTGGTAGGGCAAAATTTGTATTTTTTCTGCATGGTTTTGAAAAAAATAATATCGCAATTAGTTGATATTCAACAATAACAAATGCAGAAAATACCATAATTCATGTATTGTGGTATTTCTCATGTTTATTATCGTTGAATATCAACTATTTATAACGTCAAAACATCATCAAAACCATACAGAAAAATCATGGATTTTGAACACCCTACCTAACGGGGTAACCCATTACAGCGACACATAAATTGAGGTGATGCTTATATTGATTATTGATGAAATTGTGCAAAGAATTAATTTTCGCTCATTTCTTCGGGCGAGAGAATATCGTGTTGTTTGCTATAACGATTTCGTTTATGGGGCGTATTGCGTACACCATCTTTAATTTGTTCGGTAGCTTGTCCCGTGTTGCCACTGCCTATTCGACTGACATCGCCCCCATATTGACGCCAACGATCAAAAATGCTAATAACGTAGCCATAAGTTTCAGAGCCAATCATGTAACCATGTTTTACTACAGGGTCGCGATAATACTGCGCATTGCTTAAATTGCGTACGTAATAGCTCACATCGTCCCAACGCTGTGGGTTGCCACCATGCTTACGGGTTAAAGCTTGTGCATCGCGAATGTGACCAATACCCCCGTTGTATGAGGCTAATACAAATTTAATGCGTTCGGCAGCATCAGGTATGTTAGAAAATTGTCGTTGTAGGTGGTTAATCACATTAGCTGCAGTAGCAATGTTCTCAGCAGGCGAGAAAACCTTTTGTTGCGACAAACCAAATTGCGAGGCTGTGGCAGGCATAAGTTGCATAAGTCCACATGCTCCCGCCCACGAAGTAGCGTTAGGGTCGAAACCCGATTCTTGGTAGCATTGTGCTGCTATTAACTTCCAATCCCATCCGGTGCGTGAGGCTGCTTGTTTAAAATAATTGTCGTAAGTAGAGATGATACCTTTTTCGCGCGAGATGAAAGGAGCACGAACTTTGCGATGTACCACTGTGCGATTTTTTAGCCAATCGGCTTCAAGCTTTTGTGCCTTAATTTCTACACCATCTCCATACCAATCGTCAAGGGCTTGTACTAAATCGGTAGCTTGTGCTAATGCTGCCCAACTTTGTGTGCCTGCTTTATTGTGTGCCCCCGCTGTTGCAATACCTTGTTTTTTGCAATACGATTCAGAAAGTTGATAGGCAATTACATCAATTTCGCCCGCTTTCAGCTTCTTTACAAGTTCGGTGCTATCGTTTGCCAATTCCACGCGTACGCCCACACCTAAGGTTTGCGCAAAGTTTTCAGCCAAAGCATATTGCAAACCCATGCCACGTCCTTGGTAGTCGAAGTATGTGTCGGGACCGCTGATGGTTCCGATAATCAATTCGCCCGATTCGCTGATGCGTCCCACATGGTCGTTGGCACTTTTTTTGGCAACTTTAGCAAAGGCGCCATTGTCGGCAGTTGAGCCTTCTATTTTTCTTTTGTGGCACGCGGTGAATAGCGTGAGCGTGGCAAGTGCAAGTATTACTTTCTTCATAGTTAGCGTATGGAGTAGGGGGAAAGTAGAAATAATCCCATCCCCCCTTCTCTCATGTGAGTGTTTTTACATTTCAGCTTCTTTCAAGCGTTCGGCATTTTCGGCAACAATAAGGTGGTCGATGCAGTCTTGAATGTCGCCATCCATAAACGCCTGCAAGTTGTAAATGGTGTAGTTGATGCGATGGTCTGTGATGCGACCTTGTGGATAGTTGTAAGTACGAATTTTAGCCGAGCGGTCGCCAGTCGAAACCAAAGTTTTGCGGCGGTTTGCAATGTCGTCTACATACTTTTGGTGTTCTTTGTCGTAGATAAACGTGCGCAAACGAGCCAAGGCACGTTCCTTATTTTTAGGTTGGTCGCGTGTTTCGGTACATTCAATCAAAATTTCCTCCACCTCGCCCGTATTGGGATTCTTCCAATTATAGCGCAAGCGCACACCCGATTCTACCTTATTTACGTTCTGTCCACCAGCACCGCTCGAACGGAAGGTGTCCCACTTAATTTCGCCTTCGTTAATAACCACGTCAAAGGCTTCAGCCTCGGGCAAAACAGCCACGGTTGCTGCTGAGGTATGTACACGGCCTTGTGTTTCGGTAGCAGGCACACGTTGCACGCGATGCACACCACTCTCATACTTCATCGTGCCATATACATCGGTACCCGTGATAGAGCAAACAATTTCCTTGAAGCCACCTGCAGCACCTTCGCTTGCACTCGACACTTCAAGTTTCCAACCCTTGCGCTCGCAATACTTTGAGTACATACGGAAAAGGTCGCCAGCAAAGAGGGCAGCCTCATCACCACCCGTACCACCACGAATTTCGAGAATGGCATTTTTGCTATCCTCAGGGTCTTTAGGCACAAGCATCAACTTGATGCTTTCTTCGAGTTCGGGGATGCGTTTTTCGCAAGCAGCCACCTCCTCGCGTGCCATCTCCTTCATGTCGGGGTCTGACTCGTGTAGCAACATATCCTTGCTCTCCTCCAAGTTCGACAAGAGGTTGGCATACTCCTTACGCGCAGCCATCAAATCCTCTAATTCCTTATATTCTTTTGTTAAACGCACGTAGCGCTGTTGGTCGGCAATGACGTTAGGGTCAGTAATCAAGGTGCTTACTTCCTCAAAACGAGCTACCAGTCCGTTCAACTTTTCGAGTAATGTATTCATTCTTTTTATTTTCTAAATTTCTTACTGTTGCGTATCAACCAATTTGTGACGCGCCAGTTGGTAAGTTCCTCCCCAAAAATTGCAAACCACCCCAATGTTGCAAGTCCCATTGTGATTTTCCGTAGCAGCGTTACGTTCTGCATACTAAAATAGCAATCGTAACAACGCACGCTTATTCTAATTAGTGCAGCAATGCATAGCAATGTCACAATGATGTGCAATATTTTTTGTTTCATTTTTTTGGGTGGGCATTTTTAAAGCAATGTTGGGAGACAAAGCTGATAGAGGCTTTGCTTCCCAACACTTTTATGACTTTTAATAGCAGTCAGAATATGACCTTTTTAATAATTAAATTCGCCAAATTCGCTCTTGATGGTAAGTGAGCGCTTACCCTCTTCGATGCGACCCACAACTTGTGCGTCGATGTTAAAGCTCTTGCTGATGGCAATAACCTTCTCGGCATTTTCAGGACTTACGTATACTTCCAAACGGTGTCCCATATTAAATACCTTGTACATTTCAGCCCAATCCGTACCACTCTGTTCAGCGATAGCCTTAAAGAGGGGAGGTACGGGGAACATATTGTCCTTAATAACGCGACAGTTTTCGCCCACAAAGTGGAGGACCTTGGTTTGTGCGCCACCTGTGCAGTGTACCATACCATGAATTTCGGGACGGAGTTCATCGAGCAATTTCTTCACTACAGGAGCGTAAGTACGGGTGGGAGAGAGTACCAATTTGCCCGCATTGATGGGTGAACCTTCTACGCTATCAGTAAGTTTGTAACCACCGCTATAAACCAATTCGTCGGGTACAGCGTGGTCGTAGCTTTCAGGATATTTTTCAGCCAAATATTTGGCAAATACATCGTGGCGGGCAGATGTCAAACCATTTGAACCCATACCCCCATTATACTCTTTTTCGTAGGTAGCTTGTCCGCATGATGAAAGACCCACAATTACATCGCCCGGACGGATGTTTGCGTTGTCAATTACGTCGCTGCGCTTCATACGGCAAGTTACGGTAGAGTCAACGATGATAGTGCGTACCAAATCGCCCACATCAGCGGTTTCACCACCAGTAGCGTAGATGCCTACGCCCATGTCGCGCATTTGCTGCAAGAGTTCGTCTGTACCATTAATGATGGCAGAGATAACTTCGCCAGGAATGAGCATTTTGTTTCGTCCGATGGTAGAGCTAACCAAGATATTATCTACAGCACCCACGCAAAGCAAGTCGTCGGTGTTCATAATAAGTGCATCTTGTGCAATGCCTTTCCATACAGAAACATCACCTGTTTCTTTCCAATACATATATGCCAAGCTCGACTTAGTGCCAGCACCGTCGGCATGCATAATGTTGCAGTATTCGGGATCACCGCCTAAAATGTCGGGGATGATTTTGCAGAAAGCCTGCGGAAAGAGACCTTTATCAATGTTCTTAATGGCGTTGTGCACGTCCTCTTTCATGGCGGATACACCGCGCATCATGTAACGTTGTTTACTATCCATGGGATGAATGAAGAGTTGTATTTAGTTTTTTTGTTTTCGTAATTTAGTGAACTAAAATGGAGTAGGAGAGGTCATCTATTTCGGTTAAAGTAAAGGATTAGATAACGAAGCTAAAACCTCGTTCAGTCAATCTTATACCACTTTTTAAGTCAATGCCCTAATAGCCTATTTACTTATTCCCTTAAAACTCCACCTTCGGTGCGGTTTTAGCACCTTCTTCAGCTTCGAACTGTGTTTTCTTTTCAAAACCAAAGATGTTGGCAACGATGTTAGCCGGGAAGCGTCTTGCACTCACGTTATAAGTTTGTACGCTTTGGTTATAGAGTTGTCGGCTCTCGTTAATACGGTTTTCAGTACCCTCGAGTTGTGCTTGCAGCTCCGAGAAATTCTCGTTAGCTTTGAGGTCGGGGTAGTTTTCTTTCACAGCCATCAGTCTGCCCAATGCCTGTGAGAGTTCGCCCTGTGCAGCTTGAAATTCCTTCAACTTTTCAGGAGAGAGATTGTTTGCATCCACAGAGATTTGCGTAGCTTTAGCTCTTGCAGCAATCACGCCTTCAAGAGTTTCGCTCTCGTGTTTGGCATATCCTTTTACCACATTCACAAGGTTAGGGATAAGGTCAGCACGACGTTGGTATTGAGATTGCACGTTGCCCCAAGCAGTAGCAACAGCCTCGTCTTTTGCAATAAGTCCGTTGTAAGTAGTCAGCGTGCCACCCACAAGAATGAGTACGAGCACACCAATAATGAGCAATGTTTTAGATCCTTTTTTCATACTGATAAAGTGTTAGGTTGTTATTGCTTTGTTTTCAAATTAAAAGAAAATTCTAAAATCTTCCGCCGCTTCCGCCTCCACCAAAGGAACCTCCGCCAAACGAACCACCAATGCTTCCACCGCCCGAAGCGCCACGTCCACCGCCAAAACCACCGAGGATAATAGGACCTGAACCGAGACCGCTTCCTGAGTTTCCTTTGGGAATATCCATCCATTCGTTAATGGTATTGCCACATTTGGGGCACACCCACACACGGAGAATCATTTTTTTGTTTGTTTGTGGATGACGGCGTCTTTCTTCTTTCATGCGTTTCATCTGCGCATGACAGTTAGGACATTTTTTTCGGGGCGATCCATAATAAGCAGCAAGGGCAAAAAAAGCTAATAATCCGAATATTACCAATCCTGCAAGCCATCCATCGTTTTCGTCAGAATCGTTCGTACTATCTGCTTTAATAGATTCGTCGCCTCTAATGTATTTATCGATGCTTTCAACGGTTTTTACGATAGCCGCATCCCAATCACCTTTTTTTAGTTCGGGAATCATCACACGGTTTTGAATGCGTCGGCAAATGCCGTCAGGCAAAGTACCTTCAAGTCCGTTACCCGTAAGAATTTGGTAGCTACGGTCTTCTGTTGCCAAAATAATGATGAGTCCTGTGCGTTGTTTGTTTCCGATGCCGTATTTACGCGAAAGGTCCATGCCAAATTGGTATGGGTCGTCACCTTCCAATTGTTTCACTACCACCACAACGGTTTGCACGCCCTTGTCTTTTTCCAAGGCTTTAAGCATGAGATTGGTTTGTTGGGTAGCGTCCGCAGAAAGCACCCCGTCAGGATTGCATACATATTGCGAAGCATCCTGAAGGTAAACCATAGGCAATGTCTCGGGGTTCCATTTGGTGGCAAAAGCCACAATGGAACACATTGCTAAAAGTAGGAAAGTGATAGTTTTGCGCATAATATCCGCTTTTATAGTGCAAAGATAGTGCAAGGCGAGCGAAGTACAAAATGAAAGTCCTAAAACTTTCATTTTTACTTCCGAACCGCAGCCTATCTTGGCGAAGCAGAGTAGTGCAAGGCGAGCGAAGTACAAAATGAAAGTCCCAAAACTTTCATTTTTACTTCCGAGCCACAACCTATCTTGGCGAAGTAGTGTAATACAAGGTAAGTTTAATCGGTTCTTTGTCGACGATAGATGACATGTATAAATGAATTACCCCGTTAGATAGCGTGTTTGCCCACGTTTTTCTTTCTACTTTTAGTTGACATAATTTTAAATTTGCAAGCACACTTCAAATCCATTTTTTGGGGGCAATATAGATTCCGAAGACATTCCGATATCATCCCGAAGGCATCCCGATACCTCATTACAGCTAAAAAAATGAGAAAAAAATTGACACATTAATGGTATTTTTTACACGCAAAATTGTATAACGATTTTATACTACCAGAGGTTTAGAATGCACAAAAAACAAAACGCATATAAGGCACACTCAATGTCTCGCCCGAAAGCGAGGGTATGAGTGCGTTTTTACTTACGCATTAAAAAACTCTAAAAATGTGACAGGAATATATTTAGGCAATGATGTAACTGTTTAATTATCAATGAGGTAAGGGATAGATATATTATTTCAGATAAAGATACACATCAGCAAATTACACAAAATGTATTATATCGAACAAAAATTACACAAAAAACAATTATATATGAACATTTATAATAACTTTGCACCAAAACCAACAATATAATGTTTATGAGAACAAAAATAGACGTAAGACGTGCCATTAAAGAACGATTTGGCACAGTGAGTGCTTTTGCCGCACATGCAGGAATGCACACGCAAAATGTACTTCAAAACTTAATCAACGGCAATCCATCCATTAAAAAGTTGGAGGAATTGTGCGAGAAAATGGGGTGTGATGTAACAGATTTGTTCTATCCTATTGACGAAACGGGTGATGAAAACAATGCAAACGAAGCCGAAGTGGTGGCAGATAATAAACAAACGAATAGCCAGACGCAGAGTGAAGGTGTGCTCGGAACGGCTTCGATGCCGCTGATGCAGCCTAACCCCGTGTTTTGTCCACATTGCGGAAAGCAAGTGCGCGTAGGGGTGGTGCTGCTGCCAGAGATTTAGGAATAGGCTGCACCTCGACAATAAAAATGAAAGTCTTTTGGTCTTTCATTTTGTATTGTGCTCGGTTTGCACTATCTTTTCTTCGTCAAGATAGGCTGCGGCTCGGCATAGCAAAGCAAAAAAATGCTTTTTTACTTTGCTATGCGCTCGCCTTGCACTACACTGCTAACGCGAAAATAAGCGGCACCTCGACAATAAAAATGAAAGTCTTTTGGCCTTTCATTTTGTATTGTGCTCGGTTTGCACTATCTTTGCAGAAAATTTGTGTGCTATGCTGTATTTAGCGCATAAAATAACCCCAAAATGGTAACCAAATGGAACCTTTGAAACATGAGTGTGGCGTAGCAATGGTAAGATTGCTGAAGCCGCTCAGCTATTATGAGAAGAAATACGGCACGTGGATGTATGGCTTGAATAAGCTGTATTTGCTGATGGAAAAGCAGCATAACCGCGGGCAGGAAGGAGCCGGCTTGGCTTGCGTAAAGATGCAAGCGGCTCCGGGTGAGGAGTTTATGTTCCGTGAGCGCGGCCTTGGCGGTGGCGCTATTCAAGACATTTTTGGTAACGTACATAAGGAATTAGCTAATTTTACTAGTGAACAATTACATGATGCGGACTTTTCAGCCCGTTGTGTGCCGTTCGCTGGCGAAATCTATATGGGCCACCTCCGGTATTCAACTACTGGCAAGAGTGGCCTTTCGTATGTCCATCCGTTTCTGAGACGTAGCAACTGGCGTGCTAAAAACCTTTGTATCTGCGCAAACTTTAACATGACGAATGTGATGGAGATCTTTAACGAGATTGCCGTGAAAGGTCAACATCCACGCATGGTGTCGGATACTTACATCTTGCTCGAACAGTTGGGACACCGACTCGACCGCGAAAGCGAACGATGCTTTGAAGAGGCTAAGGCGCTCGGATTAGAAAACACGGACATCACACACTACATTGAAGACCATATTAACCTTTGCAACGTGTTGCAACAATCGGCACCCGTTTGGGATGGTGGATATGTGCTATGTGGTGTGACAGGGTCGGGAGAGATGTTTTCTATGCGCGACCCTTGGGGCATTCGTCCTGCCTTCTATTATAAAAACGACGAGGTGCTTGTGGTGGCGTCTGAACGTCCTGTTATTCAAACTGCGCTTGATGTAGAAGTTGACGATGTGCACGAATTGTTGCCTGGACAAGGCATCTTTATGAGCAAAGACGGAGAGATGCGCACTGAACAGGTGCTCGAAGCTAAAAAATATGCCGCCTGCTCGTTCGAGCGTGTGTATTTTAGCCGTGGTTCTGACAAAGATATTTATCGTGAGCGCAAAGAATTGGGCCGCACTTTGGTTGAACCGATTTTGAAGGCGGTTAACAACGAACTTGACAACACGGTGTTGGGCTACATCCCCAATACAGCCGAGGCTGCATACTACGGCATGTTGCAAGGCTTCAACGAATATCTCAACCAACAAAAGGTGGAGGAGATTGAAAAGTTGAACGGACAAATGACACACGAAAAATTAGAAGAAATTTTGTCACGCCGCATTCGCTCTGAAAAATTGGCGTGGAAAGATATTAAGATGCGCACCTTTATTGCCGAGGGTAACTCGCGCAATGATTTGGCTGCTCACGTTTACGACATTACTTATGGTTCGGTGCGTCCTGGCGTAGATAACCTTGTGGTGATAGACGATAGCATTGTGCGCGGAACCACCTTGCGCGAGAGCATTATTCGCATTATGGACCGCTTGCACCCACGACGCATTGTGGTGGTAAGTTCTTCGCCACAAGTAAGATACCCCGACTATTATGGCATTGATATGGCTAAAATGGAAGAGTTTATTGCCTTCCGCGCAGCCATTGCCTTGCATAAAGAACGTGGCACAGAAAGCATCTTAGAAGATGTGTACAAGCTTTGTAAAGCACAAGAAAATCTGCCTAAAGAAGAGGTGGTGAACTATGTGCGACAGATTTACAAACCTTTCACAGCCGAAGAAATCTCTGACAAGATGGCTGAGATGTTGCGCCCCGAAGGTGTGACAACCGAAATACACATTGTGTATCAGAGCTTGGATGGCTTGCACAAAGCATGTCCGCATTCACCAGGCGATTGGTACTTCTCTGGCCATTATCCCACGCCGGGTGGAAATAAACGTGTGACCGAAGCGTTTATAAATTACTACGAAAGCAATTTTTTGAAATAAATTCGTGTAACCATAGGTCATAACAACTCCTATGGGCACATGAAAATTTAGATAATCTATACTCATCAACTCAATAATATGCGTAACGTAACACTTGTTCTTGACGACGGAACCAAATTCCATGGTAAGTCGTTTGGTTATGAAGCTCCTGTGGCGGGCGAAGTTGTTTTCAATACTGCCATGATGGGCTATCCCGAGAGTTTGACTGACCCTTCTTATGCAGGTCAGCTTATGACTCTCACTTACCCGCTTGTAGGTAACTATGGTGTGCCTCCCTTCACCGTAGGCGAGGATGGCTTGGCTACTTATATGGAGAGCGATAAAATTTATGCTTCTGCTATCATTGTGAGCGACTACAGCGAACAATACAGTCATTGGAATGCTGTGGAAAGTTTGGGCGATTGGCTCAAGCGCGAAAAGGTGCCTGGCATTACGGGCATCGACACACGCGAACTCACTAAGGTGCTGCGCGAACATGGTGTGATGATGGGTAAGATTCTTTTTGACGATGAACCTAACAATGTGCCCACTGCTGAATACGAAGGCGTAAACTATGTGGCTAAGGTGTCGTGCAAGGAGATTATCCGTTATAACGAGGGCAAGGGCCTTAAAAAGGTGGTGCTCGTAGACTGCGGTGTAAAGAATAACATTATCCGATGCTTGATTAACCGTGGCGTTGAGGTGATTCGTGTGCCTTGGAACTACGACTTCAACGATATGGAGTTCGATGGTCTCTTCCTTGCCAATGGTCCTGGTGACCCTGACACTTGTGTGGAGGCTGTGAACAACATTAAAAAGTTCTTGGCTAACCCCAACGTGCGTCCTTGCATGGGCATCTGCATGGGTAACCAATTACTCTCTAAGGCAGCTGGTGCCACTATTTATAAACTGAAATATGGTCATCGTAGCCACAACCAACCTGTGCGTATGGTAGGCACTAACCGTTGCTTCGTTACCTCGCAAAACCACGGCTACGCAGTAGATAGTCGTACACTCTCGGCTGATTGGGAACCCTACTTCGTAAATATGAACGATGGTTCGAACGAAGGTGTGCGTCACAAAACAAATCCTTGGTTCTCGGCACAGTTCCACCCTGAAGCTTGCTCGGGTCCGGTAGACACGGAATTCCTGTTCGACGAATTTGTGAAATTGCTTAAGTAATCAAAGAGCCGAAAGGCATTCAATAAGACACTATCATGATGAATAACGATATTAAGAAAGTACTTCTCCTTGGTTCGGGCGCATTAAAAATTGGTGAAGCTGGCGAGTTCGACTACTCTGGCTCACAGGCTCTGAAAGCACTGAAGGAAGAAGGCATTGAAACTATATTGATCAACCCGAACATTGCTACAGTGCAAACTTCGGAGGGTGTGGCAGACCGCATCTACTTCTTGCCCGTAACGCCTTACTTCGTAGAACGCGTAATCGAAAAAGAGCGTCCCGATGGCATTATGTTGGCATTCGGTGGACAAACGGCTTTGAACTGCGGTGTGAAGCTCTTTGAAAATGGTGTGCTCGAAAAATATAACCTTCAGGTGCTCGGTACACCTGTTCAGGCTATCATGGACACTGAAGACCGTGAACTCTTCGTTGAAAAACTCAACGAAATCAACGTGAAGACCATTAAGAGCGAGGCTTGCGAAAATATTGAACAAGCTCGTAAGGCTGCGGCTAACTTAGGTTATCCCGTGATTCTTCGTGCAGCGTATGCATTGGGCGGTTTGGGCTCAGGTTTCTGCGACAACGAAGAAGAACTGAATAAGTTGGCTGAAAAGGCTTTCTCTTTCTCTCCGCAGGTGTTGGTAGAAAAGAGTTTGAAGGGTTGGAAAGAGGTTGAATACGAAGTTGTTCGCGACCGCTTTGACAACTGCATCACGGTTTGTAACATGGAGAACTTTGACCCACTGGGCATCCACACGGGCGAAAGTATTGTAATTGCTCCGTCACAAACGCTCTCGAACGCTGAATATCACAAACTCCGCGAACTCTCTATCCGCATTGTGCGCCACGTGGGCATTGTGGGTGAGTGTAATGTGCAGTATGCTTTCGACCCCAATAGCGAAGATTATCGCGTAATTGAGGTGAACGCACGTTTGTCTCGTTCTTCGGCTTTGGCTTCAAAGGCTACAGGTTATCCCTTGGCATTCGTAGCAGCTAAGTTGGGCTTGGGCTATGGTCTCTTCGATTTGAAGAACTCTGTAACCAAAACCACTTCGGCATTCTTTGAACCTGCACTCGACTATGTGGTTTGCAAAATTCCTCGTTGGGACTTGGGCAAATTCCACGGCGTAGATCGTGAATTGGGTTCTTCAATGAAGTCGGTAGGCGAGGTTATGGCTATCGGTCGCACATTCGAGGAGGTTATCCAAAAGGGTTTGCGTATGATTGGTCAAGGCATGCACGGTTTCGTTGACAATAAAGAAATCAAGATTGACGATGTAGATGCTGCTTTGAAGGAACCCACTGACAAGCGTATATTTGTGATTGAAAAGGCATTTAAGGCTGGCTATACCATCGACCAAATTCACGACCTGACAAAGATTGACCGTTGGTTCTTGCAGAAGCTTTATAAGATTCATAAAACAGACGAGGAGTTGCACGCTTGCACTTCAATCAATGTGCTTGATGCTGACTTGTTGCGCAAGGCCAAGGTTCAAGGTTTCACCGACTTCCAAATTGCACGTGCTGTTGGCATGGAGCAGGAGATGGATATTGAAAAGGCTATTCTTGCCGTACGTGCCCGTCGTAAGCAAGCTGGTATTTTGCCCGTAGTGAAGCAGATTGATACGTTGGCTGCCGAATATCCCGCACAGACTAACTATCTGTATCTTACATATAGCGGTGTTGCTCATGACATTAACTTTGAAAATGACAAGCGCTCGGTTGTAGTACTCGGTTCGGGTGCATACCGTATTGGTTCGTCAGTAGAGTTTGACTGGTGTGGTGTGCAAGCATTGAATACCATTCGCAAGGAAGGTTACCGTTCGATTATGATTAACTATAACCCCGAAACGGTATCGACTGACTATGATATGTGTGATCGTCTTTATTTTGACGAACTTACATTTGAGCGCGTAATGGATATTCTCGACCTTGAATGTCCTTATGGTGTTGTAGTAAGCACAGGTGGTCAGATTCCTAATAACTTGGCAATGCGCTTGGATGCTGAAAACATCCCCTTGCTCGGTACACAAGCTAAGTATATTGACAACGCTGAAGACCGCGAAAAGTTCTCGGCTATGCTTAACCGCATCAGCGTAGACCAACCTGAATGGAGTGCTTTGACTTCAATGGACGATATCCAACAGTTCATTAAGGAAGTTGGTTTCCCCGTATTGGTGCGTCCTTCTTACGTGCTCTCGGGTGCTGCCATGAATGTTTGCTCTAACCAAGAAGAGTTGGAACGCTTCTTGAAGTTGGCTGCTAACGTATCGAAGAAACACCCTGTTGTGGTAAGCCGCTTTATGCAGCACGCTAAGGAAGTAGAAATGGATGCTGTAGCCAAGGATGGTGAAATCATTGCTTACGCTATTTCTGAACACGTTGAGTTTGCTGGTGTACACTCGGGTGATGCTACAATTCAATTCCCGCCACAGAAGTTGTATGTAGAAACGGCTCGCCGCATTAAGAAGATTTCAAAGCAAATTGCTAAGGAACTCCACATCTCGGGCCCGTTCAACATTCAGTATTTGGCTAAGGAGAACGACATCAAGGTAATTGAATGTAACTTGCGTGCTTCGCGTTCATTCCCCTTCGTGAGCAAGGTGTTGAAGATTAACTTGATTGAGTTAGCTACTCGCATTATGCTTGGTTTGCCCGTTGAAAAGCCTGCTAAGAGCTTGTTCGACTTGGACTATGTGGGTGTGAAGGCTTCACAATTCTCATTCAACCGTTTACAAAAGGCAGACCCTGTGTTGGGCGTAGACATGGCTTCGACTGGCGAGGTTGGTTGCTTGGGTGAGGACTCTCGTTCTGCATTGCTTAAGTCAATGCTTTCAGTGGGTCAGCGCATCCCTGAAAAGAACATTCTCCTTTCAACAGGCGATGGTAAGCAAAAGGCTGAAATGTTGGTAACAAGCGTAATGCTTCGCAAGCATGGCTACAAACTTTTTGCTACACCGGGTACAAGTCGTTATCTTACCGAAAATGGTATTGAGAACACGATGGTGCATTGGCCCAGTGAAGAGGGTGTACAACCTCAGGCTATCGATATGTTGCGCAACAAAGAGATTGACTTGGTTGTAAACGTACCTAAGAATCTTTCAACCGGTGAATTATCAAATGGTTACAAGATTCGTCGTGCTGCAATCGACTTGAACATTCCTTTGATTACCAACGCACGTTTGGCATCAGCCTTTATCAATGCTTTCTGCACGCTGAAGTTAGACGACTTGGACATCAAGTGTTGGCAAGAATATTAATCAAGCGACAAGAATATTGTCTGAATTGATTTATGAAAAGATTTAAGTGTAAGGTTTTGTGTACAGATTTAAGGTGTGCTTAGAACTTTACACTTATTTCTTTTATCACAACGCTTTGCAGTTTTCGGCTTTATTACTAATTTTGTAATGCAATAAGCATAACTTTTAAAGCATAACGATTATGGAACAAGTACGTTGGGGCTTCATCGGTTGTGGTGAAGTGACAGAAAGAAAAAGTGGACCGGCATTTAACATGATTGAAGGTTCGACTGTAGTAGCCGTGATGAGCCGCCGTGCCGACAAAGCCAAGTCGTATGCTGAACGCCACGGTGTGAAACGTTGGTACACGGACCCACAGGAGCTTATTAACGACCCTGAGGTAAATGCTGTATACATTGCTACGCCGCCTTCAACACATGCTACTTTTGCTATCATGGCGATGAAAAGTGGTAAGGCTGTATATGTAGAGAAACCTATGGCGTCGAATTATGAGGACTGTTGTCGCATTAACCGTATTGCCGAAAAGACGGGTGTTCCTTGCTTCGTGGCATACTACCGTCGCTACTTGCCTTATTTTGTGAAGGTTAAAGAATTGGTCGAAGGAGGTGCTGTGGGCAAAGTGGTGAATGTGCAAATTCGCTTTGCAGTGCCACCACGTGATTTGGATTATAACAAAACAAACTTGCCATGGCGTGTTCAAGCTGACATTGCAGGTGGTGGTTATTTCTATGATTTAGCACCGCATCAAATTGACTTGTTGCAAGAAATGTTTGGTCCGATTCTTGAAGCTGAAGGCATGAAAGCGAATAGGGGAGGGCTCTATCCTACGGAAGACTCTGTTAGTGCATGCTTTAAGTTTGACAATGGCTTGCCTGGCTCTGGCTCATGGTGTTTTGTAGCACACGAGTCGGCTAAAGAAGATCGTATTGACGTTGTGGGCGATAAAGGGTCGCTGTCGTTCTCGGTATTTACTTATCAGCCTATTGTGCTGCAAAACGAACAAGGACGACAAGAATTTAAGGTCGAGAATCCGCCTTACGTACAGTTGCCTCTTATTGAATTGGTGGTGAAGCATTTGCAAAACAAAGCGATTTGTAAATGCGACTGTGTGAGTGCGACCCCTGTGAATTGGGTGGTAGACCGCATCCTTAACAAGCTATAAGGTTTGATCTTTTAGACAACCTCGTTCTTAGATCCTAAAAAATAAAGAATTATCGTTTCAGTTAAAAACATATTTACATTATCAGTGCTGGCTTTGGGAGTCAGCACTTTTGTGCATGCCCAAGATGTAGTTGTTGGCGATAGCCTTGCTATTGGTACGGATACATTGAAAAAAGTTGATAGAGAAAAATACCAACGTATTAAGCGCGTAACAAAGAAGGTAAAACACACAGGTAGTTTGCTCTATCGATTTGTAAAGAGTTTCGATGATTACGACACTACTTACATCTCGCCCAACTATTATAATTACACTGCCATGTTGCAAAACACAAACACGTTTCAGTTATACAGAATGCAGGGGCGCGATGAGCAAGGCAATGTACAAACGATTGTATCGAATCCTCAGCATCAAGTAAAGGTTGGTCCATACTTTGGTTGGCGTTGGATTTTCTTAGGTTATACGTTTGATGTGCTACGACCTAAATCTGCGGGTAAGGCTTCTTCGTTTAACTTAAGTCTTTACAGTTCGATGTTGGGTTGTGACTTTTTACACTTTCGCAACAATGGTAACTATTTGTTGCGCAGAGTAAATGGTTTTGAAGGGGTTGAACCAACCTCGGTGCGTGGAATTCCGTTTTCAGGATTATCTACCAAAACGACATCGTTTAGTGCTTATTACGTATTTAATCATCGACATTTCTCTTATCCTGCAGCTTTTAATCAAAGCACAGTACAACGAAAGAGTTGTGGGTCGCCCATGTTGGGATTAGGATTTAGCAAACAGCACAACCGATTTGATTATACCAAATTACCAGAGAATGTGCGTGGTCCCGAATCGGACGAGAAGATTATAGAAGAACTAAAGTTCTCTGAAATCAACTATAACTACTATTACGTAAGTGCAGGCTATGCTTATAACTGGGTATTTGCACGCAACTTCTTATTAGGCTTTTCAGCAATGCCCTCTGTGGGATATCGTAAGACTAAAGGCGAGAAGATAAAAGGTAACGAGGTGTTGCTTGATTTAAAAAACTTTAGTTTTGACTGTACTTCACGCTTAGGACTAGTTTGGAACAATACGCATTGGTTTGTAGGTTCTTCATTGATATGCAATATTTATATGTATAACAAGAATAAGCTATATCAAACAAACACCGTAACCTTTGCCAATATTTATGCAGGCTTCTTCTTTAACAGAAAGAAGATATATAAGAGGGTAAAGTGATAAATATCACAATGTAACAAAAAGCTTCGCATTCATAATTACAGAAATCCCCACATGCACAGTAGCATATGGGGATTTCTGTATTTTGTATTTTGCGTTATAGAGAAATGTTTTCTGTATTATCAGCTATTTTCATGATGACCTCCATAATAACCTGCTGCATAACCATAGCTATAGCCATATTTGTAGTTGCCATAGCGGTTGCGAATGTATGTAGTTCCATTAAGGACAATAGCCATGTGCTTGTAGTTTTCGTTCTTGTAAAGTTCTTCTACATCGCTAAGACTACGACGACCCATCACTCCAGCACGAACTACAAATAAAGTTATATCTGTGTATTCTTTAATGATGTTTGAGTCTGTCACGATATCGATGGGCGGACAATCGAGAATAATGTAATCGTAGCGTTCGCGCAATGCACTAAATAAGGCGTTCATTTTTTCTCTTTCAAGCAATAGCTCTGCAGGATTAGGAGGAATAACACCTACAGATATTAAATCGCATGTACCATCATTCGTCACATTAGGAGTTATGATATCTTCTAAGTTATCTGTCATGCCTGTGAGGTATGAGGTAATGCCATTTTCTGCATTCCCAAACATCTTACTGAGTGAAGCATGGCGCAAGTCGAGGTCGATAGCTATAACACGTGCGTTTTTAAGAGAGAGAACTTTTGACAAGTTTGCACTGATGAAACTCTTGCCTGATCCCGGATTGAAACTGGTAATCATAATTACTTTCTTGTCATTACCCTTGCTGCGCAAGAAGTAATCGAGTTTGGTTCGGAACACACGGAACGACTCATTGATAAGGTCATTACAATTTTCCTTAATATAAACAGCTCGTTGAGCGCCCTTAGTTTGAGGTTTATACCAATGCTGCTTCTTGGTGAGAATAGGAATTTCGCCAACAAGCGGTGTTTGCATATTTTCAAGGTCTACTCTGCCACGTACTGTATGGTTCATTGTCTCACGTAGGTAAAGTAAACCAATAGGGAAACAGAATCCAAATGCCAAAGCAACAAGCATAATGATGCTGCGTCGGGGCGATGAAGGAGAAGGACTACCCATAGGAGGCTGAATAAGACGCGTATTCCAAGCCGTATAGGTCTTAGAAAGTTCGTTTTCTTCGCGCTTCTGCAACAAATAGATATAGAGAGCTTCTTTTACCTTTTGTTGTCTGCCTACAGAAAGTAATTTTTTTACTTGCTGAGGAGCAGCAGCTAACTTCTGGTTGGTTTGAGAATTTGTAGCTTCCCAATTGTTTATTTGCGACTGCAACTGTGCTGTGAGATTATCGAGCGAGTGCATAATAGTTTGCTTTTGCAGTGCAATCTCTGTATTCATTTTTTGAACCAAGGGAGTACCTTCGCTACTATTGGTCAATAAATCGTTACGCGATGTAACGGTTTTATTGTAGTCGGCAATCATTTTTTCAATACCCGTACTACCAATGCCTGTATTAGTGGGGAGGTATTGTCCTTGCTTGGTTTTATCAGCTAAATATTCGCGGATGTAACGCGCTACACTTAGCTGATTTCTGAGCGTAAGAATTTGGTCGAAGTTTTTAGAACTTTGTGTCATGTACATGCTTGAAGCTGCATCTACATCGGGTAACATGGCTTCGCTTTTATAATCAGATATTTTCTGATCTACGTCACCTAATTCTTTTGTCAAAGCTTCTAATCGTTCGGTAATAAACTGAGAAGTGTTTTCAGCCACTATGTTGCGGTCTTTTACCCACTGCTCGTTATACACGTCAATGAGCTTATATATCATATCATCACCACGTTGCTTGCTTTCGTCTTTGACAGAAAGCGCAAGAATGGTAGATTCTTTGTCGCTGAGTGAAACTGACAGTTTGCTTGCAAATATGCGAGTTGCTAAACCAACCGGATATTTGCTCACAGTAATTTCTTTATCCTTTAAAGCCTCGTAGCCTTGATTCCAATATTCTGTAGCTTGAATTACAACAATACCAATCGGGGTACGAGCCAAAGAACCTATTTTAGCAGTTACACGCTTATCGATAGAACCATTAGAAGTTTCAAAGGCATAAAGTTCGGCAGACTTATCAGCCTTTAATCTCAATTTGAACTGATAAGCCATTTCGTCATTTGCTTGTGGAATAAGCAAGGTAATGGGTGATTGGTCGTAGAGTGGGGTAGTATGCAAACCTTGTTGGTAGTGCATTTGTACATCCAAATGCAAACGCTTTACCACTTCTTGCATCAGCACAGGGGCACTAATGGTTTGAATCTCATTGTTAATATTTGATCTGGAACCAATAATGCCAAAACTTTGAATGTCTTGCGAAATAGAAGTCACTGACGAACTACCATTTTTTCCGTCATCGCTCTTAATAAGCAGTAATGCCCCACGCGTATACGATGGTGTAGTGCGTAGAATGTACAAACTGGCTGCGCCTATTGCCAATATAACACACATAGCAATAAGTTTCCAATGTGACAAAATGATATGGAAGAAATCTTCAAAATTAAAGACTTCATCCACCTCTTGGTTCTGTGTAGTCATAGCTTGTTGTTCGTTTACCATTATATCTTATAAGTTGTTTGCTGTTTATACTTGTGACAAAAGTACATATATTTTTTTAAAATGAAAAAAAGTTTACTTAGAAAAACATTAAAATATTCCCAAGCTACTATTTTTTATTGCACAACTCCCAAAAGGCTACAGCTGATGCAGCTGCTACGTTGAGCGAATCTACACCATGTGCCATAGGAATTCGCACTGTATAATCTGCTTTGTCAATAGCCTGTTGAGGTAATCCATCTCCTTCTGTTCCCATAATAATAGCAAGTTTAGGTTCTTGTTTGAGTATAGGGTTATTCAATGATATAGAACGATCGGTCAATGCCATTGCCATAGTACGAAAACCTTGTGTATGGAGTGTTTGTACATCCTCGTCAATCCATGTCCAAGGTACTAGAAAAACAGACCCCATAGAAACTCTCACAGCGCGTCGATTAAGGGGGTCGCATGAGTCACGTGTGAGTAACACGGCATCAACACCTAAAGCTGCAGCAGAACGAAAGATAGCGCCAATGTTTGTAGTGTCGACCACACCATGAATCACTACCACACGCTTGGCTGCACAAACTATTTCATCGACACTACGAGGTTGTGGTCTTTGCATCGCACAAAGTACGCCTCGCGTAAGTTTGTAGCCAGTGATTTCGGCAAGTACTTCTCTGCTACCTGTATAAATAGGGGTGTGCTGAGGGATACGAGCCACAATGTCGGCTGCATCGCCTGTGATATGCTTTGGCTCCATTAGTAGTGCTACAGGCTCATAGCCTGCATCTAAAGCAACTCTAATTACTTTGGGGCTTTCAACGATAAATACGCCCTTTTCTGGTTCAAGTTTGTTACGAAGTTGTGCTTCGGTAAGCGAACAAAACATCTCAACTCCAGAAGTATTTACACTGTCTATTTCGATGATATTCATGGGGTGTAGGAAAAAATAGGGTAAAATAAAAGAGGCTGAAATGCAATGCAGATTCAGCCTCTTTAAGTACACTCTCAGGGGTTCGAACCCTGGACCCACTGATTAAGAGTCAGTTGCTCTACCAACTGAGCTAAGAGTGCATTGGTATGTTTTGTTGTTTTGGTACACTCTCAGGGGTTCGAACCCTGGACCCACTGATTAAGAGTCAGTTGCTCTACCAACTGAGCTAAGAGTGCATTGGTATGTTTTGTTGTTTTGGTACACTCTCAGGGGTTCGAACCCTGGACCCACTGATTAAGAGTCAGTTGCTCTA
>ERZ1026884.197-NODE-197-length-43502-cov-6.145856_pt1 | contig 43502 bp, 57 predicted proteins | sample MGYA00380172_ERZ1026884 | MGnify/ENA primary metagenome ERZ1026884 (study PRJEB33269, sample SAMEA4719808) | human gut metagenome | biome: human-associated habitat; feature: organic feature; material: feces | place: Cameroon | collected 2013-10 ... | reverse complement strand
GTTTGGGGTTTAGAGAATCGGGGCGGGAGTTGGTAAAATGGATGGAAAAGGAGGGAGGGGGCGTGGACTGGAATAAAACCCGGAAGGACTATATTGCCGGGAAAGGCTCCTACCGGGAATTGGCGAAGAAATACGGGGTCCCGTTACGCACGCTGGCAGATAGGGCCAAGGCCGGGAATTGGGTAGCGCTGCGGGAACAGACCCGTGACAAAACCGTTACAAAAACTGTTGAGACTGTGGCAGAGGCCAACGGGGACGTTGGGGTGCAGCTACAAGGGGCCGCCGTGGCGCTGATTGGCAAGGCCATGGAGGGAATCCAGGCCATTGACGCGGAGAATGCCAAGGCCCTGAAGGCTTACTCCGGGGTGCTGCGGGACCTGAAAGACGTGCTGGATATGCGGTCCAAACTGGACCTGGAGGAGCAGGCGGCGCGGATTGAGAAGCTGCGGCGTGAGGCCCAGAGAGAGCAGGAAGACCAGACAAGAGAGGTAAGCGTGACATTTGGAGGGGCGGAAGAATGGGCAGAGTAGTGCTTGACATGGGGCCGTTGGGGCCAAATCCCAAGCAGGAGATGGCCTTCCGGGAGACACACAGGTATGTGGGCTACGGCGGGGCACGGGGCGGTGGGAAGAGCTGGTTCGTGCGGTGGAAGGCGGTGCTGCTGTGTCTGCGGTACGCTGGCATTAAGGTGCTGATCACCCGGCGGACCTACAAGGAGCTGGACAACAACCACATACAGCCGCTGCTAAAGCTGCTGGATGATGTGGCTAAGTACAACCGCAGTGACAAGCGGTTTACGTTTCCAAACGGGAGCACCATTTCCTTCGGGTACTGCGCCACGGATGCAGACCTGGGGCAATACCAGGGCGCGGAATACGACGTGTGGTTTGCCGACGAGGCAGGGCAGTTCCAGGAAGGGTGGCTGACAAACATTGACGCCTGTGTCCGTGGGGCCAACGCCTTCCCCAAGCGTACCTACTATACACTGAACCCAGGCGGGCCGAGCCACGCCTATTTCAAACGTTTGTTTATAGATGGGCGGTTTACGGCGGACGAGCATCCGGAGGACTACGCCTTTATCCAGGCGCTGGTGACGGACAATCAGGCGCTGATGGACAAGCAGCCGGAATACAAACGGTCCCTGGAAAAGCTGCCGCCAAAGCTGCGGGAGGCGTGGCTGAATGGCTCCTGGGACATCTACGAGGGGCAATTCTTCGAGGAGTTCCGGGACGATCCGAAGCATTACAAGGACAGGGCATACACCCACGTCATTGATCCCTTTGAAGTGCCGGAGGGGTGGAAAATCTACCGGAGCTTCGACTGGGGCTACAACAAGCCCTTCAGCTGCGGCTGGTGGGCGGTGGACTATGACGGGATACTGTATAGGATTTTGGAGCTGTACGGCTGCACGGACACGCCCAACGAGGGCTTTAAGTGGCCGCCGGAGCAGGTATTTGCGGAGATCCACCGGATAGAGGTGGAGCACAGGTGGCTGAGCGGGAAGCGGATTATTGGCATTGCTGACCCGGCGATCTGGGACGCGGAGCGGGGCGAAAGCATTGCGGATGTGGCGGCGAAACACCGGGTTTACTTCACGCCGGGGGATAACAAGCGGATTCCCGGCTGGATGCAGGTACATTACCGGCTGCATTTTGACGATAACGGGTTCCCGCAGATGTACATTTTTAAGAACTGCGGCGCCTTTATAAGGACGGTGCCCATGCTGATGTATGACGACCACCGTGTGGAGGACCTGGACACCAGCATGGAGGACCATGTGGCGGATGAGGTGCGGTATATGTGCATGGCGCGGCCCATTAAGCCCATTGTGCCGGAGGTGGACGACGGGTACACCCATTCGGCGGTGTATCAGGCGCTGGATGTGCCCAGGGGAGACCTGTACAGGCCCAGCAGGGCTGCACGGATGGAAATTGTAAGGACAGGAGGCCAGGAAGATGGCGAGACGTAGGAACGAGGAGCAGGCGGCAATGCCGGACGGGCAGACCATGGAGCAGCCGGAGAGCCGTGGCGGGCAGTTCGCCACGGCGCAGCAGGGGGCACAGACCGCCATGCTGGAGGCCATGGGCAATCAGATGGCGGGGGCGGCTACGGCGCAGACCCGGCGTGTGGAGGCCGTGGGGGTGGAGCAGATAAGGGAAGCCCTGCTGCAGCTGAACCGGTACAAGCAGGGGAAGGCCATGCTGGACCAGCGGATCGTGGACAACGAAAAGTGGTACCGGCTGCGGCACTGGGAGACCCTGCGGCGGGCCGGGGGAGACGTGGAGCCGGTTTCCGGGTGGCTGTTCAACGCGTTGGCCAATAAACACGCGGACAGCATGGACAACTATCCCACCTGCACGGTGCAGGGCCGGGAGCAGACCGACGAGGAGGAGGCCAAGCGGCTGAGCAGCATCCTTCCCGTGGTCATGGATCAGTGCGAGTTTGAGGCGGTATACGATGCCGAGCAGGACTACAAATTAAAGTATGGGGCCGGGTGCTACGGGGTGTTCTGGGATTCCGGGAAGCTCAACGGGCTGGGGGACATCAGCATAAGGAGTATTGACATTCTGAACCTCTTTTGGGAGCCCGGGGTGACGGACATACAGGACAGCCGGAACCTCTTTTACGTGACCATGGTGGACAACGACGCCCTGAAGGAGCAGTACCCTGAGTTGGGGGACAAGGTGGGGGACAAAAGCTTCACGGTGGCGGAGTACAGCTACGAGGACAATGTGGACACCAGGGACAAGACGACGGTCATTGACTGGTACTACAAGCGGCTGCGCAACGGCAAGACCGTGCTGCACTACTGCAAGTTCACGGGGGACACGGTGCTGTTCGCCTCGGAAAATGAGCAAGAGTACGCGGAGCGGGGATGGTACGACCATGGTCTGTACCCCTTCCACGTTGACCCGCTGTTCCGGGTGGCGGGGAGCCCCTGCGGGTTTGGCTACATTGACGTAGCCAAGAGCGCCCAGGAGTATATAGACCGGGGGAACCAGGCCGTATTGCAGAACATGCTGGCCAACGCCCGGCCCAGGCACTTCATCCGGAACGACGGCAGCGTGAATGAAAGCGAGTACGCGGACATGCGCAACGACTTTATCCACGTGGACGGGAATCTGGGGGAGGACAGCATCAAGCCGGTGAACGGCAAGGCGCTGAACGGCATCTATGTGACCGTGCTGAACAACAAGGTGGACGAGCTGAAGGAGGTAACAGGAAACCGGGATATCTCCACGGGAGGCACTTCCTCCGGCGTTACGGCGGCTTCCGCCATTGCGGCCATGCAGGAGGCGGGGAGCAAGCTGAGCCGGGACAGCAACAAGTCCAGCCACAGGGTATTCCGGAAGGTGTGCCTGATGGTCATTGAGCTGATAAGGCAATTCTACGACCTGCCGCGGCAGTTCCGCATTACAGGCCCCCAGGGAGAGGCGGAATATGTGGCCTACAGCAACGCGGGGCTGCAGCCCCAGCAGCAGGGTGCGGCCTTCGGCGTGGACATGGGGTACCGGCTGCCGGTGTTTGACATCAGTGTGTCCAGCGAGAAGGCGAGCCCCTACTCCCGGCTGAGCCAGAACGAGATGGCCATGAGCTTCTATAACGCGGGCTTCTTCAATCCGCAGTTGGCGGACCAGGCGCTGGCCTGTCTGGACATGATGGACTTTGACCGGAAGGCACAGGTGGTGCAGCGGATACAGCAGAACCAGATGATGTACCAGATGCAGCAGGCGGCCATGATGGCGGCTATGGAGCCGGTGACAGATACGGCGGAAGCACCTGCGGCCAAGGACAGCGGAAGCTCCGGCGGCGAAAGCAGCATAACGAAGAATGCGCGGGAGCGGGTAGCCAATGCTACGGCCCCAGCATAAGGGGAAACTTATGATTCAGGTGACGATCGGAGACCGGGACGGGACGCTGTGGCTGAGCATGGAGGGGCATGCGGGTATGGCGCCCAAGGGACAGGATATTGTCTGCGCGGCGGCAACCATGCTGATGTACACGATCGCCCAGGCGGCCCTGGATATGGGCAGCCGGGGAGAGCTGCAGCGGCCGCCATCCGTCAAACTGGATGAAGGAACCGCCTGCGTGGCCTTCCGGCCAGAGGAAGGGGCCATTGAGAAGGGGCGGCTGGTGCTGGACGTGATCCGGCGGGGGCTGGAGGTGCTGGGGAAGCGATACCCCGAAAATGTGGCCATTTACGTTATCGGAAACGGCGAAAGCCGAGGATATACCGAGGAGTCGCGGGCCGAACCCGCAGATATGGAGCCGCGGGCCTAACCCGCAGAGGAGGAAAACCATGAACGCATTGGAAGAAATCATCCGGCTTAAAGGCTTGCAGCTGTTCGCGGAGGGCGGAGCGGCCGGAACGGGCGAGGGAGGCTCCGACGCCGGGAGCCAGACGGGAGCACAGGCAGCAGCCGCAGAGGCTCCAACCGCGGAACCGACTTTCGACGAGCTGATCAAGGGCAAGTACAAGGCGGACTACGACGCACGGGTACAGAAGACCATTCAGGCACGGATGCGTGGGGCCAAGGCCAACGAGGAGCGGCTTGCAAAGGCAGAGCCGCTGCTGCAGATGCTGGGGCAGAAGTACAAGGTAGATTCCGGGGACCTGGATGCCCTGATGAACGCCCTGGACAACGACGAGCAGATGTGGCAGGCAGAGGCCGCCGAGAAGGGTATGAGCGCCGAGAGCCTGAAAGCTTTGCGGACCGCAGAGCGGGAAAATGCCATGCTCAAACAGCAGCAGGCGCTGAGCCAGCGGGAGGCCACGGCACGGGAGACCTACAGCAAGTGGTTGACCCAGGCAGAGCAGGCAAAGGCAAAGTTCCCGGGGCTGGACCTGGAGAGCTGCCTGGAGGATGCGCAGTTTGTATCCATGCTGCAAAGCGGCGTTGACGTGGAGAGCGCCTATTGGGCCAGATTCCACGATGACATTATGCAGGCCGGCATGGAGAAGGCTACCGCAGAGGCCCAGAAGAAGCTATCCGCCAGCGTGGCAGCCGGAAGCAGGCGGCCCGCCGAAAGCGGCGTGGGGAACAATCCCACGGTGAACCAGAAAGTAGACGTAAGCAACATGAGCCGAAGTGAATTCACCGCATATATGGACCGCATTATGCGCGGAGAGCGTATTTCCTTCGGCTAAATCGAAAGGAGATACTATGGAAATCATCAAAAACACCATTCTCATGAGGGATGCGCAGCTGTTTGCGGGCGCCCTGAACACCAACGTGACCACCGATTCCGGCCTGTCCGCCGAGAACAAGACCTTTTACGACCGGACGCTGCTGGAAAGCGCCAAGCCCAACCTGATTCATGCCCAGTTCGGCCAGAAGCGGCCTATTCCAAAGAACGGCGGCAAGAAGATCGAGTTCCGGCGGTACGGCGCGCTGCCCAAGGCCCTGACTCCCCTGACCGAAGGCGTGACCCCTGACGGTCGGAAGCTGACGGTGACGGCCGTTGAGGCAGAGGTGCACCAGTACGGCGACTATGTGGCGCTGTCTGATGTGCTGGACCTGACGGCCATTGACAACAATGTGCTGGAGGCCACCAAGGCCATCGGCAACCAGGCGGGGCTGACGCTGGACACCATTACCCGGAATGTTTTGCAGGCGGGCACCAACGTCATGTACTGCCCCAAGATCGGGACCGGCGGCGCAACGACCGCTGTCACCTCCCGGGCAGACCTGGACGCTACCTGCAAGCTGACTGTGGATGTGGTGAAAAAGGCTGTGGCAACCCTGAAGGCCAACAACGTGCCCAAGACGGGCGGCAGCTATGTGGCCATCATCCACCCCTATGCGGCCTACGATCTGATGTCTGACCCCGCCTGGGAGGAGATGCACAAGTACACCACCGCCGACAATATGTACGAGGGTGAGATCGGCAGAATTGCCGGAGTGCGATTTGTGGAGACCTCTGAAGCACTGATTGTCAAGGAAACCTCCAAGCCCGCCGTATTCTGCACCCTGATTCTGGGCGAGAACGCCTACGGCATTACCGAGGTCACGGGCGGCGGCCTGAAGACCATTATCAAGCAGCTGGGTTCGGCCGGTACGGCAGACCCGCTGGACCAGCGGAGCACCGTGGGCTGGAAAGCTATGCAGACTGCGGAGATCCTGCAGGAGAACTACATGATCCGTGTGGAGAGCTGCGGCGAATTCTCCGGCACGGCAAAGGCAAACTGATTTGACATACGGGGCGGGAAACCGCCCCTGACTATGAAAGGAGCATAAATATGGCGAGCAAAAAAGAGACCGTGGAGAACACCGCAGCAGAGACCGTGGAGAAGCCCAAGGAAGAATATGTGCGCATCCGGCTGCCGCTGACCAGAGACCAGAAGGAGGACGTGTACGTGGGGCTGAACGGTGTGGGATACCTGATCAAGAGGGGCCAGGAGGTGGACGTGCCCGCTGGCGTGGCGGAGATTTTGCAGCGCAGCGAGGAGATGCTGGCGCAGGCGCTGGAATATGAGGCGGGTATTTCCAAGGCGGCATATCCGGGCGAGGTGTAAACCATGAAGGTCCGGGAGGCGATTGCTTCCGTGGACAGCCGGAAGCCGAATGCATTTGATGTTTCCGAGAAGCTGGCGTGGCTGAACGCCCTGGACGGGAAAATCAAGGCAGAAGTCATTGACACCCACGAGAACCCCGGGAACATTCTGTTCATCCCGTATGACATTGACGACGAGGACGTGGAGCTGATGGTCCCGCCCCCCTGGGACAGGATGTATATCAGCTGGCTGGAAAGCCAGATCGACTACGCAAATGCCGAGTTCGGACGGTACAACAACAGCGCGGCTATGTTTCAGGCGGAGTATGACGGCTTTGTCAACTGGTACAACCGGACGCACATGCCCAAGGGAACGAGAATCCGGTACTTTTAGGAGGAGCCTATGCAGTTGCCAAACATGAATGAAATCAGCCGCAGCGAGGAGCTGACACAGAGCTTTCCGGGGCTGGACCGGAACCTGAGAGGGGCAGACGGCTCCATGTCCGATATGAAGAATCTGACCTCTGACCACTATCCGCTGCTGGCGGCCCGGGAGAAGCGGACCATGCTAGACGTACTGGTGAAGCCCAACGGGCTTCTGGCAAAGGACAAGCTGGTGTGGGTGGACAACCGGAACCTGTACTACGGGGGCGAGGACCTGACGGACCATCTGATCGACGCGGGGGTACACCTGACGGACAGCGAAAAGCAGCTTGTTTCCATGGGGGCCTACGTCATCATATTGCCGGACAAAGTCTACATCAATACCCAGGACTATGACGACTGCGGGAAGATAGAGGCAGACTGGACGAATGGAAGTCAGGCGACAGTATCGCTGTGCATGGAGGACGGGGCGGCCTACGACTACACAGCGGGGAAAGAAGCACCGGCAAGCCCCAAAAACGGACAGTTCTGGCTGGACACCTCCGGGGAGACCGACGCCATGAAGGTATGGAACGAGAGCACCGGCGGCTGGGTGAGCGTGGAGACGGTATACTGCAAGATTTCATGCACGGGAATTGGGGCACAGTTCAAGGACCTGGACGGTGTGACGGTTTCCGGGGTAAAACAGATTGAAGGCAGCCGAATTATTCAGCACGTGACGGCGGACAGTATGGTGCTGATCGGGCTGGTGCCGCAGACCGTGACCGTGGAGGCGGGGAAGCTGCACATTACCCGGAAAATGCCGGAGATGGACTATGTGGTGGAGTGCCAGAACCGGCTCTGGGGCTGCTTCTACGGCGTGAAGGACGGGAAGACCATCAATGAAATCTACTGCTGCGCCCTTGGAGACTTTAAAAACTGGGAGCGGTACGCGGGCATCTCCACGGACAGCTACCGGGCCAGCGTGGGCACGGACGGGAAATGGACGGGGGCCATTACCTATCTGGGCTATCCCCTCTTTTGGAAGGAAAACCACCTGCACAAGGTCTATGTGGACGAGGGCGGGGCGCATCAGATACAGGACACGGCCTGCCGGGGGGTGCAGGAGGGCTGCGGCAGGAGCTTGCAGGTGGTCAATGACCGGCTGTATTTCAAGTCGAGAAGCGGCGTATGCGCCTATGACGGCAGCCTGCCGGAGAACACGGGGTACTCTCTGGGAAACGAATTGTTTTCGGAGGCCGTGGGCGGGAGCTTACGGGGGAAATACTATCTCTCCATGCGGGGGGAGACGGGATGGAGCCTGTTTGTGTACGACACCAAGAACGGTATCTGGGTGAAGGAGGACAACACCCACGCGCTGGCCATGGCCACGCTGAAGGACGAGCTGTACATTCTGGACGCGGAGACAAAGCAGTTTTTCGGGGCCTCGGGCCGGGCGGAAGGTGAGAAGGAAAAGACGGTGCAGTGGAGCGCAACCACCAATATTATTGGTTACTCGGACGCAGGGCAAAAATATGTTTCCAGATTTGCCGTGCGGCTGAGGCTGGAGGACGGAGCCACGGCCCAGTTTTCCATTGAGTATGATTCAAACGGCATCTGGCTGCCCTGCGGGAGCATCGTGGGGAACCGGATCAAGAGCGCCATATTGCCGGTGAAGCCCAGACGGTGCGATCATTTCAGGATTCGCATTACTGGCTTCGGGACGATGCAGATTTACAGCATTTCGAAAATCTATGAGAAAGGCAGTGACGTGTGTGGATATTAAATTGCCGACGCCGCCCATGCTCTCCGGCAGCACGGAGGAGCAGGTGCGGCAGCTGTGGAGCTACCTGTTTCAGGTGGTGCGGCTGATCAATGCCATGAGCGGAGGGAAGAAGGATGTACGCAAGATTACCTGACGGAAAGACCAGCCTTTTCCAGTGGGACACAAAGCAATACCTGGAGACAAGCGAGGACGTGACCCGGGTGGACTTCTGCTTCCGGATCGCGCCGGAGGTGGTATACGGGGTGTTCGCCAAGGAGGGCAAGTGCTACATTCCCAACCTTCTGATTCAGAAGGCGGGCATCATTGACGCGCTGATCATGTCCACGGCGATTGGAACCACCACGGACCGGCGGCTGGAAATCCCGGTGGAGGAGCGGCCCATTCCGCCGGGGTATGTGGCGACGAAGGACGGGGCCATTATCTCCTATGACGACCTGGAGGATGTGCTGGGAGAGCTGAATTTCCTTTCCACCAACGGCGGCACCATGGCGGGAAACATCGACATGGACGGGCGGAAGATCACGGGGCTGGTTGACCCGGTGGCGGATGGGGACGCGGCAAGAAAACGGTATGTGGACACCACTGTCACCACGGCGGCGGGGGACGCGGAGACCAACGCCAAAACCGCCAGCCTGCCCAGGACGGGCGGGGCTATGACCGGGGACATCAGCATGGGTGGAAACGCCGTGAAGGGACTGAAGGCTCCTGCTGCCGGGACGGACGCGGCCACGAAGGACTATGTGGACGGAAAACGGAAGACCTTCACGGCGACCGTCGGCACCGACTGGACCGGTTCCGGGCCTTACACTCAGACGGTGGCGGTAAGCGGCATTTTGGCAACGGACATGCCCCATGTGGTGCCGGTGTATGACGCGGACAACACCACGGCCAAGGCCCAGCGGGAGGCCTGGGGCTGCGTGAGCCGGGGCGTGGCTGCGGCGGGCGGCATTCAGTTTACGTGCTTCGAGGACAAGCCGGAGACGGCGATCCCCATTCAGATTGAGGTGATGCGGTAATGGGACAGTGCTTTTTGTATGGGAACGGCAGTGCGGGCGCCGGACTGACCATTGTCTCCGGACTGACGGAACCGGTGAAGCCAAAGGAGAATATGATCTGGGTAAAATCCGACAAGGCCGGGAAGAAGTACGTCTTTGCGGAGGACGCGCCGGAAGCGCCTGCCGAAGGGCTGATCTGGTTCAGTGCCACGGGGGACGGGATCATCACGCAGGCCAACGTCTATGCCGACGGCGCGTGGAACCGGGTGGATGCGTATATGTACCTGTCCGGGGCTTGGGTACACATTGCAAGTGCGGTCGTGTACCTGTACAACAAAGGTGACACCTGCGATGCCGTGTCGGGCGGCTGGGAAGCTGCGGCCTGGCACATAAATAGTGGGGCTCCCGGATCGGTCCCTAATCTTACATATGGCGATAGCAGCCTTTCGGTTAGCTGGACCTACGGAAAAGAAGGTCTTGTGAATACCCGTGCCTCGGTAAACCTGGATAAGATTCGCAAGATATGTGCTGTGATCAGCGGCAACACCAGCACCAACAGCTACCTCGCTGTGTCCACGGGTTCCGGCGAAAGAGGATTCCCACCAAATCAGAAGGCGTCCAAATCCCTTTTTAACGGTACGGTGGAGCTTGACGTGAGCGCTTTGAGCGGGAATTACTTTGTGGGCTTCCGGGTGAGAGGGAACTTTACCGTTGAGGCCGTCTGGCTGAGTTACTGATGCCAGGAGGAGACACTATGAAAATTTATATTGATGATGAATTCAAGTGCCATACTCAGGCAGCAGACGGTCTTACGGCTGTTGAAACCGATTTTTTTGATGGCATGTGCGCCGCCTATATCGAGGGCTACCGCTTTGTCCCGGACGGGGAGATCTGGACGGCAGCGGACGGGACGGCGTTCCGGGGCGAGATGATCGCCCCCTGGAAGCCCTGGGCGGAGCTGGACGCTGCCCAACGTGCCTATGAGCGGGAGCAGGTGCAAAGCCTGACGGCCCAGAACGCGGAGCTGCTGGATGCCATGGCGGCCATGGTGGAGGACGTGTATCAGTCCGACACCGAAGAGATAGGAGGATAAACGCATGATTGCGGTATCCATAAATTTATTTTTTGGAGGAAAGAATATGTACAAGAGCATGAAAATCCTGATTGGCCGGAAGTTTTACAAGACCAAGGAGCAGGCGTGCAGCAAGATCGACGTATTTTTTATGTGCAATCGGCTGACGGAAGACGAATACCGGGAGCTGAATGACCTGATCATCCAGGTTTACGGCGCGGACGAGACGGAAGACAGCGAGGTCTAACAGAACAGGAGCCGCGGCGAGTGCTGCGGCTCTTTTACAAAGGAGGACAGTATGGCAGAGACGACCAAGAAAAAAGAACTGTATGACGGTAGTTATGTGGACCGGCTGCAGCAGAGTCAGGCGGCGCTGGACAGCCATCTGACCGCCAAGCCGGGAGACTATCAGAGCAAGTACCAGGGGCAGATTGACCAGGTGATGCAGAACATCACGGACAGAAAGCCCTTCCAGTACGATGTGAATGCAGACGCTCTGTACCAGCAGTACAAGGACCGGTACACCCAGATGGGCCGACAGGCCATGCAGGACACCATGGGACAGGCGGCGGCGCTGACGGGGGGCTACGGGAACACCTACGCCCAGAACGCGGGGCAGCAGGCCTATGGGCAGTATATGCAGGGGCTGACGGACAAAATCCCGGAACTGTATCAGCTGGCGCTGGACAAGTATGACCGGGACGCCACGCTGGAAAAAGAAAAGTACAGCGTACTGAAGGACGCGGACGCAACGGACTACGGACGCTGGGGGGACCGGCTCAACCAGTGGAACACGGACAGAAGCTACCTCTCCGGCAGGGTAGACACGGAGCTGAGCCAGGCCATGAGCATCGGCAACACCATGTATGCAAGGCTGGCAGAGCTGGCGGCGAAGGGCTACACCCCCACGGATGACGAGCTGCGGGGGGCGGGAATGACCCGGGAGCAGTGGGACAAGCTGCATCCGGCGTATGTGCCCAGCTATGCACCGAGCAGCGGTGGAGGCAACGGCAGCGATCCCGGCGGCGGAAAGCTTACCCTGGAGCAGATCAAGCAGAACGCGCTGAAGGTTAAAGCGACGGGCGGTGTGCTTGCGGCGAACGCTTACGCGCAGGCGGCAATTAAAGAGAACGGCTATAAGAATGTGCCGCAGGATTATATCTTTGGCAGAGGCTAACGGAGGGCACTATGGCAAAGTACATGGGTAAAAGCTCTGACGAGATTTGGAAGCTTGTTATGGGAAACAAGCAGCAGTCCGGGCAGCAGGAACAGACTGCCGCCCAGACGAGCGCAAAGGCAAGCACATCCGGCGGAAGATACGCGGGTATGAGTTCTGACGAAATTCTACAGTCCGTTATGGCAAAGACCGAGACAGACGAATACCAGAATTATCAGGGGTGGCTCAAGAGCTACGACAAAACCGCGACCAAATACCACGACTATTCCGTCCACCTGGGCGGGGCCGGGAGATGGCAGGCGGACGCTTTCGGCGGGACCAAAAGTGAAATGGAGGACCTTCTGGGCCGGTACGACGAAATCTACAACGGGTTGGACGACTACGACAAAAAGCAATTCCAGAAGAGCTATAACGGGCTGAAAAAGACCTACGACTACCTGACGGAATCCAGCAAGTTCTATGCCCAGTACAAGGACCAGGCGGATTACGACCGGGTGAGAAGCGGGTATACGAATTTCGGCGTGGGCTATGCGGCGGAGAGCTACGGGCTGGACGATGCCTCGGCCCGGAAACTGCGGCAGGAATCGGCACAGAATGATGCCAAGGAGGCCCAGAGGGCGCTGGCGGAGTATACGGCGGCGAAGAAGGAATTCGAACGGGTTGATTCTGAGTGGCAGACTATGGATGACCGCTACAGGAGTTTCACCATTGACGAATATGACAAGGACCTAACCGAAAAATGGCAGGCCGCAAAAAAGCGAATGACCGATGCGGAGAACAGCCTTCTTGGGGCAAGGAACCGAATGGATGCCTACAACGCTACCTGGGGGAAGATCGACCAGTATGCCGGGGACGCTGCGGCGGCCAAGGGCACGGACACTAGCTATACGGGGCCCGGATATGAAAGCATTGCAGACTGGGAGAACAGGAAGAACGAGGAACAGGCTGCCCAGGACGCCCAGGCACAGCGGGCGGACTATGTTCCCGGAACGATCCAGTATACCAGAGACACAGAGCCTACGGCGGAGGACCGGCTGGGACTGTGGCGGAGCCTGACACCGGAGCAGAAGCAGGACGCTATCAGCAGTTCCAACGTGCAGCTGAACAACGTCGTCATGGCAGGGAATGACGGGTACTGGGATCTTCTGACGGACAACGAGGTAGAGACCTACTACTACATCAAGGGCCAGCAGGGCCAGGAGGCGGCGAACCAATACCTGGACGACATGTACATTGAGCTTTCCCGGCGGAATGAGCTGAAGACCGTACAGTCCATTGAGAACGCCAATGGCTGGGAGAAGGCCGGGCTGACTGCGGTCAGCGTTGGCGCAAACCTTGTAGGGGCCATTCCGGCGACACTGGGAAAGACCGCGGATATGGTCACGGGGCGGACGAACCCCTACAGCTCCATGCAGTTCTTCCAGCGGTACGCCTCTTACATCCGGGGCAGCGTTGGGCAGGATATCGGAGACTGGACGGAAAGCAAACTGGCGGACAAATTCGGGGAGCAGTTCGCGGCAAAGGCCGGGAACCTGGCGAACCAGACGTTCCAGGCGGTGATGTCCGGCGTGGATAGCTTTGTAGGCGCTAAGACCTTCGGGCAGGGAATGGCGCTCCCGGCGGGACCGTTTGACTTCCACGTGGGCGGATACACCACTGTTATGGGACTGGGCGCGTTTGCCCGGAGAGCGCAGGAAATGGAGCTGAAGGGCGCAACGCCCACACAGATTGCAATCGGGTCTATCGGCTCCGGCATCCTGGAAGCGCTGTTTGAGGACGTTTCCATGGAAGTGTTCTTTACGAACATTCTGGAAAATCCTGCCAAGACCGCCGGGGAATTCGTGAAGAAGCTTGCCGTTCAGATGGGCGTGGAGGGCTCCGAAGAAATGTTCACAGAGATGGGAAACATCATTCTGGACGCCATCAACATGGGCAAGAACAGCGAAAACTCCATGGCGGTGCGGGAGTATATGGGCCAGGGTATGACCGAGGAGGAGGCAAAGCGGCAGGTCTGGAAGGACAATGCCGTGGATATTCTCTGGGCAGGATATGGCGGTGCCATTTCCGCAGGCGCAATGGCGGCCGGAGGACAGCTTGCAACCGATACGGTGAGAAAAGCAAGCAATACCATAGGAAACTACTCTGTAGGTGATACCCTGACGAAGAACGGACGGTATGTGGATTTGCAGGAGCAGGCGAACGCGCTTCAGAATCAGAAGAAGGGGGCGAAGCTTGCCAAGGCAGCCCAGGAGGTGGCATACAATGCCAGCGTGGGGGACGTATCCCCCGGGAACAAATACCGCATGGGCAAGGTGGCGACCCAGATCGCGCAGCAGGCGGGGCGGGAGGCCAGCAGGGCGGAAGTGACGGAATTCCGGGCGGCGGCGGAGAAATACCTGGACGGGCAGCGGGATATTCAGAACAAGAAGCTTGCCCTGAATGTTCTGACCAGGGCCTACGAGGGGACCACTATGGTTCCGGGAGACAGGGCCTATATGCGGATGATCCAGGGGGATAAGCTGACTCAGAATATTCTGGACAGCATCGGCGGGAAGGAAACCTTGCAGGAGAACGCCAAGGCCCGGGAGGCGGCTTCCATGCGGACGGCGGCCAGCGTGCAGGGCAGCGTGCTGGGGCTGGAGCCTACCCAGGAAAAGGCGGCATACGACAGCGACAACTCCGGACAGGCGTACCTGAAGGACAGCAAAGACCCGGTGAACATCCGGGGCATTGCGGAGATCCGGGACGGGCAGATGTATGTGGCCACGGACGAGGGGCAGACCGTCAAGGCCAGCGACGTTTCCTTTGGCAGCTACGGAGAGACGGCGCTGTACTCCGCCATCGGCAATATGCACACGGACACCCAGAAGGCCCGGAGTCTGCTTTACGGGCTGGACAGCAGCGGCATGAGCACCCAGGCCTACGCCACAGCCCTGCAGAACGCCTACAACAAGGGAATGAGCGGGGTGAGCTACGAGGGCATTCAGGACTACAGCTCCGCGGCAAAGCTCAGCGACGACGTGAGGCGGCAGGCCTGGGAGGCCGGGAGAGACCGGCGGGCCGCGAAGACCGCGGAACGGGCGGCGAAGGTTGACAGCGGGACACTGATGACGGACAAGAACGGGCTGACCTTCCGGGACAGCGCAAAGGGAATTCAGAATCTGAACGAGCAGCAGAAGACCGGTGTGGCTGCGGCAAAGGTGCTGGCCGAGGCCGGGCTGCACATTGAGGTCTATGCCAGCACGGAGACCGAGCGGCAGAACGGCGCGCCCAACGGCATCTATCGCAGCAGCGACGGGACAATTCATATTGACCTGAACGCCGGGGACAACGGGCAGGGCACGGTTGCCTACGCGCTGGCCCACGAGACGACGCATTTCATTAAGGACTTTTCGGCGACGAAGTATCAGACCTACGCGGACATTCTGATCGAGGCGGCGGAAAGCAAGGGCATTTCCTACGACAGTCTGCTGGACCGGCAGCTGGCGCGGCTTTCGGAGCTGAAGGAGAACCGGAACCTGACGGCGGAAGCATTGCAGGAGCTGGCCTATGACGAGACCATTGCCGAAATGAGCGAGACCATGCTTTCCGACACGGACGCGGCCCAGCGGGTCTCCCAGGAGCTGTACAAGCAAGACCGGACGCTGTGGGAGAAGATCAAGGACTTCTTCACAGGGCTTGTGGAAAAACTGCGGAACGCGTACAATGGTGTTGACCCGGACAGCGACATAGGGCGGGTCATGAAGCGGGCCATTCAGGACAACGAGACAGTGGCCCAGGCCTGGGCCGAGGCTGTGGTGGAGGCCGGGGAGAACTACCAATTGCAGGACGGGCAAAAAAATAACGCCCGGACGGGCGAGAGGTATTCGCTGAGAGGGTACACTGAGCAGCAGAAGAAAAACTGGGAAAGCAGCAAGCGAATTGTAATATACGACAATCAGGAACAGCTTTCGCAGTTTATATCTGATTCCATTGCGGATAAAACAATGGACAAGAAAATGTACTTTGGCGCGATTCCTGCTGATCTTGCGTCCAGAATAGAGTCGGATACCGGCGTAAACGTTGAAAACTTCAATTTGTCCCTTGGCTCTTATGAGGTCAGAAAGATTTTGAAGGACCACGGTAACGCAGCAAAAGAAGCGGCGAGGGGACAACGGGCTATTGTCGCGGATGATTTTGGACACATTACAGACATTGTTCTGAATCCGACAGAAATTACGCTTTCCAATCAAGACTACATGGGGAAGCCTGCGATTATATTCAGCGGAGACCACAACGGAAGAATGAATGTTGTTGCAGTTGTTTCTGATAAGCGGCTTGATTTGTTTGTCCAAACGGTATACACAAACGTAAAAAAAGGAAACCTTGCTACGCCGACAGGTGAACAAGCCCCTATCAATACGCCCGAAGCGAACAGTAGTACGGTTTCCAATAGCAGTATACGCAAAAGCAGCAGAAATGTCAATAGCGTTTCTGAGAATCAGACGGAAACGGAGAATTTCAAGAAGTGGTTCGGCGACTGGCAGAAAAATCCCGCCAAGGCAAGTAAGGTTGTAAATGAAGATGGAACGCCAAAGGTGGTGTATCACGGAAGCCCAGCGGATTTCAATACGTTCAGTCTGAAATATCTGGGGACAAACGGAACCAACGAGGGCTATGGATTTTATTTCACAGACGATAAAGAGATAGCCGAATCGTATTCCAAGGGCACGGAAGCACAGCGGCATCAAGGTGCGGACGGAAAACTGTTTGAAGTGTATCTCGACATTAAGAAGCCCCTTTCTGATACGGAAGTGACCATGAGCCGAGCAGAATTCCGCAAATTCCTTATGGAAATGAATAAGCAGGTTGACGAGGATGGAGAGCCATTGGACTTTCTTTCCAATTACGGCGACGTTTCCTGGGAGGGGCTTCAAAGCGTTATCAATTCCGCTATGGAGGTTGAATACGACGGAAGCGACAGCGACGTGAACATGATTCACAGCATTATCAACGGATGCGGGAACATGGAAATGGTCTTTAACGTTCTGCGGAAAACCACGGGCTACGATGGAATCATTGTGAAAGACGCGACATGGGGCGGCGACCAAACAATCTATGTAGCATTTAACCCGAACCAGATCAAATCTGCCACGGACAACATCGGGACCTTTGACAAGGGGAACCCGGATATCCGCTACTCCAGCCGGAACAACGGGGAGAGCCAGGTGGAGAGGCTGGCGCGGAAGAATGAGGAGCTGAAAGCCGAGGCGGAGTACCTGCGGCAGGTGGTGCAGATCCAGAAGAGAGGGAACAGCAGGAATCTGCGGGACAGGGAAAGCGTGAACGCCATTGCCAAGGGGATTCTGGAATCGGTGAATGCCAAGGATACGGAGTTCGGGAAGAAGCTGAACGACTTCTACCGGGACATGGTGACGGTGGAGATGGACTACGACACCATGCAGGAACGGGCAGGAGAACTGGCGGACCGGGTTCTGGAGCACCACCAGGCAGAGCGGGACGGCTATGCCCAGGAGGTGCTGGACTTCCTCAAAAAGCGGCGGGTGAGCCTGACGGAGAGTCAGATCGGCGACGCGGAGTACACCTACGGCAGCCTGAGCGAATTCAAGAAGGCCATCCGCGGAAGCATCATCATTGACCAGAATTCCACTACCAGTCTTCACCAGCTGTGGCAGGAGGCCGCGGCGCAGTTCCCGGACCGGTTCGACGCCGAGACCGCGGCGGCGGATATGCCGGACGGGATTGCGAACGTTGTTTCCTGGGCGACAAACGCTGAGGCTGACAGCGAGACGGAATTCCAGTACTACAAGGCAGAGACAAAGGCGGACCTGACCCAGAAGATCCTCATGGGATTTTTGGATGCCAAGCCGGTGGAGAGTGTTTCCGACACGTTGAAAAAGCAGATGGCAGAACTGAAGGAGCAGCACAAACAGGAAATGAAGGAGCTGCGCAAGAGTTGGGACGAAGAGGCCAAGGCCATGGAGCAGAGTCACAAGTACGACCTGGAGGCCGAGCGGAAGCGTGGCGAGGCGGCTGTGGAGGCGCTGAAATACCAGCAGGAGGCTGTGCAGAAGGCCCAGGCGGGGCTCTGGGAGGCTGAGAGAGCCGGTATTAAGCAGAGCTATGAGAAGCAGATGAAGGAGCTGCGGCAGCAGAACACCCAGAAGGCCCACGAGAAGGTAGAAAGTCGGCACAGGACCGAGGAGCGGCACAAGCTGCAGAACACCATTGACACGCTGAATAAATACCTTTTACAGCCCACCAATACGGCCCATGTGCCCCAGGAACTGCAAAGCAGTGTGGCAATGGCTATGAAGGTCATCAATGGGGTGATCCTGGACAGCAAGGCGGGGCAGAACGCGGACCGGCTGGCAAGGTACGCGGAACAGCTGCGGACACTGGAGCAGAACCCGGAGGCAAACGCGGAGAAAATCGCGGACCTGAATCGGAAGATCAGCAATCTGACGGGCAGGGACATCAGCATGAAGGCGGCTCTGACATCCTTGCAGGAGCAGTACGCCAAGCTGGAGGGGCAGGACGGCGGGCTGTACGACAGCAACATTGAGGCCCTGATCGAGGATGCCCGGGAGACCATCGGGAACACGGACTACAAGGACCTGTCTCTGGAGCAGCTGAAAGCGGTGCGGGACACCTACACGGCGCTGCTGACCACCATAAGGAATGCCAACAAGGCTTTTGTGGCGGGACAGAATGCCAGAATTGACGAGATGGTGAAGCGGGCGACGATGGAGCTGAGCCTGAAGGACAGGAAGAAGCCCACGCAGACGGCTGTGAGGAGCCTGAAGGATAAATTCTCCTGGAACAACGAGAAGCCGGTATACGCTTTTGAGCGGATCGGCAGCGCGGTCATGAGTGAGCTGTACAACAACCTCCGGAAGGGCGAGGATACATTTGCCAGAGACATAAGCGAGGCCAGAGACTTCTTCCTGGGGGCCACAGAGAAATACGGATACAGCAAGTGGAATATGGAGGACTTGCAGGAATTCGAGGCTTCCGACGGACGGAAGTTCCAGCTGAGCCTGGATGAGCGCATGAGCCTGTACGCCTACAGCCTGCGGCCCCAGGCCCGGGAACACCTGAACCGGGGCGGCATTGTTCTGAGCGAGAACACCAGGCGGGCGGAACAGGTTTTGCTGGGGGTGACGAAAGAGGTCATCTACAACGACGCCAACGCCTACACGCTGACGAACGAGACCATTGACGCCATTGTAAACAGCCTGACGAAGGAGCAGCAGCAGTTTGCCTACGAGATGCAGCAGTATCTGGCCAAGGTCATGGGTGCCAAGGGCGACGAGGTGAACATGGCGAAATACGGCATAAAGAAGTTCACGGAGGATACCTACTGGCCTCTAAAGTCCAGCAGTGTATTTTCTGAGCGAGTTCTGGAGCAGCAGAGGGCCGTCAACAAGTGGGAAAACAGCGGTTTTACACAAGCGCTTACCCAGCACGCCAACAACGCCATTGAGCTTTCGCCATTGGTCGAAACATGGGCGCAGCATGTAAACGACATGAGTACATTCCACGCCCTTGTGCTGCCTATGGCGGACTTTACCCGGGTGTACAACTGGAATCAGAAGGGCGACACAGACGGAAAGCGGACCATGGGCGTAAGACAGATGATCCAGCAGACAAGCGGAAAGGCGGCAGTTGACTACATCGATCAGTTCTTGCAGGACCTGAACGGCGGATTGCGGGCTGACCCAAGAGAGACGGTGGAGAGGGCGCTGCTGAGCAGCTTCAAGAAAGCGGCGGTAAGCGCAAGCCTTTCCGTGGCCATTCAGCAGCCCAGCGCCATAGGCCGGGCCTTTGCGTTCATCGAGGCCAACTACTTTGTGGGAGCAAAAGTGGAGGACGCGGGCGGCATCAAGAAAGCCTATGACCAGATGAAGAAATACTCCGGTATTGCCGTCATAAAAGAGATGGGCCGATACGACGTGGGCATGGGGCAAAGCACCATTGAGTATATCGTCGGCAGGAACAGCCTGGGGACCTGGGGAAAGATCACCGGAACGATCGATGAGCTGGCCGGAAAGCTTCCGGAGTTGGGAGACCAGATCACATGGGTTGCCATCTGGGAGGCGGCAAAACGGAAAACGGCGGCTCAGAACCCGGGACTGCGGGGCGAGGCGTTGCTGAAAAAATCTGCGGAGCTTTTTGAGTACACGCTGGAAAGAAGCCAGGTATACGATTCCGTATTTTCCAGGAGCGCCAATATGCGGGCAAAGACCGGGCTTATGAGCATGGTCACGGCCTTTATGGCAGAACCGACTACCACGGCGAATATGGTATCGGACGCAATTCGGAAGTTCAAAAGCGGGGACAAGCGCATGGCGGGGAAGATGCTTTCCAGCGTGGCGGTGGCGACGGTGCTGAACGCGGCGCTGGCGGCGGTGGTTTATGCTGCCCGGGACGACGATGATACGAAGACCTATTGGGAGAAGTACCTGGCGAGCCTGGCCAGCGAAACCATTGACAGTTTCAATCCCCTCACCTATGTTCCCGTCGTGGCGGACATTAACAATCTGCTGCTGGGATACAGCATCGAACGGACGGACATGAAGCTTGCTTCGGACTTCGTAACGGACCTGAAAAAGCTTGCGACCCTCTACGGGAAGTTTGACCCGGAGTGGGACGAGGAGGAGCAGAAGGAATGGGAGAAGAAGATCCAGAGAGCCTGGTTTGACAATGCCCTGATGGCGGGAACCATCATCGGGCTGCCGCTGAAGAATGTGGCAAGGGACGTGGAGGCGGTTATCAACACGTACACGAATCCCAGCAAGAAAGCGCCCATGAGCGCCGACACGGTGGCGAAGGCCGTGAAGGAAAGTCTGAAGAAGAGCATTCCCATATACAGCTGGAAAGCGGACGAGAGCAACAGTGACCAGCTGTACAAGGCCATTATCCAGGGTAAGGACGTTCTTGCCAAGCGGCTAAAAGCGCAGTACGGGGACGAGAAGAAGTACGAGAGCGCTGTGCTGAAGGGACTGCGGGAGAACGACCCCAGGATCAAGGAGGCGGCGCAGTACGCGCTGGACCTGAACACGCCGAAGCGGGTGGCGCTTATCCGGGAAATTGTTGCCGAGGGGCATTTCACCCAGGACCAGGTTATCAAGGCCATTAACCAGAAGGCGCTGAGCATGAAGGAAAAGACCCAGAGCGACAAGGAAAGCCCCCCGGAAAAGCTCTACGGCTACGACGAATTCGTCAATGCCGCCGCCAATGGGCTGGGGTATGCCGGAGATGTGCAGAAGGAGCTGATCCGCTACCAGGCGGACCGGAACCAGGAGAAGGACGAGAAATTGAGCCGTTCCGAGGCGGAGGAAGATGCCGCAAAGACCTTCAAGAGCAGAGTCAAGAACGAGACAAAGGACAGCTATGCCGCCGGAGAGCTGACGGAGGCCCAGGCCCGGAAGGTGCTGGAGGCGGCCGATATTGCCAAGGACGAGGAACTGGACGACCTGATTCTGCAATGGGACACGGAGCTGGAGCTGGGCAGTGAAATCAATTGGAGCAATGCCAGATACCTGGAGTATGCCGAGACGATTCAGCCGGCCGGAATTTCCGCGGAGGATTATGACAATTATATTCGGGCGACTTCCAAAATGAACGGCATTGACGAGAACGGAGACGGTAAGAAGGAAATCACGAAGCAGGCGCAGGTTATCGAATACATTGATTCGATGCCCATCAGCGACGAGAAGAAGGACATTCTTTTCCAGGCAGAGTACCCGAACGCAAGAAAGAGCGTGCTCAGAAAACTGCCCTGGCGGTAACGAAAAAACCCCGGGGAAACCCGGGGTTTGGGGTTTAGAGAAACGGGAGAAAGTAGGGTAAGATAGAGGGGAGAAAGGCGGTGGGACTATGATCATTCCGGTGAAACCGGATGCAAACGGAAATATTGATATTTTTTACGAGGGCGACGAGAACGTTACCCAGGTACACTTTGAAAATCCTGACTCGGATTTCAAGTGGGCGCTGCATTACCTGCGGCGGGGTGACAAGCGGCCATACAACGTGCCGCTTGATGAGGCTGACGGGGAACTGATCTGGACTGTTGCCCTGGCAGACACGGAGAAGCCGGGGACGGGCTTTGCGCAGCTGGTGGGCAGCGCGGAAGGACAGACCAAGCACAGCAGGCCCTACACGGTAACGGTAGGGAAGTCGCTGGGCAAGCCGGGAAGTGTGCCATCTGTGGAGAAAGCCTTTGGGGACGCTGTGGCAGCGGATGCCGCGGTGGCAAAACGGGCGGCGGAGGATGCGGGGAATATCTACCGCTACGTGAAGCAGGGCCTGGAGGACGGAAGCTTTGTCGGTCCGGCCGGTCCACAGGGACCGCGGGGTGAAAAGGGAGACAAAGGCGCTCCGGGAGAAAAGGGCGAACGGGGAGAACCTGGGCAGGCAGGGTTGACCGGACCGATAGGCCCACAAGGGCCCCAAGGCGAGCGGGGGCTGAGAGGCGAGACGGGGCCCCAGGGTGCGCCGGGGCCGATTGGACCGAGCGGCCCGGAAGGAGCACGGGGCGACACCGGCCCGCAAGGTCCCGCTGGCAAGGACGCGCCGCAGATTGATGATGGGGCCATCAGCCGGGACAGCCCGTGGAGCAGCCGCCAGATTGTCGATACGCTGTGTCCGGCGTTGGATGAGACCGGCAACCCTGTGACGTGCTACCCGGTAGCGGGGTATCCGCTGGGGGTGGTGGCCAGCTGGGAGCCCACCCAGGCGGGAGAGGGAGAGCCGTACCCGGCGGGAGGAGGACCGCAGCTGCTGGATATATCCAGGTGCACGGCCACTGTTGGCAAACCCTACGGCCTTACAATCACCATAGACGGGGATATTATCAAGTGCAGCGGCGTGCCGTCTGCGGAGGTAACAAGCAAGGCCGATTACTCCTTCGCCGTGGCTTCGTCCGACCAGGAGGAGCTGCGGGGAAAGGGATACAAGGTCACGGCGTGGCCCATCAAGGGGAAAGTGTCCAACGCCTGGGGCCTGCGGACGGCTGACGAGTCATCGTTGGCGATTTCCGCCGAGCTGTCGCCGGGAGTAGACACGGACATACAGCTACGGCTGATGGTGTCCAAAGATACACCCACGGCCTATGCGCCCTACGAAAACATCCGGCCCATCTCCGGGCGGGAGGCGGTGAAGGTGGAGCGGTGCGGGGCTAACTACATTGATATACTTGCATTGCCCCGTAGGACTGTCGCATCAACCATCTATACTTCTCAGTCCAACAGTTTCCGGCTGACGGCGCAAGCCGCTGGGACGTATAAGCCCTGCCTTTTTTATTTGCCAGCAAAAGCAGTGGCCGGGCAAACCATTACGTTTTCGGCACTGCTTATCGGTACGCAAGGCGATGTGCTTCCCGGCATCCGGGCTATTGCATACAAAAACGACTACGTGCAAACGATGACATACGGCGAAAAGACGATTAACGCAGGGACAAAAGGCAACCGCTTTAGCCTAACGGTAACATTCCCGGCCAAAGTCCCTGACGGGTCGAATGGTTTTGCAATAAATTTTTATTGCACCACCGAAAAGTCTGCTACAGTTGGCGATTACTCGGAGTACGGAGACGTACAAATTGAGATTTCCACCGCCCCGACCGCCTACACCCCGTACCAGGGCGATACGCTGGATTTGCAGCTGCCAGAGACGGTGTACGGGGGCACGGTGGATGCGGTGACTGGTGAGGGGCAAGAGACGTGGAAGCTGTTGACGCTGGATGGAACGGAAAACTGGGCTGGCTTTATCGTCCCATCAGGCGAAACTAGATGGTCTTTAAATATTGGCGAAGATTTAATTGTTGACACAGCCATATCTAATATATACTTGTCAAAAACTAGGATGGATTTATACAATGGAGAAACGGGCGTTTCTTCTGCGGAGAATCTTATACTGCTATTAGATGAACAGCATATAAACTCGACAACAGCCGACTGGAAATCCTATCTCGCCGCACAGTACGCCTCCGGAACACCCGTCCAAATCGCCTACAAACCGGCCACCCCTATCCACCCTTTCACCGCCACCGGCCCGCAGCCCATCCCTGCACTGAGCGGCGTGAACACGATCTTGACCGATGCGGACAGCGTGGCTGTGACGGGGCGGGCTGACCCGGCCCACGCCATTGCGGCGCTGCAAGCCCAGTTGGCCGTTGCCACGCAGCAGCTGGAGGAGACACAGGCGGCGATAGTGGATACCACGGCTATGGCGGTGGATTATATCTATCAGCAGGACCTTGAAGATATTGGACTGGAGGAGGTTGACGACAGTGACAATCAAACAGATACAGAGCCTATTGACGTACCTGGGGTATAATCCCGGGGCCGTTGACGGGGTGGACGGAAAGAACACCCAGGCGGCGGTGCGGGCGTTCCAGGCGCAGGAGTATTTGACCGTGGACGAGATCGCCGGGGAGCAGACGCAGATCAGGTTGAAGGATGCGGTGTGGCAGGACCGGTTTGCGAAAAGCGAGGCCGTGCCGGACAGCGGGCAGCCGCCTGAGACGGGGACGTTTTGGGACAGCATCCAGTATTTTACCCGTACAGAATGCCGGTGCAAGTGCGGTGGGAAATACTGCAACGGCTACCCGGCGGAGATGTCTGAAACCACCATGCGGATGGCGGACGAGATACGCCGGAGGGCCGGTGTGCCGCTGAACAACAACTCTGCCCTGAGGTGCCAACGATGGAATGCTGAACAACACGGCGTTGCCAACTCCAACCACATGACGGGGCACGCCATTGACCTGGCCCCCATCGGCGGGAACATCTCCGTTGCGAAATTGCAGGAAATCGCCGAGGAAGTGCAGCAGGAGATGATTCCTGGCCGGGGCGGGCTGGGGAAGTACAGCTGGGGCGTGCACGTTGATGATGGCAAATACAGCCGGTGGAACGGCTGACAGAAAGAAGGATGTACATTTGACAACTGCAATTGTTTCTCTGATCTCCGCCGTCATCGGCGGCGGCATCTCTCTGGTTGGGGTGCTGATCGCAAACAGTCGGGCCATGGCTGTGATGGAAGAAAAGATCACAGAGCTTACCAGAGAAGTCCGGGCACACAACAACTTTGCCAAGCGGATGCCCGTAGTGGAGGAGCAGATCAAAGTCATCAACCATCGGATTGCGGACTTGGAAGAGTACCACAAACCGAACTGAATTTAAGGAGGAAAACAAAATGATCAACTGGACCGTACGTATCAAAAATAGAAACTTTTGGCTGGCGGTGATCCCCGCCGTGCTGCTGCTGGTGCAGACCGTGGCCGCGGTGTTTGGCTACACCCTGGACCTGGGCGACATCGGCAATCGGCTGATTGCCGTAGTCAACGCCATTTTTGGTGTGCTGGTGATCCTGGGTGTGGTCAACGACCCCACCACCGCCGGTATATCCGATAGCAAGCAGGCAAGAGGATACAATTACCCCAAGGAGGATTGATGCGGTAAGTGGATACGGTTCCCTGGAACCGGGTGATACTGGAAGAGTTCTGCTCCCTGGCGATTCTCACACCGCTGGAAGAGCAGATACTCCGCACCCGGGCCGCCGGATGGAGCCAAGCGAAACAGTGCCACAAGTTTCATGTGTCCCTTGCCACAATCACACGAACGGTCAGAAAATTAAGGCAAAAGTATGAATTTTGCAGAAAGTACAGCGATAAATTGCCGGAAAACCTGAAATTCTAACTTGCCTGCAATTTGCTGACGAAAATATGACGATACCCCGGCGAATGGATGAGGATTCCGTCGCCGGGGTTTTTGCTATGATATGGGTACAGAGAGGGCCCGCTCTGAATTTAGATTTGGAGGAATCACTATGGCACTGAACTTTACGGCAGCTGACCGGGTGGGCAGCATTGGCGGCTACATCGGCGGCTTTTCCGCTCTGCTTGCTATTCTTGGAGGAATGGCCGGTGGGCAGGGCGGCGGCCAGTCCGAGAACGACAGACCCGTCTCCCGGTACGAGCTGAACCTGGTCAAGGAATCCATGGCGAAGGATTCTGAGATTGCGGTCCTGAAAGCCGATCAGAACACTGAGGTCAAGATTGCCGACGTGTATGAGCGGCTCATCACCAGGGTCAACGCTGACAAGACCGAGCAGGCAGCTGTGAACGCCGCACAGGCGGTTTACAACGCTACCAACTCCGCAGCCGTTGGCGTGATCAACAGCCAGGTGCAGCAGCTGATGGGGCTGACCAAGCTGGTTGTTCCCGCAACGAGCATTTGCCCGGAGCCTATGCCTGCTAAGAACAGCTGGACGGCTCCCACCGCCGCGGCTGGCGGCTAAGCGAGTCTAAAGGGGCGGCAGCAGCCGCCCCGGTTTGGAGGAAGACATGATCTCAAAAGAACGGTTTGTAAATGGAGCGGCAAACTATTTCGAGCGTGAAGTCCTCCCCCACCTCCCGGAGCTGAAGGCTCTGGCGGTGGCGGGGGTTGTGGCACTGTATGCCCAGAAGCTCCCGCAGATAATGGACGGGCTTGAAAAGATTCCGGCTGTGAAAGTGCTTGGGGTTATTCAAGACGGCATGATCGACGAGGACGCGCTTTACAATGCGTTTGCTCCCAAGATTCGGAAACCGCTTGAGTTGGACATACCGCTTGTCGGCAAGCTGTCCTTTGACCGGGCAGAGGTTGACAAGCTGCTGAAATATTTGAAGGAGGCGTAAGCATGGAAGATATCAAATGCCTGATGCGCCACATCAGGGAAGAAGTGGCGGACGCGAAACACTACATCAAGGACGCGCTGGCCGTGAAGGGCACGAACCCGGAGACGGCAGACCTCTACTACCGGCTTTCCGGAGAAGAGCTGACCCACATGAACGCCCTGCACAAGGATGTTGTGCGGCTGATGGAGGACTATCGCCGGGAGAAGGGCGACGTGCCGGAGGGCATGATGGTGCTGTACAAGTACCTGCATGGGGAGGCCATGGAGGAAGTGGAAAGGGTCTCGGTGCTGCGCGAGATGTACAAGAAGATGTGAGGCAGCAAGGCCGCAAAATAAAAGAACACGCCCCGCCAATTAAGGCAGGGCGTGTTTTCTGGTTTGGATGAAAACCATACCGACAACGGTGATTGTGTTCGGTTTTGAATCCAATGGTGAACCAATTTTGGTTATATCCGAACATTTGGAGGTGGGGATGTAGTAGTTTTTTGGGGAGAGTTTGGTTAGGCTATAGGCGGTTTTGATGGTGAGGAAGCCGGGGGTGTCGTCGTAGAGGGTGACGGAGTTGACGAGGAGGTCCAGGAGCATGGGCTTTTGGGTTTCCAGAGGGATGGCCTGGGCGCGGACGGTTTCCAGGAAGCAGGTGACCATTTCCTTGGTGAGGGGGAGGACGGAGCGGGATTCGGCGGAGAGCTGGGCGGTGAGGGCTTTCTTTTGGGCTTCCAGCTCGGCAATGCGGGTGACGATGATATCCGGGGCGGAAGCGGAAGTCTCCAGAGCCTTCAGGAGGTTGCGGAGCTTGGCGTCCGTGTCTTTGATTTGCTGCTGGAGGAGGGGGATCTGGGTGGTTTCCTGAATCTCTTTTTCGGACTGCCGGGCGGCGACGGTGGAAACGTAGTCGATGACCTCATCCGTCAGGACGTCCAGCGCGTCACGGGCGACAATATCCTCGATCCAGTCCTTGGGGACTGGTTTTTTATCACAGGTATGGGCGCGGCGGCGGGTGGAGCAGGAATAATAATTGTAGGTGCGGCCTGCCTTGCCTCTGCCGCACTCGCCGATCATGGGGGCGCCGCAATGGCCACAGAAGATTTTTCCGGCCAGAAGGTAGGGAACCTTGGCTTTCCCACGGGCGGGGGCCTGGGCGTTGGTTTTCAGGCGGGACTGGACGGCGGCCCAGAGGTCATCATCAATCAGTCTTGGGACGGCATTCATGGTCTGGATGCCGTCATATTTATAGACGCCGATGTACTTCTCATTCCGGAAGACGTTCTGGAATGAAGACTTGTTAAACGGGGTTCCACGGGCAGTGCGAAGGCCACGGGCGTTGAAGCTCTTACAGATGGCGGCCACGGTTTCTCCTGCGGCGTAGCGGGTGAATGCCTCCACCACCAGCGGGGCGGTGGCAGGGTCTGCCGTCAGGCGTTTGTTGGAGACGGTATAGCCCAGAGGGATGGGGCCGCCGGTGGACTGGCCCTTCCGGGCGGTTTCCGACATGCCGCGCTTGACCTTCTGGGACAGCTCCAGAGAATAATACTCGGCCATGCCCTCCAGAAGGCTTTCCAGAATCACGCCTTCCGGGTTTTTGGAAATGCCCTCTTTGGCGGATTCTACGTTGCAGCCGTTTTTCCGGAGACGCATACGGGCGATGGCGCTGTCCTCCCGGTTCCGGGCGAAGCGGTCCAGCTTCCAGACCAGGACGGTCTTCCAGGGGGCGCGGGCGCTGTCGAAGAGCATCTGCTGGAAGGCGGGGCGTTTTTCCATGGCCGCATGGGCGGAGATGGCCCGATCCACATAGACGGCGGCGATCCGGTAATGGCGGGACCGGCAATGGGAGATCAGATCCCGGAGCTGGCCCTCGATGGACTGTTCGGACTGGCGGTCAGAGGAATAGCGCATATAGAGGCAGCAGACGGTGTCGCAGTCCGGGGAGAGGACGGCGGGGGCGGCGTCAAACTGTTTCCGCTCCTCGACGGTGAGGGCGGAGAGGTCAATGGGAAGTGTGGTCATAGGTCAATCATCCTTACAGTTACAGGGAAATGGGAATTACTATTTGCGGAAAGCACTGACCAGATTCGGCAGGAAGAGGACGGCGAAGAGAATGTAATAGACAACGGACAGGGACGTCTGAGGGGCTTTGATGACAAAGAAAAGGACGACAACCCAGGCAATGGAGCAGAGGGCGGGAACAAACTGAAAGAGGATCGCAAGGAGGAAGAAAGCCCATACCGGCAAATGGAGAAACCAGAGGGGGAAAAAGGCCATGAACAGGCTGAGGATGTAATACAGGATGAGGCCGAAGGAGCCGAGGGAGGAAATAAGTTTTTCTTTCATAGGGACTCTCCTTTACAGTTTTTAGTGTCAGCGTTGAATCCAGCCGATGGAGGGGTGGATGGCATCCATGACTAGCCAGAAAATGAGGAAGAGGACGAGGACGGTGATGCAGACGATGAGAAAGGTAATGACCCGGCGGTCCTGACGGAGGAGCATGCTGTAATGGGTCTGAAGCTGGGTGATATGGCGGTTGTAGTCCTGGGTCTGCTGGCGGAGGGCGGCACGGAGATAGTCCACATAGGCCTCGGAGCATTCTGCAGGGGGCAGCGTGTCGGGGACAGGCGGGACGTACTGGACTGCGGCCTCGATGTGGCGGAGAAGCTGGGCGGTGGGTTCCGTGGCTCCGTTCAGAGTGCGGTAAATGGTGGCCTTGGAAACGCCGCAGGCATCGGCCACGGCCTGATAGGACATGCCGCGCTCCAGACGTTTGGCGTCCAGCTCGGCGATCAAATCGGAAATTTCCATGAAGATACGCCTCCTGAAACGAAAAAGTTCAGAAGCGGAACGAAAAGAAACGAAAGTTCCACTTCTGGGGATTTACGAAACGCCGGGGCCCCTGCTATGCTGAAAGCGCAACCGGCAAGGGACGTTTCTTCCGGCGGCAGGCCCCGGCCACGGGTGGCACAGTGGCCGGGGCAATTAAATGTACGGTTTATTGGACATTTTGAGGGGTATAAGATAATCAAACGTTCGTTTGATTATTCTGCGCTTCGACCGGGACGCAGACCTTATAGCGGCGTTTTGCGGCGACGATGGGGACGATAATATAGGCGAAGGTCATCAGCTGGTTCAGCGTATGGGCAGTGCCATAGAGGAAGTCGTTGACGGTGAGCTTCAGGATTGCGTAGCCCAGAATCGTGTCGATGATTCCGTCCAGAACGATTTCCAGAAGGAAGAAAACCCAGAAGGGCCAGACGCGGATCTTTCCATCCTTATAATACTGATTCTGCGTAATACGCGTTGGGAAGCGGTAACCAAACAGCCATACAACAATGGCTTTGACGGCAACGACGAGATACATGGTGCATACCTTCTTTCTATTAAATAAGCGATACTATTATATAAAATATCTCAAATCGGCGAAAGTGGCAAAATAGACAAAAGTGTCGACAAATTTTTTACATAGGAGGACAAATAGCAATGGATGACCGGCAGAAGATTATGGAGGAAATCAGAAAGGCAATGGAGAGGATGGACCTGGAGAGGCTGAAGCTGCTGCTGGTCACGGCCCTGGAATGGGCAAAGAAATGAAGAAGGCCCCCTGCTTACGCGGCAGGGGGCATTTCTTACTCTTTGAGGTTTTCCATAAAGGCTTGGAACCACTTATAGAGCTGGGGGTAGGCTTCCGGGGGGAGAGATGCGAAGGCCTTGACCAGGCGGGCGCGCTCGTCATCGGAGACCTGGACGTCGGCGAAGATCTGGGCCAGCTGCTGGTCCAGGGGCATGGGGAGTTTCATCTCCCCGACGCCGGTGCGAAGCCAGACCTCGTTGATGCCGAATTTTTCGCAAATATCGGAAACAGTACGGTCACTTACTCCGCAGCGGCCGGAGCAGATTTGGCTGACGGTTGGCTGCGTGATATTTAATCTGGCCGCAAAGGCGGTCTTTGTGAGTCCAAGGCTTGTGATGACCTGGGCTACACGATCATTTATGGTGTCCACTGTAGATCACCTCCTTCGCAATCATCTTAGCAAGGGAATAGAGAAAAGTCAAGAAAAATTTATAGGCTACCTATGAATTTACTATTGACAACATAGGAAACCTATGATAGTATATAGGCAACCAATGAAACAACATTGCAAAGCTACATACGGAGAGGGGGGTTAGGAATGGGATGCACAATTTACGACAGAGAAACCTATGAACACTGGAAGGAAGAATGGGCGAAAAAGGGGTACACACCCAAGGACGTTTACGAAATGGTCAAGGCGCACGGGTTTGAACAGGGGTATCTGGAAGACCTGAGGGCGGTCATTTCAGAAATGGAGGGGTGTAGTCCTGAGCGCGGCGAAGAACAGACATGACGCACTCTTCACAGGCTTTCCCGGCGTGGCCGTTGTCGCAGATGTTTGGAGGAATCCTATACCACTTCCCCTCATAACGGGAAAAGGGAACGTAGAGGGTTTCGGCTTTTCCGGACAGAGGACAGCGGACCTGAAACGGGGCGTAGTAGGTCTGGTACATAAAAGTTAGTCCTTTCTATTTTGACAGAGAAGCGGAGAGGGGGAGAAAAAATGATCTGGTTTTTGGTAGCGCTTGTCGTTCTGAAATACATCATCGTTTTGCTGATGCTCTCAGCCGGTGATCCAGGAGACGATGAAGAGGACGTTGGCAAGAAAGGCAATGACTGCCGCAATGGCAGCAAATACGCGCAGGAGTTTACGGCGTTTGTGCTGATGCTGATCTTCTTCCTGGTTTGCAGGCTGGTCTACAAGCTCTGCTGACCGGCGCTGTTCCTCCAGGGCGTTCAGGCGGGAATAACCGGCAGGGGACAGCTCGACGGTGCAGCTGGGGGGCGTTTCCGAGGCCCAGACCTTCCGGACAAGTTTCTGGTCCAGGAGCGACCGAAGGGCGGCGTCCACGGTTTCCGGTGGGTAATCGGAAGAGGCGTTGAGAGCGTCCACCCAATGGAGCGCACCGGCGGTTTTGATCTGGAGGAGCAGTTGATAAGTCAAGTCGGGCATAAAATCAAATCCTTTCTATTTGCCTGCAAACCTGAGTTGCCCGGGGGTGCGGAGATGACCGGGGCGCTCGCCTGCGCAGCGGCCACCTCTGCAATCTGTACCCACCGAGCGAAGGGGCAGCACCCGGCAGCGCTTTTTCCGTGGCGCGAACACGAATGGGCGCAGCCCTCCCGAGGCGACGGTTTTTCACTCGGCCCCCGCACTTACGGAGCGACCCGGCCGGTATGGCACTGCGGCTTACCGGCGACTGTGCGGAAATTACCGGGTACACAGATTGGGGCGTGCATTATAGAACTGATGAGAGTTTCCATAAGGCATCACCTCCATTCCGTTTGGAATCCCCGAGCTGCCCGGGCAATTCAAGTTTACAGGCAAAGGAAGAAGAAAGCAATCGGAACATTTGGGCGAAATATGGCGGCTATGGGCTGATGCAGAATGCGCAATGCGGCATCTGCGAGGGCCGGTTCGAATCCGGCCGCCGCCGACCAATTTGAAAATCCGGGGGATTGCCACACCAGCGTGCGCGCTGGTTCGCAATGACACGGGAAACGAAGAAAGGAGCACAAAAATGAGCGAGGAAGTTCGGAAGAGCGTGGAAGGGACGGCCCAGGGGCTGAACGAGATCCCCCAGGAGGCCAGAAGCCACGCGGTAAGCATGGTGGAGGCATACGCCCAGGGGCTGGCGGCCGGAGTGGCGCTGGCGAACAAGAAGGAGGAGAAAGAGGATGGAAAGTAAAGGCAAGACCGAGGCGGAGCTGCGGCAGGCGGCGGCCATCCGGCAGCTTGGGAAAGCTGCCTACGCCTGGGTGATGGCGAACAAGGAGACCTACATACAGTGGCACATTGCCCGGTATGGGGTAAGACCGGAAGGATTTTAAGGAGGAAATGAGATGAATCCTGAAGAACTGGCGAAATATCGGGTGCTGGCGGAGCTGTGCCGGCGGCTGCGGCGGGAGAATGAGGCGCTGAAAGCGGAAAACCGGGCCCTGAAAGCGGGGCTGGCGGCGGACACGAGGGACTTTGACGAGGAGAACCGGGGGCTATTCGAGATGGTCCACCGGAACAACCGGAACAGGGCACCTTTTGAGGAGACGTTTTACTATGGGACTTGAGAAATGGCTGGCGAGGGGGTAAGGGCATGGGAAAAGCGAGGATCCCCGTGGAGCAGCGGTCCCGGCAGCTGCAAAGGTACTACGACAACCGGGAGGCGTTGCTGGAATACCAGCGGGAATACCGGGCGGCGAACGCCGATGCGATCAAGGCGGGGCAGGTTCTGTACCGGAAACGGCACAGGGAGCAGCTGCGGGCCTACGGCCGGGAATGGGCCAGAAAGAAAAGAGCCGCCATCAGAGCTGCGAACTCCGGTGACGGCAAGGGAAATATGAACAAGGCTAGTATAGCCGAAAAGGAAGGAAATGTCAAATGAAGGATATTCGGATTCAGAAGCTTTCGCTGGAAAATTTCAAGTGCCACAAAAGCCTGACTATTGATTTCGGCGGGCGGGAGACCAGCATTTACGGGGACAACGCCACGGGCAAGAGCAGCATTTACGACGGGCTGACCTGGCTGCTGTTCGGCAAGGACAGCCGGGGCAGCGCGGATGCGGAGGCCATCAAGCCCCTGGGCTCTGACGGGCAGGTGGCGGACCACCAGGCGGTGACGGCGGTAGAGGCGGAATTTCTGGTGGACACCGGAGAGGACAACGAGGTAACTGTGCTGCGGCGGACACTGAAAGAAGTATGGTCCAGCAAGCGGGGGTGCCCCACGCCGGAATACAGCGGCAACGTGAGCGAATACGCCGTGGACGGTGTGCCCATGAAGAAAAACGGCTTTGACGCCGCTGTGAAGGAGCTGGTTGGGGAAGGGCTGTTCCGGATGCTGACCTCTGTGCGGTACTTCAGCGCGGACCTGAAATGGCAGGAGCGGCGGGCGGTGCTCTTCGACATGGTGGGGAACCTGACAGACGAGCAGATCATGATGCAGAATGAAGCATTCTGGGAGCTGAAGGACAGCTGCGCCTGGGTGGGGCTGGAAAGCCTGAAAAAGAAGCTCGTGGCGGACCGAAAGCGGCTGGTGGGGGCAAAGAACGACGGCCCGGCCAGAATGAGCGAATGTCAGAAGCTGATCGACCAGCTGAGCGGGCAGAACTTTGAAGCGGCCAAGGCCAAGGCGCTGGAGCTGGATGGGCTGAGCAACACCCTGCGGGAGCAGCTGGCGAAGCTGAAAGCCGGGAGCAAGGCATCGGAGATTGGTTACGCCCTGAGCGCCAAAACGGCGGAGCTGCGGGCACTGGAGGCCCAGAACAGCGCCTACCGGGAGCAGCAGCGGGGTACGGACAAGGCGGCGGAGGCCAAGCGCCGGAAAGCGGCGGCGGAAAAGGCCCTGACATACACCAATGCCCAGATCGGCAACACGGACATGGCCCTGGAACGGACGGAGAAGAGCCTGGAGAGCTACCGGGCGGAATGGGTGGAGACCAACGGAGAGAGCTTTTCCGGCGGGAAATGCCCCACCTGCGGCCAGAGCCTGCCCTTTGAGCAGCTGAAGGCCCAGACAGAGGCCTTTGAGAGCAAGAAGAAGGAACGGCTGGAGCGGATCGAGGGCATGGCGAACCATGCCAAGGAACTGTGCGATGGCTACCGGGCGGATCTGGAACGGCTGGGACAGGAAAAGGCGGAAGCGGAAAGCGCCCTTGCGGCGGCGGAAGCGGAAATCCGGGAAGCGCCGGCGGCTGCCATTACGGATATGCCGGAATATGCGGCCCAGGCAGACGCTCTGCGCCGGGAAATCCGGGGATTGGAACAGGACAAGGCGGAAGCGGAAAACGGGGAACAGGAAAAGCGGACGGCCCTGGAAGGGCAGCTGGCAGAGGCTACGGCGAAAATGAAAATGGCGCAGCAGGTTGCGGCGGGTGAAGGCAGCCTGCGGTACGCCCAGGCACGGCTGGAACAGCTGCGGCAGGAGGCCCGGGACACGGGCGCGGCACTGGAGGCAGTGGAGCGGACGCTGTACCAGATGGAGGAATTCACCCGGTTCAAGGCAAGCTTCCTGGAAAGCGCCGTGAACGCGCCCTTCCGACTTGCAAAGATCCGGCTGTTCCGGGAGCAGGCCAACGGCGGCGTGGAAGAGCGGTGCGACGTGACGGTGGACGGTGTGCCCTACAACGGACTGAACAGCGCCATGCAGATCAACGTGGGCATGGACATTATCAACGCCCTGAGCGAGTTCTACGGGGTGCGGGTGCCGCTGTTTGTGGACAACGCGGAGAGCGTGACCCAACTGGAAGAAATGCAGAGCCAGGTGATCCGCCTGGTGGTGAGTGAAGAAGACAAGGAGCTGAGAATCGTATGAAGATCGGAAAGAACGTGAAGCCCAGCATTCCCCCGGTTCCGGGCGGAACCTATATGGCGGTGTGCATTTACTCTCTGGGCATTGGGGAGCAGCTGTGCAAATACAAGGATTCCACGAAGTACAACAACCAGGTTATGATCGGCTTTGAGCTGATCGGGCAGACGGTGGAGATCGACGGCAAGCAGGAGCCCCGGGTGCTGGGGCGTACCTTTAACATTGCCAAGAGCCAGAACTCGGGGCTGCGGAAGTTTCTGGGGAGCTGGATGGGCAAAGCGCTGACGGATGACGAGTACATGAGCTTTGACACCAACACGCTGCTGGGTAAGCCCGCCATGCTGAGCGTGGTGCTGAACGATACGGGGGAATACGCCAACATTGACGGCATTATGCAGATCCCGGCGGGGATTCCGGAGCCGAAGGCGACCATCACGCCCTACTGGTTTGACTTGGACGACGGGTTTGACCAGGCGGCTTTTGAGAAACTGCCGGAATGGGCACAGGAGAAGATCAAGAAGAGCACGGAGTATCAGAAGCTCTACGCACCCCAGGAGGAGGTCAAAATCGACCAGAGCACCGGGGAGGTTCTGGACAAGAACGCCGGTCAGGGGGGCGCTGAGGCCCCGGGAGGGAGGCCCCCGTTTTGAGAATCGCTTCACTGGCGAGCAGCAGCAAGGGCAACGCCTATCTGATCGCCGACCGAAAAACCCGGATCCTGCTGGAATGCGGGCTGAGCTACAAGGAGCTGCAGAAGAGGGCCGGGTTTGACCTGGCCCGGCTCCACGGATGCCTGGTGAGCCATGAGCACAAGGACCACAGCCTCTCCGTCCGGCGGGTGGCGGAAAGCGGCGTGCCGGTATATATGAGCCGGGGCACGGCTGAGGCGCTGGAGCTGCCGGAGACGGTATTTTCCCTGCTGGAAGAGATACGGGCCGGGGAGCAATTTACGGTCGGCACGCTGGACGTCCTGCCCTTTGGGACGTTCCACGACGCGGCGGAGCCACTGGGATTTCTGATCCAGAGCAAGGAGGACGGGGACATTCTGGCGTTCGCCACGGACACGGTGAACCTGCCGTACACGTTTCCGGGTGTAAACATTCTGGCGGTGGAGGCAAACTACGAACCGAGGCTTTTGGAGCGGTGCACTCGGATGCCGGAGAAGACGAAGCACCGGATTGAGAACACCCACATGGAGATCGGGAAGCTGTTGGAGTGTCTTTCCAGCATGGACTTGCGCCGGTGCAGACAGATCTATTTATGCCACCTGAGCGACGCCACGGGAGACGAGCAGAGCTTCTGCTGGCGGGTATGGAAAGCCACCGGAATTCGGACAGAAGCATTCCCACGAGACGGAAAAATCAAGAAAAATTTCTGAAAAAATCAGGAAGGGAGTGAAGAAAATGGCAATGGTGCGGAACCAATTTACATTCTACCGAAGCTACTATGAGGCGCTGGACGAACTGCCGGACGAGGAAAAGGCGGAAACGCTGCTGGCGGTGATCCGATATGCCATCTACGGGACAGCGCCGGAAATGTTGCCTGTTTCCGGAAAAATAGCTTTTAACCTCATAAAACCGACGCTGGATTCTGCGAGAAAAAAAGCGGCCGCCGGGAAGCAGGGCGGCGGTGCTTCTCCCAGTGGGACAAGCAAAAAGAAAAGTGCTTCTCCCAGTGGGACAAGCAAAACAGAAGGGTGCTTATCCGAGTGGGACAAGCTAGAAAGAGGGGGAGAAAGAGAAAGAGAAGGAGAAAGAGGTAGAGGTATAGGGGAAAGCGCAGCGAGTGGGAAAAGCAGCGAGGAAGCAGACAGGGGCTTTGAGGCGCTGCGCCGTGCGTACCCGGCACACAGACAGGGAGACAGCGAGGAGGCCAGAGAGGCATACAAGCGCTTTGTCAAGAAGGGGCAGGAACAGGCGGCTCTGGATGGCCTTGAAAAATGGAAGCTGAGCCAGCAATGGCAGGACGACGGTGGACGGTTTGTTCCTGGGCTTGCCAAGTGGCTGAGCCAACGGCTGTGGGAATGCCCCCCGGAACCCGCCAAGCCGGAAGTATGGCAGCAGGGCAGACGGGAGCTTGACAGGGACGAGCTGGCGGCGATCCGCCGAATGTTTCAGGAGGACGACCCGAAGGTGGGCGGCTGAGATGGCGACAAGGTGGAAAGATCTGTTTGCCCAATGCCCCTTTTTCCGGGGGACGGACGGGAAGAAGACCATCACATGCCAAGGGGTGGACGGGTACAGCCTGCTGAGCTGGCGGTTCCGGGGGACGGGGCACTGCGAGATCCAGTTCCGGGTGTTCTGCTGCGGGAAGTATGAAAACTGCGAGGTCTGCCGGATGCTGATGGAGGCAGAGGAGGGGAAATGAACATGAACGAGAAAATTAAGACCAACGCCGACCGCATCCGGGCCATGACGGACGAGGAGCTGGTGAAAAAGTTAAGCCCCGGAAACTGTCCGCCTGAGATTACCAACTTTGAGCACTGCTGGCACACCAAGTGTGAAAAGTGTTGGTTGTCATACTTGCGCTCCCCGGCGGAAAGCGAGGGGGAGGAATGAAGCAGACGGACCTTTTTGAGAAGATCATCGTGGACAACTTTGCCGGTGGCGGCGGTGCCTCCACGGGGATTGAGTTGGCCTGCGGGAGGCCTGTGACCATTGCCATCAACCATGACCCGGACGCCATTCTGCTGCACAGGACCAACCACCCTTATACGGAGCATTTGCAGGCATCCGTGTGGGATGTTGACCCGGAGCAGGTTGTCCGCGGGCGGAAAGTGGGGCTTGCCTGGTTCAGCCCGGACTGCAAGCACTTTTCCAAGGCCAAGGGCGCGGCCCTCGTTGACCGGAATATCCGTGGGCTTGCCTGGATTGTCCTGCGGTGGGCGGGGACGGTGCGGCCTGACGTGATCTTACTGGAAAACGTAGAGGAGTTCGTCACCTGGGGGCCTGTACGGAAGGGGAAGCCTGTGAAAAGCAAGGCTGGGCAGACATTCCGGCAGTGGAAGCGGCAGCTGGAGGACCTGGGGTACACCGTGGAATACCGGGTGCTGGTGGCGGCGGACTATGGTGCGCCCACCACCCGGAAGCGGTTTGTGCTGGCGGCCCGGTGCGACGGCAGGCCCATTGTCTGGCCGGAGCGCACCCACGCACCCAGGAACAGCCCGGAGGTGCTGGCCGGGAAGCTGAAGCCCTGGCGAAGCGCGGCGGAGATCATTGACTGGAGCATTCCGGGGTATTCGATTTTCCAGAGCAAGGAGGAGATCAAGGCACTGTATGGCGCTGCGGTGGTGCGGCCTCTGGCGGAGAACACCATGCGGCGGGTGATCCGGGGCGTGGACAAGTTCACGCTGAAATCCGGCGAGCCGTTTCTGATGGAGTGCAACCACGCCGGGGGCGGCCACATTGCTGATATGCGTGACCCGTACAAAACCATCACAGCCAAGCATACCGGCGGCATCGTGGCTCCTACGCTGATCCAGTACCACACGGAACAGGCGGAGAATGTACGGGCCAACGGCCTGGACCGCCCCGTGAACACCGTGGACGCCTCCAACCGGTACGGCCTGGTATCTGCCAACCTGGTGGAGTATTACGGGAACGGGAACCCACTGGATGCCCGGGAGCCAATGCACACGGCAACAAGCCATGACCGTGAAAGCCTTGTAGCTGTGCATATCCAGAAATATTTTTCTGGGGTGATCGGAGCAAAAGCAGGAGACCCGCTTCCAACCGTAACCGCAATTGACCATAATTCCATTTGCGCAGCAGAAATCGCCGAATTTAAGGGCGTTGACATCGGGCAGGACTGCCGGAAGCCCCTGCGGACCATCACGGCGGGCGGCGGGGAGTTCGGTGTTGTGCGGGTCACGCTGAACCGGACCGGCGGCATGGGGTACTGGCCTCAGATAAGGGAGTTGCTGAACCGGTTCTGTGGATATGACCTGGCGGACAATGAATGCCTGGTGCTGATGATCGGCGGCGTGGAGTACTACATAGCGGACATTACGCTGCGGATGCTGACACCCCGGGAGCTGTACAATGCCATGGGCTTCCCGCCGGACTATAAAATTGAACGGGACTACCTGGGGAACGCCTACCCCAAGTCCAAGCAGGTAGCACGGTGCGGGAATGCGGTGTGCCCGCCTTTGGCGGAGGCCATGGTGCGGGCCAACCTGCCGGAATGGTGCGGGGAGAAGATCACCACCATGGAGCGGCTGGGGGAGGTGCAGACGGCATAGATCATTTTCGTGCCCCCACGGAAATGATTTAACCTGGTCGAAATCGACCACTTTAACCGCCTCGAAATCGAGGCATTTGAAAGCCCGGGGCAACCCGGGCGGGAAGGAGATAAGTATGAATATTGATTTTAACCAGATAATTCAGAAGAAGTTGACACAGATGGAGGACGAGGGCATTATCCAGAAGAAAATTGAGGACGCCCTGGAAAAGTCCATCATGGACGCTATTGATTCCCAGCTGGGCAGCTACTCTTTCAAGAATGCTCTGGGCAAGCAGATGGAGGACGGCATTTCCCAGGTGGCCAAGGACTGCGGCCTGAGCGCTTATAACAGTTTTATTGCCGAAAAGGTAAAGGCCATTCTTTCTGGCATTGTATCTGACGACCTGGGCAAGAAAATCGAAACCGCCGTGAGCGGCGTCCTGGTGCAGCGGTATGAGGGCATAAAGCTGTCCGACATCTTCAAGCGCTACCGTGAGCACGTCATGGATAGCACGAACGATTCCGAGAAGTACGACCGGCAGGAGTTCACCATGGAGTTGGATGGACACAATGGATACAGCGGCGGCTTCACCCATTACACCTGCAAATTCGGCCCTGATTCTGACTATGACCCAGATGATTCGGACTCCATAGAAATCCGTTTTTGCCAATACAAGGACGAACCTTGCAGCATCAGAAGCTTGACCATTGGTGGGTTGGATATGTCCAAAACATTAAACATCGGCTATTTGGACCAGTTCAAACAGTTCCTTGTAAACCTGTTCCTGAACAAAACCGAGATCATTCTGGACGCTGACGCTGCCGAAGACGCTGCCGAAGACGCTGCAGAAGATAACGCCTATGTCGACTATTAAGGCGGGAAGGAGATAACAATGACATTTGTCGAATTGCACTATAACGGTGTTCCATATATGCTGAATTTGGACATGATTATAAGCATAGTTCCGATGGCAAACAAAAAAACAGAGCTTTTTCAGGGAAACAGCGATGAGCGTTTTATCTGCGATGAAACATACGAAGAAATCATGGGAAGGTTCGGAGTGAAATCATAGCTGGGAATGTATGGAGGGATAACCATGGACGAAATCAAATTGAAGCCCTGCCCGTTCTGCGGGGGCAAGGCAGAGATAAACGTTGACCATGAAGCGGTCGAAGACACGGAAAAACGCCACTGGGCGTATACCGTGGTATGCAATAGGTGCTGCGCAACATCTGGGCTTACATATCTGCCAGAAAAAGCGCGTGAAGCCTGGAACCGGAGGGCTGAAAATGGCTGATTACATAAGCCGTGAAGCAGCGGTAAAGCTGCTTACAAGCATTGCCCTGGAAGTCCCCGACAGCAAGAGCCGCACTGTTGCAAAGTGCATCAACAGGATTGAGCTGATGCCCGCCGCCGATGTGGAGCCGGTGCGGCATGTGCCCCGCAAGGTGTGGGGTATAGACGAGTATTACGGCGAGTGGCTGCGTTGCCCTAACTGCGGGTACGAAGATAACACTGTCAATGCAAAGTACTGTGGCGGCTGCGGCAGCAAAATGGATTTGGAGGTAGAAAATGATGGGTGATATAATGCAATTCCCGGAAACCGTAGAAGAGTTTATGCAGCAGTACAAGATCACGGATACCCAGCAGGTCTATACCAACGGCACGGAGCTTGTGCCAATTTTCCGAATGAAGCAATGGTTTGAGGCGCATAAGCGCCGCTGGATTCCGTGCAGCGAGAGGCTGCCTGAGAACCGCGATGTCTGGGAACAGTATACAGTTTTGCTCTGCGTCTATCGGCCAGCTTGGTACGGTGATGATGAGTATACCGTGGAAAAGTTTGTTTTACCCGCCGAATACAACTATGAGCAAAAGGTTTGGCGTGTTAGCGGTAGCGGCGAGATCATAAACGCCTTGATAGAGGAAAAATCCCCTTGGCGTAGCTACATATCCCATTGGATGCCGCTGCCTGAACCGCCGGAGGAGGAACAAAATGAGACTGATTGATGCGGATGGACTCAAGGGAAAGGCGTTTGCCGACCCTGACGATGGCGAACATTTTGTTTATTGCCAGTATATTGACGAGGCTCCAACCGTTGATGCCGTCCCCCTCTCCGAGCTGACCGCCCTCCGCGACGCCCTGTACGATATGGACGCGATTACATTCCGCGGTCTGGCCAAGATTAACCAGCTGATCTCCAAGTACGGCGGTCAGGGTAGCAGTATTATTCCAGATGAAAGGCGGTGGCTGGAAACCGTATGAGTAATGATATCACCTACATGGACTGCTGGCACTATGTAGCGCCACTGCTGCCGGTAAACACCGACTTCGGGAAGGAAGTGTACGTCATGATTTTCCACGCCCTGAAGGAAGCGGAGGAAAAGCGGATCGCCGAAAAGAAAAAGAAAGGAGACCCCAGATGATCCCTGACCGCCGCCGTGCCATTGCTGACGGGCTGTTAATCCTGCTTGCCGCAATCATGCTCCTGGTGGTATTCTGCGCCGCTTGGAGCCACTACGACCGGCTGGGGTGGGTGCGATTTGTGCTGGCACTCCCCTGCCCTGGATGGCTGCGGGCGTGGCTGCTGGGGTGGTAGACCGTGGGGAAAGCCAGAATGTACGGGATGTGCCGGATGGCACCGAAGAATAAACGCCGGGAAATCCGGTGGAAGCCGAAACAAGAAAGGAAATGTGAATATGATCTACGAAAAGGGCCTGATAAAGGCTATGAAGGACGAATACAGGGCGGGGGGCTACAGCGTGGCCGATGACGGGAATGGAATCCTGTGGATCGTCGCCGATATGTGGTTCGCGGGAATCCGGAAGGGGAATGTCAGCAACGACATAAAGAGCGTGATCGTGCTGCACTTTGGACAGATGCCGGAAGGGCACAGCGCTATGTATGTGAGCAAGGACAAGGACCCCAACACCGAGATCATAGACACGGTTTTGTCCGTGCCGCAGATGCTTGCGGAGGCGGAGGACCAGGGCGTTTTCCGGCTGACGCTGCTGCGGATCGGAAACCGGGTGGTAATGCAGAATGATGATCTGATTATCCGGACGGCGACCGAGGACGCTTTGCTGCCTATGGCATACGGGTACACGACTTGGCTTCGGAACGGGTATCTGGTGCAGGACAACGGGGAAAGCTTTGTGGGGGCAATGAGCTGCCACGGGGTTGAGGGTGAGATCGGGAAGATCGAGCTGCTGGAACAGGTGGACTGGCGGTAAGTGCATAAAAATGGGCCGCTCCCGGGTGGGGGCGGCCTTTTGTCATTGCTTTTGGATTTCCCGGCGGATCAGGAGCTCGATGTAGTTGGAGATCGTGCGGTTTTCCCGCTGGGCGGCCTGCTGGAGCTGCTGCTTGAGATCCGGGGAGATGCGGATGTGGATGGTGTCGGTTTTCTCAGCCATTGTTTTCCCCTTTCTTGGCGCGGGTCTTACGGATTTTCAGGGCATTTTTGGTGGGGTACTCGGCGTTATAAGCGCCTTTGTCATAGGAAATGTGGGTATTGACGGCCTGGAGGCTTTTGCCGATCTGCTGGGCGATAGCCTCCGGGGTCATGCCGGAGCGGTAAAGCCGGGTGATCTCGGTTTCGTAGGCCCCCAAAGTAACCAGGATTTTGCGGACCTTGCCCTCGCTTAGACCCAACTGGCAGGCAATGGTCTTTTGGGATTCGCCGTGCTCCCAGAGACGGGAGACGGCGAGAAAGGTTGCATCCATGATAATCTCATCTGCCCTCGTTACCTCCGGGGCGGGGTGAAAGCGGTTTACTTTGTCAGGATTCCGGGGTTGCCGTAATAGCCATAGTCAAGCGCAGTGACAACAGCATCAAGGTCCAGCCAGTCAGGCGGGGCAATCACCAAATTGTGAAAATTGTAATAGACACGATCGATAGTAATGGTCCCAGAGTATTCGAGGCCGCGCAGGCCATCGATAAACTGGCGGACGGTGGTCCGAGCCTGCTTAGGCTGAATGTTTCCCATGGTGTTTCCTTTCTCCCCGTGGAGCCGGTGGGGCAGCTGTGATGGTGTTATTGTAATGGGGGGCGGGTCCGGTTAATTGGACTTAATCGTCAACGGGGACGTCATAGGAGTAGAGGTAGTGGTCGCCAACGTCGTAGTGGTCAAGCGGGACATCGTAGACGTGGGCCTTGATCGCCACCGGCTGGCCGGGGTAGTCGGTGATATAGCGCTTGGCGGCTTCGATGGCCTCTGCCTTGCGGCGGAAGGAGCCCATCATCCAACCGTTTTTGATAACGCAGAACTCATAGTACTTAGACATGCTGTTACCTCCTGGGCTGCTGCCCTCTGTTTGATTACGGTTACATTGTATCACGTTGTGTACACAAA
>ERZ1026884.195-NODE-195-length-43624-cov-6.561225_pt1 | contig 43624 bp, 40 predicted proteins | sample MGYA00380172_ERZ1026884 | MGnify/ENA primary metagenome ERZ1026884 (study PRJEB33269, sample SAMEA4719808) | human gut metagenome | biome: human-associated habitat; feature: organic feature; material: feces | place: Cameroon | collected 2013-10 ... | reverse complement strand
GACATCCGCATCGACCGACGCAGACATCCGCACCGACCGACGCAGACGTCCGCATCGACCGACGCAGACGTCCGCATCGACCGACGCGGATTGCATAAGTACGAAAAAAAGACCGAGCAAGGTGGTTGTACACCTGCTCGGTCTTTATGTATTGTATATCAAAAAATGAGGTTTTGCCTCTTAACTACCAAAGAGTTAATCGCCAATACCCTGATTTTTCTTAGCCTCAATCATCTTCTGGAGGATGTCAGCCGGGATAGCGTTCTTGTTAACCATATAGTCCATTGTGTTGGCTACTATATAGTTCTTTGTCATGTACCAGATGCCCTTGTAGTCGCCAGTCTCGCCCCAAGAGTTCTTCACCATGTAGTATTCCTTGCCGTGCTGGTCCTTAGCAATACCGAAGATAAGCATACCGTGGTCGTCGGTGAGCTCCCAGTTGTCGAAGCGATGCTGACGCTGCTCTGCTGTTGGCTCGAGCTCAGGCACCTTGCAGCCGAGTGAGTCGATGAGGTTTGTGCGCTTTGCAGGAGAAAGCTTCAACCAGCGAGCCATGTCGCTGCCAGAGAGACCCTCTGCCTTCTTTGTATCTACGAAGTAAGCAAGACCCTTGCGTGTGAAGCCCGGCTCGCTAACGTCGCCACCCCAAGCTACAGTGTAGCCGTTCATGACAGCGTTCTCGAGGATGCGTGCCATGTCCTCCATCGGAAGGTTCCATGACAGCGGGTTGCGCCAGTTGTCCTGCACCTCAACAGCGTACTGTGTGTAGTACGGGTGGTGTGAGTAGCTTGTGATTGTTACGTAGTCGTCGAAGTTCAAACCGAGGCTTGCTGCGAATGACTTCGGAGTGTACTCCTTGCCTTCGTATGTGAACTTCTCCGGACACTGGCCGAGGTAAGCGTCGAGGATGCCCTGGAGACCCACCTTCCAGTGCGAAGAGATCTTGTTAGCTGTGCTCTTAGCGATGCCTGCTACGTACGGCTCAAGCTGGCCGAAGAACTCGTTGAAGTTGTTGAGCGAGTCGCCGTAGAGTGAACCTGGGAACGGCATTGCGTCCTCCGGGCAGATACCCTGGTTCTTCAGTACGTGCAATACGTCGTAAGCCGAACCGCCCTGAGAGAACTGACAGTCGCCGTGGAGGCGTACCACCTGAACGGCGCGGTCCATATAGGTCTTGTTAGCTACGAAAGCCTCGCAGAGGTCGTAAGTCTTGCCTGTAGCCTTGAGAATCTCGCTCTCGAAGTATGAGAGAGTAGAGTAGTCCCAGCATGTGCCGCTACGATTCTGGTCCTTGATACTTGTGATCGGGTTCTCCTTGATTGTCGTGAAGACAGGCTTGTTGCTCGATGCAGCCTTCTTTGGCTTAGCTGCGTTTGCGCTCATCGCAAAAACAGCGAGAAGTGCGAGTGTTAAGATTTTCTTCATGTGATTTTGTTGTAATTTATTAAATTAATTGTTGTTTATTAAGCAATGTCTATTTGTTCTCTGCCATGTATGCTTCGATATCCTTCGGGTGGTAGGGTATTCTGTCCTTGCCGAGGAAGCGACATCCGTCTTTTGTGATGAGTAGGTCGTCTTCGATGCGTATGCCTCCGAAGTCCTTGTAGGTCTCAATTTTATCGAAGTTGAGGAACTCGGCGCAGTGGCCTGAAGCCTTCCAGTCGTCGATGAGTGCAGGGATGAAGTATATGCCAGGTTCGTCGGTCACGACGAAACCTTCCTCTAAGCGGCGGCCCATGCGCAGGCAGTTGGTGCCGAACTGGTCGAGGCGCGGACGTGTCTCCTCGTCGAAGCCTACGTTTATCTGGTCGAGACCTTCCATGTCGTGCACGTCCATGCCCATCATGTGTCCCAGTCCGTGTGGCAGGAACATGGCGTGAGCACCTGCTGCCACGGCTTCGTCTACGTCGCCCTTCATCAGTCCTAATTCCTTCAGGCGTTCTGTCATCAGTCGGCATATGGAGAAGTGTACGTCCATATACTTCACGCCGGGCTTGGCAACGTCGAGTGCGTGGTCGTGACATGCCTCAACGATAGAATAAATCTCGCGTTGGCGCTCTGTGAACTTGCCGTTGACGGGGAATGTGCGTGTGTTGTCTGAGCAATAATTATTGATTGTCTCCGCTCCGCAATCGCACAATACGAGGCGTCCGCTCTCAAGTTTTGCCATCGAAGGGTTGCCGTGCATTATCTCGCCATGCTGGCTGAAGATGGTGGCAAAGCTTGTCATGGCTCCGTAAGATAGGGCTATGCTGTCTACTTGTCCGGCTACGAACTTTTCCGTAAGGCCTGGTTTTGTAAGGCGCATGGCAGTGGTGTGCATCTTGTAGCCGATTACTGCTGCACGCTCAAGTTCTTCTATCTCTTGCTGTTCTTTGGTAGAGCGCATCTTCACTACGGCACGAATAAGTTCGATGCTTGCCGCTTCCTTCTGCTGAACGGGGTGTATGCCGAGCAAGTCGAATATCTGTATCTTAGTGTCGTGGCGATAAGGTGGAAGGAAGTGTATGCGGCGTTTCTGTCGCATTGCTTCGTTGCAAATGCTCTTGAGCGATTTCATGGGGGCTGTGTTAGCCACGCCGACACGTTCTGCCATATCTTTCACGCTGTCAACACTGCCATACCACACGATATCTTCAATGTCGATATCGTCGCCGACGAGTGTCTCTGTGCCGTTATCGAGGTCGATAACACCGACAAGACCGTCTCGGTTGAGTCCGAAATAATAAAGAAATGAGGAGTCTTGACGGAATGGATAGTAACCATTTGAAGGGTAGTTACATGGCGACTCGTTGTTGCCGAAGAGTATTATTATACCGTCTTTCATAAGCTCTCGAAGCTTGGCGCGACGGCCAACGTAGGTTGCTTTGTCAAACATATAACCTTGTTTTTTGTTATTATTTGCACAAAGTTACGTTAATTTGAAGACATAACAAAACGATAACGCCATTTTATGTTTTATTATGATATTGTTTCGCTTCGATTTCAAACGTAAGAAATAAATATGCGAATATTATGATTGGTTGTATTTATTCTTCGAGAGTAGAAATGCTATTCTCAAATCTGTGCAAACAACAACTCATAACCTCTACCGGAGCATAGAAGAAATACTTCTTGTAGTTGCGGAATGTCTTTTTCATGGCTTTTGAGTTGTTCGATACGAACACGCCAGAGGAATGGTGAAACTGCCATTCGTCTTGTTTGATGACGATGGGTGCGTCGAGAGCTTCGAGTGCCAGCTCGTAAGCTTTCGGCGTAATGTCTTTTATGAATGGTATCTCGTCCTTCTCAAAGCCCAATGTCTTGATGAGAATGCTTGCCTCCAACTGCGCAATCTTTGTCAGCTGTAGACGATTGAGCCAGTTTTCAAGCTTTATAAAGTCGATTTTATCACCATCGTGACGCAGAAACGCACCGATACGCACAATGTTTGCGAAGTGCAAACCGTTGGTGAGTATGGTTTGTGTTGTCTGTACGATGATGTCAAGGAAGTTAAGGGTCTCTATCGACGAGTCGTCGCTCAGCGGCTCCGACTTACGTATCTTCTTCAAGCGACTATTTAGTAGCAGGTTCTGCATTCGTGAGAAGCCCGCATCAGGCAGGTTCTGCAGTCCGCCCACGGCTGGTATGTCAGCGCGGTCTGCAAAGTACTCTCCCAAGCCGTGTGTTTCTGCCAGTTTGGCAAGTACGTTCCATTTGTATTTGGACATGGGCTCAATGTCTTCGCTCATCCCAAATACCTTATTTTGAATAATACGAAAAAAGTTACGCTTTATTATGTCCATAATAGAATGTTGAATGTGGAATGTGGAGTGTTGGGTGTTTAATGTTGAATGCCGGATGTTATGAGTATCTGCGCGGCAGACGGAAGATGATAGCTACAGCCACACACAACGTCAGAGCCATGGGGTAGAACAGATAGGGCATTATTCTGACGGGGTTCAGCTGCGTCAGTCCGGCTGCCATAAGCATCTGTGCGCCATAGGGTATGAAGCCCTGGGCGCAGCACGAGCAAGTGTCGAGCAGGCTTGCCACCTTGCGCTTGTCGAGCTCGAAGCGCTCGCTGATGCGTCGTGCTATGTTTCCGGTGGAGATGATAGCCACGGTGTTGTTGGCTGTGCAAAGGTCTACGATGGCCACCATGAGGGCGATAACAGCTTCTGCACCGCGCTTGCCCTTGATGTGCGATGTGGTCTTGGCGATGATGAAGTCGATGCCGCCCTTCTTGTGCACTATCTCGAATACGCCGCCGGCAAGCATTGTTATTATGATCAGTTCGCCCATCGACAGTATGCCGTCGCCCATTGAGTGGAACCACTCGTACACGTCGAAGTTTCCGTCGAGTATGCCGATTGTTCCGGTTATTGTTAGTCCGATGGTGAGCACCGCCATTACGTTCATGCCGGCGATGGCTGTAGAGAGAACGGCGAGGTAGGGTAGTATCTTCACGTAATTGATGCCATGCACATTGGCAAGTGGCGACATTTCTTGTCCTAAGAAGACATATATGGCAAGCGAGAGGATTGCTGCAGGGAGAGTGATGAAGAAGTTCACGCGAAACTTGTCGTTCATCTTGCAGCCTTGCGTACTCGTAGCAGCAATGGTGGTGTCGGATATGAACGAGAGATTATCACCGAAGAACGCACCGCCTACTACTACAGCTGTCACTAACGCCACGTCCAGTTGCATTGTGGTGGCGAGTCCTGAGGCTATCGGCACGAGTGCTACTATGGTTCCTACGCTTGTTCCTATCGACAGGCTTATGAAGCATGTCGCAATGAACAGCCCGGGCAGCACCATGTTGCTCGGCAGTAGCGAGAGCATTGTGTTTACGGTGGCATCAACTGCTCCGATGGCTTTTGCCGAGTTGGCAAAGGCACCAGCCAATACGAATATCCAAAGCATCGTCATGATGTTTGGCGCACTGGCTCCGCGACTGAAGGCTGCTACGTTCTTTTGCAGACTCTTGCCGCCTGCTATTGTCACAGCGTAGATGCCCGAAATCATGAACGCTACGCTTATCGGCACCTTATAGAAGTCGCCCGCTATAATCGATGTTACAAGATATAGAGTGATAAATACCAAAAGAGGGCTTATCGCAAGAACTCCTTTTAAATTGTTCATAGTTGTATCTTTTTTTTAGTCTGCGTGGTATGGGCAAGATGCCCATACCTCCTATCTTTTGCTTGGTTGGTGCAGTAGGGACTGCTGCACCTCCTACTTTTTTTACTTTTATCTGTCCTTTTTACTTTTATCAAAGCTGTGTGCGACGGTAGAAATCAACATTCTCTTTCGTTAGAAGCTCGATTGGCATATAGTTTACGGGTTGCACTTTCTTCTTCAGCACAATAGCTTTGAACAGAGTGTCTACGCAACTATAGCCTTGCTGGTAGCCGTGCTGCGCGATGATAAACGACATACTGCCCTGGCGCAGACATTCTGCGTTCTTTGCCACCATATCGTAGCCCATGATTTGTATGTCGCGCATGTTGTTGCGAAGCAGGAACTCGCCCACAATGTGCGCTCTTGAATTAAGTGTTATGCAATGATGTGTGTCGGGATGCTGCTCAAAGAATTCTTTAAGTATAGCATCGTATTCGCTGCGTGTACCCTTGAAAGGTACGCATAGTTCTGTGATTTTAATCTGCGGGAAATGGTCGTGCATATAATGGCGAAAGCCCACTTCGCGGTTCACCTGCTGCTTACTGGTCACCTTGCCGTCCTTCATCTGCTTGAAAAGCATGATTTCCTTTTCGTTTGAAGCGATGAGCATAAGCATTTTGGCAGCAAAGTAACCGCTGCAGAATGAGTCCTGACCGAAGAAAGAGAGCGGTTTAAGGTCGGGCATATAGGAGTCGAGCATCACAAATGGTATCTGTTGCTCGTGGAGAATATCAGTGAATTGTTTGGTTGTTTCGATGTCCTGTGGCACTATTATTATGCCGTTGGGGTTCGATGCGAGGCATTGTGTATAACAATCGATGAACGAATTGTTATTGAAACGCTCATAATACATAATCTTTACGTTAATGTTGAAGTCGCGCCTTACCTCTATAGCCTTCTGCACACCCTGCTCTATCTCTTCCCAATAGGCTTCCGACTCATGCTGTGGTATGAGCGCATAGAACACGTATGTCTTGTTGTAAGCCAACGCGCTTGCATAGACATTGGGCTGATACTCCATCTCCTTGAGAGCCTTCTCTACTTTCTCGCGTGCCGGTGCCGATACATTCGGACGATTGTGTAGTACGCGGTCTACTGTTCCGACCGACACGCCTGCTCTTTCTGCAATATCCTTAATTCTGATTTTCTCCATTCCTAATGGTTGTGCGTTTCTTTTTGGGTTTGTTATTATATGATTGGTACAATGATGCGCCAACCCACATATTACGTGCAAATTTAAATAAAAATATTGAAATATCCACTCCTCGGATGCAACTTTATTGCTTCGATTGAAGATTTTCTGTTTTACATGCGCTTGTCTGATAAAATTTTTGTTATTTTGCATTGAAATTCGAAACGTATCGAATGTATTTTAGGTTTTAAACACTATAAAGATGAAACTATTCAGAAGTATAGTTGAACTTCAGAATGAGTTGTTTGAAGTTCGGAAGTCAGGAAAAAAGGTAGGTATTGTGCCAACAATGGGTGCCCTCCATGAGGGCCATGCGTCGCTCGTAAAACGCAGTGTTGCGGAGAATGGAGCGACCGTAGTTTCTGTTTTTCTTAATCCGACTCAGTTCAACGACAAGAGCGACCTTGAGCGCTATCCGCGCACACTTGATGCAGACTGCGCTTTGTTGGAGGCTTGTGGTGCCGATTATGTTTTCGCTCCGTCAGTAGAGGAGATGTATCCCGTAGAGGACAAACGTCAGTTTGAGTTTCCACCAGTCACAACGGTGATGGAGGGTGCGCATCGTCCGGGCCATTTCAACGGTGTGTGTCAGGTTGTATCGCGCCTATTTTATATTGTACGTCCAGATCGTGCCTATTTCGGCGAGAAGGACTGGCAGCAGATTGCTGTCGTGAAGGCAATGGTGCGCTTCCTCAAGCTTGATGTGCAGATTGTCGAATGTACTACAATACGCGAAGCCGACGGCTTGGCAAAGAGTTCACGCAATACGCTACTCTCTGCCGACGAGCGTGCCATCGCTCCACGCATCTACGAGGCTTTGCAATCGAGCCGCGAGTATGCCAAGACACACACATTGGCAGAGACTCACGAGTATGTAGTCTCTACCATCAACGCTGTAGACGGACTTGAGGTGGAGTATTTCTCAATCGTCGACGGCGATACATTGCTCGACGTTGCTAATTGGGACGACAGTGCGTATGTAGTAGGCTGCATCACAGTTTATTGCGGCAAGACACCGATACGTTTGATTGACCACATTACTTATAAGAAATAGTTTCTCAGAAATATGATGATAGAAGTATTAAAGTCGAAGATTCATTGTGCGCAGGTAACACAAGCGAATCTTAACTATATCGGCAGCATCACCATCGACGAAGACCTCATGGATGCTGCCAATATGATTGAAGGCGAGAAGGTGCAGATTGTGAACAACAACAACGGCGAGCGCTTCGAGACCTACATAATCAAGGGCGAACGCGGATCGTGTTGCATCTGTCTCAACGGTGCTGCTGCACGCAAGGTCGTAGTGGGCGACACCGTGATAATCATCTCCTACGCCCTCATGGACTTTGAGGAGGCAAAGACTTTCCGTCCCTCAGTTATATTCCCCGAGAATAATAAAGTGTAGCAAATGTTGAATGTTGAGTGTTGAATGTTGAATGGTCGCGGCAGAGCCGCAATGTTGAGTGTTGAATGAATTCTTTATTGATGAATTCTTCATCGGCGAAGCCGACAATTCTACATTCCACATTCCACATTTTACATTGCCATAGGCAATCATTCCACATTCAACATTCCACACTCAACATTAATTTCATTTATGCCAGATAATCCTACTGCAAAACGCTCTTCGAAAGCTGCGCCAAAGGCTTTCGATAAGAACTATGGTCATCTGCAGCCGCAAGCTGTGGATATAGAGAAAGTGGTGCTTGGTGCGCTTATGATTGACAAGGATGCGTTTTCTATCGTGTCCGAGACACTGCGCCCCGAGACATTCTACGAGCCACGCCACCAGAAGATATACAACGCCATACAGACACTCTCGATGAACGAGAACCCCGTCGACATTATGACCGTCGTTGACGAGCTAAAGCGCGAAGGCACTATCGACGATGTGGGCGGTGCGCCCTACATTGTCGATCTTAGTTCGCACGTGGCTTCTTCGGCTCACATCGAGTATCATGCCAAGATTCTTGCGCAGAAGTTCCTCGCACGCCAGCTTATCTCTTATGCCAGCGTCGTAGAGACAAAGGCTTTCGACGAGACGCAGGACGTGGATGAACTGATGCAGGAGGCGGAGGGTTCGCTCTTCGAACTCTCGCAGCGCAACATGAAGAAGGATTACACGCAGGTTGACCCCGTCATCACCCGTGCTATTGACATTCTGCAGAAGGCATCTGCCAACGCCGGTGGCTTGACTGGTGTGCCTACTGGTTTCGAGAAACTCGACGAGAAGACGAGTGGTTGGCAGAGCTCCGACCTTGTCATCATCGCCGGACGACCTGCCATGGGTAAGACTTCGTTCGCCCTTTCGCTCGCGAAGAACATCGCCGTCGACTATCATACGCCTATCGCCTTCTTCTCTCTTGAGATGAACAACGTGCAGCTCGTCAACCGTCTTATCTCCAACGTCTGTGAGATACCTGGCAACAAGATGCTCAACGGACAGCTCTCCGACGACGAGTGGGAGCGCCTTGACAAGAACGTGCGTAATCTACAAGGCTCGCCACTCTATATCGACGATACGCCGGGTCTGTCTATTTTTGAGCTGCGCACCAAAGCACGCCGCCTCGTGCGCGAGAAGGGTGTGAAGATAATCATGATCGACTACCTCCAGCTTATGAACGCCAATGGTATGCGCTTCGGCAGCCGTCAGGAGGAGGTGTCGAAGATTTCGCAGTCGCTGAAGGGTCTCGCCAAGGAGCTTGACATACCTATCCTCGCTCTTTCGCAGCTCAACCGTACTGTCGAGAACCGTGAGGGTTTGGAGGGTAAGCGTCCGCAGCTGTCCGACCTTCGTGAGTCGGGAGCCATTGAGCAGGATGCCGACATGGTGCTCTTCGTACACCGCCCCGAGTATTACCATATCCTCACCGACGAGAAGGGTAACGACCTTCGTGGCATGGCGCAGATTATCATTGCCAAGCACCGTAAGGGTGCCACGGGCGATGTGCTCCTCACGTTCCGTGGCGAGTTCACACGCTTCCAGGATCCGCAGAAGCAGTCGGCACCCATTGGCGATGCACCGTTTGGCTCGGAGATAATTGGTAGCAAGATGAATACAGGCGATATGCCGTTGCCGCCAGATATGATGGAAAGCGCACCTTTCGGCTCGCCTGCCGACCCTGCACCGTTCTGATAAAAGTAAAAAGGTAAAAAAGTAAAAAAGTAGGAGGTATGGGCATCTTGCCCATATCACGCAGCCTAATAAAAGCCCCTCCTACCTTTTTACTTTTTTACCTTTTTACTTTTTTACTTTTATGCGTTTTTCTCTCTGTGTATCACGCTGCCGCTTCCCTGATGTGTGGCGAGCACTAATACTTCGGCTATCTGCACGTGTTTCGGGGCGGAAGCTGCGTAGAAAGCTACGTCGGCAATGTCGGCACCAGTGAGCGGAACGATACCTTTGTACACGTTCTCGGCGCGGGTGTTGTCGCCGTGGAAGCGGACGTTGCTGAAGTTGGTCTCAACGAGCCCGGGCTTCACGTTCGTTACGCGAACTGCCGATTCGGCTACGTCGATGCGCAAGCCATCGGTTATGGTCTTCACGGCTGCCTTCGTGGCGCAATAGACATTGCCACCGGCATATGCTGCGTCGCCTGCAACGCTGCCAATGTTGATTACGTGGCCATCGTTGCGCTCTATCATAGCCGGCACGATGAGGCGTGTCATGGTGAGCAGACCTTTTATGTTGGTGTCTATCATCGTGTTCCAGTCTTCGGGGTCGCCCTCGTATTCCTTTTCGAGACCGAGCGCGAGTCCGGCGTTGTTGATCAGAACGTCAATAGTCTGCCATTCAGCTTCGAGCGAACCGATTGCCTGCTTTGCCGCCTCGGCATCGCGCACGTCGAATACCAAGGTGCGCACCTTCGTGCCTTTAGCTTCGAGCTGTGTCTTTATCTCTGCTAACTTCTCTGCACGGCGAGCCGTGAGAATAAGATTGTAACCGCCTTCGGCAAACTTTCTTGCGCAGGCTTCGCCGATGCCGCTTGTGGCACCGGTTATGAGTGCTATCTTCTTCATAATAGTCTGGTGTTAAATGGTTTGATATGTTCAGATGTAGCTCTACTTCACTACTTTGTGACCTTCGTCTACCCATGCGTTGTAGCCCTTGTCGAGCTCTACAACTACATAACCGTCGCGCACGAGTATGCTGGCTGCCTTCTTGCTGCGCTTGCCGCTGCGACAGTTCACGGCTATCACTTTGTCTTTAGGGAGCACTTCACACGCCTTCTGCTCGAAGTCGGGTTTCAGCACGTCTATATTAACGGCGTTCTCGATATGACCCGCAGCGAATTCTTCTGCTGTGCGCACGTCAAGTCGCACTACCGTTGTGTCGGCAATTATCTTCTCGTATGCGTCTGCCGATACGCTCTCGAAGCCCTTGTTCTGCGCCTTGCAAGAGAAGATGGCGCAGAGCATAGTAAGTATGCTCATGATTTTTATTGTTTTCATTATTATAATATGTGGTTAATCCTTAATAAGATAATGCCTTCTCGACTCGTATATGTCGTCCATGTTGTCTGTAGCCCATGAGATAAGGGCGTTGATGTGTGGCAGCAAGGTCTTTCCCTTGTCTGAGAGCGAGTATTCGACACGTGGCGGTACTTCGGCAAAAGCCTCGCGTTTCACCAGTCCGTCGGCTTCGAGCATCCTTAGAGTTGCTGTAAGCATCTTCTGCGATATATCGGGTATGTTGCGCTGAAGTTCCTTGAATCTCTTTGCTTCGTCTGTTTCGAGTGTGTATAGTACGAGCATAGACCATTTGTCGCCTATGCGCGAGAGTATATTGCGTATTGGGCAATTGGGGAAAAGTGCGTCTTTTACTTCGTTTGTATTCATGCAATTATGTGATTAGAGTCGTATTACTATACAAAAGTAACTATTAGAATTGACATGGTTGTCAACGATATTGTTAAACTACTTTAAACCACCGCGATGCAAGCGTCTTGTTTTCAGTATTAGTCACCTTAAAGTAACTGACTTACGTTTGTGTACCTACTTGTGTAGCGTTCTGAAACTTAGTAATTTTGCAGCAGTAAAAGCAAAATATGGTGGGTGTGGGTATCTTGCTAATACCGCGAGCCACAAAAGAAATTATTAATTAAAACAAAGAAAACAATGAAATCAGTAAAGACAACAAAGACGGGTAAGAATTTCACAGCAGTCAGTGTAGGCAAGCTTAGCGAGGTGAAGAATTATGTCCTTCAGTTGGGCGACATTCAGATACCAGGCAAGGTGTTCGTAGGTCAGGCTCTCGGCACAACAGGTAGCGAACTGTCTTTCCAGACATTCGCCCCAGGTCAGGACGGTGGTTTTCTGCATACGCACAAGAATCACGAGGAACTCTACTTCATCCTTCGAGGTGAAGGTCTGTATCAGGTAGACGGCGAGAACATTCCGGTAGGCGAGGGCAGCATCATCCGTGTGGCTCCCGAGGGCAAGCGCGCCATCAAGAATACCGGTTCGGAAGAGATGCTTATGCTCTGCGTGCAGTATAAGAGCAACACGTTTACGGCAGAGGATGCCACAGACGGTGTGATACTGAGCGAGGAACTCAAGTGGTAGTTCTATAATGGTGTAGCAGTACTTGTAGGGGAGAGTACTTGAGTACTGGTGGATATATTACTCGAGTACGGTGGTGAGATTACTCGAGTATAGTTGTGAGATTACTCGAGTACTACATAGAGAGTACTCATTTTCTTACTTCAAGCACTGCTATTGTTGTTATCTTTCTGTTATCCCATCACCACATCGAGCACCATCATTAGCACAAAGCCGATGGCGAAACCTATAGTGCTGAGATTACTGTGCTGACCGCTTGATGCTTCTGGTATCAGCTCTTCTACTACTACGTAGAACATGGCACCTGCAGCAAAGGCGAGCATGTAGGGGAGTGCCGGCGTAAGAAATGAGGCGAGCAGGAGGACGGCGATGGCTCCGATTGGCTCGACGACTCCACTGAGAGAACCTAACACGAAGGATTTCCATCGGCTGTTGCCTGCCGCCCGCATTGGCATGGAGATGATGGCACCTTCGGGGATGTTCTGTATGGCTATGCCTAACGATACGGAAATGGCTGCGGCTAAGGAGATGTTTGAAACTTGGTTTTCGGCTCCGGCAAACACTACGCCTACAGCCATACCTTCGGGCAGGTTGTGGATGGTTACGGCAAGGGTAAGCATGGCAGTTTTTGAAAGGTGTGACTTTACGCCTTCGGGCTTGTCTGTGCCGATATGGAGGTGGGGTGTCAGTTCGTCGATAAGCAGCAGGAAACCTATACCAATGAGGAAACCTACGGCTGCAGGCACTACCGACCATGCGCCGCTGTCAGCCTTCATCTCCATCGCCGGAATGAGTAAGGACCACACGGATGCTGCCACCATCACTCCGGATGCAAAGCCCAACAATGATTTCTGTAGTCGTGCGGACATTTCGTCTTTCATAAAGAACACGAAAGCCGAGCCGAGCATCGTACCTAATAGCGGAATGAGAAGTCCTACAATTATTGTTGCTGTCATTTCTGTCATATTCTTCTTTTTATTTGTTTGTTACGATGCAAAGATACAACTTTGTTGTGAGTCGGGCAATACCTAAAAGTGATGCTTCCTTACTTTTCGTACAGTTCTATCGGCAGTCCGTCGGGGTCACTGAAGAATACAAACAGTTTGCCGGTGTATTCGTCCGTGCGGATAGGTTCGTGCGCGATGCCCTTGCTGTCGAGTTCGCTGACAGCTGTCGCGAGGTCGTCCACCTCGAAAGCAAGGTGGCGCAGACCGGCTGCCTCGGGGTATGACGGACGTGTAGGCGGATTGGGGAAGGAGAACAACTCTACGACGTACGAGTCGCCAAGAAAGCAGTCTGCCTTCCATGAGTGGCGTTGCTCGCGATAATGTTCGCTTTTGATTTTCATGCCGAGCACATCGGTATAGAACTGTTTAGAGCGTTCGTAGTCGGAGCAGATTACGGCTACGTGGTGTACTTTGTTGAGTTTCATAATATTCTTTCTAATTTTCTGTTTATGTTATGTGCTGCAAAAATAATTGCTTTATATGTAAACTCAAAATTTTTATTGAGTAAATGGTGTGTTGTAAAAAAAACGAGAGTAGAGAGTGGAATGTTGAAAGTTATGATTACCTTTGTTGGGAATTATTGTTGTTTGAAGAAACAACATATATTACAACAAGCCCCCCGAAGACCTTCGCTTGCAACGCAGGCACGGCATCGTAGAGTTTGAAACCACCATGCATCACTTGCGCCGCTTCATCAAGCCAGACTCGTTTTTGCTCGACATTGGTGCAGGAACGGGACGCTACACCTCGGCTCTTATGTCTGAAGGCTATCAGGCTCAGGCAGACGAGCTGTACGACTATGTGCGTATAGACGACATCAACCGACTTGACGAACGTGCCGGCTTGAAACGTGTAACCATCTTCTCGCCCGACGGGGCTTCCGACTATATGCGTACGCGTCTCAACCGTATGAGTGACGAGACGTTTGCGCGTTTCATAGAATATCAGAAGTGCATCTCCGAGCGTGCCGACCTTATTGGAGCCGGCAGCCATGTGGTGGATGTTGTAAGGGTGCCATGATAGAATGATAGTTGCTGTCTATTGCTGCATTGACAGAATCGTTTGTTTGTCTATGAGAGAATGAGTATCTTTGCACCATCAAATTAAGATTTGCAAACTTTTAAACACGTAAAAACATGACAGCAAGCAAAATGAAATACATTATCGTAGGTGGAGTTGCAGGTGGTGCAACTGCAGCTGCACGCATCAGACGTTTGACAGAGGATGCTGAGATAGTCCTCTTTGAAAAGGGTGAACACATATCATACGCCAATTGTGGTTTGCCTTACTATATAGGAGGGGTGATAGAAGACCGCGACCGCCTGTTTGTGCAGACGCCGGAGGCTTTCGGCAAGCGGTTCAATATCGATGTGCGCATATTGAGCGAAGTGACAGCCATTGATGCCGAAGCAAAGCAGGTGACCGTGCATACCGCTGACGGCAAAGAATACGTTGAAAGCTACGACAAACTGTTGCTTTCGCCCGGAGCATCGCCGGTTGTGCCTCCGCTTGAAGGTATTGACAGCAAGGGCATCTTCACCCTCAGAAACGTGAGCGATACAGACCGCATAAAGGCCTATATGGCGGAGCATAAGGTGAAGCGTGCCGTAATCGTGGGCGGAGGCTTCATCGGCTTGGAGATGGCAGAGAATCTGAAGCATGCAGGTGCCCAGGTGGCTGTGGTGGAAATGGCAAATCAGGTGATGGCTCCTATCGACTTCTCCATGGCAGCTCTTGTGCACGAGCATCTGCAGCAGCAGGATGTAAGGCTCTGTCTGGAGCAAGCCGTAGAAGGTTTCTCACGCGAGGGACACGAGCTGACCGTCCACTTCAAATCGGGTGTCAGTCTGAAGGCAGATATGGTGTTGCTCAGCATTGGCGTAAGGGCAGAGACCCGCTTGGCTCAAACTGCCGGATTGAAGATTGGCGAGATGCGCGGTATCTGTGTGGATGAATATCTGCAGACATCCCATGAGCATATTTATGCTGTAGGCGACGCCATTGAGTTTCCTCATCCCATAACGGGCAAGCCCTGGCTCAACTTCCTTGCAGGCCCTGCCAACCGTCAGGCACGCATTGTGGCAGACAATATGGTGTTGGGCAACAGGTTGAAATACGAAGGTTCTGTCGGAACGTCCATAGCCAAGGTATTCGACATCACCGTGGCGTCTACAGGGCTTCCTGCCAAGCGCCTGAAGCAGATGGAGATACCATATCTCTCAGCTACTATTCATAGCGGCTCACATGCCGGCTATTATCCAGGCAGTAGGCAGATGGACATCAAGATAACCTTCTCGCCAAGTGACGGAAGGCTATATGGCGCACAAATCGTAGGTTATGAGGGCGTGGACACGCGTATCAACCAGTATGCGCTTGCCATAAAGACTGGGGCTACGGTCGACGACCTCACCCGGCTGGAACATGCCTATGCCCCGCCTTTCTCCTCGGCGAAGGACCCTGTGGCTATCTCGGGATATGTGGCAGGCAACATTCTTGCCGGAAAGATGACTCCACTCTATTGGCGGGAGCTGGAGCAGGCTGACACCACAAAGGTGATACTTGTGGATGTGCGTACTGCCGATGAATATGCGTTGGGCACGATTGGCGGAGCCGTGAACATTCCGCTTGACGACTTGCGCGAGCGTATTGGCGAGATCCCTACGGACGTTCCCGTATGGCTCTTCTGCGGTGTGGGACTGCGTGGCTATTTGGCTTCCAACATCCTCAAGGCCAACGGCTATCGGGACGTAAGAAATCTTATAGGCGGACTTAAAACCTATAGGGCTGCTACAGCCAAACCAGTTGCGCCTGCAGACTTCGACACCGCAGCGGACAGCCATTCAAGCGAGGCGGCTGTACATTACAACCATTCGTGCGAGACATCTGTGTGTGAAGGCGGAAAGACTGTTGTGAGGGTGGACGCATGCGGCATACAATGTCCGGGCCCTATCCTCAAGATGAAGCAGGCTATGGACGGCCTTGCGCCGGGAGAGCAGTTGGAAGTGCGTGCTACGGATGCCGCCTTCCCACGCGATGCCGAGGCTTGGTGCAGGACAACGGGGAACAGATTCTTGGGCAGGCACTCTGAGTCCGGCGTATATATAGCCATGATAGAGAAAACGACTCCTTGTGCCGTTGAGGCTTCCAAGCCGCAGCAGGGGGATTCAGGAAAGACCCTGATCCTCTTTAGCGATGATCTTGACAAGGTCCTTGCCACGTTTGTCCTTGCCAATGGTGCGGCAGCCACCGGCAGGAAGGTCAGCATCTTTTTCACATTCTGGGGGCTGAACGCCATCAAGAAAACCAACAGACCGAAGGTGACCAAGGACTTTTTCGGGCGCATGTTTTCGTGGATGCTGCCGTCTGACTCTACGAGGCTTGCCCTCTCAAAGATGAACATGATGGGTATGGGTGCGAAGATGATGCGCTATCTGATGCGCAAGAAGGGTGTGGACTCTCTGGAGGAGCTTCGTCAGCAAGCCGTTGACAACGGTGTGGAGTTTATAGCCTGCCAGATGTCGATGGATGTGATGGGCGTGAGGCGCGAGGAGCTTCTCGACAATGTCACCGTTGGCGGTGTGGCGACCTATATGGAACGTGCCGAGAAGGCTAATGTCAATCTGTTTATATAATGAATATACAGCAACTAAAATATGTAACCGCAGTAGGCCGCTTTCGCAATTTTGCGAGAGCGGCTGAGTCGTGCAATGTCTCTCAGCCAACTCTGAGCGCCATGCTTCAGAAGCTGGAGGAGGAACTTGGCATAAGGATTTTCGAACGTACAAACAGGTCGGTAAACCCGACTTCGGCTGGCGAGAAGATTATCCGTCAGGCTGAGCATGTGCTGATAGAGATAGAGCGGATAAACGAGATAGTATCGGAGGACAAGGGGCTGGTCGGCGGAAGGCTGCGTCTGTCCGTCGGTCCTACCATCGCTCCGTATGTCCTGCCTAAGTTCATCAGGCATTATCGTGAGGATTACCCGACGGTGGAGCTGTCGATACAGGAGATGGACGTGGACTTCATGCAGACCGCGCTTCTGCGTGGAGAACTCGATGCGGGCATCGCCATATCCGACAACAGAAGGGAGGGGATACTCGAGATCCCGCTTTATACCGAGAGGTTCATGGTGTACCTTGCGGAGAGCTGCTGGCGAAAACTGCCCGTGTTCAGACCGGAGAATCTGGAGCATGAAGGCATGTGGATAATGAGAGGTGCGCAATGTCTGCGCGAGAGTGCGTTCTCCTTCTGCAAGGGGAGGAGCAAGGGCAATCGTGTGTACGAGGCTGGCACGGTGGCAACTTTGGTGAATATAGTGGACGAGAATGGAGGCTTCACTATCATCCCCGAGATGCACGTGTCGTACCTTACGGAAAAGCAGCGTGAGAACGTGCGCCGTATTGAGGGCGACTTTCTCTCCCAGCGCCGTGTCTCGCTATATATCAAGCAGGACTATATCCGCCAACGTATGCTTAACACGCTGACGGATACGCTAAAGAAGTTCATGCCAGAGGGGATGCTGTACGAGGGAATCGTGAGGTTTGGCATTAAGCTGTAGCCGTAGGCTTGTGCTTTATCGTGTGTGCCAGATGATTTCTCTTACGATTTCCGCAGCCAATTAAAAATCAACTTGCTTTACCGAAATGTTCGGAATTTGTAAAATAATTCTTTTGAAGAAATTGTTGTATAAGTAATATGTTGTATCTTTGTTGGGAATTATTGTTGTTTGAAGAAACAACATATCATTCAACTCACAACTCTTAATATATAAATATGGCATTATCCAATATAGAGAAACATTACAACAAGCACCCCGAAGACCTTCGCTTGCAACGCAGGCACGGCATCGTAGAGTTTGAAACCACCATGCATCACTTGCGCCGTTTCATCAAGCCAGACTCGTTCCTGCTCGACATTGGTGCAGGAACGGGACGCTACACCTCGGCTCTTATGGCTGAAGGCTATCGGGTGAAGGCGGTGGAGCTGGTGCGTCGCAATATAGATGTTTTCTTGAAGCGTGAGCCTACGGCAGACGTTGTGCAGGGCGACGCGCGCAATATGCCGTTTCTGCCTACGGGGGCTGCTGACGTTACGCTGTTGCTCGGTCCGCTCTATCACCTCATCGGCGATGAGGAGAAGCTGAAGGCCCTGAACGAGGCAAAGCGCGTGACCAAACCAGGCGGACTGATTTTCGTGGCTTACCTGATGAACGAATACAGCATCCTGTCCTATTGCTTCGACGAGGACAGGATAGAGGGACTGATGGAGCGCGGAGCGGTTGACGGGGATTTCCATATTCAGGCTCAGGCAGACGAGCTGTACGACTATGTGCGTATAGACGACATCAACCGACTTGACGAACGTGCCGGCTTGAAACGTGTAACCATCTTCTCGCCCGACGGGGCTTCCGACTATATGCGTACGCGTCTCAACCGTATGAGTGACGAGACGTTTGCGCGTTTCATAGAATATCAGAAGTGCATCTCCGAGCGTGCCGACCTTATTGGAGCCGGCAGCCATGTGGTGGATGTAGTAAGAGCTTGAATTGTTGAATAAGTGATAGAATTATGAAGACCCTTCCATATATAGTGTTCAGTTTTCTTATGCTCTGCGCATTGTGCACAAGCATAAGCAGCTATCGCAGAACAGAACACATGATAGCGCAGGATGTAAATAGAGCATTGGAGCAGGTCCTTGCGACGATGCCCGACAATGTGGTCACTACAGATACCATACGCTGCTATCGCAACAACCTCACCATAGCCGAGTTGAAGGACACGGCAGGAATAGCCATGCGTACCGTGCGTATGGATGGACGTTGGGAGACCCGGCTTGTGGCAGAGGCTAACTGTGGCTTTGCCACCACCTTTGGGATGTCCGATCAGAGGGCATCATGTTCTATATTGTTTGTCGGTATGCTATGGCTGTTATGTAGTTTGTGGTACGTAAGGAGGAAAGGACCGGAGCTGGTGTCGCAAGGCATATCATACGGCGGTATTGTCTTCTATAACGATACGTTTATGACGCAAAGGGGTGAGCGGATTCGTCTTACGCCTATGCAGCATTCGCTGCTCGAAATGTTTATGACGAACGACACGCATACGCTATCGAAACAGGATATTTGCGAGCGGCTATGGCCGAAGAAGCCTGATGCAAGCGATACGCTCTACACGCTGATAAGACGCATAAAACCTATTGTAGAGACTAATAGCAGGTTGAAGATAGAGTCGGATAGGGGCAGGAACTACAGTCTGAGACTCAAGTAGATAGCCATTTGTCAGCCACTTGTCAGGGAAATGTCAGACTAATCGATAGGATTTCTTTTAAGAGAAGTGTACTTTTGCACCAGAACAAAATTTGGTGCAAGATGAAACGATTGATTACACTTTCTATTATTATGTCTTCCGCATTCGGTGCTTATGCCCAGGATGTGGAGGGGCGCGTTACGCTCGATGAAGTTACTGTTAAAGCAGCTAAGGTTGTGAACAAAGCAGACGGTATGATAATATATCCTACCGATGTTCAAAAGCGGTATTCCAACAATGGTTACAGCATTCTTGAGAAACTGTCACTTGCCAATCTGCGTATCGACAACATCAACCACACGATTACGGCTATCGACAATAGGGGAGAAGTTCAGCTCCGAGTCGATGGTGTCGTAGTGGGCAAGGTGGAGATGTTGGCTCTCGATCCGAAGGACATCGCAAAGATCGACTACATAAACAATCCAGGTGTGCGTTATGGTGACGACATAGCATACGTCATAAATATCATTACACGCAGAAGCGAGAGCGGCTATACCATTGGTACCGACCTTACGTCGGCACTTACCACTCTGCAGGGCGATGGAATGGTGTACGGCAAGTGGAGCCGTGGCAAGAGCGAATGGGCGCTCTCGTATGGGATGAGCGGTTATAAGACCAAAGGCGTAAAGAGCAGACAGACAGCAGAATACACGTTGGCTGACGGCAGCGTACACATAATAGACCGTAACGACGTAGAATCGCTTCGCAAATCGATAGCGCACGAAGCAAAACTTACCTACAACTGGGCGGATTCTACTGCCACAGTCTTCCAGACTTCATTGAGTGGAGCGTTCAACAACGCCCCCGACAACTACGATGTTAAGGATATTACGGACGGCACTCGCCAATACCGGGCAACAAGTCGCAACGCAGACAAGAGCTGTTCGCCGGTATTGGATATCTACTTCTTCCGCCAGTTCACCCCTCGACAGTCTCTTGCCGCCAATGCTGTAGGTACATATATATACACGCAGACCAACTCCTTCTATGACGAGGGGTCTCCATATAAATATAATGTGGACGGCAGGACGGCTTCGCTGCTCGCAGAGGTAATCTACGAGAACCGATTGAAACCTTTCACGCTCTCTATGGGTGTAAACTATAATTATAAATACATTAAGAACTCCTATCAGGGCGATGCTTCTTCTTTGACAAATACGGATAACAACCGCTTGTATGGCTTTGCTGAAATTAAAGGCACGCTCCGACAACTGCGCTATTCTTTAGGTGTGGGCGCAAGTTACATTCATTACACGCAGAACGGCCATAGATACAACTTCGGGACATTCCACCCGAAGGCATCGCTCACGTATAACATCAGCAACAACGTACAGTTGAGTTATACGTGTCAGATGCAGGATAAAGTGTCTCGCATTGCGATGACGAGCGATGCTATGATTCGCACCAACAGTATGGAATGGACAGTGGGCAATCCCGACTTGAAGCCGTCGCATGATATGGAACATCGTCTGCAAATCTCATACAACAACAACCGCTTGCAGACCTTCTTAGATGGCTACTTCAAGCAATGCTTCAAACCGAATATGGCTCACTATGAGCGGACTGGCGACAATCATTTCGTCTATACACAGACAAACCAAAAAGAGATTGATGCATTGAACGTTATGGCATATGCTGGCTACTGGCTCCTGCCCGAAAAGCTTCAGATTGCTGCTAACGGAGGATTGTTCAGATGCTTCAACTTCGGCAACGACTATACTCATTGCTATACCTCGTGGTTCTATGCTTGCAGCATCACGGCTTATCTCGGCAACTTCACATTGCAGGGATATGTCGACAACGGCAGCCGCTTCTTGGAGGGCGAATCGAAAGGATACAACGGAGCCTATTCAGTCGTGAAAGCATCTTATACGTGGCGCTACTGCCAGTTGTCGTTGTCGTGGGCAAATCCACTTGACAATAACTACAAGGCATACGAGAACGAACTGCTGAACCGTAATCTTTATAAGCATACCATCGGCTATTCGAGGGGCTACGGCAACCAGGTGGCTCTAAGCATTTCGTGGCGGCTTAGCCGAGGTGGCAGGCATAAGGCTGCAGAGAGGAGGATAAGGATGAGCGATACGGATAATGGTATTATGAAATAAAAAAGTCTATTATTCTTTGCAAAAATGGTTGTATGTAAAAATAAAAGTATAACTTTGTGGACAGTTTGATTAAATAAAACTAATTTGTCATGGTTAAAATCACATTTCCGGATGGTTCTGTTCGTGAGTACGAGCAGGGCGTAACGGGGTTACAAATCGCCGAGAGCATTTCGCCGGCTCTCGCTCGCAACGTTGTATCTTGCGGTGTCAATGGCGAAACAGTTGAACTCAACCGTCCTATCAACGAGGATGCAACTATCGCTCTTTACAAGTTTGAGGACGAGGAAGGCAAACACACTTTCTGGCACACTTCTGCCCACCTCTTGGCTGAGGCGCTGAAGGAACTCTATCCTGGCATTCAGTTCGGCTTTGGTCCGGCTGTGGAGAATGGTTTCTTCTACGACGTTATGCCGAAGGAGGGTGATGTCATCAGTGAGAATGACTTCCCGAAGATTGAGGCTAAGATGAAGGAACTGGCTAAGAAGAACGAAGCTGTCGTTCGTCGCGATGTGTCAAAAGCAGAGGCTCTTGCTGAGTTCAAGGCTGACGGTCAGGAGTACAAGTGCGAGCATATCGAGGAAGACCTCGAGGATGGCACAATTTCTACATACACACAGGGCAACTTCACCGACCTTTGCCGTGGTCCGCACTTGATGAACACAGGTGCTATCAAGGCTGTGAAGATTACGAGCGTAGCCGGTGCGTTCTGGCGTGGCGATGCAAAGCGCGACCAGATGACACGTATCTATGGTATCTCGTTCCCGAAGAAGTCGATGCTCGACGAGTATCTCCTCATGCTTGAGGAGGCTAAGAAGCGCGACCACCGCAAGATCGGTAAGGAGATGGAGCTCTTCATGTTCTCTGACCGTGTAGGTAAGGGTCTGCCTATCTGGCTTGCTAAGGGTACACAGTTGCGTCTGCGCTTGCAGGAGTTGCTCCGCAAGATGCTTAAGCCGTACAACTACGAGGAGGTTATCACTCCGGGTATCGGTGGCAAGAGCCTGTACGTGACTTCGGGCCACTACGCTCACTACGGCAAGGACGCTTTCCAGCCTATTCACACACCGGAGGAGGACGAGGAGTATATGCTCAAGCCGATGAACTGTCCTCACCACTGCGAGGTGTTCGCACGCAAGCCGCGTTCGTACAAGGATCTGCCGTTGCGCATCGCAGAGTTTGGTACTGTATTCCGCTATGAGAAGAGCGGTGAGCTTCACGGCTTGACACGTGTTCGTACCTTTACTCAGGACGACGCTCACATCTTCGTGCGCCCAGAGCAGGTAAAGCAGGAGTTCGAGAACATCATCGACATCATTCTTAAGGTGTTCCGCATCTTTGGTTTCGAGAACTACGAGGCACAGATTTCACTTCACGACCCGAAGGATACTGAGAAGTACATCGGTAGCGAGGAGATTTGGGCAGAGAGCGAGAACGCTATCCGCGAGGCTTGCCGCGAGAAGGGTCTTGAGACTCACGAGGAGGTAGGCGAGGCTGCGTTCTACGGCCCGAAGCTCGACTTTATGGTGAAGGACGCCATCGGCAGACGTTGGCAGCTTGGTACAATCCAGGTCGACTACAACTTGCCGCAGCGCTTCAAGCTCGAGTACACTGCAGAGGACAACTCTAAGCAGACACCGGTTATGATTCACCGCGCTCCGTTCGGTTCGCTCGAACGCTTCACAGCCGTACTCATCGAGCATACAGCAGGTCACTTCCCATTGTGGCTCATCCCTGATCAGGTGGCTATCCTCCCGATTTCGGAGAAGTATAACGACTACGCTCGCGAGGTGAAGACATTCTTCGACAAGGCTGGCGTACGCGCACTCATCGACGACCGCAACGAGAAAATCGGCCGCAAGATTCGCGACAACGAGCTCAAGCGTGTTCCGTACATGGTTGTAGTTGGCGAGAAGGAGGCTGCAGAGGGTCTCGTTTCTATGCGTAAGCAGGGTGGTGGCGAGCAGGCTACCATGACTAAGGAAGAGTTTGCAAAGCGTATCTGCGATGAGGTTGCAGAGCAGCTGAAGCTTGCTGAGGATTAAATTACGTAGGAGTCTACGGCATCCTTGCCGTGGACATGTGGTATGAGAAAGATTGCTCACACCTCCTATGCTATAATTTATCAATGCCCATTAATCAGATTTCAATGTCTGACTAATGGGCATTTCTTTTGTCGCTTTTTCAAGCGAAGTTGAGGTGTTGAGATGAATAAAAATGAGGCAAATTTTTGCTATTTCGCATATAATAACTAATTTTGTACTTATGAGTGAACCATTAGCTGAAAGAATGCGCCCGCGCTCGTTTGACGATTATGTCGGACAGCAGCATTTAGTGGGCAAGGATGCCGTCCTGCGCAAGATGATTGAGAGCGGACGCGTGTCCTCCTTTATATTGTGGGGACCGCCAGGCGTGGGTAAGACCACACTTGCGCAGATTATCTCGCATCGTCTTGAAACACCGTTCTACACGCTTAGTGCCGTGACGAGTGGTGTTAAGGATGTGCGCGACGTGATAGAACGAGCCAAGAGCGGACGCTTCTTCAATTCGGCTTCGCCAATACTCTTCATCGACGAGATTCATCGTTTTAGCAAGTCGCAGCAGGATTCGCTGCTCGGCGCTGTGGAGCGGGGCATCGTCACGCTCATAGGTGCCACCACAGAGAACCCGTCGTTCGAGGTGATACGCCCGTTGCTGTCGCGCTGTCAGCTGTATGTTCTGAAACCTTTGGAGAAGGAAGACCTGCTGCAACTGCTCAACCGCGCAGTTACAACCGACGTTGAACTCTCGAAGCTCAATATCCAGCTGAAAGAAACAGATGCCTTGCTGCGCTATAGCGGTGGCGACGCACGCAAGTTGCTCAACATCCTGCAGCTTGTCGTTGAGTCGTGTCCCGGCGATCAGATAGTGATAGACGACGAGATGGTTGTGGCTTGTCTTCAGCAGAACCCGCTTGCCTACGACAAGGAGGGAGAGATGCACTACGATATTATCTCGGCGTTCATCAAGAGTATTCGCGGTAGTGATCCCGATGGTGCACTCTATTGGATGGCGCGCATGATAGAGGGTGGGGAAGACCCGCAGTTCATAGCCCGTCGCCTCGTCATTAGTGCGGCTGAGGATATCGGACTCGCCAACCCCAATGCACTGCTGCTTGCCAACGCCGCCTTCGACGCGGTGATGAAGATTGGTTGGCCCGAAGGACGCATACCGCTGGCTGAGGCTGTGGTATATCTTGCTACAAGTCCGAAGAGCAACTCGGCGTATCTCGGCATCAATCACGCCTTGGAGATTGTGCGTCAGACTGGCAACCAGCCAGTTCCGCTCCATCTGCGCAATGCTCCGACGAAGTTGATGAAGGACCTCGGCTACAGCGATGGCTACAAGTATTCGCACGATTACCCCAATCACTTTGCCCCACAACAGTATATGCCCGATGCGCTTAAGGATACACGCATCTGGCAACCGCAACATTCGCCAATCGAGGAGCGGCAGTATCAGCACATGCTCCAGTGTTGGGGCGATAAGTATAAGAACTAAGGATGAAATCGAAGGAAAGATATAATCCAACCAATAATTTTACAGGAATATGAAGATTGTAGTATTAGACGGTCAGGGCGTCAACCCTGGCGATATCTCTTGGAATAGAATTGAAGAACTCGGTGAACTTACCGTTTATCCGCGCACAGCACCCGAAGAAGTGCTGAAGCATGTGGGCGACGCAGAGATTGCGCTTACTAACAAGACGGTGTTCGACGCCAACATCATAGCCCAGCTCAAGAACACGAAGTATATCGGTGTGCTTGCTACTGGCTACAACGTGGTAGACACAAAGGCGGCATGCGAGCGTGGTATCGTTGTGACGAACATTCCGGCGTACAGCACGGACAGCGTGGCACAGATGGTGTTCGCTCACTTGCTCAATGTCTCTAACCATGTAGAACACTATGCCGAAGAGACTCGCAACGGAGTGTGGAGTCGTTGTCCAGACTTCTGCTACTGGAATAAGCCGCTCTTTGAGCTTGCAGGCAAGACTCTCGGCATTGTAGGACTTGGAAACATTGGCATGAAGGTGGCGCAGATAGCGCAGGCGTTCGGCATGAACGTGCTTGCGTACACAAGTAAGACTCCTGATCAGCTCCCAGAGGGTATTCGTAAGACAACGCTTGACGGACTCTTCGGCGCTTCCGATGTCGTATCGCTGCATTGCCCGCTTACAGACACAACACGCGAACTGATGAACAACACTTCTATCGAGAAAATGCGTGACGGCGCGATACTCATCAACACTGGTCGTGGACCTCTTGTGAACGAAGCAGATGTAGCCGACGCACTTGCTTCGGGCAAGCTCGGTGCTTATTGTGCCGATGTGCTTTCATGCGAACCACCATCGCCGTCAAATCCTCTTGTCGGTGCACCACATGCATTCATCACGCCACACGTGGCATGGGCTACGCTTGAGGCTCGCCTGCGCTTGATGGATATCGCCGTGAACAACATCAAATCGTTTCTTGAAGGCTCACCTACTAATGTTGTTAACTAAATATGATGCCTACAGAAGATATCTACCAGCCCCTACTTAACGTTATTGAGTTTCTGGGTACCTTTGCCTTTGCTATCTCTGGCATCCGTCATGCCGCAGCCAAGCGCTTCGACTGGTTCGGAGGCTTCGTATGTGGCGTTGCCGTGGCTATCGGTGGAGGTACGCTGCGCGATATAATGCTCGGCGTAACGCCGTTCTGGATGACTTCCTCTATTTATCTCATCTGTACGTTCATGGCGCAGATGTTCGTCATCGTCTTTGCGCGATCGTTGAAGAGTCTTGACAATACGTGGTTCTTCTTCGACACGCTCGGCTTGGCGCTCTTCACCGTAGCCGGCTTGCAGAAGACACTCGACTGCGGTCACGCCTTCTGGGTGGCTATAATCATGGGTACCATAACGGGTTCGGCAGGCGGTGTCATCCGTGACGTGCTGTTGAACAACGTCCCCGTCATCTTCCAAAAGGAGATATACGCTATGGCGAGCATCATCGGCGGATTGGCTTATTGGGCACTCGTAGAGCTTGGTTGCGATATGACCATTTCTGTTATCATCGCCTTCCTCCTTATTGTAGCAATACGCATCCTCGCCGTGAAGTACCACATCTCACTGCCAGTGTTGCGAGGGGAGGAATAGTTATATTGTGTAGCACGATGTGTAATACAAATTCAAATGAAAAGTGTTACACATCGTGTTACGTCTATCTTATTATATCTTCGTTTTGATAGTCAGCCTCACCTAAGAAGGCGGTATGTGACATTATTAATGTCTGCTTGGGTATTATGTATATATAACAAAAAGGAGCTTTGACACAACCTCAACCAGGGCTTTGTCTGGAAGCAACGCCTTATGCCGTACTTCAACCGACAAAACAACGATGACCTTATCCTCGCATCCAGTCAGCAGGAGTGGAGCGAGGACGCAACGGCTTCCGCAAGAACAAGTCTATGGAGAAGCTGCCGGAGTCCGAAGAAGACCTTCTCGAACACCGTACCGACGGCACCGATGCCTTCGATACGCTCTATATCGGCTGCGAGAAGTTCCCACAGCACGATTTATATCCAATTGCAATTGGTGGTGTGAGATAATTGTTATATCTTTGCACAATATTGAATTTAAATTAGTAAATATGAAACTTTGGACTTTAGTTGACATAAATAGAACACATGAGAAATTTGGCGAATATAAACTTCTTATAGCAGACAAGAATTGGAACGATAAAGGTTATTATACTCTTTACAAAATTACATATCAACAACCGAAAGATTTCTACAATAAATGTTTGGGAGATATAAAGATATTCAACCCAAATTATGAGGAAAATTACAGGGCTTCTATAACAGATATTCATACTCCGTATGTTGCTTTCATTTTAGATAAAATTTGTGCAATGGCTTTATTTTTAGTTCTCACGCCTGCAGAAAGAAAAGAGTTGATTGAAACCTTACATATAACATTCGATTGTACGAAATACCAATCTCTTCCAGTCTTTACAGAATCTGTTTTAAGAGGTTATACATTAGAAAGCTTTATTAAAGAGCAAGATGAAATAAAAAAACTTATGTTGTCAGACATTAATCCTGCCCATTATATTTCGTCAACGGGTGAAAATGACATAAAAAATGTTCTCCGTAATTTTTCTGAAATTAACATAGAATAAGAAAGCGGAACACTGCCAAATATGACTTCTACAAAGACACAAGGCGAATGAAGCTGCTGGACTCTAACGAAATCCGGCAGCTTCGCGATGTGTGTATATTTGAGGTGAATGGGATTGAGGTGTTATGTAGACCCTCCTTTATTTTATTTTCCTAAATCGTTCTTGTAATTCTTTCATACGGTCTATAAGTTCTGCAAACGATAGTTTAGTACCGTATATGAAGTGGTCGCACATTTCTGCATAGTCTGACTTCCAATCTGGAATAAGTCCTTCATGAGAGTACTCAAATCTAATTATATGCAGAAATGTATTAATACTAAATTAACTTATTTTAAGTAGAAAACATCGCAAAAGTTTTCTACACTACTGTAAGGATTAAATATGTAAAGATAATATAAATCTATCATCTCTACATAGAATTATGGTATTATATCAAGAATTTCTTTTATTCTTCAACTTCCTTCAATATATCCTTGCGAAACTGCCCCGTAAAATAATTCGTTTCCATAATCTCAGTTTTTAGTCATTATTGATAACTCTCGACAAGTTGCCACGCTTGAACATCTGTTCTTCGCCGTAGTACAGCACTACATCATCGAAGCAAGGGCGGTCGATATTATATACTTTCAGTCGCTCGTTTTTGTCAAACCATAAGTTTATCAAACATACAGATTCACTCGGCAGACATACCTTCTTCCTCTTATTCTCGGTCAATTCCTTTCCGTATGCTTGGATAAGCAACGTTTCCACCAACTCAATCTTGCTTTCTTTTTGGTTCTTTGCATCAGCGAAACTGCCTATCCAAATGCAGATGTCCTTGCAGTCCATAAACTCCCGAAAGTGTTCATGCCTTGCGTTCAACCGATAATTGATGCCGTCGTTTTCCTTATGTATTCCTACATAACGTCGCCAGCGACACCGTGCATCCTTTCGAGCTTCAAAGTAATAGAAGTTGAAATAACTTGGTGCTATAGTGTCAGTCCCCTTAACATACTACTTGTATTCGTCGTATGTAAGAGGACCGACCCATTGTATCGTATATGTGTGCTTTATATCTTCCATTTACTCTGCCATTATTTCAACAACTGGCACCGTTTTGTACATTTCATTACGTGCCATATAGCTGTAAGTTCCTACTTGCTTTACAACTTTTCCCTCTGGCACATTTATCTTTTGACTGTCATAATAAGAAGTACTTTCATCACCTACAAAGAGAACTATTGTTCCTAAATTACCACTTTCAATATCGTCAACTGTAGCTAATGCGCTTCCATCAGGCAGCACCTGCATAACCTCAAAGACCTTGCCCGGTACAATGCCACGAGGCTTTTCAAACATTACTACATCATCATTTGATGCAGACGTTGCTTGTGACTTTGCCATAAAAAAGCCTACCACAAACAACAACACAATTCCTGTAACTATTCCAGCTACATAGGTCAAGATAAATTTTGCTTTAATATTCATTGTCTTTAGTATTTAAGTTAAAGATAGTACTTTATAGTACGCAAAGATACATAAAATAACATTATCTACTATCTTTTGACGTGTAAACTTTAATAAATCATAGAGTTTATTTGTTTCTTTCTGAAATAATAATTATTTTTGCATAGTGATGTATTTATAATACATTACCTCGAAATAGACCAAAATAAATACAGCTGACTATGAACCTCTAATTATACAAAACCCAATAGAGTATTTTAAGAATAATCCACAATGGCTATTAATAGACGATACAATAAAAGTGGTACTAAATGACATTAATATAGAACATAACGAATAGTTGTTCTGTCTTTTTCCCACTCATATATCACTCATATCTTTGCCCTAAAAAAGCAAACTTATTAAAGCGAACAGTAAATCTACATGCGGTGATGATTTTTATGAGTTACCACCATAGGCTATAACAACATTAAAACATATGGAATTCAAGCAAAGTGTAAAAGAAGCCCTCGCATATTATGTATATGCTTTGGTTGACCCCAGAGACCATAAAATTTTCTATATTGGCAAGGGTAAAGACAATCGCGTATTTCAACATGCTGCAGCTACTATTGATGAAATAGAACAGGGATTAAAACTTGAAACTATCAAAGACATTATTTCTGAAGGAAAACAAGTTGAGTATTATATTCTGCGACATAATCTTGATGAGAAAGAGGCATATTTAGTTGAATCAGCTATAATTGATATGCTCACATATTATAAGTTCAATCATGATAATCAACTGACCAATATCGTAGCAGGACATCATCAATGGGATGAAGGTATCAAAAGCATTGAAGAGATTAATGCGTTGTATGATTGCCCGAAATTAGAAGTAAAGGCTGGAGTCTATATTCTCTTAGTAAGTCTTAATAGGACTTACAACCAAACACGAGCTAAGGGAATATATCAAAGGTTTAATATTTACGAAGCAACAAGAAAATATTGGCCTATTTCACCTGGACAAGCAGGACGAGTAAATTATGTACTGGGTGTTTACAAAGGTGTCGTCAGATGTGTTATTAAAGTCAAATCTTATGAATTTGTCGATAAGTCTGATGATGGAACAGTCTTTAAAAAAACTCGCTGTTGTTTCGAAGGAGAACAATGCTTGGACTCTATATATTTAAACAAAGATGTTACAGACTATCCTTTCGGTAACGGTGGTTCAGTTAGATATATATTCTGACAAACTTTTGTCTTTTCCCCCTCTACCAATCGCTCATATCTTTGCCATAAAAAAGCAAGATATGAGCGATTTTTCATTTATCCCACCTACATCCGTTGCCACCATCCCAGGCACCTATGCCTCTGCTGCCTTCACCACCAAGACTTCTGAAGTCTTTAAGGAGGAGAACGACATCGCGCCAATCTTCATCAGCGAGCGCATGAAATACATACCCTGGGGCGGTGACAACCGTATGTCATATAACATCATCAATCTCATCGAGTCCGACGAGACACTGAGCACCTGCCAGATGTTCAACGCCGAAGTATGCTACGGCAGCGGACTCGTCTACAACACGGAGCAAGCCACCGAACAAGTCAGATCGGAAGTCGACGACTTCACATCTGGCAACGACATCGCTTCATACTTCCTCGGAGTGTGCCATGACTTCAAGCACTTCGGGTTCTGCGTCAGCGTGATCATCCTCAATGAGGATGCCAGTCGCATTGTCCGCATCGTCCGCAAACAGGCATGCTATGTCCGCTTTGCTCCTGCCGACAAGTCCGGAGTGATACCTTACATCCTCTATGCCAACTGGCGAAATACGGTCAGTCCGGAGGACATCGAGCGCATCTCTGCCATCGAATTCTCTATCCTCCGCATCGGTGAATACCCGATACCAAGCATCATCGACATCGTGAACAGCATACGTTTAGCAAAAGGCTACATATTTGCCGAATGGAAATATTCAGAAACAGCCAAACCCTTTGAAGACCATGGATATAAAAATAAAAAGCATGCAGGAGGGTATTTCTTCTGAAAAAGTTGTATCTTTGCGATTGATAATTATTTTCGATTATGCAAATATTTTATTTTGACCCAATTTACACATCAAAGGAAATGCTTATAGCAATGAAAAAAGTGCTAAAAGTCAATTACGTGTTTAGTCTTATGAGAGTGGAGGATTTAAATGATGATTTACTTTATCTTCATAAGACAGAATTTGTTACTAAATGGGAACCATCAACTTCAGAAAATTTCAATTATGCTTTTAAAGTTGTGGCTCGTCAAATTGTTTCAATAATATCTCATCCTGTTTATAAAGATGGGATTCTATTGGGGTATTCAGGGGAAGCCAATAGCGTGTCCAAAAATCGTCCTATATATACTTTAATTACAAAAGACAAACACTATCCAATAGATTCAAATATTTTAATATTAAGACGCAGATCATATTATCAAAGCATAGTTATTTGTCCACAATCTCCCTCAGGGGCTATTATCTCATATGTTCGTAAATGCCTACAAAATCAAGATGTTAATAACGTAAGTGAAAAATCAAGATTTTTCAAATCTCAGAATGAAACAGTTGCTTTACTTGAAAATGTTTCCACTATAACTATTCCTTCTTCCTTTGATAAGGTCAGAACTTACAATAATGAAATGGTATCATATGATTATAATCCTTTCAATAGAGATTATTGGGGTCGTGAAGATTTAAAGATTCAATACGATATATCCTTTTTACTTAAAAAAAACATAACACCTCCGGAGTATTTAATACTAAACGAAAATAAGATTGCTGATTACCTAAAAGGTAAACAGATTAGTAGTGTTTCCACAAGGTTAAATAATTTTCTTTTTTATTCATATCTTATTTTTTTATTAAGTCGTGAATTATGTGTTATTCCGGAAAAAATAATCGAACAATATATGACTATTGATGGTAGAAAAAAATATTTAAACGAAGAATCTCAAGTTGAGCAAGAATGGAAAAAGGAAGAAGAGGAAGCAATGAGAAAAGCACAAAGTGAATATGAAGAAAGATGCTATGAAGACAATCTTAAATCAGAAATAGACTACATTAGAAATAATGGCGGTGATTGGATTGATGATTAAGTGGCTATATTTTTCGATTTTTGAACAATCGTATAATAGAGTGTCTTTTCCCCAACCCAAATGCTTCCGTACTTTCGCGGTATGGAAGCATTTTTCAATTTATCCCTACCCAAAGATTGGCAGTCATTATCTGACAGCCAACTCCAGTATTTCTTCACGCAGCTCTCCCATGACTTGCCAATGGAAGAAATACTCACTCTTTGTCTGTTCAAATGGGCAGACCTAAGAGTGTTGTGCAAGACGCATGACGGCAGCTATCTCGTGAAGCGTAGACACAAGCAAAAGCAGGAAGCCACGCTCACTATCAGACAAGTGCAAGCAGCCACGGCATCTTTGGAATTCTTACGGCAATTCGCTCCATTCCGGTTCGCATCACTAAAATCGGAAGAGCCACTGCCATCGAAGCCGACTTCCAGGGCGTGCCGTTCTCGACGTTCATCTCTGCCGACAACTACTATCAGGGTTTTCTCCACACCAAGAACGAGGCCTTATTGAAAGACCTCGCCACGCTTCTGTACCCAAAGGTCAAGTCGCGTCACCTAACAACACCGCTTTTGCTCAACGCCTTCTATTGGTTCTCGTCGCTGAAGCATTACTTCGCCCGTCTGTTTCCGCACTTCCTGCAGCCAATGTCCAGTTCTTCAGAAGACCTACTTGGCTATGCACCGCCCATCGGCGAGGTGCTATGGACTGCCATGAATGCACAGATCCGTGTGCTTACTGGAGGTGACATCACCAAAGAGGAAGCGGTGCTCTCTATGGACACATGGCGAGCACTCACAGAACTCGACGCTAAGGCTAAAGAAGTTGAAGACATCAAACGACAAACGAAATGATAGACAAGAATATCAATTGGGATGTCACAGCCTTCTTCGCATCCCTCACAGAAACAAACAAGTTCGCCAAGGCCCATGACTTTGTCTTCGCAAAGGTCTGCGGACTCGACGGCTTCGAGGAAGCCTTGCAGCTGCTGCAGTTCGCCACCGCCATTGTCGCCGTCAGCGACATCAGCCAGGGCTACATCGGCTGCTTTCCGTTGGGGTAGGGAAGCGTAATATACAGAAAAAGAGGACATTACGTAAAGTAATATCCTCTTCTCTTATTTTTATTCGTTAGAAATTCTCATGGAGTTTTAAAACTCTATTTGAACTCTGTGTGACTCCGGCAGGATTCAAACCTGCAACCTTCTGATCCGTAGTCAGATGCTCTATTCAGTTGAGCTACGGAGCCTCCTAATATTAAGCAATTAGGCTTGTTCCTTAATTGCGAGTGCAAAGGTACGCATTTATTTTGAAACTCCAAAATATTTGCGCACCTTTTTCGTGGTTTTCTTTAATTTTTCTTCTTTCCGAGCGACTTTAGCCAGTTTAATGGCTTTTTAAGGATAGTTGTAAGTGTGGTTGGCTGTTTTATAGCTGGCACATTGGGAGTGGATTTTGCTGTGGTGCTCTTTCCATTCTCCTTTCTATCCTGCTTGCGATTCTGATTTGAACGGCGTGAAGTGTTGTCCTTACGCTGGCGACGTTGCTGATTGTTGCGTTTTGTCTGTCCGCCATCACGGTTAGGTTGTTCGTTGTTTTGCTTTGCCTGTTCGCCATCACGTGCAGCACCACGCTCATTGCGTCTCTTGGCGTTATCGCCCTTGTTATTGTTTGCGTTGCTCTCTTTGGCTCCATTCTCCGCCTGCTGATTGTTGCCGCCTTCTGCATTGGCAGGCTTGCGGTTCGGCTTGCGTCTGCGCTTCTTCTGCGTAGTGGGTTGTGTGCCGTCCGGAGTAGTTGTTTCTGCAACGGTCTCTTGAGCATTTGTGGTCTGTGGCGTTTCTGTAGCAGAAGTCTCGTTATTGTTCTGCTCCTTTGCGCTGTTCTTCTTTCTGTTGTCGCGGCGCTTGTTGTTGTCGCCCTGCGATCCATTGGCTTTAGAGTTGTTTCTTGGGCGTTTTTCGTCGCGTCCCTTTCCGCCTCTGCCTCTTGAGCGTGGTGCGTTGTAGTCGGGAGTCTCTCCAAGACCTTCGGGCAGTTCGTTCTTGTCGACAACACGTCCGAGGAATTTCTCTATCTGTTTGAAGCTGCTGATTTCGTCTTCGCTTACGAATGTGATAGCGATGCCGTCGCGTTGTGCTCGTGCAGTACGTCCTATACGGTGGACGTAGTCTTCTGGGTCGTGGGGCACATCGAAGTTTATGACCATGGTGATGTCGTCGATGTCGATGCCGCGAGCCACGATGTCAGTAGCCACGAGAACGTCAATTTGTCCGGTCTTGAACTTGTAGAGGATGTCATCGCGTTCAGCCTGCTCGAGGTCTGAGTGCATCTCGCCAGAGTTAATCTTCATCTGCTGCAGTGTGCGGTTGATAGCCTTCACCTTTTGCTTCTTGCCCGAGAATATTATTACGCGGTTTAGGTCGCCTTTGCGGAACAGGTCTTTTACGATACCTATCTTCTGTGTTTCGTAGCAGACGTATGCGCTCTGTTTGATTTTCTCTGCAGGCTTGCTCACTGCAATCTTTACCTCTACGGGGTTTTTCAGCAGACTTTTTGCGAGTTCTTCAATTTTTTCGGGCATTGTAGCCGAGAACATGATAGTCTGGCAAGTGGCAGGCAATTTGCTTGCAATCATTTTGATGTCCTCAGAGAATCCCATGTCGAGCATTCGGTCTGCTTCGTCGAGAACGAAGAAGCTCACCTTGCTAAGGTCGGCAGAGCCGAGAGAGATGTGGCTGATAAGGCGTCCGGGCGTGGCTATTACCACATCGGCACCCATCTGGAAACTCTTCAGCTCCTGATCGTAGCGGTTGCCGTCGTTGCCACCATACACAGCCACGCTGCTCACGCCGTTGAGGTAGTAGCCGAAGCCCTGCATAGCTTGGTCTATCTGTTGTGCGAGTTCGCGTGTCGGGCTCATGATGACGCAGTTGATGGCATCGTGCGGATAGCCACCGTCGTCGAGTTTTGAGAGTATGGGAAGGAGATAGGCTGCAGTCTTGCCCGTACCTGTCTGCGCCACACCAAGGAGGTCACGACCTTCGAGGATAGGCGGAATACATTTCTCTTGTATTGGTGTGCACTGATCAAAGCGCATATCATATAATGCGTCGAGCACATTGTCATTGAGTTGTGTTTCGTCGAAATACATATTATGTTATGGGTTTTATTTTTTTTAATTAGGGGCTTTTTTATAGCAGAAATACGCAACGATTGCAAAGATGAAGTTCGGAATCCATGCAGCCAAAATAGGTGGCGTATTGGCATTGATGGCAAATGTAGACGATACTGTTTGTAGCATGATATAGCCGAAGCTCAAGGCGAGTCCCATGCCGAGATACATGCCCATTCCTCCTTTGCGTTTGCGCGATGATAGCGACAGACCGATGGTGGTCAGGATGAACGATGCGAACGATGAAGCTATTCGTTTGTGGTATTCCACTTCGTATTGTACGACGTTGCCGTTACCGCGGTTTTTCTGTTTGCCAATATATTCTTTCAGCTCCGGATTGGTGAATGTTTCCTGCTGTCCTTTCGAGTAAACGAGGTCGGTTGGCTCCATCTGTATGATGGTGTCGCGCTTTGTTCCGCTTGTGATATGTTCGCGCAGTCCGCGTAGCTCGCGTATCTTCCAGTTGGAAAGAGTCCAGTGATACTTTGAGTCGGAGATGGTGTCGTACTGGATATCCATTGCCGTAAGATGGCTCACGAGTTTCTTGTTCTCAAACTTGTCGAGAGAGAAGCCGTAGCCGCATTTTTGATTGTTGTCGTAATGCTGTATGTACGCAATAGTGCCTTTGTCCACTTGCAGCATAACGTTCTCTGCCGATGTGTTCTTCTTTTTGTTTTTGTACATCGTCTCGAAGTTCTGTCTTATCACCGTACCGTGTGGAATGACGTATGCACTGAGGAAGAACGAGAGTGTAGAGATGAGTACGCACGAAATCATGTAAGGGCGCATGAGGCGCTTGAACGAAACTCCTGCAGCAAGCATGGATATGATTTCGGAGTTTGAAGCCAGCTTGGATGTGAAGAAAATTACCGCAATGAATACGAATAGTGGACTGAACAAGTTGGCGAAGTAAGGCACGAAGTTGGCATAATAGTCAAATACGATAGCCTTTAGCGGTGCGTGGTATTGCGTGAACTTTACGAGGTTCTCGTTCACGTCGAACACGATACTGATAGAGATTATCAGTATGATAGAGTAGATGTACGTGCCGATGAACTTGCGTATGATATACCAGTCGAGAATGCTGATATAGTGGAATGGGTTTATCACGTTCAAGACACGGAGAAAGCGCAGCTTGTGGCATAGCCATGCCCAAGCTGTGCGTATTCCTTTGGTCTTTCTGCGTACTGTCTGCTGCAGATGTAGCAGTTTGTGTAAACGCCTGATGTTTTTTATCTTCATTTAAATTCTTCTTCCGAGGTTGTCTATAACGCTTGCTTTCCATTGTACGAAGTCGCCTTGCTCGATATGTTTGCGTGCGTCAGTGACCAGTCGTAGATAGAAAGCCAAGTTATGAATGCTTGCAATCTGCATAGCCAACAACTCCTGTGCTTTGAAGAGGTGGTGTAGATAAGCCTTCGAGTGTATGCGGTCTATGTCGCATCCGTCGGGGTCAATCGGCGAGAAGTCCTGCTCCCACTTCTTGTTGCGTATGTTTATTGTGCCCTCGTAGGTGAAGAGCATCGCATTGCGTCCGTTGCGGGTAGGCATCACGCAGTCGAACATGTCCACACCACGTTCTATTGCCTCAAGGATGTTCTGCGGTGTGCCCACGCCCATGAGATAACGCGGCTTGTCCTTCGGCAAAATCTCGTTCACCACCTCAATCATCTCGTACATCACTTCTGTCGGTTCACCCACAGCCAATCCGCCGATGGCGTTGCCGTCAGCTCCCTTGTCGGCTACGTGTTTTGCAGCTTCACGACGCAAGTCCTTGTATTTGCAACCCTGCACGATAGGGAAGAGGCTCTGGTTGTAGCCGTAGAGCGGCTCTGTCTCGTTGAAGCGCTTGAAACAGCGGTCGAGCCAGCGTTGTGTGAGTCCGAGACTCTTCTTGGCATACTCGTAGTCGCTTTCGCCTGGAGGGCATTCGTCGAATGCCATCATTATGTCGGCTCCGATGATGCGCTCTGTGTCCATAACGTTCTCCGGTGTGAAGATGTGCCTCGATCCGTCGATGTGTGAGCGGAACTCGCAGCCTTCCTCACGCAACTTGCGTATGCCGGTTAGCGAGAACACCTGAAAGCCACCCGAGTCAGTAAGTATCGGACGATCCCACGTGTTGAACTTATGCAGTCCGCCTGCCTTTTGCAGAGTGTCAAGACCTGGGCGCAGATAGAGATGATAGGTGTTGCCTAAGATTATCTGTGCTTTCACCTGTTCGCGGAGTTCGTTGAAGTGTACTCCCTTCACAGAGCCAACCGTGCCTACGGGCATGAAGATAGGGGTCTTTATCTGTCCGTGGTCGGTGGTTATTATACCAGCGCGAGCGTCGCTACACGGGTCGGTATGTTGCAGTTCAAAAGTCATTCTTTCGTTTCTTCTTCAATTTTAAAATTAATCGGATTGTCTACAATCTCATCAGTGAGCGCAAACTTCCATACATCCTGTATGTTTTCCACATAGTGGAAGTCAACCCCCTTGCGGTACATCTCTGGAATTTCCTCAATGTCCTTGCGGTTTTCCTGGCACATAACGATGTCGGTGATGCCGGCACGCTTGGCTGCCAGAATCTTCTCCTTGATGCCGCCTACCGGCAGAACCTTTCCGCGGAGCGTTATCTCGCCTGTCATGGCTGTGTTCTTGCGCACCTTGCGCTGTGTGAGTGCCGAGGCGATAGACGTAGCTATTGTGATACCTGCCGACGGACCATCCTTCGGCGTTGCACCTTCTGGCACGTGGATATGTATGTTCCAGTTGTCGAAGATGCGGTAGTCTACGCCGAGCGTGTCGATGTGAGCCTTTACGTATTCGAGGGCGATGACAGCCGACTCCTTCATCACGTCGCCGAGATTTCCGGTCAGTGTCAGCTTGCCCGTCTTGCCCTTGCTGAGCGATGTCTCAATGAAGAGTATCTCGCCGCCCACGCTTGTCCATGCCAAGCCCGTAACGACACCTGCATAGCTGTTGCCCTGGTAGATGTCGCGGTAGAACGGTGCCTTGCCGAGCAGTCCCTCAATCTCGTTAGGTGTAATCTTTTCGTTTACGTCGTTGTCGAGGGCTTTCTTGTATGCAATCTTGCGCAGTGCCTTGTTCACCTGCTTCTCCAATTGACGCACACCGCTTTCGCGAGTGTATTGCTCAATCACTCTCTCGATAGCAGCCTTTGTGAATGTAGGCTTCTCCTCGTCCTTGTCCAATCCGCAGTTTGCTATTTCACGCGGAATGAGATGGCGTTTCGCTATCTCAATCTTCTCCTCCGTTATGTATCCGCTCACTTCAATAAGTTCCATACGGTCGAGCAGCGGACGCGGTATAGTGTTGAGGTCGTTGGCGGTTGCAATGAAGAGCACCTTCGAGAGGTCGTAGTCAACATCAAGATAGTTGTCGTGGAAGGCGTTGTTCTGTTCAGGGTCGAGCACCTCAAGCAAGGCTGATGACGGGTCACCATTGACGGTGTTCTGTGTCACCTTGTCAATCTCGTCGAGGATAAACACGGGGTTTGACGAACCTGCCTTCTGTATATTCTTGATAATTCTGCCAGGCATGGCTCCCACGTAAGTGCGGCGGTGTCCGCGAATCTCGCTTTCGTCGTGCAGACCGCCTAATGACATGCGTACGTACTTGCGCTTCATGGCAGCAGCAATACTCTTGCCAAGTGATGTCTTGCCGACTCCCGGAGGGCCGTAGAGGCAGATGATGGGCGACTTGAGGTCGCCGCGCAACTTCAGTACAGCCATGTATTCGAGAATGCGTTCCTTCACCTTCTCCATGCCGTAGTGGTCGTGGTTGAGCACGCGCTGGGCACGTTTCAAGTCAAGGTTGTCCTTGGTGTATTCGCCCCAAGGCAGTGCAATCATCGTCTGCAGATAGTTGTACTGTATGCTGTATTCTGGACTCTGCGGATTGAACATGTCCAGTTTGTCAAGTTCCTTGCGGAAGAGCTTTGCCACATCCTCCGACCAGTTCTTCTTAGCTGCTTTCTGCTCAAGCTCCTTGCGTTCCGGTGATCCTTCGCCTCTGCCCAGCTCCTCTTTGATGTTTTTTATCTGCTGCTGCAGGAAGTATTCGCGCTGTTGTTCGTCGAGATCTTCGCGAGTCTTCGTGCGAATGTTCTGTTTTAGTTCGAGCAACTGTATCTCCTTGTGCAGCACCTTCAGTGTTTTGATGACACGTTCCTTGATAGAACTTGTATAGATAAGTTCGGCTTTGTCGGCTATGTCGAATGGCAGGTTTGTGCAGATGAAGTCTACTGCGATTACATCATTCGAAATGTTGTTCAGTGCAAACTGCGACTCATCAGGCAAATCTTCGTTCTGTCGGATGTATTCCGTAGTGGTAGAACGCAAATCTTCCATTGCCGTGTTGAACTCCTTGTCGTCTGCATCAGGCAGTTCCTCCATGGCTGGTGATATTTCGCCCATCAAGAAAGGCTTGTTAGCGGTGAGCTTGTTCAGTCTGCAGCGTCCTAAACCTTGGATGATTGCGGTGATGTTATTTCCAGGTCCGGGCAGTTCGAGTATCTTCACGAGGCGTGCGTACACTCCGTACTCAAAGAGGTCTTTGGTGTCTGGGTGCTCAACTTCCTGGTCGTGCTGGCAGAACACGGCAAAGCTCGCATCCTGAGTCTTGCGTATATGGTTGAGCAGATTAAGACTTTGTTTTCTTCCAATGATTACGGGAGTAATCACTCCCGGGAACATTGCCATGTTACGTGTGGCAAGAATGGGCAGTTCGCCTTCTATGTTTACGTTGAACAAATTTGAAATATCGCCGTCATAATCGGCTATCATCTGTATTGAAGTACTCGTTCTCTTATTCATATCTCGTTAACTGTGTATCGGGGGCGTGTGTATTTCCGTGCAAAGTTACTTAAAATTCTGCTAATGAGTGAATTTTTGTTGTTATTTTATATAGAAATCGGCGGTCAGTTGTGCGTACCATTCCGATCTTGAGCCGTCGGTATTCTGTAGGCACACTTCCTCCATTTCTCTCTCGCATTTGTGGTCTGCGTGGTGGAATGCTACAAGGTGGCGTTTGGGCTGTTTGCGTGGAGTGGTGCGCACGGCGCATTGGCGCGACATGGCAAGTCCTGCCTTGTATGCTTCGGCAATGAATGCTTGCAAACATTCGGTTGGTATGATGGCACTGAACTCACCGTCAGTATCGAGCAATGCTTTCACGGTAGCGAACAACTCGCAGTATTTCAGCGCGCAAGCATGTCTTGCTGTAGAGCGTTGTGCGTTGGGGTTAAGCAGACTATCGATGAAAAACGGCGGGTTGGATACGATAGCGTTGTACTTGTCTTGAGTGGAGTAGTGTTGTATTGCTGTCTCTACTATCTTTATGCGGTTTGCAAACTCGGTGTTGCTAACGTTTTCGTATGCTTGTAGAGCTGCGTCATGGTCAATCTCTACTGCATCAATGGTGGCATCAGTATAGCGTTGTGCCATCATTAGTGCAATGAGTCCGGTGCCAGTACCAATGTCGAGAATGCGTTTGCCGCCATTTGCCCATGAACCAAGTAGTACGCCGTCAGTACCAACCTTCATGGCGCAGTGGTCTTGGTGGATTACAAACTTTTTGAAAGCGAACATTTATGATTGTACGATGTTGTTGTGGAAGTCTTAACGCCTTCGCTGTTGTTTACAAGTCGAATTTGTGCTGTACAGCTTTACTCCACTGTTGCAGTTTTAGTCGACTCTTGCTTATTTCTTCGCGTATTATGTTTATCTCGTTGAATAGTTCTGTGGCTGCGTTCTGTAGGGCATTCGGCTTTCTGAGATTTCGGTCAGCCTGTGAGTTTACCACAATCTTAATGCCTTTTGGCTTCAACTCTACGTCGATATCAGCACCCGTCATAACTGGGTCGCCGTCGTAGTGGATAGCTCCTGGTGAGTGGCGATGCACGCGTAGTTTCTTGCAGCGGAATGTCTTAATCTTCGAGTTGTTCTTATCGAGTGTTTTGTTGAACATCTCAATGCTGATTTGTGGGGCGTCAATCAGTCCGAATGGCTCCATGATGATAACATCCATTAGTCCGTCGCTCATAGACGCTTGTGGTGCGATGTATGCGTTGTTGCCATATTGTGATGCGTTGGCGCACGATATTAAGAAGGCTTTGTGCAGGCTCGTCTCGTCGTCAGCCATCACTGTGTATGTCTCAGGTTCGTACTTCAAGCCTTCTCTAAGTACATTTTCAATGTATGTTAGCGGACCGCGTTTGCCAGCTTCTGCGAATTTTAGACTGATGAAGGCATCAAAGCCCATGCCGCATGTGCAGAAGAATGGGTATCCGTTGATGATGCCATAGTCAAGATCGCGCACCTCAAAGGTGTTTAATATTTCTATCGACTTCTTTACATTAATAGGTAGCTGTAGGTGGCGTGCAAGTCCGTTTCCTGAACCGCATGGGATTATGCCAAGTGCGGTGTTGGAGTGTACTATGGCACGTGCTACCTCGTTGACGGTGCCGTCGCCTCCGACTGCCACTACCAAGTCGACGTTTGCGTCTTTCGCCTTTGATGCAATCTCTGAAGCATGGCCAGCATATTGAGTTATTGCGATTTCATATTCGAACTTCTCTTTGTCAAGAAGTTGCTCAATCAGTTCGGGGATGGCAGCTTTGTCAGATGTGCCAGAAATTAGATTGATTATGAAAATGGCTTTTTTCTTCATATTTATTGATGCTATAAATAAGGCACAAAGATAATAAAATAATGTTATAAGTAAGGTTGTGGTTTGGTGAAAAATACCAAAAAGTCATATTTCTTATGAAAAACGTGCGTGTTTAACATATTTTTCGTACCTTTGCACCTTGGAAATAACAAAATTGAAATATACCTATTTAATATTATAATGGGACAGTTACAAGAAAAGTATAAAAGCTATCGTCTTCCGCAGAAGTACATGGCGGAAGGTGTTTATCCCTATTTTCGTGAGATTACGAGCAAGCAGGGCACAGAAGTAGAAATGGGCGGACACAAAGTTCTGATGTTTGGCTCAAATGCTTATACTGGTCTTACTGGCGATCAGCGCATCATTGATGCTGGTAAGGCAGCTCTTGATAAGTATGGTTCTGGTTGTGCAGGTAGTCGCTTCCTGAATGGTACGCTCGATATCCACGTGCAGCTTGAAAAAGAACTTGCAGAGTATATAGGCAAGGACGACGCTCTTTGTTTCTCTACTGGTTTCTTTGTAAACAGTGGCGTTATCCCTGCAGTTGTTGGTCGTGGCGACTATATCATCTGCGACGACCGCGACCATGCCAGTATTGTTGACGGACGTCGTCTGTCGTTTGCAACACAGCTCCACTACAAGCACAACGATATGGAGGATCTTGAGCGCGTGCTGAAGAATCTTCCAGAGGAGGCTATCAAGCTCATCATCGTTGATGGTGTGTTCTCAATGGAGGGCGATCTCGCAAATTTGCCGGCTATCGTAGAACTGAAACACAAGTACAACTGCTCTATCATGGTTGACGAGGCTCATGGTCTTGGCGTATTCGGCAAGCAGGGTCGTGGTGTTTGTGATCACTTCGGCTTGACAGACGAGGTAGACCTTATCATGGGTACATTCTCTAAGTCGATGGCTTCTATCGGTGGCTTTATTGCTGGTGACAAGGATACAATCAACTGGTTGCGCCACTCTTGTCGCACCTATATCTTTAGTGCGTCAAACACTCCGGCTGCCACCGCTGCCGCTCTTGAGGCGCTTCACATCATTCAGAAAGAGCCGGAGCGCATTGATGCCCTTTGGAGAGTCACACGTTACGCACTCCGTCGTTTCAAGGAGGAGGGCTTCGAGATTGGTGAGACAGAGAGTCCGATTATTCCGCTTTATGTTCACGATGTTGAGAAGACATTCGTTGCGACAGCTAAGGCTTTCGAGTATGGTGTGTTTATCAATCCGGTTATTCCGCCGGCTTGCGCACCACAGGATACGCTTGTTCGTTTCGCACTCATGGCTACCCACACAGAAGAGCAGGTGGAACGTGGCGTTCAGATTCTGAAGCGCGTGTTCAAGGAGTTGGATATCATCAAGGATTAATATCTGTGCTCTAATAACATTTTAGGAAGAAGTATATTAAACTATATAATAAGAAAAGGCAGGCTGTCCGTGTGGATAGTCTGCCTTTTTATTTCTGTCAGTTGCTGTTGCTTGCTGATAGCGCAGCGACCTCTTTAGCAATCGCGCTGTGGAAACATGGTTATAGTAACATTGTTTTGATCCGCATCGACCGATGCGGACATCTGCGTCGGTCGACGCGGATGACAAACTCTGCTGTTACGTTGTTTGTTACCAAACAACAATAATTACTTAACTAAAGTTTCCCACCCCAAATTAATGGGGTAAAAATAACAGTTTCTCAATA
>ERZ1026884.189-NODE-189-length-44574-cov-13.828298_pt1 | contig 44574 bp, 39 predicted proteins | sample MGYA00380172_ERZ1026884 | MGnify/ENA primary metagenome ERZ1026884 (study PRJEB33269, sample SAMEA4719808) | human gut metagenome | biome: human-associated habitat; feature: organic feature; material: feces | place: Cameroon | collected 2013-10 ... | reverse complement strand
AGTTAAGGAGTTAAGAAGTTAAGGAGTTAAGAAGTTAAGGAGTTAAGAAGTTAAGCCAAATGCTTTAATGCTATAAATCAAGCAAAAAAACTAATGGCTTAACTCCTTAACTTCTTAACTCCTTAGAACTTGCCCTGCTCACCCAGGTAGCTGTCCTTAAAGCCAAGGAAGTAGAGCACACCGTCAATGCCTATAGTGTTGATGCTCTGCTTGGCATTGGCAACAACACGTGGCTTGGCATGAAAAGCAATACCAAGTCCGGCTTCGCCAAGCATAGGCAAGTCGTTGGCACCATCGCCTACAGCAATTGTTTGTGCAAGGTTCACCTTCTCCACTTGTGCAATAAGCTTCAGAAGTTCTGCCTTGCGTTGTCCGTCAACAATCTCGCCTACATATCTACCCGTAAGCTTACCGTCGTCGTCAATCTCAAGTTCGTTGGCATAAACATAATCTATGCCATATTTGCGCTGCAAGAACTCGCCAAAGTAGGTAAATCCACCGCTAAGAATCGCTATCTTGTATCCACAACGCTTAAGCACAGCCATCAGACGGTCCACTCCTTCGGTAATAGGCATCTTATTGGCTATCTCCTCAAATACGCTTGAGTCAAGACCCTTAAGCAAAGCCACACGGCGTGTAAAGCTCTCCTTAAAGTCAATCTCGCCACGCATAGCACTCTCGGTAATAGCTTTCACCTGGTTGCCAACACCAGCACGTTCGGCCAGTTCGTCAATACACTCGGTCTGTATAAGCGTAGAGTCCATATCAAAGCATATAAGTCGGCGCATACGTCGATACATATCATCCTTCTGGAACGAGAAGTCAATCTCCATATCAGCAGATATATGCATCAGTTCCTCTTGCATTGCAGCGCGGTCGGTAGGCGTGCCACGCAGCGAGAATTCTATGCAAGCCCTCATATTGCGCTCAGGATGCTTGATGCTCATACGTCCGGTAAGTCGCAGAATAGAGTCGATGTTCAGTCCCTGCTTGCATATAATCTTTGTAGCAGCTTCAATCTGTTTTGCAGTAAGTGTGCGGCCAATAAGCGTAAGTATATATCTATTCTTGCCTTGCTGATTAACCCAATTTTCGTATTCGTCGTCGGTTACGGGTGAGAAACCTATTTGTACACCAAGTTCGGTAGCCTTAAACAGCAATTCCTTCATAACCTGGCCAGAAGCCTCCTCGCTTATGCGTATAAGTATACCCAACGATAGGGTAGAGTGGATATCGGCCTGGCCAATATCCAGGATGTTAGCATTCTTGCTTGCAAGAATCTCCATAATCGAGGCAGTAAGACCAGGTCGGTCGTTACCCGTTATTCTTATTAGGATTTGTTCTTCTTTAATGTTGTTTGTTTCCATTTATCTTGTTATTGAACTTTCATTCTTCACTCTTCACTTTTCCCTTTTCACTCTCCAAACAGCAACGTTATAAGTGGTATTGTAAGTATTGACGCCACGGTTGTTATGAATGTAATTTCGGTCATAAGCGACGGGTTGCGTCCATACTTCATGCAGAACATTGTGCCGAACGAGGCAACGGGCATGGCAATAACCACGGTGTTGATGTTGTTGATAATATCGCTCACGCCACACAGCTTAAATAGAAAATAGACAGATACAGGCACAACTGCCAGGCGCAAGAACGAAGCCACATACACCTTAGGGCTACCTATAATCTCCTTAAGTGGTAGACGTGCCATCGAAGAACCGATAATCATCAATGCTGCAGGAACAGTGATGTTGCCCACCATTGTAACAGGGCGTGCTATTATATCGGGTGTGCGTATGCCGAAGGCCACGATAAGCGCAGCTATGAAAGCGGCTATCATAGCCGGCGAGAACAACACCTTGGGGTTGAGGCTCTTGATGCTGTATTCGCCTTTTACCAGCATAACACCTGCCGTGAATATAAAGAAGGTGTTAGGCATATTAAGCAAGGCGGCATAAAAGATGGATTCAGGACCGAAGATTGACGAGACGATAGGGTAGCCTATGAATCCCACATTGGCAAACATCAATGCAAACCCTATCATGCCTTGTTCGTCGCGGTTTTTGCTAACAAGACGTGGCACCCAGAATCCAAACACAAGCAGAAGTATATAGGTAAGAAAACCTACTCCGAGTAGAGGTAAGATTAATGTGCGGTCGGGCAATTCCTTACCCATTACCGACGACAAAATCAATGCCGGACATGTTATGTCAATAACTATTGATGATAACTTTTGGTCGAATCGGTCGCCCATGTAGCTAAGCTTGCACAAGGTATAGCCCAGCACAACAATGATGAATAGAATCACCATTACTTCGATGTTTTCCATATAGCTGTTGTTTTTTTACTTACACTAGATATTCCGTGGCATGCTGAGGTGCAGCCTATCTTATGCAAAGATAGTGCAAACCGAGCGCAATGAAGCTTGCTTCAATTGCTGAGGTGCAGCCTATCTTATGCAAAGTTAGTGAAAGTCTTTCAGAAAAGCGTAGTTTTTATAATGAATAGTCGTTTTATTTTGTACTTTTGCAACACCATTTTATTTATTGCAGACAAAACCAGTAATAACATGAACACAAAGCATTCACGTCAGAAAGCCTTATCGCTTGTTGCCTTTCTGATGTTGCTTGTTGCTACGACGGCACAAGCCAAGCGAGTAGTTGAGCGTCCTTACTTCTTAGGCTCAAACAATCACAAATTGGAGATTGAGCGTGTGACGCTCGACAAGAAAGCTACCCTTCTTGACGTGAAAATATACCAGGCCAGTGGAGATGTAGGCATCGATTCGCATGCCTCTATTATGGCAAATGGAGTGAAATATGACTATATAGGTAGCAAGCAGTTGCCTAAAGGTGTATTCGTGAAAGTGCCCGAATGTGGATATGTTGCAGCTACATTGCGCTTTAAACCAATGCCTGAGACAACGACAGAGTTTGACTTTCGTGAAATAGCCGACAATTCTGGTTGGAACATTTATGGTGTGCGTCTCGATGGCAAGCGTCCGCAGGTCGACATTCCGCAACACTTACTGCAGCAAGCACCTGATAAGAACAGCAAGTTGCCATCAACCGACCTTAATCTTGGCAAGACAGTTGTAGCCGTGCGCTTGCTTGGATATAAACCAGAATACAAAACCACGCTCGATATTATTGCAGATAATTGGTTCTCGCCATACCGCATGCCATTCGACCATGACTCTATAAGCGTAGATGGTACTTGTCAAGTCAGCGCCAATGCGATATTGCCAACTGTAGCAACAATACGTGTAAACAGAACGGAGATACCATTTCTTGCCGTACCTAATGACACTACAACCGTAACCATCGACCTGCCAACACTTACTCTTGCCGCAACGCATCTTTTTGCAAACGATGCTAACGTCAAAAACTATGTATGGTTTGAAGGCAAACACGCTGCTGTAGATACCGAATTGCAGAGCGTAAAGACAAAGATTAGTGTATTTGGCGTTACATTTTTTGATGATATCTGTGGAATGACTCCATTGCAATACCGCGATTATGTGCAGCAGAGTTATGAACGACTATTGACAGCCATCAATTCCAATGCTGCTATTGGCACAGCCACCCGAACATTGGCTCAGAGCATCCTGTCTATGAATTATGCCTCGGCTTTGTTTGGCTTTAAGAACAATATATCTATGGCTCCAATGATAATTGGTAAAAGGGGAGTGCCACGTGCCGACATGAGTATTGACACCGTGTCTTACTTCAAGCCGCTGGAAAAACTCTCTGTTCTTCACTCCAAGAATCAACGGTATTATTCTTATCTCGGAGACTTCACGTCTGCTCTTTGTCGTAAATATATATCTGCCGACCCATTGCTTGACGATATCGCTGTGGGTAAGCGTCTAAGTCGTTCGTTCAACCGCAAGCGTCCTCTCACCGAGCAACAGATGGCAGCGGCTCATGACAGTATAGCCAACGACATGGTGTGCGAATTGCTTTTTGCTAACAACGAAGACTTGAAGTCGCAGCTTGCTTCTGCCGACAATACTCTTGCTGAAGTTAAAAAGTCAGCCAATCAAAATTCTACATTTAGTATTATTGACATAGACCCCAAGATGTCTGCCCAGCAGATATTGCCCACAATAATAGATAAGTATAAAGGCAAAGCTGTGCTCATCGATTTCTGGAACACGTGGTGCATACCATGCAAGGCAGCAATGACTACCATTCGTCCTTTGAAAGAACAACTTACTGATGTGGTGTATGTTTATATAGCCGATGCCTCATCGCCCGTAGATAAATGGGGCGAGATGATAAAGACAATAAGTGGTGTGCATGTGCGATTGACTGAAGAACAGGCTGACGCTCTTGCCAAAATATATAAGTTCTCAGGCATCCCTACGTATTTTGTTGTAAATAAGGAAGGAAAGATAACCTATCAAAAGACAAGCTTTCCTGGAGTGGAAACGTTAAGGGAGCAACTGGTGTCTGCCATGCAGCGATGACGTTGCTCATGTGTCATCTTGTTCAACTGCGTTTTACACCTACGAGAAATACTTGTTTTACTGTTGCATAACAATAATTTTAATGTATAAATTTGTGCTATTAGAACAACGTTGCTACTTTTGCAATTAGATGGAAACCAATACAACAAGTTTGGTAGTAGGAATAACATATACTTAGTTACTAACTAAAATATTTTTTATTTATGAGAAAAACAATCGTTACAGCCGTTCTTATTTCTGGTATAATTGTATTTTCTGCATGTGGCAACAAGACTTCTGCAACGCATAATAGCACGGATTCTGTTCAAACAAGCGACACTTTGTCAACTGACTCATCGGTTGCGCAAGCCGAAGCAGCGGAAATGTCTGCTAATGAAAAGAAAACTGCAGCAGACGCTCCTGCCGCCAAGAGCATTGAGGCTGGAGGAACGACAATCACCGTAGGCGCACCGCTCGCCGAAACTCTGAAGAAGGCTAAGGGCGCAAGATTTGAATACAATGCCGATTTTGGTGTGGACGTGGTTGTGGGCAACGTGATGATACGAATCCCCGACGAGGACATAACGAAGGAGGGACAGGACTTCGTGAACGCCATACCGTCGGATATGGATCCGGACATCGCATTCAAGGTCTCCTTCATCAAGCCGTCGGCAAAGATAAAGGACTTTGAAAAGATTTAAGTCCATACAATCGTTAGGATTTGCCTGGATTTAGGATTTAACCAGAATCCAGGCAAGCAGTTGTAAAAATGCATTAAACGACCTAATGACCGCTTTGGGTTAAACGATTTAATGACCGTTTTGGTGGTTAACCAAAATAGAAAGAAAAACGAATTGTCGCTCTCGCCCTTGTGCCGGATCACGATGCAAGAGCGGGAGCGATTCCATTATTAACACAATAATACATTATATATTATTATGACTATAAGAAAAACCCTTTCCTTGCTCCTCTTCTTTATAGCCACACACGCATTGGCACAGAAGGAGTTCAGTTTTGAAGATTCATATATACTTAATGCTTTTGATGTCTCTACCGACAGTGAAAGCTTCCAATTTTTTTTTGAAAAGTATGAGGATGGCGAGATAATCTCGTTTGTCAACAATGATGATGTGAACCACGAGGTGACCATCACGTCAAAAGAGCACTACCATGTAACTAACCTGTCAATATGCGGCGAAGCAAAATCGGCAAAGGCTGTGCGTATGCTGAGGGTTGAGGGCATGGAATGTCCGGAGCTGCGAGGCCAGAAGGATCCTTACGTGTTCTACCCCAAACGCTCCTACACGTTTGAAGGCGATATGACAGGGAAAATAGAAATCAAGTTCCGCGTATACAAAGGACAGACATTTAATCTGAAAAGCATCAAATTCAACGGCAACAAGGATGCCGGTGTGAAGTTCGCCACAGAGTCGATAGAGCTGAACCAAGGCGAGACCCAGCTGTTGCCCGACCTCACATCCGAGGTCGGTTGGGTGAACTTAGAGAATATCGAGGTGGAAGACCCGTCGGTCATTGCCCTTTATTCCAACCAGTCGTCCAACCTTTATATCGACTATTCCGCCATCGCACTGAAACCTGGCACAACGAATGTCATAGCCCATTATGGCAAGTACTCGGACTATCCGGCAGGCACGGCGACACTGAAGGTAACAGTGAAGCCTGTTGACGTGGCTATCGATGGCGAGCCGGTGAACATAAAGCTCGATGAGGCAGGAACGCTGCGCGAGAAATGCGTTGACCTCGATGTGGAGGAGATAACGAATCTTATTGTCAGCGGTCCGGTAAACTCCGAAGACCTTGCCTATATCCGCAGCAAGGCAGGCAGGATGGCAAACTTACAGAGCGTTGACCTCAGTGGCATCACACTGGTTGCCGACGGCGGATGCTATTCCACGGTGCTTGAATCGTATCGCGATATAGGCTTTAGCGAAGCGGCAACGAAATGGTATCTCTCTACAGAGGAGAAGGAAGAGGAGAGCAGCAGCGGCAACGGACTTGGCGGCGGCAACTCCGTTACAAAGATATACACTATGGACCTTGGCGGACTTTTCGCCGACATAAAGACTTTGAAGCGTGTGGTATTGCCGGAGGGTTTACCTCGGGTGGGCAAATATATTTGCTTCAATAGTAGTGTTGTAAGTATAACTGTGCCGCAGAGTGTGGAGAGCGTTGGAGAGAAAGCTTTCAGCGGTTGTACAAAACTCGTGTATCATAACATTCCGGCAGTAAAGAAAATCGGCGAGTACGCCTTCAAGGATGCAGCCGTCACCACATTAGACCTGAGTCGTGCGGAGAAGATAGGCTTCAGTGCCTTCAATGGTTCAAACATCACAGCTGCCGACCTCTCCAATGTCGACTCCATACCGGATTGGGCATTTAGGCAATGTTATGCCTTGAGCGACCTGAAATTGTCGGACAAACTTTACTATGTTGGCGGAAACGCTTTCAGTGTATGCGAATCGTTGGGCAGTGTGGTGCTGCCGGAGTCATTGGGATATATCGGTGTATATGCCTTCGTGGGATCTGGGCTGAAGAACATAGAGTCGCATCTGCCGGCAACATGCGAGATTGAAAAAGACGCATTTGAGGGGACTCCATGGTATGAAACCAACGCAAAGGAGAACGAGATTCTGTATCTCGGCAATGCTGCCATTAAATATTATTACCAAGACAATCCTGTAGTTGCCGAGAAATGGGTGCTGCGTGAGGGAACGGAGAATATAGCAAATGAAATGGTTACGGATAGGTACAGAGATTATTTTGCCAATCTGAAGACCATCGTACTGCCGTCTACGATAAAGAGAATAGGTAAAAAATTCTGCCCTGAGTATGTGGAGAAATGTGATTTGCCCGACGGCATTGAGATTATTGGCTCTGAAGCGTTCCAATCGACGAAGCTGAAGAGTGTTACTGTGCCGGCATCGGTAAGGCAGATAGGCTACAGTGCTTTCGCAAATAACAGTTCGCTCATCTCCGTGGTGTATAACGCCAGCGGCGAGTGGGGGAAGGATTACAACTACGCTAAGAATATCGGTCTGTTCGAATTCTGCACTGGACTGGAGAAGGTGACGATAGGCAAGGATGTGAAGTTCTTTCCAGAATCGATGTTTGCCGGTTGCTCTGCCCTCGTCAAGCTGAATTTCGAAGCCAATTCTGCCTTGGAGAGCATTGGCGACTATGCTTTCTCTGGCTGCACAGCATTGAAGAACATCTCGTTGCCCTATACGCTGAACTATATCGCCAACAACGCCTTCAACGGCTGCAAGCTGAAGTCCATATACAACTATATGCCCGTGCCATACGGTTTCACCGACAAGGGCAGCAACACCGTCATATCATGGATAACGAAAGACGTTACGGTGTATGTGCTTCCGCAGTATCTTGAGACCTATAAGGCTGACCCTCTGTGGGGCTCCTGCAACATACAACCTATGGACGATGAGCATATCGCCCTTGGCATCGGTTCTGTTGCTGCAGACGGCGGCAAAATGCCGGCAGCTGTGTACGACTTGAACGGCAACAGAATACAGAGCCTGCAGAAGGGGCTGAACATCGTTCGCCAGCAGGATGGCAGCGTGGTGAAGATATACAAATAAATATTGTTAATAAGATTTTTTACAAACATAAAGGGCTGTACACTTTTTGGTTCAGTCCTTTATGTTTTTATGTATTCTCGTTGTCAGAATATGCTTGTAGCCATTTCTTAACCTCTTCGTCAACCTTTTTCAACCCTCGTGCAACCCTGCTGCAACATCATGCCCTTAACTTTGCAACCGTAAAAAGTTAGCAAAGAAAGACAATGACGAAACGCAACAACAGGATAACCATTGCAGCCACAGCGCTGATGATGCTTGGCTCTACCACGACAGCCCTTGCCCAACAGCTTAAGGGAAACGTGGTCGACAAAAACTCGCACGAGACTCTCATTGGTGCAGTAGTGACCATTGAGGGCAGCAAGCTCAAGGCCATCACCGACATTGATGGCAACTTCGAGCTTAAAGGACTTAAGAAAGGAACCTACACCTTATACATCAATTATGTAGGATACAAACCCCAACGAATTGACGGGGTTCGGGTGACGGACGCAGCAGCGGAAGATGCCTTGAGCATCGCTATGCTTCCCGACGAACAGCAGCTGAAGGAGGTAGTTGTAACTGCCGTGGAGCGACGCTCCACAGATGCGGCAATGATACAGGTAGCCAAGAACAGTCCCGTCATAGTGAGCAATGTTTCGGCACAAGAGATAAGCCGGACGCAGGACACCAATGCTGGTGAGGTGATACGCCGTGTGCCGGGCGTGAGCCTTATCGACGACAAGTTTGTGATGGTGCGTGGACTTTCGCAGCGTTACAACAACGTATGGGTTAATGGTGGTGCCGTGCCTTCGAGCGAAGCCGACTCGAGAGCCTTCTCGTTCGACATCATCCCAAGCTCTCAGATAGACAATCTTACCATCGTGAAATCGCCATCGGCAGAATATCCTGCCGACTACTCGGGCGGCTTCATAATCGTCAATACGAAAGAAATACCTACTGAAAACAATCTTACCTTTTCTGTCGGTGGCAACTGGAACACGTCAACAGTATTCAAAGATTTCAGTTATGCTAAAGGCTCTGCCACCGATTTTCTTGCTTTCGACAACGGCTTGCGCAGTCTGCGTGGCGGCATCGACGCCTCGCTCAATAAGCTTACCGACGCTGCGGGCAATAAGGTTGGCGACAACCTATATAGTCTGCGTGGCAACGGGCTTAACAACGACTGGCGCATAAAGAGCCGCAATCCTATAGGCGACCTTAAGCTTGCCGCAAGTATGGCTCATCGCTGGAACCTCGGCGGACGCACCCTCGGCTTGCTTGCCGCCCTCAACTACACCAACGAGCAGCGCACATATACCGATATGAAGAACAATCTCTTCGGTATATACGATGCCGTAAACGACCGCTCCAACTATCTGCGCTATTCTACAGACGACCAGTACAACAACAACGTGCGTCTTGGAGCGATGCTCAACCTAACCTTCCTGTCAAAGGACGGCAACCACAAGTATCAGCTTAAGAACATCTTTAACCAACTTTCAACAAACCGCTACACATGGCGTGAGGGAGTAGACGCACAGTCGAATAAGGAGAACAGTGCCGAATACTACTACCGCTCGCGCACCACCTATAACGGTCAGCTCACTGGTAAGCATACCTTCACTGGCGATGCCCTCGATTGGAGTGTCGGGTACGCGTATGCCAACCGACGTCTGCCTGACCGTAGGCGATACCTCCTCAACGATATGCAGAACCCTGGCGACATAGCTCTGCATACCGGCAACGACATATCTCGCGAATGGACACAGCTCGACGAGCACATCTTCTCTGTAGGCATCAACGACAAGCACACGTTCGACTTCGCCGGTTGGACTCCCTCTCTGCAAGTGGGTGGCTATGGCGAATATCGCACACGCCAGTATCATACGCGCTCGTTCTACTATCAGTGGAACCCCGCAGCCAACACTCTTCCCTCCGATTTCCAGCACATGGACATCACCCAGCTGTTGAGCGACGAGCAGTATATGGGCGCCGACAAGCTGTACATCTTCGAGCAGCAGCAGATGCGCAACAACTATCGTGGACACAACACGCTTGGTGCAGGATACCTCTCGGCCTCTCTGCCTTTCGGTGCGCTTGGCATACATGCCGGTGTGCGCTTCGAGCACAACGACATGGAGCTGATATCCAACACACGCGACTATGAGAAGAGCGAGACAAGCCGACACTACCGCACCAACGACCTCTTTCCGTCGGTCAATGCCACATACAAGTTCAACGACCAGCACCAGCTCCGTCTATCCTACGGACGCAGCATCAACCGCCCCGAGTTTCGTGAGGTATCGTCGTCGGTGTTCTACGATTTCGACCTTGCCAGCGACGTGCAGGGCAACACCGAGCTAAAGAACTGCTATGTAGACAACGTCGATTTGCGGTACGAGTTTTACCCGTCGCGTGGCGAGATAATCTCTCTCGCCGCCTTCTACAAGAACTTCGACTCGCCTATAGAGTGGACATACACAGTGGCTGGAGGCACCAACCTTATATACTCTTACAAGAATGCAAAGAGCGCAGCCAACTATGGCTTGGAGCTTGACATCCGCAAGGATCTCTCTTTCATCGGCTTGCGAGGCTTCAGCTGGTCGTTCAACGGAGCCTTGATTAAGAGTAAGGTTAAGTTTGAGAAAGGCTCAAAGGAAGAAGACCGACCAATGCAGGGCCAGTCGCCTTACCTTATCAACACCGGTCTGTTCTACAAGAACGAGCCCATGCAGCTCGACATAGCCCTTCTCTACAACCGCATAGGCAAGCGCATCATCGGTGTAGGCCGCAGCGAGGGCAGCTCGGCAAGCGACGACAACGCACGTGTGCCGCACAGCTACGAGATGCCACGCAACACCATCGACCTCTCTGTAGGCAAGAAGTGGGGCAGCCACTGGGAACTGAAGTTCAACATACGCGACCTCCTCGCCGAGCGGGTATACTACAAGCAGTTTGCCAAGGCCACCTATGCCGACGGCTCGCACAAGACAATAGACGAGATTTCGCGCTGCTATAAGCCCGGACGCAATATCGGACTGCAGGCTGTATACAAATTCTAAGTATAGAAATCTAAGGATAACAAGTAAAAAATATAATTAACCAAGCACATCACTCCCCTCCCTTTTGGGGTAGGGGCCCAGGGTGAGGCTTATAATCACAACATTATGAACAAGATGAATCTTTTAGGATGCATGGGCATCCTGATGTTGGCTGCCACAATGGGCAGCTGCAGTGACAACGACGATCCGACACCTAATCCTGGCGTCAACTACACATGGACCACAGACGGTGGCATCAAGGCTTGCGACCATCTGCTCTTTGGCGAGGACGGCAAGGACAATGCGGAGGGAACGGTCATAGGCAACGGCGACCAGGAACTCGTGTTCAAAGGCAAGCAGACTATAAAGAAAGGCGTTTACACCCTCAAGGGATGGATATACATAGCCGATGGCTCTGAGCTGACAATCGAGCCGGGCACCATAATCAAGGGCGACAAGGCTACCAAGGCAGCTCTTATTGTAGAGCGTGGAGGCAAACTCATTGCCCAGGGCGCTGCCGATGCTCCTATCGTCTTTACATCGGCACAGCCTGCCGGACAGCGCCGACCTGGCGATTGGGGTGGCGTTATCATCTGCGGCAAGGCACACAACAACCAGACTTCAATGCAGATAGAAGGTGGTCCGCGCACACAGCATGGTGGCGACAACGATGCCGACAACTCGGGTGTACTGAGCTACGTGCGTATCGAGTTTGCAGGATATCCTTTCAAGGCCGACCAGGAGATTAACGGCTTGACCCTTGGCTCTGTAGGTTCGGGCACAAAGATAGACCACGTGCAGGTGTCTTATTCCAACGACGACTCGTTTGAGTGGTTTGGCGGTTCGGTCAACTGTAAGTATCTTGTAGCTTACAAGGGATGGGACGACGACTTCGATACCGACAACGGATTCTCGGGCAAGGTGCAGTTTGGTCTGTCTGTACGCGACCCACGCATTGCCGACCAAAGCCAGAGCAATGGTTTTGAGAGCGACAACTGTGCCGATGGTGCTCAGGTGTCGCCATACACCACAGCCACATTCTCAAACATAACATTCGTTGGTCCTAAGACAGCTGCCGACTTCCAGAACAACAGCTCTTACATCACAGCCGGCTCTTACTTCCCCAACAACGGCTCTGGTCTTGGCAAGTTCCAGGCTGCCATGCAGATTCGCCGCTCGTCACGCCTCAACTGCGTAAACTCTGTAGTATGCGACTGGCCTATAGGCTTGATTATCGACGGCGAGAAGGGCGACACCCCGGCACAGGCTAAGGCTGGCACGCTGCGTCTGCAGAACATCTTTATTGCCAATGCCGACATCCTTGGTTCTGATGCCAACAAGTGCTACGAGGACAAGGAGTACGACTACAAGGCAAAGGCTGTGAAGGCAGACAGCAAGCAGTCTTACTCGCACACCTTCTTCGAGACAGCCGCTAACAACAACCGCTACTTTGCCGACAAGTCGGCATTGATGCTAACAGACGGCAAGGGTGTAGGTGTTCCGTTTATGCCGCAGACCGGCAGCAACCTCTTCGGAGCGCAGAACTTCAGCGGTCTTGATTCATGGTTCGCTCAGGTTACATATATCGGAGCCTTCGATGCTGGCGACAACTGGCTCGACGGTTGGACATGCTTCGACCCGCAGAACGCACAGTACTAAGTAGTGTGTGTGTTATCTGCAGATGAAAATGAAAACTATTGAGTTTTACAGTAGGAGGTATGGTCTCCGAACCGTACCACGCAAACTATTGGTTATCAATACTATATAGCTACTTGCGTGGTACGGTTCGGAGACCGTACCTCCTACTATATAATAAAAACATTAACGCCCATTACACGATAAAACATCAACGCCCATTACACGATAGAATATTATACGTTCATTACCGAATCCTTACCAACTGTATTCTCCTTTGGGGTTGTCTGTTTCTTTAGCTTCTTCTCTTTAGAAGTCTTAGTCTTCTTCTGCTTTGAAGTTTTCTGTTTCTTCTCTTTTGTGGCTTTCGGCTTGTCTACAGTAGTGCCGTAGGTCTCGGTAGCTGTAGTGATGGCATCTACGTCGGTTTGGGTTGTTGTATTATAGCCAGCCGCATTGTTGGCAAATACGCCGATAGCCAATGTAGCTACCGGGATGATGAGCAATGCCTTGGGCAAAGTCCATCGTTTTGATTTCTTCTGGTTCATCCTGATAATTCTTTGTTTCTTGATGCGCAAAGTTACGACAAATATTTATTAGTTGGATAAGAGAAGTAAGAAAAAAGTAATTGTGGTATTATATTCAGAATTTAAGGTATAGCCATTATCTGCTAAAATGCTTAACTTTGCAGTGTAAAACAGTAACAAACAAAAAAACTAATAAGCAATGTATATAGAGAAGATACAGAGTCCTGCCGACTTGAAGAAGTTGGACATCAAAGCCCTTAACGTAGTGGCCGACGAGACACGCCGTGCCGTACTTAACCGCGTGAGCAAGCATGGCGGACACGTAGGTCCTAACCTCGGATTCGTGGAGGCAACGGTAGCATTGCATTATGTGTTCAATGCTCCGGTGGATAAGTTTGTGTTCGACGTCAGTCACCAGTGCTATCCACACAAGGTGCTTACGGGTCGTGCCGCGGGATTCCTTGGCAACGTAGACGACATGAACGCCATATCGGGCTATTCGTCTCCGGCAGAGTGCCCCGAGTACGACAACTTTGAGGTGGGCCATACTTCCACATCCATCAGTCTTGCCACCGGACTGCAAAAGGCACGCGACGTGAAGGGAACCAAGGAGAATATCATAGCTATTATTGGCGACGGTTCGCTGTCGGGTGGTGAAGCATTCGAAGGACTCGATGAGGCTTCGGAGCTTGGCACGGGCATCATCATCGTTGTAAACGACAACGAGATGTCTATTGCCGAGAACCATGGCGGTATATACAAGAATCTGCATGCGCTTCGCGAGAGCCGTGGCGAGTGTGAGCACAACTGGTTTAAGGCATGGGGATTTGAGTATAAGTATCTGGAGGAAGGCAACGATATAGAACGCCTCATAGAAGTGTTCCGTAGTGTGAAGGATACCGACCGCCCTACAGTTGTTCATATCCATACCGAGAAAGGTCATGGCTATGCTCCTGCCGTAAACGACAAGGAAGCTTGGCATTGGGGAATGCCGTTCAATCTTGATGATGGTAGTCGACCGGTTCGCAATGCCGATGGAACAATGCCCGAGGTAAAACCATGCGAAACATATCCTGAACTCTTCTCTGACTGGATGCTGAGCGAGATGAAGCATGACAAGACACTAATCGCCGTAACAGCTGGAACGCCTACAGCAGCAGGCTTCACTGCCGACAAGCGCAAGAAGGCTGGCTCGCAACACCTTGACATGGGTATTGCCGAAGAGCAGGCTGTCGCTATGATTTCGGGTATGGCTAAGGGTGGACTGCGTCCTGTATGGACGGTATATAGCACATTCATACAGCGCACATACGACCAGATAGCGCAAGACCTCTGTATCAACAGCAATCCTGCTGTAATAAATGTAGCAGGAGGCGGAGTGAACTCAATGAACGACATCACCCACATCTGTCTCTTCGATATACCTATGCTTTGCAGCATTCCGGGACTCATCTATCTCGCTCCTACAACATGTGAGGAGTATTTTGCCATGATGCGATGGGCAATACTTCAGGACAAGAAGCCTATTGCCATTCGTGTGCCGAGCAACGGAGTGGTGCATACAACAGCGAATGTGGACGAAGTGTATGGCTATGAGGCTAAGTATAAGGTGATGCACGAAGGCTCTAAGGTGGCAATCATTGCTGCTGGCTCGTTCTATCAGAAGGGCGAGAACGTGGTGCGTCTGCTTGCCGACAAGGGTATTGACGCAACGCTTGTCAATCCGCGCTATCTGAATGAGGTGGATGCCGAAATGCTCGAAACATTAAAGATGAACCATAAGCTTGTGGTAACACTTGAAGACGGCTGCAAGGACGGAGGCTTTGGCGAGCGCATAGCCTCTTATTATGGTACGTCAGATATGAAGGTGCTTGTATGTGGCATCAAGAAGGGACTCTACGACAGATACGATGTGGAGCAGTTGCTTAAGGACAACCGCTTGCTCGACGAGCAGATTGTGGAGGATGTATTGGCATTAATTTGTTAAGGCAAAGCCAAAAAGTTGAGAGTTGAGAATTGAAAGTTGAAAGTTATGATTACCTTTGTTGGAAATTATCGTTGTTAGAATAAACAGCATATCATAACTCTCAATTTTCAACTCTCAACTCTCAACTTATATTATGGCATTATCCAACATAGAGAAACATTACAACAAGCATCCCGAAGACCTTCGCTTGCAGCGTAGGCACGGCATAGTAGAGTTTGAAACCACAATGCATCATTTGCGTAGGTTCATCAATCCCGACATGCAGCTGCTTGACATTGGTGCCGGAACAGGTCGCTACACATCGGCTCTTATGGCAGAAGGCTTTAAGGTTAAGGCTGTAGAACTGGTGCGTCGCAACATCGAGGTGTTCCTAAAGCGTGAGCCAACAGCCGATGTTGTGCAAGGCGACGCACGCAACATGCTGTTCCTGCCAACAGCAACAGCCGACGTAACGTTATTGCTCGGTCCGCTCTATCATCTTATTGGCGATGAGGAGAAGCTTAAGGCACTTAACGAGGCAAAGCGCGTAACCAAACCTGGTGGACTGATATTTGTGGCTTACTTGATGAACGAATATAGCATTCTGTCGTATTGCTTCGACGAGGACCGGATTGAAGGATTAATGGAGCGTGATGCAGTAGACAAGAACTTCCATATACAGGCACAGCCCGACGAGCTGTACGATTATGTGCGTATTGAAGACATCAATCGTCTGGATGAATGTGCAGGCTTGGAACGTGTCACTATATTCTCGCCTGATGGGGCTTCCGACTATATGCGCACACGACTCAACCGTATGAGCGACGAGACATTTGCTCGTTTTATAGAATATCAGAAGTGCATCTCCGAGCGTGCCGACTTAATAGGGGCAGGTAGCCATGTGGTAGATGTAGTGAGAGTTCCATAATAATATATGTATACGAGTCAATGAAAAAAGCAATAGTAATAGGAGCCACTTCGGGCATAGGACTCGAAGTGGCTCGTCTTCTTGCCGAACGAGGATACATTGTAGGTGTAGCTGGTAGGCGTGTTGATAGACTTGAAGAGATAGTAAAGTCAAATGAGAACATCAAGGCTTATCGACAGATAGACGTAAGGGATGAGGTTGCGCCACAGCAGCTCAATGAACTTATAGCCGAGCTTGGCGGTATGGATCTCTATTTCCATAGTTCGGGAATAGGGTGGGAGAACTGCGAGCTTGATGTCGAACGCGAGATGAAGACCGTGGAGACCAACGGCTTGGGCTTCACACGTATGGTTACGGCAGCATATAGTTGGCTTGCCAATAATAATAAAGGTGGACAAATGGCTTGCATCACCTCCATAGCACGCACACGTGGATTGGGAGCAGCACCGGCCTATTCAGCCACCAAGCGTTTTCAGTCGCACTATCTTGAGTGTCTTGCCCAGCAGTCGCGCATGCGCCGACTCGGTATCCATATCACCGACATACGTCCCGGCTTCGTAGCTACCGACCTTATAGCCGGAAGTCATTTCCCCTTGCAACTCTCGGCTAATAGTGTTGCACGCTCCATCGTCAAGGCTGTAATGCAAGGCAAGGAGACTGTGACTATCGACTGGCGCTATCGCTTGCTCGTAGCAGCATGGGCAATGATACCACGATGGTTGTGGGTAAGGCTGAGGTTTGTGAAGTAGAATATGATATGATTTAAAATCTTATTTAATCCACTTCCTTCCAGTCTACCAATCCTTTTCCTTTCTCGTCCAGTTCTATGGCAAGAGCAACAACTTTTTGTTTGTCAGCTTTGAACGGCTCAATATATTGCTTGGCTCTTATTTGCTCGGTTGCTGCGTCAATACCGCCATTGTTACTTAGCTTCAGTTCCAATACATATATATAATTGGTAGTTTGTACAACCATATCTATTCTGCCAGTAGCAATCATCTTCTCTACTTCCACGCGGCAACCGATAGCATTGAATATTGTGCTCATAATAAGGCGGTAGCGCTCCTCCATATCCATGCTTGCAAGCTTCTTGTTGCTATAGGGTACATCCGCGATGAGAGCCTTCAGGCATTTCATGGCTTCGGGGAGATTGCCCACGCTGAGGTAGAGATTAAGAAAAGCCTGTGTCGATTGCATGTCGTTACTCTTGCGCATGGCAAGCGTAGGCAATACAATTTCGTTTAATGCTTGTTTTACCTCAAAGTTAGGAATGCCCAAAAGGTAAGTTCCGTTCATGTAACCCTTAATAGTGAGATAGCCCGATTGGTAAAGAAACAGCTCCGGTCCGCCGCCCGTCACGTCAGAAGTTTCTATAATTGTGCTTAATAAGGCACAATTATCAAAATCTTTCAAACGAATCTCCATATCATCCACAAACTTAGGAAGCAACGAGGTTGCACCAGACGAAGCCCAGTAGTTCTTAAGGTCAGAATCAGCCAGTGCATTGATAAGGCTGAAAGGACTGAATACGTCCACCATGTTGCGGCGACTGAAATGATAGCCGTCGTAATATGCAGTCAACTGTGCTACTGCTTCATCGAATGTCCAGCCCTCATATTCTGCCAGCTTATTGATTTCTGGCTTGAAATCATGCAGCACCTCTTCCTTGGTAATACCGCAGATGGCAGCATATTCTGGCTCAAAACTGATGTTGCTCAGATTGTTGAGCACAGAGAATAGCGATATTTGCGTAAACTTGGTGATACCTGTGATAAAGACAAACTTCTCGTATTTGTCGTCGGCTTTCAATATGGCAAACACCTCTCTATATATAGAGGTGCATGCTTCATGCTGTGGAGTCTTCCATGAATGTTGCAATGGAGAGTCGTATTCGTCTATGAGGATAACCACTTGCTGTCCAGTTTTGTTGTAAGCACCCTCAATGATATTATTGAATCTTACGGCAAGAGAACTATCTTGGCGTACAACAATTTCATACTCTGTTTCTAAAGTATGAAAAGCATTGTCCAGATAACTACGCACAGTTTCAGGTCCAGCGCCAGCCTGACTCATATCGAGCCTTATGACAGGTCGCTTCACCCATTCCTTCTCCATTTCCATTATCTTCAATCCCTCGAATAGTTCCTTCTTTCCCATGAAGTAAGCTTCGAGAGTATCGACAAGCACCGACTTGCCAAAGCGGCGTGGGCGGCTCAGGTAATTATACTTCTTTCCACTATTGGCAAGTTGCCAAATGATATCTGTCTTGTCAACATAAAGGTATCCTTCTTTTCTAATTACATCAAAAGACTGGATGCCTACTGGCAATCTTCTATTGTTTGTCTTTACCATAATATCCAACTCGTTGGTTTCTTATTGCAAATATACAATGGTTTTTTCAAATATCCATGCTTTTTCTTCTTTCTTTGTAGATTAATGTGTAGTGGCGATTATATGTGGAGCAGTGGCTCTAATAACTTTCTAATACCGTTCTAATAAATTTCTAACTGATGCTACGGAATACTTTGAGTAGTTTTGCAGCGCGAAACAAAAACAGAGTAAATCCATAAAAGTAAAAAGCATTATGTGGAAGACTAAAAAGAACAAAGTACAGAAGGCCTTCAATGCCGAGAGGGTATTGATGGCTGCAAAGACACCAATTGAGGAAGTGTTTGCTTACTTCCAGACCACATCGTTAGGACTCGTCGACGAAGAGGTGGAGAAGCGTCAGTCGCTTTATGGAAAAAACGAGATTGAGCACGAAAAGAAGAAGCGTCCGTTGGTGATGCTTGCCAAGGCATTCATCAATCCCTTTGTGGGTGTGCTCACGGTGCTGGTGGCTATCTCGTTTGTCATGGATGTGTGGATGGCTGATCCGGCCGACAAGGATTGGACCTCAATCATCGTCGTTTCGACAATGATAATCCTTAGTACCATACTTCGCTTCTGCCAGGAGTGGAAAGCCAACCGTTCGAGTGAGGCATTGCAGAAGATGGTGACAAATACTTGTTATGTGATTAGAGCAGGAGCTGCAAGTCGTGGCGGTTCACCTGGCGATGAGATAAGCAATGAGGAACTTGTGCCAGGCGATGTTGTCATGCTCTCGGCAGGCGACATGATACCTGCCGACATACGCATCATAGAGTCGAAAGACTTGTTTGTAAGCCAGTCGAGCTTGTCGGGTGAGTCGGATTCTATTGAGAAATATCCCAATCTGTCAAGACAGCGCAAGCACTCGGGCTGTATTGTTGACTTGGACAACATCTGCTTTATGGGCTCGAATGTGGTAAGTGGTTCTGCCAAGGGCATAGTCTTTGCGACGGGCAACCATACCTATCTTGGTACAATAGCCAAGAGCGTGGCTGGACATCGTGCAGCTACGGCTTTCGACAAGGGCATTACCAAGGTGAGCCTGTTGCTCATACGCTTTATGCTGATAATGGTTCCAGTCGTGTTTCTTGTGAATGGCATCACCAAAGGCGACTGGATGGATGCCTTCATCTTTGCCATATCCGTGGCTGTGGGTCTTACGCCCGAGATGCTTCCAATGATAGTAACCGCCAACCTTTCAAAGGGAGCGATGATGATGTCAAGGAAGAAAACCATCGTTAAGGACTTGAATGCCATACAGAACTTTGGCGCAATGAACATTCTTTGCACCGATAAGACAGGAACACTTACGCAAGACCATATCGTGCTGGAGCGTCATGTAAATGTAGACGGAACTGAGGATAAGGCGAACCGCATCCTGCGACATGCCTATTTCAATAGTTACTTTCAGACGGGACTGAAGAATCTGATGGATCGTGCCATCCTCTCGCATGTCAAGGAACTTGGACTTGAGACTTTAAGCAGCTCGTATAAAAAGGTGGACGAGATACCGTTTGACTTTACAAGAAGACGTATGTCGGTGGTAGTGGAGGACATGAATGGCAAGCGGCAGATTATCACCAAGGGAGCCGTTGAGGAAATGCTCACGGTATGCGCGTATGCTGAATATGATGGCGAGGTGCTGCCTTTGACTGATGTAATGCGCAGCAAGGCTCAACGTATCGTAACGGAGATGAATGCTCAAGGCATGAGAGTGCTGGCATTGGCACAAAAGAGCTTCTTGAGTAAGGAGAACAACTTTGCCATTGATGACGAGAAGGACATGGTGCTCATTGGTTATCTTGCCTTTCTCGACCCGCCAAAGGAGTCGGCAGCACAGGCTATAAGCCAGTTGCATGAGCATGGAGTGGAGGTGAAAGTGCTTTCGGGAGACAATGAGGCTGTAGTGAAAGCAATATCACGACAAGTGGGCATTAATACCTCTGCCTCTATCACAGGTCCTGAACTTGAAGTTATGAGCCGTGAGGCTAAGATGAAGACCGTGACCGAGTGCATCATCTTCTCAAAGCTCACTCCCATGCAGAAAGCCGAGATAATCCAACTGCTGCAAGCAAGTAATAATACGGTTGGTTTTCTTGGCGATGGCATTAATGATGCTGCTGCCTTGAGAGAGTCGGATATTGGTATTTCGGTTGATTCGGCTGTTGATATAGCGAAGGAGAGTGCCGACATCATCCTGCTTGAGAAGGACTTAATGGTATTGGAGAATGGTGTGCTTGAAGGTCGTAAGACATTTGGTAATATCGTAAAGTACGTCAAGATGACAGCCAGTTCTAACTTTGGCAATATGTTTAGTGTGTTGGCTGCGAGTGCATTCTTGCCATTCCTTCCGATGCTGCCTATTCATCTCTTGATTCAGAATTTGCTATACGATATATCTCAGACCACCATTCCATTCGACCGTATGGATAGCGAGTATCTGCGCAAACCACGTGTTTGGGATTCTGGCGATTTGAGTAGGTTTATGATATGGATAGGTCCTATCAGTTCGATATTCGATATTGCTACGTATTTGCTTATGTGGTGGGTGTTCAAGTGTCAAGGTCCGGATATGGAATCGTTGTTCCAGTCGGGATGGTTTGTTGAGGGCTTGCTGTCTCAAACGCTTATTGTACATATGATTCGCACACGCAAAGTGCCATTCATACAAAGTTCAGCCTCATGGCCCGTAATGCTCATGACCTTCTCTATCATGGCAATAGGCATCTGCATACCATTTACATCGTTCGGTAGCTCAATAGGTCTCACACCTCTGCCTCTATCGTATTTCCCATGGCTCATAGGCATCCTGTTGTCGTATTGCGTGTTGACACAATGGTTGAAGACACGATATATAAGGGTATTTAAGCGTTGGTTGTAAGGGAGAGTTGCCATTAAATAATAAAAACAATCGGTCAGGCAAAGATCTTATCTATAAAAACTTGATAAGTCTTTTTTCATAGACTACAGATGGCTCGGGTGTAAAACCCCGAACCATCTGTAGTATGACAGACACGGGACGCAATGCCATGATGAAATATGTGGAGGCATTGAAGACATACTCCTTGATTTTTTCAGAAGACTTTGGAGCGAAGGCATATGATATCAGTATTACACAAAGTTGTCCCTTTAATAATTCCAAATATTGTCAGAAGTCTTCTTGCGGCGACTCCTTTTTCTCCCAACCCACACTATATACTTCTGAGCGTGAGCGAAGTCGTGACACAACAAGGTCTAACAGAACTTTGTGCTCGCCTAATGTTGCCATGTCGCAGCATACTGTGACACGCTCGTCGTCGCCTTTGTAGAACAGAGAGTTAAGCTGTACATCTTGGTCGAAAGCGAGAGTGTCCATTATAAGCTTTTGTATGCTGTTCGATGCGTTTCGCTGACATTCGGCACGTATAAAATAGTGGTATACTTTGGCTGTGCGTTTTTCAAGAAGTGCGCATAGCGGACGGAAAAGGCAATGAGTCAACAATACACATATTACCAATATGGCTGCCTCTTTATAGAGTCCGACTCCAGAAAGAGTGCCACATGCTGCCGAACACCATATAGTGGCAGCTGTATTCAGACCTCTCACCGTTAATCCGTCCTTTAGAATGAGTCCTCCACCCAAGAAACCAATACCCGAAACTATCTGTGCTGCTACACGAGAAGGGTCGCCGTTGCCAGTAGTCATAGAGTAGGACAAAATAGTAAATGCTGCTGCACCTATCGACACTAAAATATTGGTACGCAGTCCAGCATTACGCTGGCGTATTTGTCGTTCCACTCCAATAAATGTGCCCATCACGAAGGCACATCCTATTCTTGTAAGATATTCAGAAAACAGAATCATAACTATTTGTTTTTTTTCTTGCAAAGATATCGTGTTTTATTGGTAGTGGGTATTAGAAAACAATTAGAGTGTGATTAGAATCTAATTAGAACAAATTCTAATAGTTTTCTAATACCGATTATTCTGTTTTATTTGTGGAAATGATGTAACTTTGCACCCAAACAAGACATGAGAAATGTATGATTAGTATATTGGTGATAGAGGACGAAAAGCGAGTGGCCGATCTATTAAAGATTGGCTTGGAGGAGAATGGCTATCAGGTTATGGTGGCTTATGATGGCGAGATGGGATTGCGCTTTTCCCATACCAATTCTTTTCAGCTAATTATATCGGATATCATTCTGCCAAAACTCAATGGTTTTGAGGTGTGTCAGCAAATTCGTAAAACCGATGAGCAGATACCCATTCTGATGCTTACGGCATTGGGAACTGCCGACGACAAGTTGGAAGGATTTGATGTAGGGGCTGACGATTATATGGTGAAGCCTTTCGACTTTCGCGAACTCTTGGCAAGGGTAAGGGTTCTGTTGAAGAGACGTGCCATATCGAGCGTTGATGTTGTTAAGGAGATGAAGTATGCCGACTTAACAATCAACCTTGAGCGACAAGAAGTAACAAGAAACAATATACCCATAAAACTCTCGCCAAAAGAATACAGTTTGCTGGTGTATCTTGTTGAGAATGTTGAAAAGGTAGTGAGCCGTGTAGAAATAGCAGAGAAAGTATGGAATACTCACTTTGATACTGGTACTAACTTTATTGATGTCTACATCAACTATCTGCGCAAAAAGATGGATAAGAACTTTGATGTAAAGCTAATTCATACCAAACCTGGTGTGGGGTTTATATTGACAAGTAGACAAGTATACAAGTAGACGAGTTGATTGTTGGTGAGTTGAGAGTTGATAGTTGATTTGCAAACTTAATTTTCCTTTTATCTATATGAAAATCAGAACAGCCCTTACTTTAAAATATACTTGTGTCACAGCAACAATATTCTTGCTGTGTACGGTTCTTATTTATCTTGTTAGCGAGCATACTCGCGACCAAACCTTTTTTCGAAACCTTAAAAGCGAGGGCATCACCAAGGCCAATCTCTTTCTTGCAGGTCAGGTGGACGCTCGTACCATGCAGTCGGTATATCTTAACAATCGTAAGTTTATCAACGAGGTGGAAGTGGCTGTTTATACTACTGACTTCCAAATGCTATATCATGATGCCATACATAATGACATAGTGAAGGAGACGCAGGGCATGATAAACGCGATATTGAAGAAGAAGGAGATAGAATTTCATATAGGCAAGTATCAAGGTATCGGTATGGTCTATATGTATAAGGGCAAGCAATATATAGTTACTGCCGCTGCCTACGATGGTTATGGCTACAGCAATCTTGTGGGGTTACAAGAGGCCTTGATTATAATGTTTATAGTAGGTTTGCTCTTGATCTTTGTTGCTGGATATTTCTTGGCACGAATGTCACTGAAGCCTATCCGTAATATCGTGAATGAGGCGGAGATGATAACGGCATCGCACATTAACCGTCGCATACCGGTAAAAAACGAAAAGGATGAATTGGGTGAACTCAGCATTGCCTTCAATGAGTTGCTTAAGCGTCTGGAAATTTCCTTTGAGTCGCAAAGACAGTTTGTCAGCAATGTGTCACATGAATTGCGCACTCCTTTGGCTGCCTTGACAGCCGAGCTTGACGTGTCGCTGCAAAAGGAGCGCACCTGCGAGCAGTATCGCCACGCTATGCTTAATATGCAGCAGGATGCAAAGCGAATGACACGACTGATTGACGGACTGCTCAATCTTGCCAAGGCTGATTATTGCAAGGAGGAGATAAGTATGAGGGAAGTTAGATTGGACGAACTGTTGCTTGATGTTAGAGAATTAATAATGAGAGCACATCCCGACTATAATATTGAGTTGGTTTTTGGCAATGAAGATGACGACGACGACCGACTTATAACCACGCTCGGCAATCCTTATCTGCTGAATATAGCATTCTCTAATCTGATAGAAAACAACTGCAAATATTCGGCAAACCATTCTTCTATGGTGCAAATATCCTTTAGAGATAAGTGGAGCGTTGTGCGAATGTCTGACAACGGTTTCGGAATCTCTGACAAGGATAAGGAGAATCTTTTCACTTTGTTCTATCGTGGAGCTAAAGAGCAGACAGTTGATGGTCACGGCATAGGTATGACCCTCGCCCATAAGATAGTCAGTCTGCATGGAGGAAACATAGTAGTAAATTCAGAACAAGGCAAAGGCACTATTTTTGTTGTGGAGTTGCCGCATGTGTGATGCTACTGTCGGCAAACCATTTTATTTACACTTCCTTCCAATCTACCAATCCTTTTCCTTTCTCATCCAGTTCTATGGCAAGAGCAACGATTTTTTATGTTGATAGAGATGTGTATCTCTATCTATATCTCTATCTGCCAGGAGAAACAGCTATGGCACTTAACATTGCTGAGCAAATAGCAAAGTTATGATCTATTGTAAACAAAGGTTAAATAATGGCTATTTTATTGCAAATCATTTGGTTTATAAAATAAACTAAGCTAAATTTGCAACCGTAATCATTAGTGTTAGAAGAGAATAATGCTGGCTAAAGCAAGTGAGAGTCGACCTCCTTGCTTCTCTTTTTCCAAAGATGGTTTATAAAATAAACTAAGTGTTTAACCTGGCACATCGCGTTTGATATAGGCAATAAGTGTGTCGCAATAAAGTATGAAAAAATGGAAGAGAAGAAGATTTCGGAGCAGGAGAGTCTTGAGCTTATCACTCAAATGATAAATCAGACAAAGAAGGATTTGTCTGTAGGCAATGGCGACAGTTTCCTTATGTGGGGCTACCTTAGTGCATCAATATCGCTGGCAGTAATCGTCATGCTGCTCGCAACCAACGACCCAAGATTTGCTTGGCTGTACATGGCCATACCTATAGCAGGATTCACAGCCTCAGGCATAAAGACCTACAAGGCAAAGCGCAAGAGTCATGTGGCAAGCACTTATGCAAGCAACACTATAAATAAGGTGTGGGCAATTATTAGTGCCGTGTTTGCAGTCTACGCCATTAGCTGCCTATTACATTTCGGAGAAGTAAGGAGTTGGAATGGAATGTTTTTGTTGGGTATGTTGTTGCCGGGTATAGGCACATACACCACTGGAGTAATACTTAAGGAGAAGTCGATACAGATGTGCGGACTTCTTGGTGTAGTGATTGGTACAGGACTGCTTCGCGACTTTGTTTGTGGTGAACAAGTTATCAGTATTATGCAGATGGGACATATGGTCTTGTCCTTTGTCATTACCCTTATCATCCCCGGACATATCCTTAACTTCAAAGCAAAAAAGCAACAATAATGAAAGAGTTGGATCCATTACTCCATAGCCAGTTGCGTCTTGCCGTAATGTCGATTCTGCTGAATGTAGAGGAAGCAGACTTCAACTATATCAAGGAAAAGACAGAATCGACGTCAGGCAACCTTAGTGTACAGTTGGACAAACTGGTCACAGCAGGCTATATATCAAAGACTACAGATGGCTCGGGCGTAAAACCCCGAACCATCTGCAAGATGACAGACACGGGGCGCAATGCCATGATGAAATATGTGGAGGCATTGAAGACGTATTTTGCAGGGTTGTAATAAGCGTTTGCAGAATGCAAAATGTACTTATATGATATTCGTATTTGACATGTAAAATCTATGAAAATCCGCAAAACAAATTGTGACACGCTCGTCATCGCCTTTGTAGAACAATGAGTTCAGACGACATCCAGGTTGAAGGCGAGCGTGTCCATTTATTGTTTTATAATATCTTCAACTTCATAGTATATTTCTCTACACCTTTGCTCTTGCATTTTATTCTTTATACCTACAGCTACCATATCCTCTATAGAGGGATGAGCCGAATTGTTTACAGATGTAGCGTGTTCGCCATTATATCCCTCTGTGCAATGGGTAAGGTCGTATGCAGGAGCCAAATGCCAGTGCCATTTGTTGTCCTTGTCTTTGGTAACAATAAAGCTGAAATTCTTGCAATGATCGTCTTTGTTTTCAGCAATATAATTGAACACCATTCTACGATACATTTGTTCCACATCTTTATAATTCTGTGTGAGATAGCCAGTTAATGCCAATAGATTAACATAGTCAAGCACAGGGTTGCTAAGAGATATTGATAGCAAGCCACCTGCTGTAGCAGAGTGTATACGTTCACCATCAGCAGTTATGTCAAAGCGGCGAGTGGTGAAATATTTATCATTAATCAGTTTGAAGTCGGGTACGATAATGCCACATTGTCGTGCTTTCTCGTTATATTCAAATTCCTTTTTACCCATGTCTTGTGGGTCATAAGTATGCCGGAATTTGATAAGCCAATGCCCCTCTTTATCTGAAAATATAGCCTTTGGTCGGCAACCTCCACTATTGCCACTATTGTATAGAAGCAGTCCTGTGTCTGTGTCTTGCTGTTCTCTTAATACTTCAAGGGCTTTTTCTTGTAAAAGGTCGAAGTCTTGCAGTTGCATTTCTCTTTCTACAAAAGTCTCAGGTTCATAAGTTAAAGCTCCCATACCACCATTCCCTACTAAGCTTAAGCGGTCGAGTGCAGAGAGTTCGAAGTCATTAATGCCTATTTTTAGTAACGTCTTGTGAAGAAGATAGCGGCCATAGCCATCTGGCAAACTGTCTTCGAAGATGCCAAAATTACCATTGAAAGGATTTGGCTGAGCTATAAAAAGTCCGGGTTTCAATGGCAATTCCAAGGGAGATATGCTGAATCCTTTTGTCAGCCATTGACTATCGTATTCGAAGACACAGCATTTCTTGTCGGCAGTTAGTGTTAGTGTGCCGACCTTTTTGTTGTGAAACTTAACTTGTAATGATTCTATCTTTTTCATTTTCATAATCAATTTAAGCTCGTTTTATCTCTTATAGGCTTTTTTCTTGTTCATGTTTTGCTTTATCTCTTGCAGTTCTTCCATTGTGTCATACTTCTGTTGGGAGAAGATATGACGGATTTCAGAAGTATATTCCATTGCCATAGCAATGCCTATTAGGTTTTTGAGTGATATGAGTCCTTTTTGTTCAAATCTCACAATATTGCTCACTGCAACTCCCGACTTTTCTGCCACCTGCTCGCGAGTTAGATTCTTCTCTATTCTACGACGGCGGAATTCGGCAGCTATCTCCTTGGCAATCTCGTCTGGATTGTCGTGTAGATAGTTGTCCAATATTGCCAATATCTTATTTGTTTCTGTCATAATCAATAGCTTATTGATAATATATTATCGATTGCGAAGTTACATTTTTTTTTTGAAATGTCATAGTTGTATATGTTAATTTATAGGTGATAATTAGTTTTAATTGTTTTCTAATGCCAATCATTATATTTTATTTGTGGAAATGATGTAACTTTGCATCCAAACAATATAATGAGAAAATTATGAAGATACTTCCATACATCGGTTTCTGTTTTCTTATGCTTTGTGCATTCTGCACTGGCATCAACAGTTATCACAGAACTAAAAGCATGATAGCTCAGGACGTTAATAGGGCATTGGAGCAAGTGCTTGCAAAGATGCCAGATAATGTGGTTACTACAGACACCATACGCTGTTATCGCAACTGTCTCACCATTGCCGAATTGAAAGATACGGCAGGTATTGCCATGCGTACTGTGCGTAAGGATGGACGCTGGGAGACAAAGCTTGTGGCTGAGGCTAACTGTAGCTTTGCCACTACATTCATGATGTCCGATCAGAAGGCTTCTGGTTCTATCTTGTTTGTAGGAATGCTGTGGCTATTGGGCAGTCTGTGGTACGTCAGGAGGAATAGGCCAGAGCTGATAGTGCAAGGTCTATCGTATGGAGGCATAGTATACCATAACGATATGTTCATGACGCAATCGGGCGAGCAGATACATCTTACACCTATGCAGCATTCCTTGCTCAAGATGTTTATAACCGCTGACACTCATACACTATCCAAACAAGATATTTGCGACCGGTTGTGGCCCAAGAAACCTGATGCCAACGACACGCTCTACACTCTGATAAGACGCATAAAACCTATTATAGAGGCTCATAGCACGCTGAAGATAGAGTCGGACAGAGGCAAGAGCTATAGCTTGATACTCAAATAGATAGGTTTGTTGTCAGTCAATTGTCAGGGAGATGTCAGCCTGGATAATTGGCTTTCTTGCAAGGAGAATATAAATTTGCATCAAAAACAAAAAACATGGTGCAAATGAAACGATTGGTTACACTTTCAATTATTCTGTCTTCCACATTCTGCGCTTATGCTCAGGATGTGGAGAAGACAATCACACTCGACGAAGTAACAGTAAAAGTAGCCAAGGTTGTGAACAAGGCTGACGGTATGATAATTTATCCTACCGATGCACAGAAGCAAGCTTCGAACAATGGCTACAGTATTCTTGAGAAACTCACACTTGCCAATCTTCGTGTCGACAATATCAGCCATTCTATTACTGCCATAGATAATAGGGGAGGAGTTCAAATTAGAATAAATGGTATCGTGGTTGGCAAACAGGAGATGTTGGCTCTCAATCCAAAGGATATCACGAAGATAGACTTTATAAACAATCCTGGTGTTCGTTATGGTGATGGCATAGCCTATGTTATAGATATTGTCACACGCAGAAACGAGAGTGGATATACTATCGGCACGGACCTTGCCTCGGCACTTACTACGTTGCAAGGTGATGGTATGGTGTATGGTAAGTGGAACCGCGGAAAGAGTGAATGGTCGCTTTCGTATGGTGTGAGCGGATACAAAACAAAAGGTTCAAAGAGCAAGCAGTTGGCAGAATACACCTTGACTGACGGCAGTATCTACACTATTGAGCGAAACGATGTGGAGTCGCTTCGTAAATCCATATCTCATGATGCAAAACTAACCTATAATTGGGCAGACTCTACAGCCACAGTCTTCCAGGCGTCATTGAGCGGAGCATTCAACAACGCTCCCGACAATTATACTGTTAAGGACATCACGGATGGCACTCGCCAATATAGAGCAACAAGTAGAGCGAAAGACAAAAGCCTTTCGCCTGTATTGGATATTTATTTCTTTCGTCAGCTCACCCCACGCCAATCCATCACAGCCAATGCCGTAGGTACCTATATATCCACACAGACAAGTAGCTATTATGACGAGGGTACGCCTTATCAATATGATGTGGATGGCAAGACAGCTTCTCTGCTTACTGAGATAATCTACGAGAACCGACTGAAGCCTTTCACTTTCTCTACAGGCTTGAATAACAGTTATAAATACATCAAGAACGACTATCTTGGCGACGCTTCCGCTTTGACCAAGACCAACAACAACCGCCTGTATGCCTTTGCAGAAATCAAGGGTATGTTCCAACCTTTTAGCTACACATTGGGGGTGGGTACAAGTTATATCCATTACACCCAGAATGGGCACAGATATAACTTCTGGACCTTTCACCCAAAGGCTTCTCTTACATATCAGATCAATAACAGCATGCAGTTGAGCTATACCTATCAGATGCAGGACAAAGTTTCCCGTATAGCCATGACGAGCGACGCAATGGTTCGCATAAATAGTATGGAATAGACTGTGGGTAATCCTGACCTGAAACCTTCGCACGATATGGAGCATCGATTGCAGTTCTCGTATAATAAAAATCGCTTGCAGACCTTCGTTGAAGGGTATTATAAACAATGTCTAAAACCTAATATGGCTCACTATGAGCGAACGGACGACAATCAGTTTATTTATACCCAGATAAACCAAAAGGATATTGATGTATTGGATGTCTATGCGTACGCCAGCTATTGGCTCTTGCCCGAAAAACTTCAGATTGCTGCCAATGGCGGAATATATAGATGTTTCAATTTCGGCTACGATTATACACATTGCTACACCTCATGGTTTTATGCAGGCAGTATCACGGCTTATCTCGGCCACTTCACATTGCAAGGATACATAGATAACGGCAATAGATTCTTGGAGGGCGAATCTAAAGGCTACAACGAAGCTTATTCTGTTCTAAAAGCCTCCTACACATGGCGCGACTTGCAGTTCTCATTGTCATGGGCTAATCCCTTCGATAGCAATCATAAGTCGTACGAGAACGAATTGCTCAACCGCAATCTGTATAAACACACTATTGGTTATTCTAAAGATAGTGGCAATCTCGTAACACTGAATATATCATGGCGACTGAGCCGAGGCAGCAAGCATAAGTCGGCAGAAAAGAAGATAAACCTGCATGATACGGATAATGGTATTATGAAATAAAGCATTACTCTTGTTAGGTTCTCAGTCATTACACTTAGTATGATTTTTTATTAAAGAATTTGCACTTTAATATAGAAATCAGTATATTTGCACACAAAAAAATAGTAAAATGAAAAGAATATTGAAACTTTTGGCAGGAATACTATGTGGTAGCTTAATCGGTATAGCCATCGCTGTATTAGTGGCATATTTAATTGATGGAAAGGAGGCTCTTGATGTTGTATCTCACAAGGTGGATGCAGCGAAGCTTGCTGGTTCGATAGCTTTATCATGTATGTTGGCATTCGTGGCATTCATCCTGCAAATCCTGCTTCATGAAGTCGGCCACATGATTGGAGGTCTTGCCACTAATTATAAGTTCTTCTCTATCAGATTCTTCAAATATGCCCTCGTAAAAACAAATAATGGATTACAATGGCGACAATACGATATTGTAGGAACAGGTGGACAATGCGTAATGTATCTTGACAAAGACATTGATGTTGCGCAAGACTCAACACCATACTTTTGGTATAATGCTGGAGGCGTTGCTACTAACATCCTATTGACTTTAATAAGTATTATAGTTGTTAAGTATACGGATATGGGCATTGTTGGCTCATCGTTCTTCACACTAATGGCATTTGCTGGAATTGCTTTAGCTCTACTCAACGGAATACCAATGAATATGGGGGCAGGAATAAACAACGATGGACGCAACATACTTATGCTTAGCCGTAGCGCAAGAAACCGCAGACTCTTTATACGCTCTCTTCTGATAATCGGTGAGTTGGGACATGGTATCCAGCCAAAGGACATGCCTAAAGAATGGTTTAGCAGCGAACTACCAACTGGAGGCAACGACTACTTTGGCATTGTTTCGTATATTTCCTACATCTCACTACTTGAGGACGAAGGACTTTGGAATGAAGCATGTATTGCATACGAACAACTTAACAATGTAAAACCAAAGCTACCTTTGCTTTTTTCTTTGGAAACTGCCAGTGAGCATATCCTCACTGAATTGCTGACACAGAACAGACAAGACATAGTGGAGAAACTGTGGACAAAACAAGCAGAAAAATATACAACGAGCAACTACAAATACTCGCCATGCAAGTTGGCTGCTCTTTATGCCATAGAACTATTGCATAACAAAAATGAAAAGAAAGCCTTGCAGCTCTATGAAGAGCTGCAAAGACGCAAAGACATGTTCTATCTGCCAGGTGAAACGGCAATGGCACTTAACATTGTCGAGCAAATAGCAAAGTTATAGTCAGTTGTAAACAAAGGTTAAATAATGGCTATTTTATTGCAAATCATTTGGTTTATAAAATAAACTAAGCTAAATTTGCAACCGTAATCATTAGTGTTAGAAGAGAATAATGCTGGCTAAAGCAAGTGAGAGTCGACCTCCTTGCTTCTCTTTTTCCAAAGATGGTTTATAAAATAAACTAAGTGTTTAACCTGGCACATCGCGTTTGATATAGGCAATAAGTGTGTCGCAATAAAGTATGAAAAAATGGAAGAGAAGAAGATTTCGGAGCAGGAGAGTCTTGAGCTTATCACTCAAATGATAAATCAGACAAAGAAGGATTTGTCTGTAGGCAATGGCGACAGTTTCCTTATGTGGGGCTACCTTAGTGCATCAATATCGCTGGCAGTAATCGTCATGCTGCTCGCAACCAACGACCCAAGATTTGCTTGGCTGTACATGGCCATACCTATAGCAGGATTCACAGCCTCAGGCATAAAGACCTACAAGGCAAAGCGCAAGAGTCATGTGGCAAGCACTTATGCAAGCAACACTATAAATAAGGTGTGGGCAATTATTAGTGCCGTGTTTGCAGTCTACGCCATTAGCTGCCTATTACATTTCGGAGAAGTAAGGAGTTGGAATGGAATGTTTTTGTTGGGTATGTTGTTGCCGGGTATAGGCACATACACCACTGGAGTAATACTTAAGGAGAAGTCGATACAGATGTGCGGACTTCTTGGTGTAGTGATTGGTACAGGACTGCTTCGCGACTTTGTTTGTGGTGAACAAGTTATCAGTATTATGCAGATGGGACATATGGTCTTGTCCTTTGTCATTACCCTTATCATCCCCGGACATATCCTTAACTTCAAAGCAAAAAAGCAACAATAATGAAAGAGTTGGATCCATTACTCCATAGCCAGTTGCGTCTTGCCGTAATGTCGATTCTGCTGAATGTAGAGGAAGCAGACTTCAACTATATCAAGGAAAAGACAGAATCGACGTCAGGCAACCTTAGTGTACAGTTGGACAAACTGGTCACAGCAGGCTATATATCAAAGACTACAGATGGCTCGGGCGTAAAACCCCGAACCATCTGCAAGATGACAGACACGGGGCGCAATGCCATGATGAAATATGTGGAGGCATTGAAGACGTATTTTGCAGGGTTGTAATAAGCGGTAGCAGAATGCAAAATGTACTTATATGATATTCGTATTTGACATTATTCTATTAATGCCAAATACGATATTAAAAAGCTTGTATGTTTCAATAAATAATTGTATTTTTGTTGTGGAAAATCTATGAAAATCCGCAATATAAACAAATATTCAATACTCTGTTAATTCTAATCTGCAGAGATACTATCAAAAGTTCATCTGCAAAGATAAGCTGAACCATTCTACCCCATTTTTACTGGCACACCATGTGTATTCTTCACTTCTTTCATAACGAATACACTATGGAAATAGCCTACGCTATCGATATTTCCAAGCTTGGTGCGCATAAACTCTTGGTATGACTCCATATCGCGAGTTTGTATTTTCAGCGTGAAGTCATATTCACCACTCGTATTATAGCATTCGGTGATTTCTTCTATATCTTGTATCGCCTCCATAAAGTCATCCATCAGCATTTGCGAATGGCGCTTAAGGCGCATATTACACAATACCGTCATACCATTGTCCGTCTTCTTAGCATCGAGTATGGCATGATAGCCTTTGATAAAGCCCTCACGCTCCAATCGCTTTTGGCGGTCGAAGGTGGGCGAGGTTGAGAGATTAACCCTCATAGCAAGTTCTTTTACTGTAAGCGTACTATCCTCTTGAAGGATGTGCAATATCTTGCGATCTATACTATCAAGTTCCGAGAATTTCATTTATTGCCGAATAATATTCTGTTATTATAAATTTTTCGAGCACAAAAGTAGCATATTTTCCTTAACTCACCAAATATTCTTTGCCGATGCACGCAACTATCATACCTTTGCAAACGAAAAAATGATAACAATAAAAACAAACAACAATTATGACAAAGACTATTAATGGTATTCAGGTTCCACAGCGAGCTGATTTCGTAGGCAGTTTCCTTCGTCCCGCAGATCTCAACGATAGCAATCGCGACGAATATGTAGCACAACTTGTAGAGAAGCAGAAGGAATTAGGCTATACCCTCATCACAGATGGAGAGTTTAATCGCACATTCTGGCACCTTGATTTCTTTTGGGGCTTTGGTGGTGTAACCCACGAGCCGGGTGGCGACATAGCCTTTAATGGCGAGACTGCACGCCTCGATAGAGTTTATCTCACAGGCAAGCTAACTGCTCAGCCTCATCCTTTCATCGAAGCATACAAGAAGCTGAAGAAATATGAAGATGATAAGCATATTGCAAAACTCACCATTCCTGCGCCAGCACAGCTATTCCAACAGCTCAATCTACCCAAGAACTTCCTTGGCACAAGAGCCATATATCCTAATATCAATGACCTTATAAACGATATTGCTGCTGTATACCAGGATTTCATTCGTCAGTTCTATGCCGTAGGAGGTAGATATCTCCAGCTTGATGATTGCTCGTGGGGAGCAATTTTAGGTAGTTCAAATTCTATTTCATCACAGCGATATAAGGAATTAGGTAGCAACCTCGATGATGTAAAAGAACAGCTACTAACAGTCAACAACCTCGCTATAGAAGGTCGTCCTGCAGATTTGGTAGTGGCAACACACATTTGCCGTGGTAACTATCATTCCACATGGTTTAATAGTGGCGCCTACGACTCTGTAGCCGATTGGGCTTTTGCTCGCGAGAATGTAGATGTGCTATATCTTGAATACGACGATGAGCGCTCTGGCGGCTTTGAGCCTTTAGCAAAGGTTAGTCCTGACAAGCATGTGGTACTCGGACTGATAACCACAAAGCGCCCCGAACTTGAAGACGAAGATGAAGTTATAGCTCGCATCCACGAGGCTGCCAAATCCATACCATTGGAGCGCCTTTCGCTCTCGCCACAATGTGGTTTCGCCTCTTGTGCAATTGGTAATAAGCTTACTGTTGAGCAGCAATGGGCAAAACTACAACTTGTAAAGCGTATCTCGGAGAAAGTATGGGGATAAGGGAGGCCGTATTGTAAAAATAGCAGATTGATTACTATAGAAATGCAAGTGTCAAATATATGACACTTGCATTTTTGTGCGATTTTCAGACACTTATATTTCGTCGAACTCACGTTATGTTATATAGTTTTTATCCGTTCCACTATCAATATGCTTAGTTCGTATAATCCATACATTGGCATCATAACCATAAAGCAAGTGAATAGGTCGGGAGGTGTAATCACAGCAGCTACAATGCCTATTAGTACAAGTGCATGCCGACGATATTTCTTCATAAATGTGGCCTGCAATATTCCCATCTTTGCCAAGAAAAATGACATGATGGGCAGTTGGAAAACCAATCCCATCATAAGTGTTAATGTTACAAATGTAGAAATGTATGAATCCAGATTAATCTGATTCACCACACTTGCCGCTACCTGATAAGTGCCCAAGAAACGCAAGGCAAAAGGAAACAACACAAAGTAGCTCATCAGCACTCCTAAGATGAACAAAAGGTATATGGCAGTTGCCACAGACACAGAGTATCGACGCTCGTTTTCATATAATGCTGGAGCAATGTAGTGGTATAGCTCCACTACGATATAAGGAGAAACTAATAGCAATGACAGATACACAGATGTAGAAACATGAGTTATGAACTGGCTTGACAATTCGGTATTTATCATTTGGATTGAGTAATGATCGAAATGAAAATCCATACCCATTTGTCCCAAAAAGTCCTCTATTAAACGATAAGTAATGAAATGATTGTCGCATGGGGCTAACAACAAATTGAATGTGGTTTCTTTTGCACAAAAAATAAATACTGTCAAGCAAACCGTAATGCCAATGATGCGAAAGAGCATCTTGCGGAATACCTCAAGATGCTCCCCAAAAGTCATCAGATTGTTATTCTGATTATTTTTCATTCTCTTTCTTTTTATATTCTGTTTGCTCCTTATTTTTATCAGAAGCTTCATCCGTTGCTTGCATTTGTTGGCTAGATTGTGGCTCATGTACGTTCTCATCCGAAACGTCTTTCATTCCATCTTTAAAACTACGAACACCTTGTCCCAATCCCTTCATCATCTCTGGCAATTTCTTACCGCCAAAGAGCAACAATACCAAGGCTGCTATAAGCAGCAACTCGGATGTTCCTATCATTAACAACATTATCCTCATAACCTTATGCCACTAAATATATTTCACATGTATCGAAATTAATTTCCCAGTTGCCGTTGTTTGTACTTTCCCATTGGTATTTATCAGCCATTCTGTTCCACCACGATTGGAACTTAAAAGCTGTTTCGCCTAAGTCTTTCACCAATTTCTCATACAAATCGGCATTCTCAGGTGTCAATATCTTAGCCAATTCGTTCAAGCCATTGCGACGTTCGAACAACTGCTGTATTTCATTTTTTTCCTCAGGCGTAACCTGACCTACAACTTTTTTTACTGCCATAATTCTATTGTTATTAATAATATTACAACTTTTCCTTTCTCACTTCAAAAGGATCAAGATATTTTATTTCGTTTATATTATGCCCTGGTAAGAAATTGCCATGCCTACGTATGCTTTGCAACAAATCGCGGCTTGCATTGCGTTCTAAGTGGGCCATTACACATTGTTCATGACTTGGGGTATTCACCTCGTATGTCATTTTGCGATTCAGCCAAATACAACGCTTGCATTGATAAGCATCGCATTTACGACATAGTGGAGCATGGTCTAGTTTATACAACTGAGAATTTTTTATATCCAATCCACTCTTCAAGTCTCCAATACTATAATTCAAGTTTCCTATAGCATCTTCATCGTCTGCAAAATAGAAGGCGGGACAAACATAGAACATTCCGTTAGGTGCCAAGGTTATTGTTGTATCACCAGCGCCACAATTGTTCATCTTGTCAAGCATCATTCTGTCGGTCAAGAGATTACATTGTACATTTTTGCCGTTAATGTAGATGCTCTCTATTGTTGCTGCCAACATTTTCAGAACTCCATTATATGCTTCGGTATCTTCGTCCTTGAAAGTCTCAGCATCAGACATCACGATATTCAGACGGTCAACCTGATGCAGCAACTTGCATACCTTTTCTACTTGTGTAAACAAAGATAGCTTGTCTATTCGTAAGACATAAGACCCGCCTTTCTTATACTTGGATGTTTTTATATCGTTAATACCGTCCAACACAATGACATCTCCATTGTCCGCATTACCCGAAGGCTGTATATTGGTATGGTCTATATTGTCAATTACTTTAAGATACTCTTCGGGCAGCTCATAACAAGGGTAAACAAATTGGATGTTAAGGTTTTCTTTCATAGCATAAATAATACCAGCCTTCAAAATATCAAGTGGCATCAAATTGCGTTCTTTCCTGTTATTTGAGTAATGGCAGAAAGATGTAGATGTGTCATCCAGCAATATTACAAGATATTGTATCATTTCTCACCTCCTTCCTTTTCGAGTTTACGGTATAGTTTGTTCCAATAATAATTGTTCGCTCTAACCCTTGCCTTGTGCATCTTGCATATGGCAGTAGAACGCTGATAAACAGTAGGAGTATCGGCAGCGTCATAATTTTCGCCTTGACACCAAGCGCAACCTTCAGCCACTTCACAGTCAATACACTCTTGTGTAGATTGTGTACATCTGTCCAAGGTCAAGAATGGTCTAAGCTTATTATGGTTAATACCCTCATGGATATTGCCAATAATCCAAGCCTTCTTGTCACGCAATGAATATTGTGCAAAACGAGTACATGGATAGAAGTTGCCTTCTGCGTCCACAGCCAGCATCATACCTGCACCACACCAGTTTTGGTTTTGCAGCTGACAGTCAAGGGGCTTGCCCATATGCTCGGAGAAGAAAGAACAGGTATATTCATGATAATAGTCGCCATCGATTATTGCATCAGCCAGTTCTGTAAGTTGATTTTCGAAAAGAGCATCGTCACCATCCTTCCATACATCCTCAAACACACAATTGATATTCACCTCATGTATGCCTAACGAGTAAAGATGAAGCACGCTCTCCTTGATATATGGAATATCAGCACTGCTAATCGTAACCTTAGTTCCTGCATTAGGGAATTGTTTTAACCATAAAGGAATGTTTTTTACAACATCCTCATAAGACCCCTTTTCCTCTTCAGGCTTAAGCTTCATGCCTTGCTCCATCTCCTTTGTTTTCCATATGCGGTTGAGATCATGTTTGCGCTTGGTTCCATCAATCGTAATACCAATACTTAAATGTTCTCGATTTTTCTTGATGAAGTTCTGTACCTTTTCCGTATCATAATTGATGCCGTTAGTGGAGAAAGAGAAGCGGTAGGAATTAAACCAATGGTGGTTACGGCGAAACATCTCCAGCTTAAGATAATCACAAATCTTATCTATCAATTCTATTTCCAAGAAAGGTTCGCCACCAATAAAGTCCCATACCACACTCTCTTCCTTCATCTCATCCTCATGGTCGAGTATATAGTCAATGGCGGCTTTTGCCACCTCCCAGGTCATACGCTCTTTCGAGTTCTTGCCTACGAGGTAGCAATATTTACAGGCCAATTGGCAATCCTTAGTTACAATAAACGTGATGTTCTTGGCAGTGCCATTTTGCCAACCTTTATTTCGTTCTTTTATTGTTTCCATAGATTAGCGTAAATAGTTTTTACATGATTCAATACAACTATATAGACATGATCTCTTGCAATCTCCATGACAACTTCCAAGGCATCCATTGTCGCAATCATTAGAACATGATATTTCACAAGAGCGGCAGGAGTTTGTACAATCTGCCGTACAAGAATGCTCACAATGCCCCTTACAAGAACAATCTCCCGACCAATTATTATTTGCAAATGAATTTAAGGGAATATTGAGAAAAGTAAAAAATCCCAAAAAAGGTAACGTTCCATTAAGTACCTTTTTAAAGAAATCCCTTCTTGATTTCAGTGTTTTATTATCCATATTTTTCTTAAGTTAATTATTGAACTTTTGCAAGTTCAGAAGTTATTGCATAAGTAGTGACTTCTGTCGGCTGTAGGAAGCAAATGTTCTTTGGGCTTGTTAGATGATCTCTTGGCTTATGTATTCTCTGAACTTGCTGAAGTTAAGTATGAACAAGTCTGAAAAAAAACTAAAGGTTAGATCTGTATGTCTTGCATAGTATCATAACCTTATGAAAAGGTTAGGCTTGTTATTTGGATGAGCCTTTACAACTGCCAGAGCAAGAGTTAATGCAGCCACCTTTACAGCTACCTCCGCAAGCGACATGACAACTTGTATAACATCCAGTTTCACAGGTGGATTCACAATTTGCATTACAACCGCTTGTTGTCTTTTCTGCAGCATTCACTATAGTTGGAAAGCTTGACAACATAACTATACCCAAAACAGGCAGAATGCTCTTTCCTGCTTTCTTGAAGAAATCTCTGCGAGACTGAAGATCTTCGTTCTTATTATTTGCCATAGTAATAAAAAATAAATGCCTTGCAGAACTCCCGAGAATAGGCGATTAATAAATATTGGATAGATACAAAAAAAGACGTGGGAGTCTCTATTTCTCGCTCATCCCAAGTCTTCAGACTCTCTCACTCATTCAGCTATTGGAATAAGCAACTCTAATAGCCCACGTCGCGACACATTATAATATACCACGTATTAGCATATCATTGTATTGAAACAACAATATGCTGTTATACGAAGTGATATAATGCACCCGTCGTAGACATTCATGTTGCCTTATCTTTTGGAAGCGGATTCAAATTTGCGAGATTCGAAGACTCCAAGATAACGTTTCATAAACGTCTTTTACCTGTAAATATATACCCAGCAACTCAACCTTAAAAGGCTATCTGTGGGTTGTTGCAAAGATAAGAATTGTTATTCGTATTTGCAAGTTTTCATACAAAAATGTAGACAATCAATTGTTAGTCTGAAAAAATCTTAAAAGTAAGGCCTATATGTCCGGCAAAATATCCTTTTGTCTTATCCATGTCTTGTTCGCCATCCATTACTCCACCAATACCGCCAGTAATACCAATGGACTTATATATAAAAAAGGTGCCTTCAACAAATGCTCCAACTCCAATATCTGTTTTGTCAAAATCCTTGAAATATTGTGGACCACCGTATAGTGCAAGGGCTATATATTTGTTAAGATGAAACTGAACTCCTGCATTCCAATATATTTTCTTGTTGTTATTAGTATGCTCCTCATATTTTGTATTATAGCCTACTGCTGCAGAAACGCCTACAACACAAGGAGATATATAGCGGGCTCTTATGCCCAATCCGCCATAAGGATAGCCATAACCTGCATCAACGGTCACAACATTATAGTCAATATCCCAACCTTTTCGCGAACTTGTCTCAGAAAGCCAATAAGCCATATTTTGCGTAAAATCCGAACTGTTTCCTTCTGATATGTTTGAAGAGCCATTGTAAGAAGAGTTGTTGTCATCATAAACAGACTCTTCACTTTCAGATTGGTTTTTAGTTGTAGGAAATAATGTATTTAATACGTAGGTACGTACCGTAGTCTTGCCAGTACCAACAGAAACGGTGCTTCCCGTCTCCATTATCTTACGACCTTGACAATCAAAAGCCTCAAACCAACTTAACGATGTAGGTATTCGCAATTCTGTTGTCAGGGTGTATTCACCTGCCGACGATTTAATGGTAATTGGTGTGCATACTTTATTACCAGCCTTAAACACAGTGACATAGTCGTTGCCCATTGCATTCTGACATACAATAAGCATTATTATAAATAAAAAATGTCTCATAATAATATAGCTTAGTTAAAAGATAATACTTAAATTCTAGAAGAGCCTCTACAACTACCAGAACAAGAGTTTGTACAACTTCCAGTGCAATGGGTTTTACATCCATTTGTACAGTTGGAGGCACAATTCAAGGTGCATGTTTGCTGGCACAAGCTTACACATCCCCAACTGCAACCGCTTGTTGAGCCACCACCCGAATATCCGCTACTATCATATCCGCCTGAATAACCACCTCCATCAGTGTCTCCTCCAAGAGCATTCATTAGGCTATCTTGCAAGATGCTACAACTAACAAAAGATGTGCTTAATAGAGGTAAGGCTATACTGGAAACCTTTCTAAAGAACTCGCGTCTTGACTTTAAATCCTTATTCTGCATAATATCATAAAAACAATTTGAAATTATTTATAAAAGTTGGAACATAGCATAGTGAAAAACACTACGCTATGGGAGACTATTAGTTATACTCTACCTGGTTTCTACAGGTAAATTTGCAACCGCCTTGACAACCGTTTATACAGCGCCCTCTGCAGCTTCCAACACAATTCTCACTGCAAGAATGAGCACAGTGGTCGGCGCATTTGCCCTCGCAACCCGTAAAACAATCTTGCGCACAACCATTTTGACAATTGGTATCACAACCGCTTGGAGTCTTTTCGGCTGCAGTTACAATGCCCGGAATATTTGACAACATCATCAAACCCAAAACAGGCAAAATGCCCTTTCCTGCTTTCTTGAAGAAATCTCTGCGAGACTGAAGTTCTTCGTTCTTGTTATTTGCCATAGTGATAAAAATAAATGCCTTGCAGAACTCCCGAGAATAGGCGGTTAATTAAAGATCGAATAGATAGATACTAAAAAAGACGTGGGAGTCTCTAATTCTCGCTCATCCCAAGTCTTCAGGCTCTCGCATTGCCTCCGCTCCTAGGATAAGCAACACAGATAGCCCACGTCATGACGCATTATAAAATACCACGTACAAGCATACCATTGTATTAAAACAACGATACACTATAATACGAGGGGGATATAATACACCCATCGTGGACATTCATGTTGCCTTATCTTTTGGAAGCGGATTCAAATTTGCGAGATTCGAAGACTCCAAGATAACGTTTCATAAACGTCCTTTACCAGTAAGTATACCCACAAGCCCAACAAGGACTATCCGTGAGTTGTTGCAAATTTAAACATAATTACCCATACTTACAAATTTTTATGGCAAAACTTTATATATCAAATAACGTACCCAATACTTGCCTTGCCGTTTTTTTCCTTTTGATTAGCATATGTCGGCATAGGGCAAGGTTGAACTTCACTCAGTCTATGCATTTGATATTACAAATATAGATAATCCGATAAGGCTCTTTCTAAAGAGTATTACAACATAATAATACTCCTCTGCGCAGATATACCTAAGCTGCACGGATGGGTTTCTATTAACATGTTTTGTTTATATCCTCAACTACCTTATCACTACTCATTCGCCGAGCATCTTCGGAGACGGATGCGGTGATAAGATTATCTACATGGAGGATGTGACAACACCGGTTAAGTAAAGGATATGAATAGAATCTATCAACAAGCGTTATATTATAGTAACATTCCATTGCGCGATAGAAGCATAAAGGCTGTTGTACACTTGGAAAATACTGATGATATACCATTTCTTATGCAGATTACAATTGGTGGATAATCGTCTCGCCTGATAGTCTCCCTCTCTATGCTGATAGATAAAAGGAATGGCTGACAGATTTTTTAGTGTATCTGTCAGCCATTATTATGATTGTGTATCTCTTTAATTTCAGCCATGATTACATGTCTTCCTATTCTTTTTTACTTTCTTTTCCTCCCCAAACTTCCTAATCTCATTTGTGAGGACTTCCTCTAATTCTTTCTTTGGCAATATCAGTTGGTAGTCCATAAGAATATTCTTATTTATCGTTATCTTCTAAATTAGGCAGATAATCACTGGCTTTAGCCTGTGTTATCACCCCATGTCCCAACTTTGACTCCAACTGCTTGCGTGCGGCTTTCGCTACGCTGCCACCATCCTTAGCCACTTGCTTCTGCTGATGGAATCCATTAGGGTTGCGCTGTTTGGACAGCTCCGTAGCAGATGCCTCGGCAAGCATATTGAGGGCTATCTCCATGTTGGTCATGTTGTCGCGCAGGCTCTCCTTCTTCAGACCTTTAAAACTCTTGTACTGTTTGGTTGTCATTCCGCTCCACTCTCGGGTAATGATGTCGGTAAGAGAAGCATATTGCAGACCTTGCTGCACCCCCGTGCGTGCCCATTCATCAGTGAGTTCTTTCCTGATTTCTATAGACTTAATACGCTGGTTTATCCAAGCATCGGAATATCCCAAACGCTTGTAGTCAACAATGGCCTGATCTATGCTCTTTTCAGGATCCTGCATCTGTTCCAAACGAGTGCTTGCCACATGTGCCATCCAAACCTTGAAAGGCTCTGCCTTTGGTGAAGGAATTGACTGGATAATGCGGAAGAGTTGCTCAGTGTCGGCAACGTCAGTCATGCGCAATTTGCCGTCTAAGGCACGAAGTTTTAACCCGTGACAATTTGTCACGGTTTCGTTACCTTCTTTCTTGAGTCTCTGCTTCAGCTTTCTCCAATAAGCATTGGCATCTTTGCTGTCAGTCAGTACACCGCACACATCCACGATGGAGAAATACCATTTTTCCTCCTTGTCGTCCCATACGGTGCGCACCTTCTTTTCTTCAAACAGTTGAAGAGATTCTTTCTTCGTCATATCTCTATTTGCTATATTTTAATATGTGTTTTACTTACAAAAGTAGCTATATTCTATTCCTGCTTGCCATTACAGCCTAAGCGTGAAGAATTGAGTACTATGCCTTATTGCTGCCAGCCCGCTTTTACCCAAACCTTGTGGCTACCTTTTCCTTTTGATTCGAAAGGAGCCTCGTCGCCTTGAGACAGCTTTTTCAGTTCGCCAGAGGCGGATGTGCGGCTAAGGTTGTTAAGGGTTGCATATTCTTGCAGGGTAATAACTCCGTGCTTGTCAATCCAGTTGGTGGCACGCTTAATGCGTTCTTTAAGCGTGTATTTGTTCTTGTACAGACGACTCACGCCTCCCATGTCGCGCTCCAGAACCGTTTTGCTTTTAAGATGTTTGATAAGTTGTGGCGACGACTTATAGTTGACGTCCTTCACCGTAACATTGCGATAGAGCATTTTGTCGTCATTGTCGGTCATCTCCACAGGCTTTTTATCGTCGAATTCGAGCGATAGCGAGAAGGTGCCTATGTCGTCGAGCTTAACGGTGTAGCCTTGGGACAATAACCTGACAAGGCAGTCGCCCATGTCGGTGAGCACGGCTTCTATTATGCTTTCAGAAATTGTAGGGTTGTAGGAGTGTAAATTCTTGACAAACTCCTTTGTGTCCAACTGGCGGTTGGTTACAATCTTTGGAAACACTCGGTTTTTGCCAACGCCGTTGAGGCTTGACATTTCTTGTAACTTGTACTTTGGCATATTTTTGCTTTTTATTAGGTTTATTTCTCTTTGTAACTGTATTTAAATGTCTGTTCTGTGACACGGAACGACCATTCGGTGACGCGGAACGGCCATTCGGTGACACGGAACGGCCATTCGGTGACACGGAACGGCCATTCGGTGTCACGGAACGGAGATTTATTATGCAAAGATACAATTCTTATTGTCGTTTTGCAAGTTTTTTTAAGACAAGAGAACGGGGGGACATGTTTTTTTAAAGACATGAGAACATAAGAACATGTTTTTTGT